>Ga0134124_10002492_pt1 | contig 14897 bp, 11 predicted proteins | sample KB304_FD_96880 | JGI IMG/M metagenome (GOLD analysis project Ga0134124, IMG submission 96880) | Terrestrial soil microbial communities without Nitrogen fertilizer from Kellogg Biological Station, Michigan, USA - KB3-0-4 | ecosystem: Environmental > Terrestrial > Soil > Unclassified ... | reverse complement strand
CGCAGCGGATTGCCGATCCAGGCTGCCTTGCGCAGCGCGTTCGGGAACGCCGTGAATACGCGATCGGCCACGCCCGCCAGGATCCGGTTGGCCATTCCGGCCACCGAGTTCTGCTCGTGCAGCACCAGCGGCTTGCCGAGCATGACGCTCATCATGCCGGCGGGAAACGAGATGTAGCCCCCCAGGCCGATCACCACGTCCGGATTCACGCGCCGGACCACGGCCACGCTTTGCCAGAAGGCCTTGAGCAGGCGCATCGGCAGCAGCGCCACGGTCATCAGGCCCTTGCCGCGCACGCCGGAGAAGTCGATGGTCTCGAACGCGAAGCCGCGCGGCGGCACGAGCTGGCTTTCCATGCTGCCCGGCCCGCCCAGCCAGTGGACCTGCCAGGTCCGCTCGCGCAGCGCTTCGGCCACGGCGAGGCCAGGGAAGATGTGCCCCCCAGTACCCCCCGCCATCACGAGAGCGCACTTGCTCATGGTCTGCCACCTCGCATCAGCACCTTGTTCTCGTAATCCACGCGCAGCACCACGGCAATGGCGACCAGGTTCATCAGGATCGCCGAGCCGCCATAGCTCATGAGAGGCAGCGTCAGGCCTTTGGTCGGCAGCGCGCCGAGATTCACCCCCATGTTGATGAAGGCCTGAAAGCCGATCCAGATGCCCACGCCCTGCGCCACCAGCCCGGCGAAAACCCGGTCCAGCGCGATCGCCTGCCGGCCGATGTGCATGATGCGGCGGGTCATCCACAGGAACAATGCGATCACCGTGATCACCCCGACCAGCCCGCACTCCTCGCCGATGACGGCCAGCAGGAAATCGGTGTGCGCCTCGGGCAGCCAGTGCAGCTTCTCGACGCTGCCGCCCAGGCCGACGCCGAAGATTTCGCCGCGGCCGATCGCGATCAGCGAATGCGAGAGCTGGTAGCCCTTGCCCAGCGCGTATTTCTCGCTCCAGGGGTCGAGGTAGGCGAAGATGCGCTCGCGCCGCCAGTCCGACAACGCGATCATCAGCATGAAGGCCAGCGTGATGACGGCGGCGATCAGGAAAAACATGCGCGCGTTCACGCCGCCCAGGAACAGGATGCCCATCGCGATCACGGCGATCACCATGAAGGCGCCCATGTCGGGCTCGGCCAGCAGCAGCAACCCCACGATGGCAACTGCGGCCGCCATGGGCAGCACCGCGCGGAAGAACCGCTCCTTCACGTCCATCCTGCGCACCATGTAGTCGGCCGCATACAGCAGCACCGCGAACTTGGCCAGCTCCGAAGGCTGGAAGCCCATGAAACCCACCGAGATCCAGCGCCGGGCGCCGTTGACGACCGACCCGACGCGCGGAACCAGCACCAGGATCAGCAGCAGCAGCGACACGATGAACAGCCATGGCGCCAGCTTTTCCCAGGTCGCGATGGGAACCTGGAACGCGATCAGGGCCGCAGCGACGGCAAGTGCCAGGAACACGACATGCCGGACCAGGAAATACGTAGGGGTGTAGCGCGCGAACTTCGGGTTGTCGGGCAATGCGACCGTGGCCGAATAGACCATGACCAGGCCGAAAGCGAGCAACGCAACCGTGACCCATAGCAGTGGCACGTCGAAGCCCTGGACGCGCGCCGGCGTGCGCTGGTCGAGGCGTCCGGCGATGGCAGCCTGCACGCTCATGCGCCGCCTCCGCAAAGGAATGGCGCGCGTGCAGCCCAATGTCGGCGGCACGCGGCATTCGCGCGGGTCGATCCCCGCACGCGGGGCCCCTCGCCCTTCGCGCTCATGCCGCGCCCTCCAGTTCGACCCCGGCCTCGTCGGCGATTCTTTGCACGGCGGCGCGGAAGACCTCGGCACGATGGGGGTAGTTCCTGAACATGTCGAAGCTGGCGCAAGCCGGCGACATCAGTACGGCATCGCCCGCGCTGGCCCTTTGGGTCGCCAGCGACACGGCCTCTTCCATGGACGTGGCCTCCAGCAGCGGCACACCTGCGGGCTCGAGCACGGCGCGGATCAGCGGCGCATCGCGGCCGATCAGGACGGCGGCACGTGCATGGCGTGATACCGGCGCGGCCAGCGGCGCGAAGTCCTGGCCCTTCCCCTCGCCGCCGAGGATGACGATCACCTTGCGCTCGGCACCCAGGCCCTGCAGCGCCGCGACGGTGGCTCCGACGTTGGTGCCCTTGCTGTCGTCGAAGTACTCGATCTGGTTCACGATGCCCACCGGCTCGACCCGGTGCGGTTCGCCCCGGTACTCGCGCAAGCCGTACAGCATGGGCCCGAGCGCGCAGCCGGCGGCACCGGCGAGCGCCAGGGCCGACAGTGCGTTGACGGCGTTGTGGCGCCCGCGGATGCGCAGCGCGTCGGCCGGCATCAGGCGCTGGATGTACAGCTCCTCCTCGGCCATCGCCGCCGGCAACTGGCCTTGCACCATGCGCGGCCTGCGTTTTTGCGTTTCGTCCGCTTCGAGCGCGCGCACCAGCCAGGCCATCCCGTTGACCACCTCGATGCCGAAGTCGCCCGGTCGCTGAGGCATGTCGCCGCCGAAGGTGAGGTAGGGCCGCTGCTCCATCCGGCCGCCCTTGACCCGCACCGGAGCCGGAAGCATCTTCATCACCAGCGGGTCCTCGCGGTTGAGGATCATCAGCGCGTTGCGGCCGAACACGCGCGCTTTGGCGGCGGCGTACGCCTCCATGGTGCCGTGCCAGTCCAGGTGGTCTTGCGTGATGTTCAGCAATGCCGCCGCGGTCGGCTCGAAAGTGCCCGCTGTCTCGAGTTGAAAACTCGAGAGTTCGATTACCCACACTTGCGGCAGTGCGCCGGCATCGATCTTTTCAGCCAGCGTGTCCAGCAGCGTGGGGCCGATGTTGCCGGCTACCGCCACGGTACGGCCCGAACGCTCGACCAGCTGGCCCGCCAGCGCCGTCACCGTCGTCTTGCCGTTGGTGCCGGTCACTGCGAGCACGGCGGGCGCATAGTGCTCGCGCTCGCGCAAGTCGGCCAGGGCTTGCGCAAACAGGCTCAGCTCGCCACCCGTGAGAACACCGCGCCCACCGGCAGCCTCGGTCACCGCCGCCGCCTGCCCGGGCGACAGGCCGGGGCTGCGGAACACGGCCCGCGTATCCGGGGCGACCAAGCCGGCACTGAACGGCCCGCCGACGAAGCGCGCCTGCGGCAGCTGCTCGCGCAGCGGCTGCAGCTGCGGCGGCTCATCGCGCGTGTCTGCCACCGTCACCTGCGCGCCGCAGCGCGCGCACCAGCGCGCCATCGCCAGCCCGGACGCGCCGAGACCGAGGATGAGAACAGGCTGGTCCTTGAGGTCGATCATCGTTATCTCAGTTTCAGGGTGGACAGCCCGAGCAGGCACAGCAGCATGGTGATGATCCAGAAGCGCACGACCACCTGGGTCTCGGTCCATCCGGTCTTTTCGAAGTGATGGTGCAGCGGCGCCATCCGCAGGATGCGGCGGCCCTCGCCGTATTTCTTCTTCGTGTACTTGAAGTACATCACCTGCGCCATGACCGAGATGGCCTCGACCACGAAGATCCCGCCCATGATGGCCAGCACGATCTCCTGGCGCACGATGACCGCGATGGTCCCCAGCGCCGCGCCCAGCGCCAGCGCGCCGACGTCGCCCATGAATACCTGCGCCGGATGCGTGTTGAACCAGAGAAACGCCAGGCCCGCGCCGGCCATCGAGCCGCAGAAGATCAGCAGCTCCGCCGTGCCCGGTATGTGCGGAAAGAACAGGTACCTCGAATAGACGGCGCTGCCAGTGACATAGGCGAATACGCCCAGCGCGGAGCCGACCATCACCACCGGCATGATGGCCAGCCCGTCCAGCCCGTCGGTGAGGTTGACGGCATTGCTGGCGCCGACGATCACCAGGTAGGTGAGGATCACGAAGCCGAACACGCCCAGCGGGTAGCTCACTTCCTTGATGAACGGCAGCAGCAGGCCCGCCTTGGGCGGCAGGTCTACGTCGAAACCGGACCGCACCCACGTGAAGAAAAGCTGCAGCACCCTCATGTTGGAGCTTTCCGAAATGCTGAACACGAGGTAAAGGGCGGCGAGCAGTCCGATCAGCGATTGCCAGAAATACTTTTCGCGCGAACGCATGCCTTCGGGGTCCTTGCGCACCACCTTGCGCCAGTCGTCGACCCAGCCGATGGCGCCGAAGCCGAGCGTGACGACCAGCACGATCCAGACGAACCGGTTGGTGAGGTCGAACCAAAGCAAGGTGGACACCGAGATCGCCAGCAGGATCAGCACGCCGCCCATGGTCGGCGTGCCGTGCTTGGTCAAGTGCGTATCCATGCCGTAGCCGCGCACTGGCTGCCCGATCTTCAGGTGGGCCAGCCGGCGGATCACCCAGGGTCCGGCGATCAGGCCGATCAGCAGCGCGGTCATGGCCGCCATCACGGCGCGGAAGGTGATGTACTGGAATACGCGCAGGAAGCCGAACTCGGGCGACTGGGATTGCAGCCATTGAGCAACGCTAAGCAGCATGGCCGGACCCCGCTTGCCGCTGCGCCTCGGCCACTATCGCCTCGACCACGCGTTCCATTTTCATGAACCTCGATCCTTTGACCAGCACGCTGGAAACATGAGGCAGCTGCGCCAGGACGGCGGCGCTGAGCGGCTCGATGGCGTCGAAATGACGGCCCTGCATCGCCACCGACTGGTCGCCCAGCGTCAGCAGCTGCTCGATTCCGGCATTGCGCACGTGCTCGCCCACCTCGGCGTGGAACTGCGGCCCCTGGTTGCCGACTTCGCCCATGTCGCCCAGCACCAGCAGCCGCGGACGGGGCAGTTCGGCCAGCACGTCGACCGCGGCGCGCACCGAATCGGGATTGGCGTTGTAGGTGTCGTCCACCAGGGTGATCGCGCGTCCGCGAAGCTGCACCACCAGCGCGCGCGAGCGGCCCTTGACCGGCTCGAAGGCCTGAAGGCCCTGGGCGATCGCCGCCAGCGGCACACCCGCGGCCAACGCGCAGGCCACCGCCGCCAGGGAATTGCGAACGTTGTGGCGGCCGGCAATTTGCAGGGCGTAAGACACCGGCCCGGCCGGTGTCTTGGTGACGACTTGCCAGCGTCCCTCTTGCCATTGGGCGGACGTCAGCACGATGTCGGCGTTCTGGTCGCCGAAGATCATGCAGGCGCGCGGACGGGCCAGCTGCAGCCACAGCGCCGTGAACTCCTCGTCCGACGGGAATACGGCCACGCCGCTGGGCCCGAGCGCGGCGAACACCGAGCCGTTCTCGCGTGCCACCGCTTCGACCGTGGCCATGAACTCCTGGTGCTCGCGCTGAGCGTTGTTCACCAGGGCCACTGTGGGCCTGGCGATGCCGGCCAGGTAGGCGATCTCGCCGGGATGATTCATGCCCAGTTCGAGCACGGCGATGCGATGCGCTGATCGCAGCCGCAGCAGTTGCAGCGGCAGCCCGATGTCGTTGTTGAAATTGCCCTGCGTGGCCAGCATCGCATCGGGCTGCCAGGCGCGCAGGATAGCCGCGATCATCTGCGTCACCGTGGTCTTGCCGTTGCTGCCCGTCACCGCGATCAGCGGCAGTCCGAACTGCGCACGCCAGGCGGCGGCGAGCGAGCCGAGCGCCAGTTTGGTGTCGTCGACCTCGATGCCGGAAAAGCCCGGCGGCAGTTTGCCGCGATGGGCGATTGCGGCGACCGCGCCTTTGGCTTGCGCTTCCCCGAGGAAGTCGTTGGCGTCGAAGCGTTCGCCCTTGAGCGCAACGAACAGGTCGCCGGGCTGAAGCGTGCGGGTGTCGCTGTGCACGCGCTCCACGATCACGGCACCGTCGCCCACCAGGGCGCCGCCAGGAATCCATGGCAGCGCCTGGGCCAGTGTGAACATGCTGCTCATGCTGCGGCCTCCGAACGATCAAGGTTCAGACAAGCCCACTGGCGTCGGCCGCGTGCGCCATTCGCCCTGGTCGATCCCCGCATGCAGGGCCCCTCGCCCTTCGTGCTCATGCCAACCTCCTCGCATCCAGCGCGGCCTGCGCATGGACCTTGTCGGAGAACGGATGCCTGGCGCCCGCCGTTTCCTGGTAATCCTCGTGGCCCTTGCCGGCGAGCAGCACCACGTCCTCGGGCGCAGCGGCCGCGACGGTTTCGGCGATCGCCAGGGCGCGGTCGGCCTGCACCTGCACGCACTGGTCGTGCGACAGCCCCAGCAGGATCTGGCTAATGATGTTCTCGGGCTTCTCGCTGCGCGGGTTGTCGCTGGTGACCACGACGCGGTCGGCGTTCTTTTCCACCACAGCGGCCATCAGCGGCCGCTTGGTCGGGTCCCGGTCGCCGCCGCAACCGAACACGCACCAGAGCTTGCCGCCGCGCTGATGCGCCAGCGGGCGCAGCGCCTGCAGCGCCTTGTCCAGCGCGTCGGGGGTGTGCGCGTAGTCGACGGCGACGATCGGCTTGCCGGCCTCGCGCAGGCACTCCATGCGGCCGGGGACCGCCAACAGGCTGCCGCAGGCATGCACGGCTTGCTGCAGCCCCACACCGAGCGCGCGCATGGCGCCGATCACGCCCAGCAGGTTGGACACGTTGTACTGGCCGATCAGCCGGGTTTGCAGCGGGTGGCGCTGCTCGCCTTCCTGCACCACGAAGCGCAGCCCGTGATCGCCGTAGTCGATGTCGACCGCCTGCAGCCGGGCCGGCTGCTCGCAGGACGTGGTCCACAGGTCGAGGCCGCTACCCGGCGATTGCGACAGCGCCAGGCCCTTCTCGTCGTCGATATTGACGACAACGGCCTGCAGGCCGGGCCAGCGGAACAGCTGCGCCTTCGCTTCCCAGTAAGCCTCCATCGTGCCGTGGTAGTCCAGATGGTCCTGGCTGAAATTGGTGAACACCGCCACGCGGATGTGCGTGCCGTCCAGACGCCGCTCGACGATGCCCACCGACGAAGCCTCGATCGCGCAGGCCTGCAGCCCATCGTCCAGGAAACGGCGGAACTGGCGCTGCAGCCGCACCGGATCGGGCGTGGTCAGGCCGACGAACTCGACATCGGGCGGCCGCCCGGTGCCGAGCGTTCCGACCAGGCCGCAAGGGATGCCCTCTGGCTGCACGCTGGACAGGGCCTGGGCCAGCCACCAGGCCGTCGATGTCTTGCCGTTGGTGCCGGTGATGGCCAGCACCGCCAGCCGCTGCGTGGGAGCCTCGAAGTACGCCGCCGCGATCGGTCCGGTGGCGGCCTTGAGCTGCGGATACGTTGCGGTGGCCGGCGATTCGAAGGCGAATGCTTCCACCCCCTCCTGCTCCACCAGGCACGCAACCGCGCCTTGCGCGATCGCCGCGGGCACGTGCTTGCGCCCGTCGGTTGCCGCTCCCGGCCACGCAATGAAACCATCGCCCGCGCCGATCTGGCGGCTGTCGCAGTGCAGCGTCCCGGTGACGCGGCTGCGCAGCCAGCCGGCGGCTTCCAGGGGGCTGTGCAGTTGCAGCATCAGAACGATTCCTCCACCGCCTCGACCACGATCTGCGGCTTGACGTTCATGTCCGGCGCCACGCCCAGCATGCGCAACGTCTGCTGCACCGTCGTGCTGAACACCGGCGCGGCCACTTCGCCCCCGAAGTACTTGCCCGCCGACGGCTCGTCCAGCATGACCGCGACGATGATGCGCGGGTGGTCGATCGGCGCAATGCCCACGAACCAGGAACGGTACTTGTTCGTGGCATAGCCCTTGCCCACCTGCTTGTACGCCGTGCCCGACTTGCCGCCGACCGAGTAGCCCGACGTCTGCGCCTTGGGGCCGGTGCCGCCCGGCCCCGCGGCCATCTGCAGCATGGTGCGCATCGCCGCGGCCGTCTTCGGCGAGAACACCCGCGCTCCGGCGGCAGGCTCGCTGGTCTTGAGCAGCGTGGCGGGAATGATCTGGCCGTCGTGGGCGAACACGGTGTAGGAGCGCGCCATCTGGAACAGCGATGCGGACATGCCATAGCCGTACGACATGGTCGCCTGCTCCACCGGCCGCCAGCTCTTGTAGGGCCGCAGGCGCCCGCTCACCGCGCCCGGGAAAGTGATCTGCGGCTTCTGGCCGAAACCCGCTTCGGTGAACAGCTCCCACATCTGGCGCGGCTGCATCTGCAGCGCGATCTTCAGCGTGCCGATGTTGCTGGACTTCTGGATCACCTCCTGCACCGTGAGCAGGCCGTGCGCATGCGAATCCGATATCTTCATGCCGCCGATCACGACATAGCCGGGTGCGGTCTGGATCTGCGTCTGCGGCGTGACCAGACCGGTTTCCAGGGCCAGGCCGATGGTGAAGGGCTTCATCGTCGAGCCCGGCTCGAACGTGTCGGTGAGCGCGCGGTTGCGCAACTGTTCGCCGGTGAGATTCTGGCGCCGGTTCGGCGAGTAGCTCGGGAAATTGGCCAGCGCCAGCACCTCGCCGCTGACCGCGTCCAGCACGACGACGCTGCCCGCCCTGGCCTTGTGCTCCAGCACCGCGTCGCGCAGCTTCTGGTAGGCGAAGAACTGCACCTTGCTGTCGATCGACAACTGCAGATCCCGGCCATCCACCGGCGGCAGCTGGTCGCCCACGTCCTCCACTACCCGGCCCAGCCGGTCCTTGATCACACGGCGCGAGCCGGGCCGCCCCGCCAGCTCGTTGTTGAACGCCAGCTCCATGCCCTCTTGGCCACGGTCCTCGACGTTGGTGAATCCCACCACGTGCGCGGCGGCTTCGCCTTCGGGGTACTGGCGCTTGTATTCCTTGCGCTGGTAGATGCCCCTGATTTGCAGCGCGGCAACCTGTTGCGCGGTGGACTCGTCGACCTGGCGCTTGAGCCAGACAAAAGTCTTGTCCTCGTCCTCTAGCTTGCGGTCGAGATCCGCCGCCGACATTCCCAGCAGCGCGGCCAGATGCGCCAGTTTGGAGGCATCGCGCTCCACGTCCTCGGGAATCGCCCAGATGCTGGGCACCGGCACGCTGGTGGCCAGCAACAGCCCATTGCGATCCAGGATGCGCCCGCGGTTCGCCGGCAGCTCGATGGTCCGGGCAAAACGGACTTCGCCCTGTTTCTGGAAAAAGTCATTGGCAAAAACCTGGACCCAGGCGGCGCGCCCGGCCAGTGCGACGAAACCCGTCGCGATCGCCGCGACGATCAACTTGCTGCGCCATACCGGCGTCCGGCTCGCCAGCAATGGACTGGAGCTGTACGCGACGCTGCGGCTCATGGCATGCCCGCGCCCGCAGCCGAAGCCGCGGCGCCGCCCTTGGTGACGTACTGAGTGATGGCCGGCGATGCATTGCGCATCTGCAGCTGTTCTTTCGCGAGCTTTTCCACGCGCAGCGGGGTGGCCTGCGCGCGCTTTTCCACCTGAAGGCGCTCGTGCTCCGTCTCGAGCTTGCGCGCGTCGTTCACGGCCCTGTCGATTTCGGTGAACAGCCGGCGCGATTCGTACTGCGTGCGCACGAGGTACAGCGCGCTCGCGATCAGCGCGACCAGCAGGACGAGGTTCAGGCGCATCATGCGGCGGTCCTCTCGGCCACACGCATGATGGCGCTGCGCGAGCGCGGGTTCGCCGCCACTTCGGCCGCCGAGGGCTTGACGCGATCCAGCACCTTCAGCTTCATCGCCCGGGGCGGCGCGAACGGGACCCGGCGATCGAACACCTCGCGCGAATTCCGCGCGATGAACTGTTTGACGATCCGGTCTTCCAGCGAGTGAAAGCTGATCACCACGAGGCGTCCCTGGGGTTGCAGGATGTCCAAGCTGGCCTCTAGCGCCTGTTGCAGCTCTTCAAGCTCGGCGTTGATAAAAATCCGAAGAGCCTGAAATGTGCGCGTCGCAGGATCCTGGCCCGGCTCGCGGGTTTTGACCGCGCCAGCCACGAGCTGGGCCAGTTCGGCGGTGGTTGCAAGAGCGCCCCGTTCCTGTCGGCGAGCAACAATCGCCTTTGCAATCGAAGCAGCAAACCGTTCTTCACCGTAGTCACGTATCACCTCCGCGATCTGCCCGGCCGGCGCCGTCGCGAGCCACTGCGCAACGCTCTCGCCGCGCGTGGTGTCCATGCGCATGTCCAGCGGGCCATCCGAGCGAAACGAGAAGCCGCGCGCCGGGTTGTCGATCTGCGGCGAACTCACGCCCAGGTCGAGCAGGACGCCGGCCACGCTCGCGGCGGGCAGCTCGCCCAGATGGCGAAAGCCCAGATGGCGAATCGAGAAGCGCGGATCGGCAACGCGGCCCGCCTCGGCAATCGCGTCCGGGTCCTTGTCGAACGCGATCAGCCGACCGCGCGCGGACTGCTTCGCGAGGATCAGGCGCGAATGGCCGCCGCGCCCGAAGGTCGCGTCGACGTAGGTCGCGTCCGGCTTGGTGAGAAGAGCTGCTACTGCTTCGTTCAACAAGACGGTGGTGTGTTGCCATGTGCTGTCCACCGCCTGCTCTCAAAAAGAGAATTCCTTCAATACGTCGGGCATTGCGCCGCGCATCGCTTCCGCTTCCTTGGCCTCGTACGTCGCCTTGTCCCAGAGCTCGAAGTGACTGGCCATGCCCAGCAGCATGGTTTCCTTCTCGATGCCCGCCGCGGCACGCAGTTCGGGCGAGATCAGCACGCGGCCGGTGCCATCGAGCTCCACGTCCATTGCATTGCCAAGAAGGATTCTCTTCCACCACTGGGCGTCCATTGGTAACGCTGCGATACGGTCACGGAATTTTTCCCATTCCGGACGCGGGAATATCATCAGGCAGCCGTGCGGATGTCGCGTGATGGTGAGCTGGTTATTGGCGGTCGCGCTCAGCAGCTCGCGGTGCCGTGTCGGCACGGAAAGCCGACCCTTGCCGTCGAGACTGAGTGAGGATGCGCCTTGGAACACCTGTGTGAGCCCTTGCTACAGTGGAAATGCAGCGATGAATGTGCCGAGGCACTATTCACCACTTAATTGCACTTTTTTGCACTGTAGCAGGAAAACACAACGACGCAAGCGAGGACTTGCGTGAATTTTGCAATGAAATCAAGGACTTAGAACAGACTTTTGCATGCCGGAATCAGAAAATCCGTTCTAGATGAACCACTTAGCGCCCGCTATGAAAGTGAATCCTCAGCAGCCGCTTCAGTGTTAAAGAATGTAGCGTGACAAGTCGTCGTCGCGGCTCAGTTCCTTGAGCCGGCCGTCCACATAGGCCGCATCGATCGTGACGGTCTGGCCCGCGAGACGGGTCGCGTCGAAGCTGACCTCATCCAGCAGCCGTTCCATCACCGTGGCCAGGCGGCGTGCGCCGATGTTTTCGGTTCGCTCGTTGACCTCGTACGCGATGTTGGCCAGCCGCGTGATCGCTTCGGGCTTGAATTCCAGCGCGACACCCTCCGTCGCGAGCAAGGCCTGGTACTGCTTGACGAGCGACGCATGGGTCTGGGTCAGGATGGCTTCGAAATCCTGTACGGACAGCGACTGCAGCTCGACCCGGATCGGCAAGCGCCCCTGCAGTTCAGGAATCAGGTCGCTGGGCTTGGATAGGTGGAACGCCCCGCTCGCGATGAACAGGACATGGTCGCTCCTCACCGGGCCGTACTTGGTCGACACCGTCGTGCCTTCGACCAGTGGCAGCAGATCGCGCTGCACGCCCTGGCGCGAGACATCCGCTCCGCCGCCGCCTTCATTGAACCCCGAACGCGACGCGACCTTGTCGATCTCGTCGATGAAGACGATACCGTTCTGCTCCGCGTTGTGGATGGCGGCCGCCCTGATCTCGTCCTCGTTGACCAGCTTGGCTGCCTCCTCGTCGGTGAGCAGTTTCATCGCCTCGGCGATCTTGACCTTGCGGGTCTTGCGTTTGGCTCCGCCGAACTGGCTGAACATGCCGCGCAGCTGCTCGGTCATCTCCTCCATTCCGGCTGGACCCATGATTTCGAGCTGCGTGCGCGGCTCCGCCACTTCGATCTCCACGTCCTTGTCGTCGAGCAGCCCTTCGCGCAATTTCTTGCGAAAGGCCTGCCGCGCAGTGCCCTCGCCCGCGGCCTCGCCCATCCGGGGCGGCGGCACCAGCACGTCCAGGATGCGTTCTTCCGCCGCATCTTCGGCGCGGGTGCGCACCTTGCGCATTTCGGCTACGCGCGTCTGTTTCACCGCCATCTCGGCCAGATCGCGGATGATCGAATCGACGTCCTTGCCAACGTACCCCACCTCGGTGAACTTGGTCGCCTCGACCTTGATGAAGGGCGCGTCGGCCAGCCGCGCCAACCGGCGCGCGATCTCGGTCTTGCCCACCCCGGTCGGGCCGATCATGAGGATGTTCTTGGGCGTGATTTCGCCGCGCAGCTTCTCGTCGACCTGCTGCCGGCGCCAGCGGTTGCGCAGCGCGATGGCAACTGCACGTTTGGCGTCGCCCTGGCCGACGATGTGGCGGTCGAGTTCGGAGACGATCTCTTGGGGGGTCATTGAGGACATAGTCGAAGGGGGCCGGGGGCCGGGATTGACTTCAGAGCGTCTCGATCGTGTGATGCATGTTCGTGTAGATGCACAGCTGCGCCGCGATCTCCAGAGACTTCGCGACGATCTCCTTCGCGCTAAGCTGCGTGTTTTCCAGCAATGCCTTCGCCGCCGCCTGGGCGTACGCACCGCCCGAACCGATGGCGATGATGCCGTGTTCGGGTTCAAGCACATCACCGTTGCCGGTGATGATCAGGGATGCTTCGGCATCCGCCACCGCCAGCATGGCTTCGAGCCGGCGCAGCACGCGGTCGGTGCGCCAGTCCTTGGTCAGCTCGATGGCTGCGCGCACCAGTTGACCCTGGTGCTTTTCCAGCTTGGCCTCGAAGCGCTCGAACAGCGTGAAGGCATCGGCGGTGGCGCCGGCGAATCCGGCGACGACCTTGTCGTGGTAGAGCTTGCGCACCTTGCGGGCCGTGCCTTTGACGACCACGTTGCCGAGCGTCACCTGGCCGTCGCCGCCGATAGCCACCTGCCAGCGCCCGGCGGCGTCCTTGCGGCGCACGCTCAGGATGGTCGTGCCGTGAAATGTTTCCATGGGACTTGGGAGTTAGGGGGATCAGGGATCAGGGTGAATATAGGGGCTGTTTCGCCAATCCCAGCCCCCTGGCCCTGGTATTTATTGCGGGCTGTTTCACTGGCCCCCGGCCCCCGGCCCTTGGTATCAGTCCGTGCGCGCCAGGACCCGGGCGTGTTCGCTGATGCCGATGACGTTGAAGAACGCCGCCACCAGCCGGTGCACTTCCACGAACTGGACCTGCCGTCCTTCCACCTGGCGCGACGTCACCCAGTTGAGCAGGCTGCCCGCCGCCGAGAAATCGATACGGATCAGCCGCGAGCAGGAAATCACCATGATGTCGGCGCCCATCAGCTTGTTCTCCAGCATTTCCAGCGCTTCCGTTGCATCGCCGAGGATCTGGCCGGCCAGCTCCACAGTCGAGATATTGGACATCTGGGAAGTCGGCCCTTGATGGGTGTCGCTGTAGCCCATGCTCATGCCCGAGGACAGCGAATCGTGGAAAGCATCGCCGACGATCGTGTGGCCAGCCGCATAGCTGCCGTCTTCCTGCAGCGGCTTGAACTCGCAGCGCGCGCTGTCCCACGACGGCGGCGAAACCTCGTAGGTGACGCAATAGTCCAGCGCGACCAGCTCGAATTCGTCCGGCCGGTGCATCACGCGCAGCACTTCCATGCGCAGCTTCCACCAAGCCGGGTTCACGCTCTTGTCACCCGAAGGCGTGGCGTTCTTGAGCACCTGTTCGAAGTTGTCCGAGCGGATGAAGCGCAGCTGCACGGGCTGGCTGGCCCATTGCGTGAACAGACGCGTCAACCCTTCGACGGCGCCCTCGTCGATCGTGTTGAGCTTTGCCCAGCTCAGGCGCCAGGGCGGCTGTGCCTTGGCCAAGGCCGCTGTCATCGCGGCCACCGTCTGCGTGCCCAGCGTGGCCGGGCAGATCCAGTTCGGCGCTTGCTGCTGGGCACCTAAGGCGGCTGGAGTCGAAGGGGCATGCATCCGGCCGACGGCCTCGGGAATCGAGAACCACTGGGGCGCGGAGCGGCCGAAGCGGCCCGCAAAATCGATCGCGGCCGTCTCGAAGCGGTCCTGTCGCCCGGTCGCCCGGTAGAGGTCGAACAAGGTCAGCCAGGTCTCGTCATGGTCGATGCGGGTGCCCTGCGGCGCCAGGATTTCCAGCAGTCCGGCCTCCGCGCCCGCGTCGTCGCCGTTTGCAAAACGGATCGAGGCCTCTTCGAGCTCCGGATCGTGCGCGAACTCCTCCACGTCGATGGCAAACAGTTTGGAGGCCGAAAAGCCCGTGCTCGCGGTACTGCCCGGCTCGGACGCAGGGCCGGTCGACGGCGTTACCGCCGAGATTGACTGCGGAAACGCTCGCGAGCCAGGGCCCGCGCTGCGCATCGCGGAGCGAGCCGCCGCGGCAGCGGGAGACTTCGCGGGCGCAGCGGCGGGCGCCTGAGGCGTCGTCCCGGTGCGGGCCGCTTCGGAGGCTGCCGGTATGACGGCGGCCAGCATGGGCTCGAACTCTTGCGGCGCGGCTGGCTCCGCCTTCTTCGAATCTCCCAGCGGTTGGGGCACCGTCTTGGTGTACGAGGTCGACACAACCGGGGGGGATTCGCCCGCCGCGCCGCCGACCGGTTCCAGCGGCGCCTGCGAGGACATCGGAAAGTTGGTGCTGCTGCCGCTGCGGCTGGACACGTCGCCATGCTTGGTTTTCCACCATTGCATGGACATCTGGGCCTCGATTTCGTCGATCTTCTTGAGCGTCGTGGCCCGATCATCCGGCTTGGATGGCATCGAGCTCTGGAAGAACGACGGCCGCGCCGCCGGATCCTGGCCCGCCATGACCTCGCTGCGGCGCATCTTGCGCAGCATGTCGAACTCGCGCTTGCGGACAAAATCGTTGCGCCGCTTGCGCTCGATCATCTCCTTGAGCATCTGCTTG
>Ga0134124_10002490_pt1 | contig 14909 bp, 14 predicted proteins | sample KB304_FD_96880 | JGI IMG/M metagenome (GOLD analysis project Ga0134124, IMG submission 96880) | Terrestrial soil microbial communities without Nitrogen fertilizer from Kellogg Biological Station, Michigan, USA - KB3-0-4 | ecosystem: Environmental > Terrestrial > Soil > Unclassified ... | reverse complement strand
GGACAGGTTGCGGCCGTTGCTGAACTTGGGGAAATTCAGTGCAATGATGGGCAGGCGATTGAGGTCCGGTCCCAGCAAGTCGGCGAGGGCCTCGGGCCCGTCGGTGTCGGTGAGCCAGACGCCTGTGCGCGATCCCTCGGACTGGCGGGCGAGCAGCGCTGCGCGCTGCGCCCGCCACAAGGCGAGGGGCGCGATGACGTTGCCCGTCGCAGGAACGGCGGGGAGTGCCTCGCCCTCGGGAGAGCCTGGAGCGCCTTGCGGCTTAAGCAGCAGCCAGTTGTCGGTTGCCACGCGGCGATTTTGGATCAGCTTTGCCATAGACGGATTCTTTGAAAGGTTCGATGCCGATGCGGCGCACCACTTCGATGAAGCGCTCCGCTTCCGAGTCGCGGCGCGCGAGATAGCAGTCGATCAGGCGCTCGATCACGTCGGGCACCTCGGCGCGCGCGAACGACGGGCCGATGACCTTGCCCAGCGACGCGCCCACCCCGGGGCGGATCTCCCCCTGGTTGCCGCCGATCTCCACCTGGTACCACTCCTCGCCGTTCTTGTCCACGCCGAGGATGCCGATGTGTCCCACGTGGTGGTGGCCGCAGGCGTTCATGCAGCCCGAGATGTTCAGGTCGATCTCGCCGATGTCGTGCAGGTAGTCCAGGTCGTCGAAGCGCTCCTGGATGGCCTGCGCCACCGGTATGGACTTGGCGTTGGCGAGCGAGCAGAAATCGCCGCCCGGGCAGCAGATGATGTTGGTGAGAAGGCCGATGTTGGGCGTGGCGAAGCCCAGGGTCTTGGCGGCTTGCCACACTTCGAACAGGTCGGACTGGCGCACGTCGGCAAGGATGACGTTCTGCTCATGCGACACGCGCAGTTCAGCGAAGGAATAGCGATCGGCCAAATCGGCCATGGCCTCCATCTGATCGGCGGTGGCGTCGCCCGTGGGCACGCCGGTTTTCTTCAGCGACAGGGTGACCGCGGCGTAGCCCGGCACCTTGTGCGCGGTCACGTTGCGGCCGTGCCAGTTGCGGAACGCCGTGTCGGCGGCGAGCTTTTGCGCCAAGCCGGCGTCGTGCTCGGGCAGGGTGAGGTAGCGGGGCCGGGTGAAGCGGCCCTCGACGCGCTTCACTTCAGCCTCGGTCAGGGTGTTCGGGCCGTCCTTCAACAGTGCCCATTCCGCTTCCACCTCGTTGCGGAATTTCTCCACGCCCATTTCCTTGACCAGGATCTTGATGCGCGCCTTGAAAATGTTGTCACGCCGGCCGTAGCGGTTGTACACGCGCAGCGCCGCTTCCAGGTAGGTGAGCAGGTGCGGCCAGGGCAGGAAGTCGCGAATCAGCGGGCCGACGATGGGCGTGCGGCCCAGGCCGCCGCCGATCACGACCTTGAAACCCACCTCGCCGCCCTCATCGCGCACCGCGTGCAGGCCGATGTCGTGGGCGTGCACGGCCACGCGGTCCGCGACCGCGCCGTTCACCGCGATTTTGAATTTCCTTGGCAGCCAGTTGAACTCGGGATGGAAAGTGGACCACTGGCGGATGATTTCGCACCACACGAACGAGTCCACGATCTCGTCCTTGGCCACGCCGCCGAAGTGGTCGGCGGTGATGTTGCGGATGCAGTTGCCCGAGGTCTGGATAGCGTGCATCTGCACCGAGGCCAGCTCGGCCAGCATGGTGGGGATGTCCTCCAGCTTGGGCCAGTTGTACTGGATGTTCTGGCGGGTGCTGAAGTGGGCGTAGCCCCGGTCGTAGGTGCGGGCGAGGTGCGCATGCTTGCGCAACTGCCTGGAGGAAATCAGGCCGTAGGGCACGGCGGTGCGGAACATGGGCGCGTGGCGCTGGATGTACACGCCGTTGCGCAGGCGCAGGCCGCGGAATTCCTCCTCGCCCAACTTGCCGGCGAGAAAGCGCTGCACCTGCCCGCGGAACTGCTCCACCCGCTGGTCCAGCACGCGCTGGTCGATGTCGTCGTAAATGTACATGTTCGAACTCTAAAAGTTTGTTCGCGGTGCTACAGCGCCAGCCGGGCGCCGATCACGACCAGCATGGTCGCGAGCAGCCCGCGCAATACCTTTTCCGGAAGGCGGTGGCTGATGGCGCTGCCCACCCAGATGCCGGGCAGCGAGCCGACCAGCAGGCTGGCGAGCAGCTTCCAGTCCACCCCGCCTCCGGCCGCATGGCCCAGCCCCGCCACCAGGGTGAGGGGAACCGCATGCGCGATGTCCGTTCCCACGATGCGCACTGTGGCCATGCCCGGTGCGATGAAGGTCAACGCCGTCACCCCCAGGGCGCCCGCGCCCACCGACGAAAGGGTCACGAGTATACCCAAGGTCACCCCGATGAGGATAGCGTAACCCCTTGAATGGGTTGCGTCTGCCGGAAGTTTCTCACTGCTTTTGGCGCTTCGGCGGCGGGCCAGTTGGCGCAACTGGTCTCGGAAGATCAGCGCCGCCGCCGTCAGGATGAGCGCAAACCCCAGTGCCGTGCTCATGATGGCCGACAGCCTGGCGTGGTCGAAGGACAGCGTATTCAGCAGCACGATGGTGAGCAGCGACGCCGGCAGGCTGCCCAGGGCGAGGTGGCCCACCAGTTTCCATTCAATGTTGTGCTTGCGCTGGTTGGCCCAGACGCCGCCGGCCTTGGTGATGGCGGCGTACAGCAGGTCGGTGCCCACCGCCGTGGTGGGGGCGATGCCGAAAAACAGCACCAGCAGCGGCGTCATGAGCGAGCCGCCGCCGACGCCGGTCATGCCGACGATGCCGCCGACCAGGAAACCGGACAGGACGTGCTGGAAAAAGGGATCCATCATAGTTTGATGCTGCGATGCACAAGGCTGTTGACAGACAGGACGCATATGGTAATAAACTAGGCTTATTACCAAAAATAATTAAATTTTATATGCTTATATCAAAAAAAGAATAAGCAAATTACCTCGATAAATATATGAATTTTCAACAATTACGCTACATTCGCGAAACCGTCCGGCAGGGGCTCAACCTGACCGAGGCCGCCAAACGCCTGTACACCTCCCAGCCGGGCGTGTCCAAGCAATTGCGCGAACTGGAAGACGAGTTGGGCGTGGAAATCTTCGTGCGCCGGGGCAAGCGCCTCATCGCCCTCACCGAACCCGGCAAGGCGGTGGTGAAAATCATCGACCGGGTGCTGATCGAGGCCGAGAACCTCAAGCAGGTGGGACGCGAATTCAAGGACCAGCAAAGCGGGGCGCTGGTGGTGGCCACCACCCACACCCAGGCGCGCTACGCGCTGCCGCGCATGGTGCCCGAATTCAAGAAGCGCTTCCCCAAGGTGCGGCTCATGCTGCAGCAGGGCAGCCCGCCGCACCTGGCCGAAATGGTCATCGCCGGCGACGCCGACATCGCCATCGCCACCGAAGCGCTGGACCACTATCCGCAGCTATTGGCGCTGCCGGGCTACAGCTGGCATCACTCCATTGTCGTGCCGGCCAAGCACGAGCTGCTGAAGCTTGCGCGCGTGTCGCTGGACGATCTGGCCAAGTATCCGCTCATCACCTACGACACGGCGTTCACCGGCCGCTCGCACATCGACGAAGCCTTCCAGTCGCGCGGCCTCGCCCCCGACATCGTGCTCACCGCCATCGACGCCGACGTGATCAAGACTTACGTGGAACTGGGCCTGGGCGTGGGCATCGTGGCTTCCATGGCGTACGAACCCGGGCGCGACCGGGCGCTGCGCGCCATCGACGCCGGGCATCTGTTCCGCTCCAGCACCACGCGCGTGGCCATACGGCGCGGTGCCTTTCTGCGCGGCTATGCCTATGCATTCATGGAGTTGTTCGCGCCGCAGTTGACCAAGTCGGTGATCGACCGCGCCATGGCCGGGGAGGCCGAGGAATACGATATGTAGCGGAAAGAACGACGCCTGGCGCCGAGTTCTAGCCCAACTCGTCGGCTGAACTGGTGATCAGGACGCAGGTGCAACCGGTTTCGCTCCACACCCGCTTGTCGCCGGTACCCGGCTCGGCCCGGTTGTAGTCGCCCGGATAAAGCTTGCGTTCATCGATCCAAAGCTCGCCGTCCAGCAAGTGCAGTTCTTCCACGCCGGCGTGGGTGTGCGGTGGGTATTCCCCGCCGGGCGCGAGACGCACCAGCATGCTGACCCGCTTGGTGTCGCCATCGACCGCCAGCATCTTCACCGCAATACCGGGCGCCACGTCTTCCCAGGCCGGTTCGGTCCATGCCGGTTCGTGGTCCGCAACCGGCGGCAGGACGACCTGCCGGCCCGATTCCGCCGCGAGGCGCTCGGCAAGGCGTGTTTGCAGCGATGACGGCGGGGCCAACAGTTCCGGCTGCTCCTGCCGGCCATCACGAGACGTGCTCATGATCTCTGTCCGTTGTCGGCAAGGACCTGGCGCAATTTGGTCAGCCCGGCGCGGATGCGGGTCTTGACCGTCCCCAGCGGCAGGCCAAGGCGCGCCGCCGTTTCGGCGTGGGTCAGGTCCGAGAAAAAGGCCGTCTCGATCACCACGCGCTCGTCCGCGCTGAGCATGGGCAGCGCCGCCCGCACGGCCTCGCCGCGTTGCTTGAGTTCGAGAATGTCCTGCGCGCTGTAGAACTCGGCATCCGCATCCTGCTCGGAATCCGGCCCGGTGCGCTTTCTGCGCTGGTCGAAGCGCAGGCGGTCGATGGCGCGAGAGCGCGCCTGGTTCATGATCCAGCCGATGACGGTGCCGTTGGCCGGATCGTAGTGGGCCGCGCGGCGCCACAGGTCGTGAAACACGTCGAGGGTGATTTCCTCGGCCGTCTCCCGGTTACCGAGGATGCGGGCCGCCAACGTGAACACCAGCCGCTGCGAGCGCTGGTAAAGGGCGTGCAGGGCGAGCTGGTCGCCCGTGGCCATGCCGCGCACCATGTCAAGCCACTCCCGCTCCGATACGCGCGACGCGGACCCGTCGCGGTAGAGCACATCGCCCAGCGTGGCCGAGGGCCTCTCTGGCGCCGGTGGCTTCTCTGGCGCTGGTGGTCTTTCTGGCAATGGGGGCGCCATGCCTTCCCGCAAGGCGTCGCGATTGTAGTGATTCGACGTCACGGCCGCAAAAGCAAATTCTATGTCGCTGCGTAGGATACATTGTGGCCAGCCATTTTGTCACGTCACCCCCCGTCCGGTACCCCGCGGAAGCCAAGGCAGACGCCATGGTGCCGCGCTGATTCCCACCATCAAGCCACGATTCCCCGAGACCTCATCACGGCGTGCTGCTCCGCGGTGGCCACTTCCTGCCGCTCCACCAGGATGAGGTCCACGATCTTGAGCAGCAACGGGTCCGGCAGTGGCCGGGTATCGGCCATGTATTTCGCCAGCAGTTCGGCGTCGATCGCCAGGCGCTCGGCCAGGATGTGTTCTCCACCCAGCATCTCCGAGGCGGCCTGCAACAGCTTTGTTGTGTTTTCGCTCATGTGACCCGTGTTGCCTTCAAGAAACCTCCCCTGAGGCGTTAAACGTCAAGCGCGGGATTTTGGATTGCCGGGGGCAGGGGCCGGGTGGACTAACCCGGCTATTCAGGAAGTTCAGTGGAGTATGGGTGAATGCGAGATGTCCTCACGGTTGGCCGGTTTTAGGGGAAGAAAACCGACTAACAAGCTCCTCGCGAGTCAGTCGGGGAATTTGCTCTTCATCAAGGACGAAATCGAAGTTTGAGCTCAGTACGCTCGGCTTGAAATCCCACGACTTGTCGAAGTCTGCATCATCCTCTGGCCGATCAAACCGACATTCACTGGCCGCAACTCCATTCGCAATACGGAGCGCTGACACGATATTTCCAATTGACATGCCAATCAATTGCAAGTGGAGAAGGGTTCTTTCAAGCGACCAATTCACCGATTGACGTCTGGAGGAAAGTGACTGTCCTTTTGTTTGAATTTTCTTAACGTTAAAAAAAGTCGAACCAAAGCGGGAGCCACCTATATTTTTTATGGCCTCCTTCGGTGGTGGCACACCATACTTGGTTTCGGGTCCAACAGAGACAAAAAATCCGCCTGGACGAACGCGGAATCCGTGCTTCAATGAGTTGAATTCATCAATGTGATTTGGGTTCAAGAATTCAACAGATAATCTTCGCCAAAATGCTGAGAAAAGTTCCGCCGTAGTTTTCTGCTTTTCTTCGCCTGGCATAAAGCACTGAAAAATGATTTGGCCCAACGCAGGCCATGAAACGGGAATTGCCGAGGTCTTGGTCCACAAATGCGGATCAGACTTTTCAATGCGGCTAAGTATTCTTCTCAGGTTCCTAGAGTCGCATCTGGCCATCCATCCATAGACGCAGTCAGCCGCTTGAATTGTGGCGCCAATTAACGAAAAAAGCGTTTCCAGCGCGTGATGGTAAGACATGCGAATGCAAACAGCAATCTGCTTCCCTTGCGCACTGTCTAAATTATCTGCCTGCATCCAGTCGGCGTAAATATTCGCGAGAGATACGAAATACTCTCTATCTATCCCATTTAGGAACTCCAAGTTGCGTTCACGGACATTGGCTTCCCAAATGCAGTAGGGTTCGTCGTTAACAAAAAAAACAGTGTTGTCCATAATGATGGGGCCAGAATTTTTCATGATTTAGGATTCGATACTTCAATTCCCTGGCGTTTGGCAAATTCAAGCAGGCTATGTTGAATGGCACGTGCTTCAATATCAAAGAACATACAAATCTCCGCGAGATCTATCGTGGATAGCGCCACTCGATCACCTTGATTTAACAATCGACGCCGTTCCTCTAGTTGCAGAGTTACCTCGCCGCCATCTGGAAGCGGTAGACCGCTTTCTGGGATAGATCGGAAATCATGCTTCTCTCCGGAGGGGGTATTTATGAATACCGCCGTGCCCAGCCAAAGGATTTGAAGGGGGCCATTTTTAACATCATCGCTACCCACGATACCTAGCCGGTGAGCTAGACAATTCCTCGCATTGTTGATTGATTTCAAGTGAACGGGGTGGTTGGGGCATATGGAGAATTTACCATTTAAAATATTGATTTTATTAGGGAACCCTTGGGACCTAAATTTAACTTGTTCCGCTTGAAGTATGCTCAATGCTGTTCGCGATCCATGTGCCTTGAAGGCTAGAGCCGCTCTATGTACGTGGTCCAGATAGACTGAAAAAGTCTCGACTAACTCTCTCAAGCCATTGGCTTCTATCCATATCCGAAATTCCCCCTTCATTTCTTCGATCTCATTCACGGGTAAATTGTCGGGCGCGAAAGAAATGTTCGTGATATTGGTAAGTTGGTACTGATCCAGACGAGGATCAAGCGCGGCATTCACTCCCAGACCCATAAAAATTGATGCCCGTCGGACTCCCTTAAGGGCGACATTGAGCATCTTGTCGAGATCGACATGAAATTCCAGAGTAGGCATAGTGGGCGTTGATCATGGATTAATCTTCGGAGCCATAGCTTAGTCGGTTTGGCCTGAGGGGAATATTTTGTCCTCGCGCAGAAACCAAGGAACTCCGTCAGAGGGCCGCGCTTAGTGGTTTGCATGTAGAGACGAAGGCTTTCTGCGATAGAATCGACTAGTTCAACGGTCCTAGTCTTCGTAGGGCCGTTTGTTTTTTTCGATCATGTCACCAGCCACCTCCCAATCGATTCCGCTGCCCGCGCACCTGCTGCGCGAGCTTGTGAAGCTCGGCTGGCCGGTGTTCATCGCGCAAATCGCGGTCATGGCCAACGGGCTGATCGACACCATCATGGCCGGGCGCTACGGCACCGTCGACCTCGCCGGGGTGGGCATCGGCAACGCCATTTTCTTCAGCGTGTTCGGCCCGCTCATGGGCATGCAGATCGCCATGACGCCCATCGCCGCGCGGCTGTACGGCGCCGGGCGCTTCGCCGACATCGGCGAGAAGGTGCGCCAGGGTATGTGGTTTTCGCTGGTGCTGGCGGTGGTTGCCTTCGCGCTGTTCCGTCATCCCGAGCCCTTTCTCGAGCTCACCCAGGCCGAGCCCGAGGTGCGCACGCGGGTGCGCGACTACCTGGGCTACATCGCCTGGGGCATTCCGCCGGCGCTGCTGTTCCGCCTGTTCTACAGCTATTCGACGGCGGTGTCGCGGCCGCGCATGGTCATGGTGTTCAACCTCGTAGGGCTGGCGTTCAAGATTCCGCTCAACTGGGTGTTCATGTACGGGCACCTGGGCGCCCCCGAGCTGGGCGCGAGCGGCTGCGCACTTGCCACCACCTGCATTTCCTGGGGCATGTGCCTGGCCGCATGGTTCTGGGTGTCCCGTGATCCGGGTTACCGCCGTTATGCCGTGTTCGAGCGCTGGTCATGGCCGGACGGGCGCGCGCTGTGGGAAATCGTGTCGCTGGGCGTGCCCATCGGCGTGACTTTCTTCGTCGACGTGACGGCCTTCACCTTCATGGCCATTTTCATCGCGCGCCTGGGCGCCACGCTCTCGGCCTCGCACCAGATCGCCGCCAACATCGCGGCGCTCCTGTTCATGCTGCCGCTGGCGCTGGGCAACGCCGCCAGCGTGCTGGTGGGCCAGGCGCTGGGGGCGCACGACTACGCGCGCGCCCGCGCCACCGGCATCGCGGGTCTGGGCATGGGCTTCGCCGTGGCGGCCTGCTTCGCCGCGCTGCTGTTCATCGGAGCGCCGCTGGTGGCGTCGCTGTACAGCCAGGACGAGGGCGTGCGCGCCGCCGCGGCCGCGCTCATCCGCTTCGTCTGCGGCTACCACCTGTTCGACGCCGTGCAGGCCGTGGTGGTGAACGTGCTGCGCGGCTACAAGCGCGCGGTGGTGCCCATGGTGATTTACGGCGTGGGGCTGTGGTGCATAGGGTTGGCCGGGGGCTACGCATTGGCATTCGGCCATGCGGATCTGGGCTCGATCGGCATCACCACGCCCATGGGCGCGCGCGGCTTCTGGACCGGCGCCATAGGCGGCATGTGCATAGCCAGCCTGATGGTGGCCGGATATTTCCTCTACGTCAGCACGCCGAGAAGGGCCATGCAGGCCGACAAGGTGCTGACGGCCTGACCGCTACTTCGCAGCCTGCTTGGGTAGTTTCGCAGTTTTCTTCAGCTTAGTCGATTTGACCGAGCGGGCTCGGAGAGATTTTTTGGCCGTCTTCGATGCGACTTTCGCACTAGGTGACGACAAAACTTTCGAGTTTGAACTCTGGGCGGCCTTGGACCGGTGGGTACTCGAAGCTCGGCGCTTCGCGCCGGTAGGCTCGGATGGAGCCTTCGTTTTTGACGTTGTCCGCGGCTTTGCAGTTCTTTTTGCTTTGAGCGGTTTGCTGTTTGCTTTTCTGAGCGCTGCTTCGATGGCCATTCGCGCCCAAGGCAAGGCCAGAGCCGGCGACTCCATCCCTTCCTCCGGCATGCTGCAATAATTCAACGACACCTGCTTGCGGTTCTTCGCCTCGTATACGAAGGGTTGCGACCCCGCCTGTTCGAACCGCGCCCGCGTCTCGTCATCCACCTTCAGGTACAGCACGTCGCGCGACACGAACGAGAACATCAACCCGTCCATGAAAAAGCCCTGCCCCCCGAACATGCGCCTGGCCACGAACCGGCCGACTGGCGCCAGCAGTTCCTGCGCGTACTCGGCGAATCCGCCGGTGGGCGGTGAGATGGGGCTTTTCACGCCTGGCTCAGCTTGAGCCGCTTCCAGATTTCCGTCGTGAGCCCCGCCTGGTTCATGGTGTAGAAGTGGATGCCCGGCGCGCCCTGCGAAAGCAGCCGCTCGCACAGTTCCGTCACCACATCCAGTCCCAGCGAGCGGACTGATTCCGCGTCATCGCCATAGCTCTGCATTTTCAAGCGCAACCAACGCGGTATCTCTGCTCCGCAGGCATCCGAGAAGCGCGCCAACTGCGAGAAATTGCCGATGGGCATGATGCCCGGCACGATGGGAATGGAAATATTCAGCCGCTCGCAGTCATCGACGAAGCGGAAATACGCGTCGGCGTTGAAGAAATACTGGGTGAGCGCGGCGTCGGCCCCGGCGTCCACCTTGCGCTTGAAGGCGCGCAGGTCGTCCTCGGCGCCGCGCGCCTGGGGATGGAACTCCGGGTAGCACGCCACCTCGACGTGGAAATGGCTGCCCGTGGTCTCGCGGATGAAGGTCACGAGGTCGCTGGCGTATCGCAACTCGCCCACGCTGGCCGCGCCCGAGGGCAGGTCGCCGCGCAGCGCCACGATGTGGCGCACGCCCTTGGACTTGTACAGCTCCAGCGTGGCGGTGATGTCGCCGCGCGTGGAGCCGATGCAGGACAGGTGCGGCGCCGCGTCGCTGCCGCCGGCCTGGATGTCCAGCACGGTCTCCAGCGTGCGGTCGCGCGTGGAGCCGCCCGCGCCGTAGGTGACGGAGAAGAACTTGGGCTTGAGCCGCGCCAGGTCCTGCCACGTAGTGCGCAGCTTGGCCACGCCTTCCGGCGTCTTGGGCGGAAAAAATTCGAAGCTGAAAGCGCGCGGATGGCGTTTCTGGCTGTTCATGTCTGGCCTCCTTGAAACCCGCGGGTTTCCGGAAGTGAAGGAGCGGACGCCTTCGCGCCGCTCCCGCCTTCAACCGGTTAGTACCGGTACGTGTCCGCCTTGTACGGGCCCTGCTTTTCCACGCCGATGTAGCGCGCCTGGGCATCGGACAGTTCGGTGAGCTGCGCGGCCAGCTTCTTCAACTGCAGCCGCGCCACTTTCTCGTCCAGGTGCTTGGGCAGCACGTACACGCCCAGCGGATACCTGTCCGGGTTGTTGAACAGCTCGATCTGCGCGATGGTCTGGTTGGCGAAGGACGAACTCATCACGTAGCTGGGGTGGCCGGTGCCGCAGCCCAGGTTCACCAGCCGCCCTTCAGCCAGCAGGATGATGCGCTTGCCGTCGGGGAAAATGACGTGGTCCACCTGGGGCTTGATGTTCTCCCACTTGTAGGCCTTGAGCGCGGCGATGTCGATTTCGTTGTCGAAGTGGCCGATGTTGCAGACAATGGCCTGGTTCTTCATTTTCTTCATGTGCTCGTGGTTGATCACATGGAAGTTGCCCGTGGCCGTGACGAAAATGTCGGCGTGCTCGCAGGCGTAGTCCATGGTCACCACGCGATAGCCTTCCATGGCCGCCTGCAGGGCGCAGATGGGATCGATTTCGGTCACCCACACCTGGGCCGACAGGGCGCGCAGCGCCTGCGCCGAGCCCTTGCCCACGTCGCCGTAGCCGCACACCACGGCGATCTTGCCGGCCACCATCACGTCGGTGGCGCGCTTGATGCCGTCCACCAGCGACTCGCGGCAGCCGTACAGGTTGTCGAATTTGGACTTGGTCACCGAGTCGTTGACGTTGATGGCGGGGAATTTCAGCAGTCCGTCCTTCGCCATCTGGTACAGGCGCTTCACGCCGGTGGTGGTCTCCTCGGTCACGCCACGCACCTTGGCGAGGCGCGTGGAATACCACTTGGGGTCCTTCGCCAGTTTTGCTTTGATTGAGGCGAACAGCTCGGTCTCTTCCTCGCTGCCGGGGTGGGCGAGCAGCGTTGCGTCGGATTCGGCGCGCGTCCCCAGGTGCAGGAGCAGCGTGGCGTCGCCGCCGTCGTCCAGGATCATGTTGGAGAATCCCCCGTCCGGCCACTCGAATATGCGGTGGGTGTAGTCCCAGTACTGGGCCAGGGTTTCGCCCTTGACGGCGAACACGGCCGTGCCGCCCGCGGCAATGGCGGCGGCGGCGTGGTCCTGGGTGGAGTAGATGTTGCACGAGGCCCAGCGCACCTCCGCCCCTAACGCCTTCAGCGTTTCGATCAGCACCGCCGTCTGGATGGTCATGTGCAGGGAGCCGGTGATGCGCGCACCGCGCAGCGGCTGCTGGGTGGCGAATTCCTCGCGGATGGCCATGAGACCGGGCATTTCGGTCTCGGCAATGGCGATTTCCTTGCGGCCCCAGTCGGCCAGGGCCATGTCGGCCACGACGTAGTCGGCCGGTGCAGAAGATTTGGGGGAGTTCTTAAGTGTGGCGCTCATCCCGCGCCCTCCTTTCTTGCGAAAAAAGTTTGCGAGCGCCGTTGCCGTTCCCGGTATGCGCGCTTGCTTCACGCGTTATCGGGGACGCTTCGAGCCTGGACGGGGCACCGGTTCCGCTTGGGAAAGCCTGGAAACTCGGACCGCCGCTTGCAACGCTCCTCGAAGCAGGGCGAACTATAGCATGGGCGGCCTTGTCGCGCCGACGCCGGGACCGGCCTGTTGCATGGCCTGTTCGGTATTGCTTGGAACGGACAGACGTAAAAAAGGAGGCCGAAGCCTCCTTTTTAATCGCGTTACGCCATTTTGAATCGCGTTCCGCGATGGGTGACTCAGGCGGTGACCGCCTCGCGCTTGACCCCGGCCTCGGCCGCGAGGATTGCGGCCTTGTCGGTGGTTTCCCAGGTGAATTCCGGCTCGTCGCGGCCGAAGTGGCCGTAGGCGGCGGTCTTTTCGTAAATGGGACGCAGCAGGTTGAGCATCTGCACAATGCCCTTGGGGCGCAGGTCGAAATGCTTCTGCACCAGTTCCGACAGCTTCTCGTCGGAAACCTTGCCCGTGCCGAAGGTGGTGACCATGACGCTGGTGGGCTTGGCCACGCCGATGGCATACGAGACCTGCACCTGGCAGCGCGAGGCCAGGCCCGCCGCCACCACGTTCTTGGCCACATAGCGCGCCGCGTAAGCGGCCGAACGGTCCACCTTGGAGGGATCCTTGCCCGAGAACGCGCCGCCGCCGTGCGGCGCGGAGCCGCCGTAGGTGTCGACGATGATTTTGCGGCCGGTCAGGCCGCAGTCGCCCTTGGGCCCGCCGATGACGAAGGCGCCGGTGGGATTGACCAGGTAGTTGATGTGGCCCTTCACCAGGCTCTTGGGCAGCACCGGTTTGATGATGCTCTCGATGACCGCTTCCTCGATCTGCTTGTGGGTCATGTCCGGCCGGTGCTGGGTGGACAGCACCACGGTTTCGATGGAATGCGGCTTGCCGTCCTCATAGCGGATGGTGACCTGCGACTTGGCGTCGGGGCGCAGCCAGGCCAGGCGCCCGTCGCGGCGCAGCTCCGACTGGCGCTCCACCAGGCGGTGCGACAGCCAGATGGCGAGCGGCATGTACTGCGGGGTCTCGTCGCAGGCGTAGCCGAACATGAGGCCCTGGTCGCCGGCGCCCTGGTCCAGATTCAGGCCGCGGCCCTCGTCCACGCCCTGGGCGATATCCTGCGACTGCTCGCCGTAGGCCACGATGACGGTGCAGGTGTGGGTGTCGAAGCCGATGGCCGGGTCGCTGTAGCCGATGCGCTTGATGGTGCGCCGGGCCACGTCATCGTAGTTCACGCGCGCGCCGGTGGTGACTTCGCCCGCCAGCACCACGAGGTTGTCCTTCACCAGCGTTTCCGCCGCCACTCGCGAGCGCGGGTCCTGGGCTAGAATGGCGTCCAGGATGGCGTCCGAAATCTGATCCGCGACTTTGTCGGGATGGCCTTCGGAGACGGATTCGGAGGTGAAAAGGTAGCTCGACATAGGGCACCCAATAGTAATTAGTAATAAAAAAGCGCTGAACAGGCCTCCGTCATCGGACGGTGTTCCGCGTCCCGTCTGACGTGGGGGATACACAAGGGGGCGTTTCCCCTTGTTCCTAAACCAATAAGAAAACGAAGGCGAAGGATAGCATGGGCGGGCTCCCCCATTGACCGCTTCTGTCGCGCCTCAAACCCGCCCCGAATGGCTTATTTCCTGAAAATTTTGGCGCGATTGCCATTATTTTCCTTTCACGCAGTCGGCGCCGCCCTGGGCTGGGTGGCCTGGTGCGTATCGCCGCGCCTGCGGCGGTTCAGCCGCGAAAACCTCGCCGCGGCCGGCTTCGACGATCCGGCGCTGCTGCGCCGGTCAGTGACCGAGACGGGCAAAGGGCTATTGGAACTCATCCCCGTGTGGTTCCGGCCGCAGGCCGAAGCCGCGGCGCTGCTGCTTGAAGACGAGGGCACGCCCGGCGTGATCGCGCAGGCGCGCGCGGCCGGCAAGGGCGTGATTTTTGTCACACCGCACCTGGGTTGCTTCGAGGTCACCGCGCAGTGGTATGCCGAACGCGTCGGTCCCATTACGGCGCTGTTCTCTCCACCCAAGCGCGGTTTCATGCAGCACCTCATCCTGAGCGGGCGCGAAAAGCCCGGCCTGAAACTGGCCCGTCCCGATGTGGCCGGGGTGCGCGCCCTGTTCAGCGCACTGCGCGCGGGTGAGGCCGTGGGCATCCTGCCCGACCAGACGCCAGGGCGCGGCGAAGGCGCCTGGGCCGAGTTCTTCGGCCGCCCCGCCTACACCATGACCCTGGTGCAGCGGCTGGCGGACAAGACCGGCGCGCCCATCGTGCTCGCCTATGCCGAACGCCTCGCGCGCGGCGCGGGCTACGTCGGCCACGCCGAGGCCATGCCGCCGCGCCAGCCGGGCGAAACGCCGGAGCGCCATCTCAACCGCGCCCTGGAAGGCCTGATCCGGCGCTGCCCCAGCCAGTACCTGTGGAGCTACAACCGTTACAAGCGGCCGGCCGGCGTGGAGCCGCCCCCGCCGTGAGCAGTCGCAACCAGGCCTCATGGCCGGCGCGCGCCGGCCTCGCTCTGCTGTGGCTGCTGGCACGGCTGCCCGCTGCTTGGCTGTCCGCCGTGGGTAGTCTGCTGGGCGGAACGTTGTTCCTCCTCGCGCGCGAACGCCGCCGGGTCTGTCTCACCAACCTCGAACGCTGCATGCCCGAACTGGCCGAGCACGAACGGCACGCGCTCGCCCGGGCACATTTCCGCTGTTACGCCCAGTCGCTGCTGGAGCGCGGCGTGCTGTGGTGGGCGCCGCGCGCCGTGGTGCTCGAGCGCGTCGCGCTGCTCGGGCTCGAGCACCTGCAGGCCGCGCGAGGGACGGGAAACAGCGGCGGCCCCGTCATCCTGCTCGCGCCGCATT
>Ga0134124_10002489_pt1 | contig 14909 bp, 10 predicted proteins | sample KB304_FD_96880 | JGI IMG/M metagenome (GOLD analysis project Ga0134124, IMG submission 96880) | Terrestrial soil microbial communities without Nitrogen fertilizer from Kellogg Biological Station, Michigan, USA - KB3-0-4 | ecosystem: Environmental > Terrestrial > Soil > Unclassified ... | reverse complement strand
CTGGATAGATGTCGAGAGAACGAAGCGACAGCCAAAGACGAAAGAGCACAAGTCAAGCGTGAACTCAGCGTATTGGAATCAGAACTGTCAGCCGCACTACAACATCTGACGGAATCAAACAACGAAGCCAAAACTTTAAAAAAAGAACTGGGCAGGTACTCAGAGCTATCAGTCGTCAAGGTAGAGCTAAAGAAACAGAACGAAGCGAAAGAAGAATTTGAGGAGAATCGCCGCCGACGTGACGGTGAGAGCGAGACGCTATCAAAAGCTAAGGATGAGTTAGCTGACTGCTCCAAGTTGTGGGAAGCCTTGACTGGCAAGGAAAACTCACTGAAAGAAACATGTGACAAACTCACACGAACCATCGACGAAGCCAGCGCAACACTCATTTCGGATTTCCCCGACTTGAAAGTTGACGCTCTTGGGGCCGGTCGCGACGCAGCAACCCAATTAGAGCAGCGTGCTCAAGAACTCGATTCTCGTCGTCACTCAACTCAAACTGAACTGCTGCGGTTGGAAGAACAGATCAAAACTCTTGAGGGTCAAATCGAACGCGCAACTGAGATGCGCTCTCAAATGGAGCTGCATAAGAGCCAAGCGGCAGTCGCTCGTGATCTTGCTCTTGCACTTCGAGGAGATCAGTTTATCGCCTTCATCCAAGCCGAAGCCTATCATAGGCTGGCCCAAGACGGCTCAGTCCACTTGGACTCACTTAGCTCAGGACGTTACTCGTTCGACTTCGACAAAGACGAATTTGTTGTTGTGGACCACTGGAATGCCGATGAGCCTCGACCAGTTGCCACTTTAAGTGGAGGGGAATCCTTTTTGGCTTCACTTGCACTTGCTTTGGCATTGGCCGAGGGTTTGTCAGGGCTTAGCCATGGGCGGAGTCGCTTCGCGCTCGAATCCCTTTTCCTGGATGAGGGCTTTGGTTTGCTTGATCCCGAAACGTTGGATGTAGCAATTCAGGGCGTTGAAACTCTAGGTTCGTCAGACCGATTGGTCGGCATCGTTTCGCATATTCCAGAATTGGCTGAACGAATGCCAGGCCGCATTTCTGTCCGGAAAGCTGTTGGCGGAAGTTCGATAGAGCTGAATTAGTGATCAGTTTTCAATATCCTTTTTGTCGTTTCGTCAGAGACTGATCAAGTTCGCGGAGTGGAATCCTAACGGCACACTTTGTCGGCGACTCGCTATTGCAGGTTAGAACGAATCGGTTTGCCGATCGAAACGCTGATATTCCTCTTCGATTACTAAAATAAGCAGGACGAAATGCGCATTTGCCAAATCGAACTCAGGAACTTTCGAGGGATTCGCAAAGGAACAGTTGTATTGCCGAAGCACGCGGTTCTCCTTGGTGCAAACAATGCTGGCAAATCTACAATCGTCGAAGCCCTTGCACTCCTGTTTGCACGCGAGAAGATGGTCCGTCCCACTTCAGATTGGGACTTTTTCGGTGGCAGACCCACACCATCCAGTCGCTTCTATATTATCGGAACAATCACCGATTTCCCACATGACGATCCTTCACAACTCCATGAATGGTTTTTGGGGTCCAGCGCGGCACGTCCTCTATGGTGGGATGATGGGCAGTCGAAGCTCTGTACGGACGTCGACCAGCCAAAAGGAACTCGATTAGCGACACAAGTAGCACTTGCCGCGAAATACGACGAAGAGATATCTGAGTTTGAGAAAATAAGATATTTCTATTACGGTGAAAGTGACCCGTTCATTGATGAGTACTCCTCGGTTCCCCAGAATCTGCTCAGGGATATTGGACTGTTTCTTTTGTCGAGCAATCGTGAGTGGGATAAGTTGCTCTCCTTCAGTTCATCGTCCTTACTCAAAGTTCTACGGGAGCACAAAGCGGTTCCCGGAGTGGCGATCGAAGAGCTCAAGCAAGAGCTTCGCGCAAAGGTGAAGAAGATCGAAGAAGCGGCGCCTCTCTCAGCAATTCTAGAAACAGCCGAAAAGGAACTTCAATCCTTCTTGCTGATCAAACAATCGAGCAAGATAGCGTATAGACCTACTTCCTTAGATACGATGTCGGTACTGCAGAGTCTCGTGGCTCATATCGGCGAATCAGATGATTCACTAATCCCAGTGGCGAAGCACGGAGCAGGAACAGTCTCTTTACAAGCCTTCCTCCTGCTTTTGGCGTTTGCGGAACAAAGGCGAATAGCCGGTCGAAACTTTATTCTTGCTGCTGAGGAGCCGGAGCTACACTTGCATCCGTCGTTGCATCAACGTTTGATTCATCGCATACGCTCCGCGAGCCTACAGTCAGTTGTGACAACACAGTCACCGCAGGTTGCCAGCGGCTATCAACCACACGAAGCAATATTCGTTCAGAATCGTAACGGCGAGCTAGTCGCAGAGCCATTGAGGCGGGAACCGGTGAAGACAATACAGACGAACAGCATTCGTAATCTGTATTTGGTGAATCGTAGCGCGTATTACGAAGCACTAATGGGTGGAGTAATCCTTGTTCCTGAAGGAATATATGATTACGACTGGCTTTGCTTATGGCAAAGAGTTGCGCAATCGTGTCCTGAGGCTGTCGTCGTAGACTACGATTTGAGACCGATTACGATAGTACCTACCAGTGACGCTGCCATCGTTGCTACTTACGCGGAGGTGGCAAAGTTCCGTCCAGACGTTCTTCCGATTATCGACGGGGATGCGCCGGGCGATAGTTACCTGAAGGATTTGCAAGGATTGTCTCCTTCGCCACGAAGAATGATTCGCCTCGGAGGGGATGCGGCCATCGAGTGTCTAGCTGCTTGGATTCTTGAACCGTCTCTGGTAAAGCCCGGAAAGACATTGTCGGAATTGCTACCTAACTTTGCAGACAGGACCTTAAAGCGACTTCAGCAAAGGCTATTTGAAACGACGAACAAGAAAAGTCGGGAGCTGCGCGAACAACTTGCATGGGAGGCACTCGACTCAATCGACTGTTGTAAGCGGGCGTGCGAGTTCTTTCATGATATTGCCGCTATAGCTGTTGGTGACACTTGCAAGAACACGAGTTGGATTGAAAAGGTTCTCGCAAACGGTTCCACAGTAGTTACGGCCAACCACGTTCAGAGGGTTTAGCGGTGAAACAAGTATCTTTGGTCACCGGCATAGCTGGCTCTGGCAAAACCAAGTGGTTAATTGAAAGGGTAAACGATTATGCCCCGGAGTTGATTGACTCCGAATACAAGAACGTTCTGGCTATCACAAGAATGCACGGTTCCAGACGTCGAGTAGAAGCTCGACTTCGGGAGTTCTGTCCAAGCATCCGTTGCTCAATATCAACGATTGACGGATTCGCCTTATCGATTGTTAACCGTTGGCGGACATCGCTAGGATATTCCAGCCCAATTAATGCCGTGAGTCATGAGTCCGATTTCGAAAAGACTTTGTTCGGAATCGACGCGAGCTTTTCTAAGATAGTTGAAGCGGCGACCTCATTGATCCTTAACGAAACGGTCAAGCGAATCGTCGGTGAGTCATATCCTTTGATTGTTATCGATGAATTTCAAGACTGCCAAGGCCATCTGCTCGAATTCGTCAAACAATTATCTGAATGTTCGAAGTTGCTACTTGCCGCGGACGAGTTCCAGCTGTTAGACACGGGCGGGACTGACTGCCCTGGAGTGGACTGGATAAGAAGCTTGCAAGCATCCAACCAAGCAGACATCCGTGACCTTCCGAAGTGTGAGCGAACCACCGCTGAAGGTATTTTGAAAGCGGCACAGTGCCTTCGCCACGAGTTGAAATCTGACCAAGTAACAATTCCCGTTCTTTGTTGCCCAAATGAAGGACCTGCAGCGTGGAAGATCATCGATGCTCTTGTGTTTGGATATTACTCGGCTCGCTGGAGCGGAACTACGGCGCTCATCTGTCCGAGTAACGATCCGTTCATTGAGAAGGTACTTAGGTCCTGTACAAGGCAGTTGAAGAACAAGGACCGCGATCCTATCAAATGGCATATAGAACTAGCGACGGACGAGGAACAACGGCGAATTCGCGCGAAGCTTGGCTTGGCTGAAGAAACAAGCAATGATGATTGGGAACCGCCTGCGAATTCTCTCGGTCCGATTGAAACCGAGATAGTGGCGCGCTCAGAACGGTTTGCCCATCTCAAAGGACTTACCTCAATGTCAACCTCTCTAGTCTCACGACAGGTAGACTTGGTCGTCCACCAAAGGCGTTCCTATGGCGGGCATCGCTCCTCGCGAAGTGTGATGACGGTGCACGGAGCTAAGAATCGTGAATTCGACAATGTTTTTGTTCTGTGGGGCTACAAGTTACCTCCGAATAAGATCCAGCAGAGAAAGCTTCTTTACAATGCAATCACAAGAGCCGTGAAGAATTGTGTGGTATTGGTGTTGGGAGATGTGAAGAGGGCTGCCAACGATCCGATTCTAAGCTTGCTGGGACCGGCTCAGCCCGCAGTTCCTGAGAAAGGTAAGACAAAAAATGCTAAGAAACAATCGGGACAGAGAGGTAGAACGTCCGGACGTTAAAGAGAGTGGCTTCTAAGCGCCCGCTGTCTGACGCGCAGACCGTCTGTTAGCAAAACGCGACGCATTTGCTTAGAACGAATGGCAGAAGTTTGCCGGCGGGACAAGTATCGGAATTGACGGTCAGAACGGCTGAGTATAATGTAAAAACGATGGCATCCAGGCTCACAATAGAGGCCGGGGCAGCACAGGGTGAAACGTTCTCCCTGGACGAGTTTGAGGCTTTTACTATAGGCCGCGAGACCACTAACGATCTCGTTGTTCCCGATTGGATTACGTCGCGCCAACACTGCATCATCCGAAGAGAGAGCGACGGCTTTTGCATCGAAGATTTAAATAGCCACAATGGCACCTTCCTAAACGGCCTTCCGATCACCAAACAGTGTCTGAAAAATGGAGACAGGATTTACGTTGGTACGACACGACTCCGATTTGAGCCCGAGGACGATAATGAGGCGTTCCAACAATGCCAGGTCGAGATTAGTGAGGCATTAACGACACAATCCGACTTATTCTTTTTTCCAACTCCGTCGGCACTACGTTCAGATCGAGAGTTGAATTTGCTGGTGAAGTTTGGCAAGGCTCTCGACGGCTTGAAGGACCCAAAAGAGCTTGCACAGAGATTGCTGGAAATCATCCTAGATGTCGTGCCAGCTAAACGCGGCGCGATCCTAGTCCAGAATGATGGCGGAATTCCGGTATCTCTGGCCGCTATTCAACGAAATAAGACGAGTTCAACTCCGCTACAGATTAGCAGGACAGTCACGCAGATGGTGTTGCGAGATCAAGTTGCTCTGCGCAGCGACGTGGTAACTGGCGCACCTTTGTCGACATCGGACAGTTTGATTACTTCGCAGGTGCGATCACTGTTGTGCATACCGCTGTCATTACAGTCGTTGAAGGGCTTTGTATACCTCGATTCCGACGACGCCGGCTTCTCCTTCACAGAAGCGCACATGTACGAGATGACTGCTGTGGCTGGCTTAATATCCGCTGCTCTTGTGAACGCACGACGAGTTCAGGAGTTAAAGCGTCGAAATGAAAGACTGCAAGCTGAAGCCGTCCTTGAAACCAACATGATTGGTGAATGCCAAGCAATGCGGGACGTTTTCGTTCTGTTAGCGAAAATCGCGCGTAGCGATGTAACAACATTGCTTTTGGGTGAAAGCGGCACGGGCAAAGAACTCGCAGCCAGAGCGCTTCACCAAAACAGCGCGCGACGAGAGGGTCCCTTTATTGCAATTAATTGTGCCCTGCTAAGCCCGACGTTACTTGAGAGCGAAGTCTTTGGACACGAGAAAGGTGCTTTTACCGGTGCAACCGCACAGAAGAAGGGGAAATTTGAATTAGCTGACACCGGCACAATTTTTCTCGACGAGGTTGCCGAGATCCCACTCGAGCTACAGGCGAAGCTTTTAAGGTTTTTGCAGGAACGTGAGTTCGAACGGGTAGGCGGAACACGCTCCATCAAAGTTGATGTTCGTGTTCTGGCGGCAACGAATCGGAATCTGAGAGAAGCGGTGCAATGCGGCAAGTTTCGGGAGGACCTCTTCTTCCGATTAAACGTGATGAGCGTGCGATTGCCGCCGCTGCGAGAACGTTTAGCAGATATTCCGCTGTTGGTAGAGCATTTCATCAAGAGATGTGCAGCACGTTGCAAAAGGGTGGGCCTCACGATCTCTGACGAGGCGTTAGCTGCGCTCGGTGCTTATGATTGGCCGGGCAATGTGCGCGAACTTGAAAACGCTATAGAAGGCTCTGTAGTTTTGAGCTCCACCGATTCAATTGAGCTTGAGGATCTTCCAGAGGCAGTTATCGAAAGGTGGGTTCCGGCGCAAGACTCTTCTCCTCGGTTGTACGAATCGCTAAAAACATGCAGGCGAAAGCTTATTCTCGAGGCGATTGAAAAAGCGGGCGGCAACTACACTGTGGCCGCCGGCGCGCTAGGCATTCACCCAAATAATCTGCACCGAATGATGCGGAATCTTGGTCTTAGAAGACAGAACGACAAACGCGACTAAGACAAAACCCAGTCACATCAAAAATTCTCAATCACCAGCGCTTTGTAGTCTAGGACTCCGCGAGCGTACGCGAGGCGCTTACCATCCTTGGAATAGTCGAACCAAAAGATGCGATCTGCGGTAAAGTCCGTTAACGGGCTGGCTTTGTTTCGATTAATGAGTTGGACCCATATGTTTGAGACACCATTTGTGCTGACCAGGTACGCTATGCCACCACCGTCGGGTAACCACCGAATGACTGGGGGAAGTTCTGGTGAAGCGACACCTTTGGGTATGGGGAATGTTTGATGGATCTTAAGATCGTCCTTGGAGATCACAGCCAACTCTAGTGGCGCTTCAATGGCATCCTCTTTGGTCAAACATGCGATCCATTTCCCATTCGGCGAGACTGCAGGCCAAGAGGTGAGTTTGTCCACGAGTCGCGTCGGCGTTCCGCCGTCAATCGGGACCTTCCAAAGTGACGGGCGGCCCTCGCTCCGAGAAGAATATATGACCCAAGTGCCGTCGGGTGTGATCTGCGGAAACGATTCTTCACTGCCATTGGTGAGCTGCCTCAGGTCGGTCCCGTCATTATTTATCCGCCACAGATGGGAAGAGCCGGTACGATTTGACACGAAGACGATATAACGACCGTCTGGCGATACAGTTGGATAAATATCCGCCCCCAATTGAAACGTGAGTTGCCGATGGGGAGCGCTTGGTTCAACGCCTCTAATCCAAAGATCCAGGTTTCGACTTTCCAGTGATACATAAACAAGCTCGCCGCCTGGCGTCCAACTCAATCCCCATGAGCCTTCTTCGTTGAGCCCGCTCCCGATGCGCGTAGTTTGGGCCAAATTGCTTGTGCTGGTGGTATAAACGGTGGAACTCTTCTCGGTCGTAACGGCAAACAGCTTTCCATTCGTTGAGAGACTTATGCTTCTGTAATCATGTAAGTCCGGATATACAGGTGAGACTTCTCCGTCTGGTAATGACACTCGAAAGATTTGATAGGGATCGGTGTCCGATTCGGTTGCGGTAATGAGTAAGCCCTTACCGTCTTTCAGCCATTTTGTTTGACCGACTCTGCGCCACACTTTTTTCGTTACCGCTTGCTCTTTTCGGGTCTCAACATCGATGATTACCACTGTCATCGACAGGCCGTCCGTTCCCATCTCTCCCACTGGAGAAGCAATGAACTTTCCGTCGGCAGACCAATCTAAGGCTTCTCGCGTGTTAGCAAGGTAGAACTGTTGCGGTTTTACCCGTTCCGAGACTGCCTGGAGGTTCTTGCCTTCAATGTCGGCGATCATCAGTTGGTCTCGACTGCGTTCCGGAAGGGATCGAAAGAAAGCGAAGCTACTTCCGTCAGGCGAGAACGCAACTGGCGAATCCACATTCTCTAACAACTCCTGTTTGGCGCCGCCGAGCAGCGAAATGCGGTAGAGAGTGCCACTGGTCGTGTTTTCCTTGATGCCAAAAACCGTGAAATAAATCCAGCCTCCATCGGGTGTAAAAGTAATCCCTCGATAAATGCTCTGGGTTGGAGGAATCAACTCCTTCGAGCCGGGAGCGTCGATCTGGACCAACCGCAAACTTTGCCGACCGTCTTCATCTAATTGCGAGTGAGCAAAGAAGCGACCATCCGGGGAGATTGATGCCGAAAGATAGTCGCGGGCGGATAAGACTTGTTTAAGTTCTAACGATCTTTTGGGAGGTGTGGTCTCCGGTCTTGATGCCACTTTCAAATAAAAGAAGATAGCCGCGGCGCCAAGCAGTGAAAGAATTGCCACAATGGCAACGGCTTTCTTCGGATTGAATCTGGCGTCAGGACGCATTCGCGCAGCATGAGTTTGATCAGACGTCTGCGAGGTAGAGTTGGAGCCGATGGTTGCGCCGCCGCTGTTTTTGGCAGGTTGAGGTGTTCTAAGATTCGTTAGTTCAACGCCGTCTGCCATGTGCAGTTCCTGTCGCGCGTTTCTTAGCTCTGCCACAAATTCTTCGGCAGTTTCATAACGATTCTGAAAGTTTTTACTTAATGCCTTCTCTAGGATCGTCCAGATCCGAGTCGGAAGCTCTCGACCCGCTGGCAGTGAAATCGAACGTTCGAGAATAGCTGCAATAACATCACTGGCTGACTCGCCTTCAAAAGGCCGTTGCAGCATGAGCATTTCAAATAGAAGAACTCCGAGACTCCAGATATCCGATCGTCGGTCCACTTTCTGACCGCGCAGTTGCTCTGGAGACATGTAGTTGATCGTCCCCAATATCCGGCCTGCATGAGTGTCAACGACCGAAACAGTTGAAGCATCAGGACTCGGAGCAAATAAGGGTTGTGAGGTGTTTAGTTTGGCCAATCCGAAGTCGAGGATTTTCACATAACCATCGGGCAAGATCATGATGTTGTCAGGTTTGATATCACGATGCACAATACCTGCTTGATGTGCAGCCTTCAGACCGGTCCCAATTTGAATCGCTATCTCGAGAGCGTCCTGTAACTCTATTGGCCCTTGCGAAATCTCTTGCCGCAGCGTTCGGCCGGTGATGAGCTCGGTAACGAGATAGGGAAGACTTCCATACTGACCGAAGTCGTAGACTGTCAGAATATTGGGATGGTTGAGAGCTGATGCGGCGCGCGCTTCTTGTCTAAACCGGCGCAGGCTCTCCTCGTCAGAGGTTTGGGCCATCAGTTTGAGCGCAACTGGACGACATAGGTCCTTGTCGTACGCAACATAAACCTCGCTCATTCCGCCAGTGCCGAGCAAGGATTTCACTTCATAGCGGCCAACGCTGGAGCCGGGAGAAAGTATCATTTTGGGAAGGGACGAGGCTTTCCAGGTTCCGGGGAAAATTCGGCCGCTATTCTATCACTGAGCACAATGCGAACATCAAATCTGATAGGGCTGGAATCGGTTCTGATATAGCTGGCCCTCACCGCGTGAGGAAAATACGAATAAATAAGCGAGGCATAAGTGTTGCCGATACAACTCACCGAATGAACAGATTCGGTTTTCGAAAGGAGATTTGAGATGCCCGATTTAGTATGTCTCGACGGGGACCTAAACGGCTTCGGTTGTATTAGCTCGCAGTTTGTGCAGTCGCTAACTTATACCGCCGCCGGTGTTGGGAATAGTCAATGGTTTGGCAGGATCACGCGCTTCCGCTATGAGCTCGAATTACAAAACGGTGTGAGGATCACGGATGAGCAGATCATGCGAGCGATTGAGGCCCAGGAAATCGTGAGCTCTACTGTCACGAATATTACCTACACTCCGGATCCGATTGATCCCAATGTTGCTTATGCTGAAGGTGAAGTAGAGATTGTCGCTAATCCCGGTAGTCCGATCCCCTCCAGCCCAGCCGGCCAACCTTACAAATTCAAGCACACAATTCACCACGTCTGGCGGCTGACTGAGACCCGCCTTACCTGAACATTTCACTCACGTGGTCGTCAGGAACACCGCAACTCCCGCCTTATCCCCGAATGCGCTTCAAGTTACCTCACGGCTTGAACCGCATTTTGCTTTATGAAGCGTAGCGCCACAAAGAGCACAAAAAGAACAAGACGATCGCACGCGATCGTCTTGTTCTTCGCTTCCTGGTAACTAACGATCAGTTTTTTTCTTCGGGGCTTTGACTGTTCGTTCTTCCGGGTTCTCAACGTCACCACCGCGGGCGGTTTCCACGCCAAAGTTGATGATGGTATCCGAAGCTACTTTGTTTGACGGCGACGGGCTTGGCATAGGACAGGCAGGCTCATTTGGCGATGGTTGGTTTGGGCAGGTATTGAAGATCTTTATCGGGCACGGTTTCAAAACAACACTGCCCTGAGTGGGTTGACCGTCTGGCAGGCACATCTCCGGGTGTTCATCGCAGTAACGAAGAATTCCGTTACTGAGCTGGAGAGAGAAATGCAGGGATACAGCTTTTGGTGTGAAAGCTTCTCCTGGGGATAAGGTCCGGAACCAAAAGTTCACATCATCCTGGCAACGGCATTGATCGTATTTTTTTTTGCCGTTTGGTTCCTGGTTGAGTCGTTGGAATGGCTCTTCACCATTAACCTCCGCGAGCGCATGGCAAGCCAGGCACGAAGATGATGGATTATCGACTGGGCCCGCTAGACGTTGATCGCAGCCCAGATGTTGTGTCAGCGGGATGGTCGTGTCGACGAGTATTGTCTGGCGCCGCTCGTTACCATACATAAGGCCAATCGGTTTCAATCGGCGCCACGGCAGGGTCTTCTCTGATCCATCATCAAAGAGCAGTGAATCCTTATCGTAAGTATAGGTTGCGAATACCCAGCCCGAAGCCATCTTTGTTTTATCGAGCGCATCAAATTCAGCACGTCGATCGCGAACAGCTATATCAACTTGCAGGAGGCGCAAAGTAACCGGTGTTTGGGTGCGCTTAATATCAGCTTGTACTTCAGGACTTCCTGCAAGATAAGGCACCAGTGTGGGCGAGGCGGTCGTGAAGAGGAGCTTCGCTATAACAGTTCCTATGGGAAAGTCTTTCGGAAAATTCTTTGGATCCGGAAATCGCTCGGAGCGGGAATGGATCGTCATCTCATCCCAAACCTGACCTACCACAAAACCGCCCGGCGGGTTGTAGATACTGACGGCCCAGTTTTCGATGTCATTGGTACATTGTGTCGGGTCTTTGCCAAAGTTTAGTTCCGCCAACGTCGATGAGCGCTCGCGAGTCAGCCCACGAATAAACTCACGCCCTTTCTCATCGCGGCAGCGGCCTTCTTTTTCGCCCTTGATCTCCGGCGCATGCATCCACGGCGCATGAAACCATTGGCGCACCCGATTGTTTTGGACCACCCAGTCGACCTCGATGTTGCCTTCATAGACATAGCGCCCGATCTCGGTTAGGTAGCGCTTAGGCTCTTGAGTAAAGTCGATCTCCTCCCATGCATAGTGCTCCGGTTTAGGCTCTGTATGCGGGTAGTCCTGGCTGAGTTCGAAGGTTGGCCCATTCCAATTAGCTGGAATCACGTGGTTTTGATCAGCACTCGGAAATCGCTCCCTGCTAGGGTTAGCAGGCGCAACGGCAGGTTGCTCAGCGCAGCCAATCCAGAATACAACACCGATTGCGCAACCTATCGCAAGAATCATGAGTCTTTTGGTCATATTGTCTCCTCCGTAATCGGCGCAGTTGTCTCGTGTCGCGGGCCCTGAACCGGCGGCTCAAAATCTGATACAGACTTGAATTGTGTAAGGCTTGTGGTAAGTGTTCAGCCTGAGAGCACGGAACTACTTCCGGTCTATTGCGGAGCCTGGCGGTGGTGGGGTGTCGGCCTCCTTCTTAACCTCTTCTTTCTTGTACTTCATGAACTTCAGGATTGAGTTGATACCTTCTGTGCCTGCACTGAGTACCAAGCCCGTCACGAAAAAATCGAGGTAATCAGGAATGGCGCGCGAGTAATAGTACGTGACTTTGTGAGTCGTCGGATCGATCTTCGTTTCGGAAATGAATAATGGATGGAGAACCTGTAGATAGCCCTTGTACGCGAGGGCAAATCCGATTACAACGGCGATGAGACCGAGTATCGCCTTCTTGTATTTCTCGAAGACTTTTTTGGTGTCGAGCTCTAAAAACGAAGTGACGATCTCGAGTAATTGTTGAACGGCGAAGCCGGCCGCAAAAGTTGGTGCTAACGCTGTCATGAGTTCCATGTGAGTTTGACCTCCACTTGTGAAGTTATCGTTTCGGATCCCCTAAAAATTGAAGCCAACGACGAGCGCCATAGAGGGCTTGCCATCGTCATAGCTGATTGTGAAACCTCCCAGCACTTTGGTGGGACTGCCTTTTTCCGACAGGAACACACCGAGTCCGGGGCGAAAACCCTTGTCGATGCCGGTAAACACTGAACGTGTATAGAAGTCGAATCCGATGCGGCTAAAGCCCTTCCGGGGATACCAAACATAGTCGGTGTTCAGAAACACGCTTGTCGATTGTTTGAAGTCCCCACGCAAAACCTCGCGGGTTCTCACCACCTCGCGCACCGTGTCGTCAGCGCTGAAGGTGTTGATATCGCGCACATCCACCTCGGTTAAATCGTCGCTATTGTTTGAACGACCAACACCAAGGGACAACCCTAGGAAATTCGTGCCCGTCAAGAGACCTGAATAAGTTAGTGCCGCGGACGGGTTGTGGAAACCTTTCTTAAACACTTGCTTGTCGAACGTTGCAGCTTCATCAAACAAGGTGTACTGCTTGTACGCGTAACTCAATTGAAGCGTAAGACGGTCATAAGGCATCATGTGCAAGTACTCTCCCAGATCGTCATTTCGTTCTAGTCCATTGTCGACCGCTTCCTGTCGGATCGCTTCAAGTTGTTGTTGGACGTTGGGATCGGTGAGATCGAACTTATTCGCAAACACGTACTTTCGACCTATCGAGAAACCCACTTTCGCGTCTGGCGCGACTCGACTCTGAGTAAGCAAAGGCGCCTTGTTTCCGGTTAACTTGCCGCTTGCTTCGAAGCCGAAGACCCAGTTGGACGGCGTATCCCGTAAGTAACCAAACCTTACGGACGGATCGGCGACATCGAATTGAAAGTAGCCGCCAGTCTTAGCAAGTAAAACCGTGCCACTGTCTTCACCGTCGCGGAACGGTGTCTGCCCGTGAGCAACGGAGATTTGAAACACTAGAACAGCGATCACAATCAACAAGAAATTAACTCGGCTGAGACTGTGCAGGGCGATTGCTTTTGAAAGGGTTGCGTTCATCACAACACCTCCTCTTCGAGCACTACTGAATCGAGCACGAGACTGTGGCCCGTAGATTTGATGGCGCCCTCTCGCTTGTACAATGTCCTCTCAACCGGTTCCAATTGGGTAATTGTTAATTGCCACTCGGTTCCGGCTACGCCAACGCCGTGGAATGCGATCTCGAGTTCGTTGTCGTTGATTTCAATTATGTCCGTTGACCTACGAGTCTTGTCGCCATCGTAGGCCAGTTGAGTTTCCTGGCCTTCAAGCGTGACTTGAGCATCAAAAAGATATCCAACAACAACCGTTTCAACTTTTATTAGCGACATAGTTTTCCTCTCCTATTCTGTTCGAGCTGTTGTGTGCAAACTGAAGTTGTGACTGCTCTGTATGAACTGACGCTGACGAAGACGCTTTAGCTATTGACGTGCCAAGAAGAAGAGTGAGGTGAAGTTGTTAGAAAGGTCGATTTGTCGTGAGCTTATACGTCTGAATGTTTGAACAACCAGAATAGAGCGGTGTCCCGTTTGATATTTTCGCTATCAATTCTGATATGTTTGAAGCACGGCTAGATGTTCTGCTGCATTCCGACATCCATTAGGTATCTAAAGCTCACAGACGTGGACATCTCGATATCCGCGGAAATGGGAGAGTCAATTCGGATTTGAGCTCTTCTGAGCGATGGTGACGCCAACAGGGTAACCATAAACAACTTCCTCTCCAGCTTGTGGAACCTGGTCGATAATTATTCCTGGCTCAACTGGCAGATCGTAGCGTGTCGCCAACACTCGAATGTGCAGGTTGGAGGCGCGAAGTTTGATTTCGGCGTCTTCATAACTCAATCCCTTCAACGGTGGAACCTTGGTTTGAGCTGGTCTCGACTGGCGCTCACGTTGCACGTCCAAACGTAGTGCGACGAGCGCGACTATCGGCAGGATGATGTAGACAATGAACGCTATAATTGTAAGGACTGTGATTAGTAGTTTCTTTTTGCCTCGCATGCTGTAGCCCACGAGTACGCCCAGTAAAAATCTCATTTGTTGTGCTCCTTTGGATCTCTTTATGATCCGTAGGTGATGCTGTCCGCCTTATTTTCTACTGCTTGAGTATTCGCGGATCTGAAAGGTGATGGCAGAACAAACCGGGGTGAAATCCAGAACGCGATCAGCATTTGAGTTCAATAGAAACACTATTTACTTGCGAAATGGAAAGAAAGCACGGACTAATCACGTCGGTTGAAACCGGTGGAGAAACTGCGTCGATCTTAAACGGAGAGCGGCAACAGGTGTATAGTGGGAGGTATCATCGTATTATTAAGAAAACGTGAAAGAACCCATCCCTACAAGCTTGGCAGACTTTTGGCAGACTACGCTTCGCATTCCAATCGAGCTATGCAGCGTAAGCGTGATTTCTCTAGTCCACTAGTTAATTTTATGGCGACAAGAATGATTACGCGCTATGAGACTTGAGCAGGGACGGCGTTGACACGGTAGGGGTCTGCGGTTCAAATCCGCACGCGCCTACCAATCCTTTCAACAAGTTACGCCGTACAACCACGTTTTCCGTTGCTCCAAAACGCTCCACTTAGCCACTGCTTATTTTCCGCCTGTTTTTCTCACACTGAAACATTCAATATCGAGTCATTGAGAGCTGATGAACCAGTAAGCGCAAGGCTGATT
>Ga0134124_10002487_pt1 | contig 14914 bp, 13 predicted proteins | sample KB304_FD_96880 | JGI IMG/M metagenome (GOLD analysis project Ga0134124, IMG submission 96880) | Terrestrial soil microbial communities without Nitrogen fertilizer from Kellogg Biological Station, Michigan, USA - KB3-0-4 | ecosystem: Environmental > Terrestrial > Soil > Unclassified ... | reverse complement strand
GGACCCACCATCGGCGCGGAAGTGCATTTGCCGTTCGGCGGCGTGAAGGCCACAGGAAACGGGCATCGCGAAGGCGGCATGGGTGCAATTGATTTCTACACCGAGTGGAAGGCGGTATACGTGGATTACTCCGACCGCCTGCAGAAGGCGCAGATCGATAGAGTGGACTAAACCAGTCGTCGGTCGTCAATCTTCAGTCCTTGGTCACTGGCCGCAGAGCCCCTAGTGGGATTCCCTTTGCGTCCTTTGCGGCGGTTCTTTTAGAGCTTAACTTTTAAACGGAGCCTCATGCCCAGCACGCAAATCCGGGAAGTCGCCGCCGCACAGCGGCTCGATAAGGTTCGCTACGCTATCCGCGATCTGGCGTCCGTGGCTGAGGAAGTCACGAAGCAAGGGCACAAGGTTCTGGCGCTCAACGTCGGCGATCCCAACATTTTTGATTTCAAAACTCCGCCCCATCTGATCGATGCGGTCTACCAGGCAATGCGGGATGGCAAGAATGGCTATGCTCCGTCCCCGGGCATTCCCGAGGCGCTGGAGGCGATACGCGGCGAAGCCGCGCGCAAGGGTATTTCCACCATCCAGGATGTGTTCGTAACTTCGGGCGCCAGCGAAGCAGTTGATCTATCTCTTACCGCTTTGATCAATCCCGGCGAACATATTCTGACACCCAGCCCGGATTATCCGCTCTATTCGGCGGTGCTGTGCAAACTCGGCATTGCGGTCACGCCCTATGACCTGAATGAAGACGACGGCTGGCAGCCTGACCTGATTGATATCCAGCACAAGATTAACGCGCGCACTCGCGCTATTGTGCTGATCAATCCCAATAATCCTACGGGCGCCTTGTGCTCGCGCCGCATGCTCGAACAATTGGCGGAGCTTGCGCGTCGCAATAACCTGGTCATCTTCGCCGACGAGATATATGACAAGCTAATATTGGATCAGGACAAGAAATATCAGCATCTCTCGATCGCGGCCATCGCTCCGGATGTTCCGGTAGTCACTTTCGGGGGACTATCCAAAAATTATCTGGCTCCCGGATGGCGCATCGGATGGGGAGTGGTCAGTGGCGATGCCGTCGCCGTCAAGCCTTACGTGGAAGGCATTCATCGTCTGCTGCGGGCGCGCTTGTGCGCCAACCATCCCGAACAATACGCTATCAAGCCCGCGCTGGACGGGCCTCAGGACCACCTGGTCGAAGTCCGCAACAAGCTTCGCGCCCGCCGCGATCTCACGGTGCAATGGTGCAATTCAACCCCACGTCTGAGTTGCGTGTCCCCCCGGGGCGCGTTCTACGCTTTCCCTCGCGTGGACATCAAGGAAGGTGATGACGTCTTCGTCAAGGAATTGTGCCGAGCGAAGCACGTGCTCGTCGTCCATGGTTCCGGCTTTGGTCAGAAGGCTGGCACCCGCCATTTCCGCATCGTGTTTCTGCCCGACGAGGCGACGCTGGGCAAGGCCTATCAGTCAATCGGCGAGTTCATCGCGGAGAGATACAAGTAAGAAATGTGGCCCGCGCGTCCGCGCCCGTGCGGGAGCGGCATTGGTCTGTGCCGACTTCCCGCCCTGTCCCTCCCAAACAACGGAGGGACGACGACGGGCACCCTTTTCCGGTGAGAGACTGAAAAAGATTTCTGCATCTTCGCCGCGGGGTTTCCCATCTATAGCGGCTGTAACCGGTCGATCTGCTCTTAACCTCATCTCATCACTCCGCGTCCTTGAGGATCAAAGCTATGAAAGCCGCGCAAGTCAGCAAGCCTGGTGGAAATTTCGAAATCGTGGAGCGCCCGATTCCGGAGCCTGGTCGTGCCCAGGTTCGGATCAAGGTTGAAGCTTGCGGCGTCTGCCACAGCGACTCCCTGGTAAAGGAGACGGGGTTCCCCGGAATTACGTACCCTCGCGTCCCCGGTCATGAAATCGCCGGGCGCATTGATTCCGTCGGGGCAGACGTCACGCAATGGAAGCCCGGGCAGCGGGTGGGTGTGGGCTGGCACGGCGGACACTGCTTCAAGTGCGACTCCTGCCGTCGCGGCCATTTCATTCTTTGCCAGTTCGAGAAAATTACCGGGATCAGCTACGACGGCGGCTACGCAGAATATGTCGTGGTCCCAGCCGAAGCGGTCGCGGCCATGCCCGATGAGCTTGCGGCCGATGAAGCCGCGCCACTGCTGTGCGCCGGGATTACAGTTTTCAATTCGATGCGTCATGCAGGGGCCTGGGCGGGCGACCTGGTCGCGGTCCAGGGCATCGGCGGCCTGGGTCATCTGGGAATTCAGTACGCGCGCCAGATGGGCTTCCGCACCGTCGCGATCGGCCGTGGCGCAGACAAAGAGCCGCTGGCCAGGAAACTCGGCGCGCACCACTATATTGATACCGATGCTGGCTCGACGGCCGCAGCCTTGCAAGCCCTGGGCGGCGCCAGAGTGATTCTCGCCACCGCCCCTGACTCGAAGGCGATGTCAACCCTGGTGGATGGATTGGCGCCAGATGGAAAGCTGGTCATCGTTGGAGCCGGTCCCGATCCTTTGTCCATCACTCCCCTGCAACTCATTCTTGCCCGCAGGACAGTTCGCGGGTGGCCCTCAGGTACGGCCAAAGATTCCGAGGACACGTTACAGTTCAGTCTGCAGAGCGGAGTTCGTCCCATGATCGAGCGCTATTCGCTGGGGAAAGTTGCGGAGGCCTACGATCAGATGGCCAGCGGCCGGGCCCGCTTCCGCGTCGTCCTCACCATGGGCAAGTAGTTTAATGTGGCCGCGAGCGTCCGCGCTCGTGCCCCATTTTTCGGCAGCTTCAAGTAACCAGGCGGACGGGTTACCCGGGTGACGAAAGTTTGGGAAGTCTAACAGCGTAACCAGCCATTGCCTTGGTCTTTCTCTTAAAATCTGCTTAAATCACGACACAGCCTCTCCCTGCGGACGTTCACGTGATCGACATCCATTGCCATATTCTTCCGAAGGTGGACGATGGTCCCACGTCATGGGAGACGTCGCTGGAAATGTGTCGCATGGCGGCGGCGGACGGCATCGAGCACATCGTGGCTACGCCCCACGCTAACGAACGTTTCCACTACAACCGGCCTGATCTGGCCAGCAACCTCGAATATCTTAAGACCTTAGTGGGCGAGAAACCACAGTTGACCCTGGGCTGCGATTTCCATCTTTCTTATGACAACTTGCGGGACGTCCTGATTTCGCCGGAGCGCTACACCATCGAGGGCAGCCACTACTTGCTGGTGGAGTTGAGCAATTACAGCATCCCATCACAAATCAACGAGTGCTTCACCCGCATGGCGGATGTTGGCATCACGCCTGTCATCACTCATCCCGAACGCAATCCCATATTGCAGCAGACCCAGGAACGAGTCCTCGAATGGGTGGATCAGGGTTGCGCGGTGCAGGTAACGGCCTCGGCGGTGACCGGAATGTGGGGACAGAAAGTTGTGCGCGCTGCCGAGTGGCTGCTCGAACGAGATGCGGTCCATGTACTGGCCACCGACGCCCACGACACCAAGTATCGGGTCCCATTGCTTTCACTAGCGAGAGAAAGGGTTGCTAAGCTCCGCGGCGATGAAGTGGCAAGGGCGCTGGTGGATAACAATCCCCGCGCCATCATTAATGACAAGCCCCTGCCGTATTTTCCCAATCCAGTGATAAAGAAGAGCGGACGTTAGTCGGGCGTCGAGCCTCGGATGTCAGACAGGCTGCGACCGGCGGGACGCCTGTCCTTCATTGTGATTCTAAGATTTAGGATTTAGCCGAGGTCTAAGGTCCGACGTCTGCGTCTGTTTTCACTTCTGAGGCGGGGTTGCCACTGCCGGGCTTTGGCCCATCATCGGCGAGGCGTGGGGCGGTTCCCGTTGCGAGGTCATCGCGCTTTCCGGATTCAGCAGATGCTCGTGGTCGGGCCCGAGTCCCATCTTGATCAAGGCCCGGGAATCAGGGACTGATTTACTTTGCCAGCCATTGTCCGCCTGGTAGCGCTGCATTGCGGCCTGCGATTTTGCGTCCCAGGTTCCGGAGGCGGTGCCGTCGAGATAATGCTCGCGAATCAGGGCTTCCTGGATTTCGCGGGCGCGTGCCGGATCTATCTTCTGTTGCCCGCGGTGCGACTTTGCGCTCTTGCGTGATTTCTTGCTCTTGCGGGAAGACGAGTGCGCCGACACATTCTGCAATTTCGCTGAGGAAATGGTTGTAGCCGGAGTTGGCGAAGTTGGCGACTGGCTTTTGGTCTGCGCCGAAACTGCGCCCCAGGCCAGAAACACAATGCATCCCGCGCTCAAACAGGTCGCCGAAATGGAGCTTCTCAGTCTCAAGGTCATGGTCCGGAGTAACTCTCTGCTCGGTTACCCGCTATTCCTGATCGAGCAGGCAGGGTAAACCATCGCCGTCTCGAGTGCTAGCCCTCTTTGTGCCAGGCTCGGGTTACGGAAGTGTACCGGCCAGAAAGATGGTTCCACCATCGCGGCCGCCGCCCCGCTGACGCACTAGGAATACGACATCCTGGCCGCTCTTCAATGTGGCGGAGACGCGGCTAAACTGGTCTTCGTTGTCCACGGGATGCTTGTTGATTTCGAGGATTATGTCGCCCCGGCTCAACCCGATGTCCTCGGCAAATGATCCGGACTTCACATCCTTCACGATCACGCCCTTGGCGGCAGGGACATCGAGTCGGTCCGCCATCTCCTGGGTCAGGGTCTGGACGTTTACTCCGAGTTTGCTTTCTTTGGGTCCGCTTTCCGGGCCGCCTTCATCTTCGTCACCCAGGCGTGCGGCAAACAGCTTGGCCCGGTCAGCCACAGTGGCAGTTAATTCCTGCTTCTTGCCGTCGCGGATGAATCCAACCGCGATTTTCGAACCCGGCTTGCGGGCGGCGATATCGGAAACCAATTCATCGCCGTTCTTCACCGCCTTGCCGTCTACGGCAACAATGGTGTCGCCTACTTTCAAACCGGCCTGCTCCGCCGGGCTGCCCGGAGTCACATCGGAAATGGTGACGCCCGAGCCGGTTCCATAGACTCTCGCTATGGCGGGGTTATCCAGCGCGTTAAACATGATTCCAATCGAACCGCGCGAGACGCGGTGGTCAGGACCGATCAGCTGGTTGTAAACCTGGGCCACGGTATTCGAGGGCAACGCAAAGCCAACGCCAGCGTAGGCATTGGTGTCGGTAAGAATCGCGGTGTTGATGCCGATCACTTCGCCCGCCATGTTTACCAGCGGACCTCCGGAGTTGCCGGGATTGATGGCAGCGTCGGTCTGAATAAATGACTGGAACTGACGTTGGGGCACGATGTTGCGGCCCTTGGCCGAAACGATGCCGGCGGTCACGGTCTCCTGCAATCCAAACGGACTGCCCACGGCAAGCACCCAGTCGCCCACCTGCATGCTGTCAGAATTTCCCAGCTTCGCGACGGGAAGCGGTTTGTCGCTTTCAATCTTGATCACGGCCAGATCGGTTTCCTGGTCCGATCCGACTACCTTGGCGTCGTGCAGCATTCCCGGGGGATCATCCTGTAGCTTCACCCGAATCCGGTCGGCCTTCTCGACCACGTGCCGGTTGGTAACGATGTAACCTTTGGCGTCCACAATCACGCCCGAACCCAGGGAGCGCTCGCGGATCGAACCGCCGCCGGCACCACCCTGTCCTCCCTGCCCGCCCTGGCCGCCAAAAAAACGGTCGAAGAAGTCGTCAAACGGGTTGGCGTCATCGTCCCCACTGGGAGCGCCACGGCGGCGCCGGGGTGTCTTGATCGTCGATTCAGTGTTGATGTTGACGACGCTGGGCTCGAGTTGCTTGGAGATCTGCGAGAACTGGTTGGAGAGCACCTGGGGGGAGGGTACAGTCAACGGGGTCGCGTCGGAGGGGGATGATTTCTTGTCCTGGCCCCTTACACCCGAGGAGATCACGGTCCCGATCAGGATACCGACCGTCAATGTAATCAAAATAGAAATGCTGTACGCGAGGCGGTTCGCCTTCAAGCGTACCCAAAGAGCGCTTACGCGCTGACGCATAATGACTTCCTCCGATGATGACCTACCTAGATGATTATACCCGCCCGCCAAGAGCGGTCACCAGCCTAGTGGGTTAGACGCAGACGGCAGGGAAAGTGTTGCGGCCGCGCCATGGGCGCGAACCACGTAGACTCGGATGCCGTCGTCCGGACGGGCGAGCGAGCTCGCCGTGGAATTTGTGGACAGCGACAAAAACCTGCGGAGCTTCGCTCCGCTGGGCGGATGGGGACACCCGCCCCTACGTGTGCAGGGGTGCTACCCGTGCTGGCTCGGGACTGCCGCGTGGTCTGGAGAGACGGCCATCGACTCGGCGCTTGCCTTCTCTTCTGAAATCAGCAGCCCTGCCAGAATGCACGCTGCACCCATCCCCGCTCTGGTGCCCAGACGCTCTCCCAGAAAGATGAACGAAGTCAGCCAGGCAAACACCGGCTCCAGAGTGAAGATGAGCGCGGTGTGCGTGGCGGGAGTGAATTGCTGCGCCCAGGCTTGGATCGCGAAAGCGAGCGCCAGGCTCAGAAAGCCGGTAATTCCGATTCCCCAGAGCACCCTCGCGGACCAGACAACGTAAACCTTCTCCGCCAGCGGAAAGGTCAAAATCATCAGGAGCGCGGTCACGGCAACCTGCACGACCGTAATCTGCTGCCATCCCTGGGTCCGGGTGGCGTGTTCAATAAAGATGATGTGGAAGGCAAAGACTACGGCCGCGCCGAGAGTCAGCAAGTCGCCTTCATTCATGCTCCGCAGATTGAGCCCGCCGCCGGCGGACGGCGGTATGGTCAGAAGGTACAAGCCGACGAACGCCAGAACCACGCCAACCGAGGTCCAGCGATTGAGACTGCGCTTCCAGCACAAAGCCAGGAGTAGGGGAACCAGTACAACCGAGACTCCCGTGAGGAAAGCAGATTTCGACGGCGTCGTAAACTTCAAGCCTTCAGTCTGCAGTTCGTTTCCTACAAAGAGGAAGAAGCCGACCAGCAGTCCGGAGCGCAGGGAGCCGGCCGTGAGGCGTCCAAGCTCGCGATAGAAAACCACCGCCAGCACGACCGCTGCCAGGCTCATGCGGACCGCGTTGAAGAACAGCGGAGAGATATCCGCCAGCGCGTTTTTGATGACGACAAAATTCGAGCCCCAGATCAAAGTGATCAGAACGAGAAGAATGTGGGCTTTGAGGGAGCGGGACACGCGCTTAGAGTAGCAGAGCAGAAAAAGCCTGCTCGGCAAGGACTCCGAGGGGGCAGCGCTCGGTTCTCCAGCCGAGCAAAGCCCGGCAGTATTTTGTTAGGACGGAAACGCAGGCCTCGAGAAAAACAACTGCTTGGCTGAGCCGGACCGCCGCGGGCGGCTGTCCCCACGTGGTCCGAGATGGATTCCCTACTTGGCTTGGTAAACCGTCTTCCCGCCGACTACGGTGCGCAACACCTTCGTGGTGAGAATCTTTTCCGGGGGCACGGACGTGATGTCCGTATCGAGCACCACGAGATCGGCCAGCATGCCGGGAGCCAACGTTCCCTTGTTCTTCTCTGCGAACTCGGCGAAGGCCGATCCCGTCGTGTAGGCGGCGATGGCCTGTTCTATGGTTAGTTTCTGCTCGGGATAGTATTCCTTTTTTCCGTCTTCGCTCTTGCGAGTGACAGCGGCGTAGAGACCACGGAACGGGGCAACCGGTTCGACCGGATAGTCGGTCCCGAAGGCCAGCAGTACTCCCTTTCTTGCGATTGACGCCCAGGCATAGGAGTAGGCCGCCCGCTTCGGACCCAGCCGGGCTTCGGCCCAATTCATGTCGGTGAGCACGTGATTGGGTTGCATGGAGGCGATCACTTTCAACTCTTTGAACTCTGCTATCTCCTGGGGGTTCGTGACTTGCGCGTGTTCGATTCGGAAGCGGAGGTCTGAGACCGATGCAGGCGAAGGCACTGGCGAGCTGCGCTCGGCCTGGACGGGTCGGAGACCCGTCCCCACACGGTCTTTTTCGGCGGCGGCGAAAGCGTTTAGGGCCATTTGCACGCCTTTGTCGCCTATGGCGTGGAAGCCGACCTGGAATCCGGCATTCACCCGCTCTTTTATCATCTTTGTTAGTTCGTCCTGGTCGTACTGGGGCAGTCCGAAATTTGTCGGGTCGTCGGTGTAGGGTTCGAGGAGCGCGGCGGTGCGCGAGCCTAGCGATCCGTCCATGAAGCCCTTGAGCATCCCGGTGTGCAGCAGGTTGTCCGACTGGGGGTGTGCCGCGCGATGTTCAAGCAATACCGGCAAGGGGTCGTTGAAGAGCAGCCATTCTGTGATTCGGACGGTAAGCTTGCCCTCGCGCTCGATTTCTTCAAAGATCTGGAAATCATCCCATGACAGCTTCGACTCTTGGTAATCGGAGTTGTCCTGCACTGAAGTGATGCCGCTGCGAGCCAGATCTTGCAGTCCGGCTTCGATGGCCTGCCGGCGCCGGTCGTGATTCGGCTTGGGAATGACCGTGGTCACTGCCTGGCGCGCGGTTTCGCGCACGATGCCGGTAGCCTGACCTGTGGAATCGCGATCAATTTTGCCCCCAACCGGATCTTTGCTGGCGACCGTGATCCCCGCCAGTTGCAAGGCGCGTGTGTTGGCCACTGCGATGTGTCCGTCCACTCGTTCGAGGAACACGGGATGGTCCTTGGTCACTTCGTCAATGTCCCAGCGGCTGGGAAGTTCTTTCACCGGCCACAAAGTCTGGTCCCACCCTCCGCCCAAAATCCACTCGCCCGGTACTGCGTTCTGAACGCGCGCCCGAATCCGGTCGCGAAACTCAGTCAGCGATTTCACTCCCGCCAGGTCGACAGTCAGACGCTGAAAACCCGCGTTGGCCAGATGTACGTGGGCGTCGTTGAACCCGGGCATCACGAAATGGCCGCCCAGGTTGATCACTTCGGTTGACGGCCCTTTCAGCTTCACGATCTCGTCGCTGCGGCCCACGGCCTCGACCCGTCCGTCGCGCACGGCCATGGCGTCCACACGCTGGATGGCATGAAACGAAGAGGTATCCACGCCGGTGTAAATGTTGCCGTTGAGAAAAATAACGTCGGCCCCGGGTTGACTTGGCAACGTCTGCGCCCCAGCCATCGTCAGCAGGAGGATCGTCGCGGCGAGCTTCACAATGCCACCCCCGCGAGACCGATCAGAGTCAGCAGAATGCGTTTGAGGCCAAGCTCGCGTCCGCTACAGTCAAACCATTCCTGCAAGGTGTGCGCCCCGCCACCGGTGCCACCGCCTCCGATGGCGATGGCCTCGAGTCCGAGCGACAGCGGGATGTTGGCGTCCGTGGACGCTCGTTGCACTTGCGCGGCATTGCCCAGCTGCGCGTCCACGGCGCGGATTACCTGCAGGATGCGGGCGTGAGGATAGAGCTCGCCCGCGGGGCGATTCCCGATTACTACCACTTCAGAGCTCAGCCCAAACGGCCGCCGCCGAGAGGCCGTCCGCGCCTCGGTGCCCCGCGTTTCCTCTTCGACGGCCTGGTCGAGCGCCTGCCGCAGAGCACGCTCCAGGCGTTCCATCTCCGCCATCGAAGTGGAACGAATGTCCACTCGCATGCTGGCCGATTCCGGAATCGAATTTACTGAAGTGCCGCCGCGAATCACTCCCACGTTAAAGGTCGTCTTGGGCGACACGGGCACCGGAGTTTGCGCGAAGGCCTGTAGCGCTCGCGCCAGCACCACGATGGGATTGGGCGTGCCGAAGTCGCTCCAGGAGTGTCCGCCGGGGCCGCGTACAATCACTTCAAAACGGCGGCTGCCCAGGGCCTCCGCCACGATGGTATCCGCGCCTGCGCCATCGAGCACCAGGCTGTAGTGGATCTGGTCGTTCCAGCGCGGCTGGGAAAAAATGTGGCGCATGCCACGCAAGTCGCCTTCACCTTCCTCGCCTACGTTACCGATAAACAGCAGAGGCAAGGCATGCCGGATGCCCAATGCGCGCAACGCCGCCACCATGGCCAGCATGGCTGTCACTCCGGCTCCGTTGTCCGAAACTCCCGGACCATACAACCGGCTTCCCTGCTGCTGGATGTTCAGCGGTGTGCCGGCGGGAAAGACTGTGTCCAGATGAGCGCTCAGCGAGACGTGTCCGTGCCCATATCCCGCATGCGTGCCGAAAACATTGCCGACCTCGTCGGTGTGAACCGATTCCAGCCCGAGTTCGCAAAACTTGTCCGCCAACCACTTCCCCCGCGCGCTTTCGCCAAAGGGAGGCGCCGCGATACGCGCCAGCTCCAGTTGCCACTGCGCAAACTGCGGCTCCTGGGCGCGAAACCAGGTAAAGGCTGAACGAATTTCGTTCAACGAACAGAGGTGCGCAACTTCCTGTTGCACTCCGGGAAATAGCTCCGATATGTCGGATTGCGATCGAGGCATGGGATCAGTCGTCGGTCATCAGTCGTTAGCCTTTCTGTGGCAGCGGCGTTTGACGGTTTGGCTGAGGTCAGAAGACCGACCACGAACGACTGAATTTTCTATCTTACAACGCCTTGAAGGTGGTTACTGCCTCTTCCGTCCTTTGTCGATGCGGGCGGTCGGTGCAGCGAACGCGTCCGAAAATTCCAGTGTGACCACCCAACCTCGGCGGACGTTGACCACCAGCGCGGGCCGAAAGCAGGCGAGACATGTGCCTCCACGTCGAACGCTGGGATTGATCACTCCCGCCGATCCTTGGTTCAAGAGCTCACGGGCGAGTTGTTGGGATGCCACATAGCTCGCCGGATCAAGGCAGCTGGCGTATTCGGTGTTTTCTCTTTTGCGTCCTTTGTGGCAAAGAATCGGGCGGAGCGGTCCAGGACGGGCGGGACGCCCGTCCTCCACTCCTAGAGGCAGTCGCGGATTTCTATCTCGGTCAGGGTGTGGTTCGAGGCTTTGGCGCGCTTATAAATTCTTTCCACCACTTCATCGGTCGCCGGGACGCCGTGGCGCTCCAGCCAGAACAGCACATTCGACTTGCCGCTCATGGGACCGATGTCAATGATCTGCTCGAGTCCGAACATCTGCGAGGGCACGCCAGAGTACACCGCGTTCGCCAGCTCGATATCTTGCTTCTTGTAGGCCTTGATGACTGCCGCAGCGTGCACGCCGGTCGCGGTACGAAACGCGTCCTCCCCTACCACAGGATAGTTCGCGGGGATGGGCACACCCGTGGACTTCGACACGGCCTGGCAATAGTCCTTCAGCTTGGTCAGGTCCTGCTCAGCCCAGGGAGCAATGCCCATGAGTTTCAGATTCACCAGCATCTGGTCCATCTGCGTATTGCCGACGCGTTCGCCAATTCCCAGCGCGCATGCGTGAACACACTCCGCGCCCGCCATCAGCGCGGCCATTGAGTTGGCAGTCGCGAGGCCGCGGTCGCAGTGCCCGTGCCAGTCCACACGAATCTTTTCTCCCGAAGGCTTCACCACCTCTTCCAGCACGAAGCGCACCAGCGCGAATGCACCCATCGGGGTGGCATGTCCCGCGGTATCGCAAATTACGATGGCCCGCGCCCCGCAACTGATCGCGGTCGAATAGAGACGCTTGACCATCGCCGGATCGCAGCGGCTCGTGTCCTCGGTCACATACATCGAATCGAGGCCCAGAGACACCGTGTATTTCACCGCTTTCTCCGTGGTCTCGAGCAGGAAGTCGTCGGTCCAGCCTTCCGTATAGCGGCGAATCGGGCTGGAGCCAATGAAAGTCGCGGCCTGAATGTTGAGCCCAGTGCGCTGCACGATGTCGGCAATCGGCCGGATGTCATTCTCGTGGGTGCGGGCGGCACAATTGGCGCGAATCTTCATCTTGTGCCGGACGATTTCATGGGCCAGGGCCTCGCAATCCGCAAGCGCACGCGGTCCCGCTCCCGGCAGCCCGAGATCGAGCGAGTTGATGCCCAAGGCTTCCATCAATTGCAGGATCTGGATTTTCTCGGCAATCGAGGGATCGCGCACCGAGGGGGACTGCAAGCCATCGCGCAGGGTCTCATCGTTGAGCAGCACCGGCCCTGCTGGACGCAACTTGGCGGCGTCCATCTGGTTCCAGTCGTAGATGAGTTCGTAAGTATTCACGTGATGGTCTATCGCGAAGGGCGCGCCAGCTCAGACCCTGAACTTAGGTCGAGTGGCCGGTCCACTGCGGGTCCTTTTCCGGAGCGACGATCTGGCCGTCGCGCATGTGAATAATTCGATCGCCGTAGGCGGCGGCTTCCGGGTTGTGGGTAATCATGAGCACGGTCTGGCCCAGTTCCTGATTGGAATGCCGCAGCATGGCCAACACGATTTCGGAATTCTTGGAATCCAGATTGCCTGTCGGCTCGTCGGCCAAGACAATCGCCGGCTTGTTGATCAACGCCCGGGCTAGCGCCACCCGCTGCTGTTCCCCGCCGGAGAGTTCAGAAGGGCGATGACGCAGGCGTTTGTCGAGTCCTAACAGACCTACAATCTTCTTGAAGTAGCCGGCGTCGTAGGTTCCGTTCGTGCCGGCGATATCCAGCGCTACATCAATGTTGGATTGCGCATCCAGAGTGGGCAACAGGTTGAATTTCTGGAAGACGAATCCGATCTTGCGCTTGCGCAGCCGGGTGCGTTCGGCGTCGGAAAGTTGCGCGAAGTCGTCGCCATCGATGACGACGTGACCGGAGTCAGCGCGAGTAAGACCGCCCAGCAGATAGAAAAGCGTCGATTTGCCGCTGCCCGAAGGGCCTACGACGCTGACAAATTCTCCCTTTTGCACACTAAAAGAGATACCCCGTAGGGCGGGAACATCAATTTTGCCCACGCGGTAGGTCTTGCGCAGTTCAACGGCTTCGATGAAGGCAGGCATCCAACTGATCGATATTACACGAAGCCCGCGCCGCGCGGCACTCGGTTGGATTCAAGCGGTGGGTGGCGCAATTCGCTTTCCACCATTCAGATTGGAGCCATCCTGAGCGTGCGAAGGATCTGGCGGGTGAGTGAATCTTGATGAGGGCGAACCTTCAAGCAGCGCCGAGATGACCGGCGGTCCGCGCCTTGGAGTGGGCGCGATGGGGGCCGCGCTTGCGCACCAGCAATAAACGGATGCGCTCCAGCAATTCCACGGGCGCGTACATGCCCTTGGGCAGGAAAAGATCGGCCCGAGTGTCGCGATCGTAAATTCTGACTTTCCCGGAGAACAGAATAGCGGGAGTTTGAGGCGAGATTGCCTTGATGGCGTCGATGAGCTTGCTTCCATCCACCCCGGGCATGATCAGATCGGTGAGCACCAGATCCACGCCACCCTTTTTGAAGCGCTCCAGAGCCTCTTCGCCGCTGCTGCAGGCGATCACGCGATAGCCGCGAGTTTCAAGCATGACCTTGCGGATGGAAAGGGACTGTTCGTTATCGTCCACACAAAGAATGGTTCGTTTCGGCTTCATTCCTGCTTCCGCGATGACAGCCTGAACCTGTGAAGGCAGTCAGAGTGTCACAAGCTTGTTGGTTGATGTGGAGAACCGAGAGCGAGACAAAATCCTAACGGCAGAAGGGTTGGCTGTAAAGTGCCGTTGATGCTAATGGTAAATTAGCCCCATTGAAAAACATTCGCGCTTGTGCTGCTGGTATTTTTTCACGGCAAGCGAGCATGGTGTTTTAGATAGACACTTCACCGCGCAGGACTTCCACAGCATTTCCTCCCACGCGAACGTTGACCACTTTGTTATCACGGCGCGAGGCGCGCACAAAAATCCGGCTCGGCCGAAGCATTTCGACACCTTGCTCGATGAGCACATGTTCGTCGGGTTGAGCCACTGCGTGCAGCACCATCCAGGCAGTGGCACAGCCGGCAGCAGAGCCGGTGGCCGGATCTTCGCCGCCGTAAAACAGCATGCGGGCGTGCAGCCGGGCGGCGGAATCGACGGTCTCGCGGGTGACGAAATAAAAGGCCGTGCCTCCACCTGACTGCTTTAGGTACTCACTCGAGCTAGCGAGATTCACTTGCAACCGGCGCATGACTTCGAGCCCGCGCAACGGAACAACCGTGAAGGGCAATCCAGTCGAAAGCGTTTGAATCGGCAGCGAGGGATCGATGTCGCCGTCGCGCAGCCCCGCCGCGCGTACCACAGTCTCGCGATCATGGATCAAGCCGAAGGTTGGCTCGACCTGGGTCATTTCGCCGAACACCGGCTTTCCTGGCTTCTGTTCGAAACGAACTGGAACCCGGCCCACGTTCAATTCGAGAGCCACTTCGCTGGCGCCCGTCGAACCGCGCAGGGCGAATGCGGTGCCCAGCGTGGGATGCCCGGCAAAAGGCAGTTCTTCCTGAACTGTGAAGATGCGGACCCTGATTCCCCGCTCGCGCTCGGTCGCCGGGTCACGCGGCAAGACGAACGTGGTCTCGGAAAGATTCATCTCACGCGCCAGAGCTTGCATGAGTTGGTCGCTTAGCCCGCGCGCATCGGGGAACACTGCCAGGGAATTTCCCTCGAACGGGCGCGAGGAAAAAACGTCAAGTTGCATGAAAGGGAAACGGCGAGTTTCGGGCGGCATGACGAGTTATTGTAGCGTCGAACTACTCACCTTCAGCTGCAAAATTATGGAAGCGCGCGCCATTCATAACAGCCACAACAATGTTGGTTCGACTTGGCATGAACCATGTGGGGACAGCCGCCCTCGGCTGTGCAGTCGAGCGCCGCTCGACTGGATTTTGCCGACACCAAATAGCAGAGCTTCGCTCCGCCGGACAGCCGGGGCGGCTGTCCCGCACGCGGTTCGTGGCGGTGGCCGAATGCGGTGGCCGGATGTTTGACGGAAATTCCGGGGCCGCGTATCCTCAATAATGGTTATGCAAAAGCGCTCCCCGCTGGACGTCCTCTGTTGTTGTAGCCGGACGCCGGGGTGTGGGTAGCGCAGCAAGTTTCCCGACACCCACCCGGCCTGAAAGCGGGTGGGTTTCCTTTTT
>Ga0134124_10002486_pt1 | contig 14915 bp, 14 predicted proteins | sample KB304_FD_96880 | JGI IMG/M metagenome (GOLD analysis project Ga0134124, IMG submission 96880) | Terrestrial soil microbial communities without Nitrogen fertilizer from Kellogg Biological Station, Michigan, USA - KB3-0-4 | ecosystem: Environmental > Terrestrial > Soil > Unclassified ... | reverse complement strand
ACCGCAGGTGGCGGCCTCGAAGTACGCGATCTCGACAGCACAAACGGAACGTTCGTCAACGGCAAGCGCGTCCAGACCGCGCAGCTTGCCTCGGGCGATCGGATTCAAATTGGGCGTGTAGAACTGATCGCGGTTCGCGACGGCGACTAGCGACCAGCTGCCAGATACTCGAGCACGAACGGATTCGTCTTTCGCTCTCTGCCGATGGTCGTGTCCGGACCATGACCTGAGTGCACGACCGAATCATCTCCGAGCGGAAAGAGCACATCGGTAATCGACCGCAGCAGCGTTTCGTAGTCACCGCCGGGAAGATCTGTCCGGCCGATTGAGCCGGCAAACAGCGTGTCACCAACGAACAGTTCAGTGCCAGCGGTTCCTTTCGTGCCGATCTGCAGGCAGACGCCGCCCGGACAATGACCAGGCGTGTGATGGACGCGGACTTCATAATCGCCGAAGTAAATCGGCGTGAGGTCGTAGAACACGTCGATGGGCGGCTGCCGGCGGACTTTGAAGCCGAACTTTGCGCCCTGCTGCTCGACGCTGTTGTACAGAAACAGATCGTCCTTATGCAGGTATACCGGCGCGTCGACCGCGTTCTTTGCCGTGTCGACGCCGGTGATGTGGTCGATGTGCGCGTGCGTCAGAAGGATGTACTTGATCTCGAGGTCGTGATCGCGGACCGAGGCGAGCAGCCCGTCGACTTCATCGCCAGGGTCGATGATGACGCCCTCGCGGGTGCGTTCGCAGCCGACGACAAATCCATTCTTGTAGAACGGGGGCTCCGCGCGGACGTCGACAATCATTCACTACAATCCTACTTATGATCGTCTGCGTCGTGGATGACCTGCTGTTCTCCGTGAAGATCTCGACCACCGCGAAAGCCGTGGGTGCGGAAGTGTACTTCGAACGAAAGCCAGGCATGGCGCTCGCGCGCATCAAGGAGAAACAGCCGTCGCTCGCCATCTTCGACCTGAACAGCGCGAGGCTGGATCCGCTGCAGGTGATTGCCCAGCTGAAATCAGACCCGGAGACGCGGGGGATTAAGACACTCGGATTCGTCTCGCACGTGGATTCGGACGCGATCGCCGCCGCACGTGAGGCGGGTATCGACGAGGTCCTTGCCCGCTCGGCGTTCGCGGATCGCCTCGGCGACATCCTGTCATCGTAAGAACCACCACGCGAGCGCACCCGCACCAATCAGAATCGCCGTTGCAGTCAGAACGACGCGTGTGACATTGGTGGACGAGCCCGCTTCCTGATCCTCTTCGTCGCCAAGCGTGCCTCGCGCGTCCAGCATCGCATCGACGCTTCGTAACTCCGCCACGAAGGCCGCCGCGCTCTGGTGACGATTATTCGGATTCGGTGCAACCGCTTTCAGCACCACTTCGTCGAGCTCCGGCGGGACGTGAGGATTGCTCACACTCGGGGCCGCAGCGCCGCGATGCATTGGCCGCCTTCCCGTCAACGTTTCGTAGATGACCGCGCCGACCGAGTAGATGTCGGACCGTTCGTCCGACGGCAGTCCCCGCGCTTCCTCTGGCGCAACATAGTCGTGAAGTTCCGCTGCATTCGGCGCGGCGAAGCCATCACGAGTGGCAAGGGCGAGTGCCGGAATCTTCGCGTGTCCCTTCGCCGTAATCACGACCGAGTCCGGGCTGAGACCGCAATGCCCGTATCCACACGCGTGAGCGTCGGCAATCGCGCCAGCCATCTGGATGCCCAATTCCACCGCGCGGCGGACGTTCATGGGCCGTCCGCCCATTTCCGACCTGAGAGACTGTCCCTTCAAATACTCGAAGACGATGAAGATGCGGCCGTTGTGCTGGCCGACATCGAAGAGCGTGGTCGTGTTGGGATGCGACAGCGCGACCAGGCCGCGCGCGCTCTCGATGAACGCGCGCCGCCCTGCGATGTCGACGAAATCCGGTGGCAAGAGGCGAATGGCAACCGTGCGCCCCTTCTTCGTGTCGCGGGCGCGGAACAGCTCGCCGGGTCCCGCGGGCTCTAGCCGTTCCAGTAAGTTGTAGTGATCGATGACCGCGATCGGGCCAGGGACCGATGTCGTCATTCAGGCTTCTGCTCGATGACGGTCTGAACCAGTTCCTTGGCGTCACCGATCTGCTCGATGACGAGCGCGATGTCGAGCGTCGGCCGTCCAGGCATTCGTGAGCTCTGGCAGTACACGTTGTGCTGCCCGATCATGGCGAGCGCGTCGGTGAGCAGATCCATTGCGACGGCAAGCCGGCCGCGTCGCTGACCCATCATCGTTTCGTGCACTTCGAGCGCCTCCCGGTGTTTGTCGAGCGCGCTCATCTCACCCCTTTTTCGGCGGCTTCGCCGGACGAATCTCGACGCGACTCGGCAGACTTCGCGGCGGATGGCCGAGCAAATCGACGACCACTTCGGCGACGTCATCCGGCGACAGTTTCCAGTCGGCGCCGGCGGTTTGATGACCGCCGAAGTTAGTGTTGACCGAACCCGGCATCACGTAGGCGACGCGAATCCCGTCGTGGCGAACCTCCTGCATCAACGACTCGCAGAACGCGTTCAGTCCCGACTTCGACGCACAGTACGCGGCCGCCTCCGGAAACGCATTCTTCCCGGCGAGACTGCTGATGCTGATGATCCAGCCGCCTCCCCTCTTTCGCATGTGTGGGAGCACGGCACGGCAGCAGTAGAAAACGCCCGTGAGGTTGGTGTCGATCACGTCGTGCCATTGCTCGACGGACATGCTGGCGACAGAGGTGAACACGCCTACGCCGGCATTGTTCACCAGAATGTCGATTCCGCCGAATCGCTCGGCAGCGGCACTAAACGCGCGCTCGACGTCGGCATACTCGCGCACGTTGGCGCGTTCCGCCATCACCGACGGGCCAAGTTGGCGCGCCGCGTCGGCGAGCGCCGTTTCTTTTGTGCCAGTGATCATTACGTTGGCGCCGCCACTCACCAGCGCGCGCGCGATGGCCCGACCGATACCGCGCGATCCGCCAGTGACGATGGCTGTCTTTCCGCTGAGTGCCGCCATGCTCCCGGTAGAATACAGCACCGGTACATGTCAACCATTGCCGTCTTGGGCGCTGGCGACATCGGCGCCGCGTGTGCACAGGCCCTCGCCTTACGCGATCGGACTCGTCGCATTCTCTTGATCGACAGCGCGGCCAGTGGGGCCGCGGGGAAGGCGCTCGACATCCAGCAGGCGGGCGCCATCGCCGGCTTTCACACGCGGCTCGAGGCAACGGCTGATGAAACGCGCGCCATTGGGTGCGCGGTTCTCGTGGTCGCCGATCGATTTGCGGCCGGATCTCCGGAATGGCACGGTGAGGAAGCGCTGGCCCTGCTGAGACGCGTGGCTATGTCGTCGGACGTTCCGATCGTGTTTGCCGGCGCCACACAAGCCAGACTGATGCGCTCCGCGTCACAGGAACTTCGCATTGCCGCGCGTCGGCTCATCGGGTCGGCGAGTGAGGCTTTCTCGTCCGCGGTGTCCGCAATCATCGCGATGGAGGCGCGTTGCTCGCCCGCGGATGTGTCGGTCGCGGTCCTGGGCGCGCCGCCGGATGCGTTCGTCATCCCTTGGAGCGAGGCGTCGATAGCGGGTTATGCGCTCGAGCGGACCATCACGCAGGTGCAACTCCGGCGACTCGAGGCACGCGCGGCGCGCTTATGGCCACCGGGGCCGTACGTCCTTGGAGCCGCGGCGGCGCAAGTCATTGAGGGGACACTGGACGCGGCGCGCCGATCCTTTAACGTGCTGACAATCCTGGAGGGCGAATTTGGCGTTCGGGACCAGGTGGCCGCCGTTCCGACGCTGCTCGCGCCCCACGGCGTCGCCCATATACGTACCCCCTTGCTCAACCGGCGAGAACAGGTTCAACTGGATACAGCCCTCGGAGCCTGATGCGCAGAGTTCTCCTGCTTGTTCTCCTGCTTGCGCCCGCACTAACCGCGGCGACGCCCGCTATCGATGCCGAGCGCCTCATCGGTCACATTCAGTTCCTCGCCTCCGACGAGCTGAAAGGCCGCGGAGACGGCAGCCCGGAACTCGAGCGCGCGGCTGACTACATCGCGCAACAGTTCAAGGACATCGGCCTGGCACCCGGCGGAGAAAACGGAACATGGTTCGAGCCGTTCGAACTCGTGGCTGGACTCACCGTCGGTGACGGCAATTCGCTCGTCGTGTCGGATAAGGCCCAGTCCAGCCGATTCACACTCGGGTCCAGCTACTATCCGCTCTCGTTGGTTCCAAACGAGAGTCCCACGAGTCCCTCAGACCGTGAGGAGAAACTTCCGCTCGTGTTCGCAGGGTACGGGCTGTCAGCACCTGATGTGCGGTACGACGATTACGACGGCGTCGACGTCAACGGCAAGGCGGTCATCATCTTCTCGCACGAGCCGCAGGAAATCGACGCGAACAGCCCGCTGAACGGCAACCGTCCAATGCCCCAGACAACGGTCTACAAGAAGGCTGAGGCCGCGCGGAACCGCGGTGCTCGCCTGTTGATTGTGGTCGGCGACCCGACACACATGCGGGATCAGGGGCTTTACCACTCGTTTGAGGTGTCACCCGACGCAGACGAAGCCGGGCTGCCGATTCTCCGTGTCCGGCGCGACGACATCCAGCCGCTTCTCGACAAATGGTCGCTCGACGCGCTCGCCCGCCAGATCGACCGTGACCTGAGGCCCCGATCGCGTCCACTCAAGGACGCAACGGTCGATTACACCGAATTCCTTTCCCGCAACAGACGCACGGTTCGCAACGTCGTCGGTCTGCTGCCGGGATCCGATCCGGCGAAAGCTCGCGAAGCCATCGTGATTGGCGCGCACTACGACCATGTCGGCCTTGGAGGCCGGCTGTCGGTCACGCCTGAGCGCGCAGGTGAGGTGCACAACGGTGCGGACGACAACGCATCGGGAACGGCGTCGGTCATCGAGATGGCGCGCGCTGCGGTGGCCGATCGCGCGCGGTATCCGCGGACAGTGATATTTGTGGCGTTTGCGGGCGAAGAGCGCGGACTGCTTGGCTCTGCCCACTACGTCCGTTCACCAGCTCCCATCCCCATCGAGAGCACCGTCGCCATGTTGAACCTCGACATGGTCGGCCGATCGCGTGGAGCGGTCGACGTCAGCGGTCTCGACAAGGGTGCCGTCAAAGACGACCTGATGGCCGCTGCGCAAACGGTCGGCAACCTCGAGATCAAGCAGGAAGGCCCAGGCGCCGGCCGCAGCGACGACTCATCGTTCATCGACGCACGCGTGCCGGCGATCAATTTCTTCACCGGCTTTCACGCGGACTATCACCGGCCGACCGACGACTGGCAGAAGATCGAGAAGGCTGGAACCGCGCGGGTCGCGGCACTGGCGCTCGAATTCGCTGCGCGCCTCGCCGCGGACCCGCGGATCTCCCGATAACCGTTACGAAAACGCGGGCGTGGGGCGGTGCAGGTTCAGACCGCTGGTGAACGCCTGCAGGCGCTCCCGCAGCAGCAACCGTCCACGGTGCAGACGCGATTTCAGCGTCTGGTCCTTCACGTGAAGGCGAGTGCTCGCCTCCTCCGTCGTCAGCCCTTCGATGTCGCGCAGCACGACTGGCTCGCGGTAGATCTCCGGGAGGTCCTGGATGGCTGTCATCACCGCGCGGCGAAGCTGCGCGCGGAGCAGCTCTTCGTCAGGCATATGCGACCAGTCGGCGGGCTGCACGGTGGTCTGGCGTCCCCCGTCCTGGTCGTCGCGGGTCCGTTCGCGGTGCTGCGCCGCCCGTTCGAGCTTGGACGTCCGCAGCCGGGACATGGCGGTATTGAACGTGATCCGATAAATCCACGATGAAAGCGCGGAGTCACCGCGAAATGCCCCGATTTTTCGGTAGACCTTCAGCAGCACGTCCTGGGTGACTTCCTCCGCGTCCTCCGGGTTCTTCATCTGACGCAACGCAAGCTGGTAAATCCGTGGTCCGTAACGCTCCGCCAGCTCATGCACGGCCGCTTCGTCGCGGGCCTGCAGCCGTGCGACCAGCCGGCGGTCCTCGGTTCTGGTCATGTCTGTCCTCATCGATAGTGAGAACACCGACCTATTCGGTCTTATTCCCACTAGCCCACGGGGGTCAGACCCGGTAATGACCCGCAGCGGGGTCAGACCCCCTTCATGAGGCGACTCAGCTTTGCGATCCGTGCAAAATACAGGGGCCGTTGGTTCTCGCAGCCATCGTGGTCGTCGCGGCGCTGATTCTTGTCAACGCCGTCTACGTTGCCGCCGAATTCTCCGCCGTCAGTTCACGCCGCAGCCGGATCCGCCAGCTGGCCGAGGAGGGCAACCGTCTCGCGTACTGGCTGATGCCGATTCTCGAGCGCCCCCTGCTGCTCGAGCGATATATCGCGGCCTGCCAGATTGGAATCACGGTATCCGGCCTCGTGCTCGGGGCATACGCGCAGGCCACCATCGCCAACGCCCTGACACCGTGGGTCGCCTGGGCAGGCTTACAGGAAAGCACAGCTCAGTCAGCATCGATCGCCGTGGTCCTGGTGCTGCTCACCGTGGCGCAGGTGATCTTCGCGGAGCTCGTTCCACGATCGCTGGCGCTGCGGTATCCGACCAACGCGGCGCTCTACGCCGTCGTCCCGATGGCGCCGTCGATGTGGCTGTTCCGCCCGTTCATTACCTGGTTGAACGCGACCGGCCTGGTTCTCCGCCGATTGATCGGCGCACCGCCACGAGCCCACCGACACATTCATTCACCCGAGGAGATCGAGCTCCTCATTGCCGAGAGCCGCGATGGCGGCCTGCTCGAACCCGATGAGCATCGCCGGCTGCGCCGTGCTTTGCGGCTCAATGCGCGCCAGGCGAAGCAGCTGATGGTGCCGCGTCCGGAAATCTCCGCGATCGACATCAACACGCGCCTGAGCGAAGTCATCCGCCTCGTCGTTCAGAGTCCCTACTCGCGGCTGCCTGTCTACCGCGAGTCGATCGACAACATCGTCGGCATGCTGCACACGAAAGACTTGGTACGAAGACTGGTGAGCGGGACGACCAATGACACGCTGGAAAGCATCATCCGGCCAATCGCGAGCGTACCTGAGAGCGTCACGGCCGATCGTGTCCTGCGATATCTCCGCGAGCGGCGCACGCACCAGGCGCTCGTCGTCGATGAGTTCGGCGGCACGTCCGGCCTCATCACGCTCGAGGACGTGCTTGCCGAGCTGCTTGGTGACGTGGGCGACGAGTTCAAACCGGGTGAGCCGGTTCCCGAAACGCTGCCGGACGGGCGCTACCGCCTCCCGGGGCAGATGCCCGCCGATGACGCGGCGGCCTTTCTGAACACCAAATGGGACACGGATGCGGCCACGGTGAACGGGTTGGTGACTGAGGCGCTTGGCCATCTGGCGACGCCAGCCGAGCGCGTCATCATCGGCGACTTTGAATTTGAGGTGGAAGACGTCCAGCGCCGGGCACTGGTTTCAGCGCTGGTGCGCCGCGTTCGACCGAAGATGGATGAAGAGGAGAAGGCGTGAACGAGGCGCTGTTCACCTTTGCAATCATTCTCGCGCTGCTCCTCGCCAACGCGTTGTTTGTCGCCGGCGAGTTCGCGATTGTCGGCGTGCCGCGCCCGAGCATCGAGCGCCTGGCATTGCTCGGAAATACCCTGGCACGACGAGTTCTCCGCATTCTCGACAGCGTGAAGCGCCGCGATCGTTACCTCGCGACCACGCAGATCGGCGTGTCGCTGGCGAGTCTGGGTCTCGGAATGTATGGCGAGCACGTCGTGGCGGAATCGGTAGCCGCATGGCTCGAGCCGCTGAATGTGTCGAGATGGGTGGCGGCCCACACGATTGGCAGCGTCGTTGCGGTTGCGATTCTCACCTACGCGCACCTCGTGATCGGTGAGATGGTTCCGAAGGCGCTCGCTCTGCAGAGCGCGGAGCGGACCGCGATGCTGGTTTCACCGGCGATCGAAGGAATCGGAACCGCAGTTCTTCCCCTGGTGGTCGCGCTCGACGCACTGCGTGCGTTGACCGTCCGCGCCATCGGTATCCGCGGCGAAGTGGCGGAAGAAGAGCGCTACCACAGCACCGAGGAACTCCAGCTGATCATTCAGGAGAGTCAGCAGGAGGGCCTGCTGCGAGGCGAATCCGGCACGATCCTCAGAGAACTCTTCGAGTTCGGTGATCTGAAAGCGTGGCAGGTCATGGTGCCACGCGTACATCTCGTTGCGGTGCGCGTTGGCACCACCGCGGGCGAACTGCGCGACATCGTACGCACCCGGCCACACACACGGTTTCCTGTTCACACCGGCGATCCGGACAACATCGTCGGCATGGTTCATATCAAGGATGTGCTGCGACACATCGTGCTGGACCAACCGGTTGCCATCGGCGACGCGCGTCCCGTTCCGTACATTCCTGCGACGACGCCGCTCGACGAAATGCTGGCCGCGATGCGCCGCGCACGCGCGCAGATGGCGGTCGTCATGGATGAACATGGCGGAACCGCGGGCATCGTGACCATTGAGGACCTCTTTGAAGAGGTCGTCGGCGAGATTGACGAAGGCCGAGGGCGCACGCCGATCTGGCGAGACCCATCAGGGCGGCTGCTGGTCCGCGGTACCGTTCGATTGAAGGACGCTGGCGATGCAATCGGAAGGTCGCTCGAGCATCCGAGCGTGCAGACGATCAGCGGCCTGGTATTGACGCTGCTTGGGCGACCGGCCGCGGCCGGTGACGTAGTGAGCTGGAACGGCGTGCGGGTTGAGGTTACGGCTGTGTCCGGACGGAGTGTCGTCGACACCGCACTTACCTATCGAACACCTCCGCGAACCGACGTATGAACCGGTCTTCGACCTCCTCGATGGAGAGTTCTTCACCGAGCAGTTTACCGAGCGAGGTGACGCCGCGGTCCGCGATTCCGCACGGAACGATCAACTGAAAGTCTTCGAGCCTGGTGTTGACGTTGAACGCGAAGCCGTGGCTCGTGATCCAACGTGAGATACGCACGCCGATGGCGCCGATTTTTTCAGTTCCGACCCAGGCGCCTGACAATCCGTCCACACGATGCGCGGCGACGCCGTAGTCCGCGCAAACGCGAATCATCACCTCTTCGAGATCGCGAACGTATCGATGCACATCGCATCGGTCTGGACGAAGATCGAGAATCGGATATCCGACGATCTGTCCGGGACCGTGGTACGTCACATCACCGCCACGGCCGGCTTCATGCACCTCGATGCCATGCATCGCAAGCTGCCCATCGCTGGCAATGACATGCGAACGGCTGTCGCGCCGGACACCAAGTGTGATCACCGGCGGATGCTGAAGAAGGAGCAGCAGGTCGGGAACACAGCCAGCGCGTCGCTCTTCGACAAGCGCTTTCTGCAGATCGAGCGCCTCGCCGTACGGAACGGACCCGAGGCGGCGCACGTCGAGAGTCCGGCGCCTCGACGCGCAGACGTCAGCAGTCGTTGGCGTCAAAGCACTCCAGGTGTTGCTTCACGTCGGCCATGAACTCGTCGGCGACGGCGCCGTCGACAAGGCGATGGTCATAACCCAGCGTCAGATAGGCCATCGTCCGGATCCCGATCGCGTCGTCGATGACGACCGGTCGCTTTTCGATCGTCCCGACACCGAGAATAGCAACCTGCGGCTGGTTGATGATCGGCATGCCGAACTGTGCGCCGAACTGACCGGGGTTCGTGATGGTGAACGTGCCGCCGTGCACCTCGTCGGGGTTCAAGCGCTTCGTTCGTGCACGTTCGGCGACATCCACAATCGCGCGACTGAGACCGAGGACGTTCTTCTCGTCCGCGTTTCTGATCACCGGCACGATCAAGCCGTCTTCGAGAGCAACCGCGATCCCGAGATTGATGTCCTTCTTGTAGACGATGTTGTCGCCGTCGATGGAAGCATTGAGGATGGGATGTCGATGCAGCGCCTCGACGACAACACGCGCGATGAAAGCCATGTAGGTGAGCTTGACGCCGGCCTGCTCGTATTCGGCGCGCTTCTGCTGACGAAGTTTCTCGATCGTTGAGAAATTTACATGGAAGACCGAATGCACATGAGCCGACGTGCGTTTGCTGAGGACCATGTGGTCGGCGATCTTCTTCCGCATCACCGACAGCTTCTCGATGCGGTCGGCCCCTGTCGGACGCACCTGTGCAGACCGGGCGGCGCGTGCAGGTTCGGCCTTGCCGGGCTCGCCAACGCCAGGCGTTCGCACCTGGGGCCCCCGTTCGCCTCCCCGCTCGATGTATCCGAGGATGTCGTGTTTGGTCACGCGTCCGCCAATCCCCGAACCGGCGATCTGCGCGACGTCCACGTTGTGCTCTTTTGCGATGCGGCGGACCAATGGCGAGGAACGCCGTCGGCCGTTGTCTGATGGCTGCTCCGCGGCGACCGCAGCAACCGTCTTGTCGGCAGGTGTCGGAGCAGGTGTGCTCTGGCCGTCCGGCTGCTGCTTTTTCGGCGCAGCAGGCCCGGGCCCGCCTGCGCCGGCCTCGGCGGCACGAGCCTCGCGGACTTCGTTCGCCTGGCCAATTTCAGCGACGACGCTGTTGACCGCGACGGTTTCGCCTTCCTTAACCTTGATGTCCGTGAGGACGCCAGCCACCGGTGAGGGAATTTCGGCGTCTACCTTGTCTGTGGAGATTTCAAAAAGTGGCTCGTCACGCTCGACGTTCTCGCCGACCTTCTTGATCCAACGGACGATCGTCCCTTCCGCAATCGATTCCCCCATCTGGGGCATCACGACGGGCGTCGGCATTCTCAGGGCTCCTGGCTATGGCCTCGGGCTTCAGGAAGTTTAACGCCGCAAACCCTACAGATGAATCGCCGCCCCGTGTGTCGCATGCGCCGCTTCACCAATGGCTTCCGAGAAGGTCGGATGTGCGTGAATGGTCTTCACAAGCTCTTCCACGGTGCACTCGAGCCGCAACGCGAGAACTGCTTCGGCAACGAGTTCGGTCGATCGCGGGCCAATCATGTGGACGCCAAGGATTTCGTCGTACTTCTTGTCCGCGACGATCTTCACAAATCCCTCGGTCTCGCCCGCCATCTTCGCCCGCCCAAGCACACCGTACGGGAATGAGCCGACGCGAACGTCGTATCCCCTCTGCCTCGCCTTCGCCTCGGTAAGGCCCACGCTGCCGATTTCTGGATCGCAGTACGTGCAGTTCGGGACGTGGTTGTAGTTGATCGGCCGCACCTCCTGGCCCGCGAGTCTCTCGGCAACGAGGATGCCCTCGGCGGAGGAAACATGGGCAAGCTGTGGATGCGGCGTGTCGCCGAGTGTAATGACGTCGCCAATTGCCGACACGTTGGGGACTGACGTTCGATAGAGCTCGTCGACTTTGATGTAGCCGCGCTCCATTTGGACGCCTAGTTCCTCAGCGCCGAGGCCGCCGGTCACCGGCCCTCGGCCCGTCGCCACAAGGAGCAGCTCCGCCGTCAGCTTTTGCGACTTCCCATCCGGCGTGTGCGCCTCGATTTCGACATCATTCGCACCTGCCGACGCTCTGGTGACTTTTGTCGCGGTTAGAGACTTGATGCCCTGTCTCCTGAACGATTTTTCGAGCTCCGCGGAAATCGCTTCGTCCTCGAACGGCACGAGCCTGGGTAGCAGCTCGATGATCGTCACCTCGCTGCCGAACCGGCGGTAGATCGACGCGAATTCGACGCCGACGGCGCCGCTGCCCATGATCAACAGCGATTTCGGAATCTCTTTGAGGCCTATCGCATCGTCGCTCGTAATGATGCGTCGATGGTCGATCTCAATGCCGGGAACACTCCGCGCCGAAGAGCCCGTCGCAATGATGATTTCTTTGGCGTCAAGCGTCTGTTGATCGCCGTTGGTGATGTCAACCTTGCCGTTGCCGGCCAGCCGTGCCCTTCCTTTGATCCAGTCGATCTTGTTCTTCTTGAACAGGAACTCCACGCCGCGTGTCAGGCCGTTGACGATGCGGTCCTTGCGCGCGTGGACCTGGTTCATGTCGACAACAGGCGTCGCAGCGGGAACCGTGACGCCCCATTCCTTCGCATCACGGATCACTTTCAGGGCGTGCGCGTGTTCGAGCAGTGCCTTGGTGGGAATGCACCCCCAGATCAGGCAGGTGCCGCCGAGCGCCTTCTGCTTCTCGACGACCGCGACTCTCATCCCGAGCTGCGCGCACCGGATGGCTGCCACATATCCGCCGGTGCCGGCGCCAATGATCACAACATCGTAAGAAGTCGCCACGAAGGCCTCACGTTATCGAAGGAAATTCGGAGGTGTCAAGGAGCCGCGCTATACTCGCGCCGCTGATGGCCGAGCGACGCAAGACCGTTCTCATTGTCGACGACGACGAAGGAATGCGCGACACGTTGACGGCAGTTTTAAGGCGTGACTTCCGCATTCTGAAAACAGCAACTGGCGAGTCGGCTCTGCAGATCATGGAAAAGGAGGACGTCGATCTGATGATGCTCGACGTCCGATTGCCGGGGATCAATGGCTTCGAGGTCCTCAAGATCGTCAAGGAGAACTACTCCTACGTCGAGGTCATCGTCATCTCCGCGCTGAAGGAGCTGGAGATTGCGGTCGAGGCGATGCGGCATGGCGCCTATCACTACATCTCGAAAGACTTCGATATCGAGGGTGTTCGAACACTCGTCAACAATGCCAGCGAGCGACAAGACCTCAGCCGGCACGTCATGCGGCTCAGCGCCGAGGTCGCCGAGCAGAACGACCGTGAGTTCATCGTCGGGCCGAGTCGCACAACCCGCGACATCATCGACTTGGTCCACAAGATCGCGAAGCTGTCGGCAACGGTGCTCATTCTCGGGGAGAGCGGCACCGGAAAGGAGCTGCTCGCCCGACTGATTCACCGTGAATCGGCCGATCCAGCCAGTCCGTTCGTCCCGGTGAACCTCGCAGCCATCCCGAAGGAACTGGTTGAGAGTACCCTCTTCGGACATGAAAAGGGTGCGTTTACCGGGGCTATTCGCCAGCAGCTAGGAAAGTTCGAGCTAGCGGGCGGCGGAACGCTGTTTCTCGACGAAGTCGGCGACCTGCGGATCGAATTACAGGCGAAGCTGCTGCGGGCGATCCAGGAGGGTGAAATCGAACGCGTCGGCGGGACGCATCCGATCAAGACCGAGTTCCGTCTTATCACCGCCACAAACGTCGACCTCGACAAGGCGGTCAAGGAAGGCACGTTCCGCGAGGATCTCTACTGGCGCCTCAATGTCATTCCGATCCGAATGCCGGCGCTTCGCGACCGGATCGAGGACCTGCCAGAGCTCGCGCGATTCTTCATCCGTCGGTACAACCAGAAGTTTCGCAAGAACATCCAAGGGATCGCCGATTCGACTCTTCGGATCCTGACCTCCTACTGGTGGCCGGGCAACATACGCGAGCTCGAAAACCTGATCGAGCGGATCGTCGCCATCTCGGATAAGGACTGGATCACCGACGAAGATCTGCCGTACGAGTTGCACGTCGCCCAACTCGATACGGAGGGGCCGGCCGCTGAAAACCTGCTCGAACGTGCGGTGACGACCTTTGAGCGGAACTTCCTGATTCGCGCGCTCGAGAAATCGGGATGGAACGTAACGGGGACGGCCAGAACGCTCGGCATTCCGCTCAGTACGCTGAAGTTCAAGATGGACCGCCTCGAGATCCGGGAGCTCGCCAAGAAGATTCGCGGGGGTTAGAGGCCGGACGAGCGGCTAAAACCCCTCAAGGATCTGTCCATAACGGCCAATAAGTTGGCCGCTCTTCAGCGCTGCATTTTTCACACGAAATTTGCGTATCGCCTTGAACGCGGGCTCCACGCCGCAAGTTGTTGGCCGCGCGACGCTCGGTTCGATTGAGCCGCCGGCAGTTTGCCCGACGTGCAAGTCTCCCAATAGATTCAGCGATTTCCGCACGTAACAGAGACGCGCCACACCCGCTGGTATCCGCGTTGCTCAGTAAAACTACTGAAAGGCCGCGGTGAACGCCCACTGTGTCTTTCTTCCCACAACTAGGCAATCGAAGAGCGGTTCGGGCTTCGGAAAAGGTCTTCTATGCAGCCGTCGACGTTCAACCTGCAGGTGGTGCTACCGGAGACCAGCGAGGTGTTCCTGATGAACACCTTCTCCGACGCACAGCTCCTCGTCTCGACCGATGTCGCGGCCCTGCTTGATCGGATCAAGAACGGCCAACGCTCGTTCAATGCCGAGGAACGCGAGGCGGTCGAAACGCTTGTGGAGAACGGGTTCATCGTCGATAGCCGCGACGACGAGCAGGGGGCGCTGAAAGACTATTTCACCGCAATGCGCGAAGACACCGATCAGCTGCGCGTGACGGTGCTCACGACCCTCCAGTGCAACTTCGCGTGCGACTACTGCTTCCAGGGCGACCACGGCGACTACAACAAATTCGCTGCGAAGATGACCATGGAACAGGCGGAAGGGCTCGCCCGGTGGATCGAGACGCGGCTGGAGGAAGTCCAGCCGCAGAAATTCGTGATGACGTTCTTTGGCGGCGAACCGCTGCTGAATATTCCCGTCATGTACTACCTGGCGGAGAAATGCCACGGTCTCTGTGCGGAGCGCGGGATCCCGCAGCTCGTCAACGTCATTACCAATGGCCTGCTCCTGACCCGCGATGTTGTCGAACGGCTGGCGCCCTACGGTCTCAACGGCGTGAAGATTACGCTCGACGGCGACCGCGAGACGCACAATCGGATGCGTCCGCTCCGCGGTCGCCAGGGGACCTTCGATCGAATCATCGAGAACGTCCGTGAGGTCGCCGACCTGGTTCCGATCACCATCGGCGGCAATTTCGATGAATCGTCAGTCGACAGCTATCCACACCTGCTCGACTTCCTGAAAGAGCAGGAGTTCGCGGACAAGATCGCCAAGATCAATTTCAAACCGATTATCAAAGGCGCCACCACTCCGAAGGGCATCATT
>Ga0134124_10002485_pt1 | contig 14916 bp, 19 predicted proteins | sample KB304_FD_96880 | JGI IMG/M metagenome (GOLD analysis project Ga0134124, IMG submission 96880) | Terrestrial soil microbial communities without Nitrogen fertilizer from Kellogg Biological Station, Michigan, USA - KB3-0-4 | ecosystem: Environmental > Terrestrial > Soil > Unclassified ... | reverse complement strand
GCCGGCAAGTCAAGTTAAAATGGACTAAAACAGAATGTTTACACACAGATGGGGAACAGTTCCTGCCGGCGTTCAGTCGGCCAGCGTTTTCCTTACACTCTCCAGGACCTCATCATCATAAAAAGGTTTATACACTACCCCCTTGGCTCCTGCTGAGAGAGCAGCGTCGATATCCTGATCAAATCCGGTACCGCTGCAGATGAGAATCTTCGCAGAAGGGTCAAGACCGATTATCTTCCGGGTTGCTTCGATCCCGCCCATGACCGGCATATAGACATCCATCATCACCAGCGCAGGAGAAAACTCGCTGAACTTGGCCACGGCTTCCTCACCATTGGTCGCTTGGGCGATGACATCGTATCCTGCCTGTTTCAACATATCCGAAAGAAGTCCTCTGAAGAAGAGCTCGTCATCCACAACCAGTATCCCACGGGAGTTTTTTTCCGTATCAGCCATCTCATTTCCCTCGCAGATATCAAGAATCGTCTTCGCCATGAAATATTACAGGATTAAATCAAATAATCCAGTAAAATCAGGCATGAATATAACCTCTAAGAAACATCAGCCTTTCGCTCATCGAAAGCAAGGATTCGCCCCATGCTGCCGGGAAACTGCCGAGGACCTCCTCAGGTTCGGCACGCGGAGAGTCTGCCTCTGCAAGATGATGAAAAAGCTTCATCGTTCGGAATGCATCGAACCAGCCATGAAACGCCGATTCGAGTCTTTCTCCGGCTGAATGCTGCTCGATGAAACCATTCCAGGCGCTCTCGAAATTCTGTTCCTTCAGAAAACTGCCGAGAGCCCCGGAGAGAGCCTCCCCTCTCTTGAACAGTTCGCCGCATCGCTCCGCGCAAGCAGCCTGAGCCAGCTCCAGCCATGCCTTGAGGAGCAGATAGCACTCGGGCCTGTAGAACCGGATTGCCCCCGGCTCGTTATCCAGCAACATCCCCATCGCCCGGCCGGTACCGAAAGGGACGCGGGCAGAGCGGCGCGAAGACGGGAAGACCGTTGTTCCCTTTACTTCCGCAACTCCGGAAGTTTTTGCCAAAGACTGGAGAAAGTAGAAATCCTCCCCGGCACGTCGCCGGTTCATCCCGCCACACTTCAGGTAGGCAGAAGCACGGCACGCCATGGCGCTCCCCACGGTCTGAAATGCATATGGTGATCCGGCATATGCAAGACCGGCAACATAACAGCGAAGAAAGAGTTCATACCGCTCGATCGCCCTGCTCTCCGGCTTTCCGGTTGCCTGCAGATGTTCGAAAGGGATCACGGCACCTCCGGCAGCAGCTGTGCGGAAGTGGTGCATGATTGCTCCGCCATAGCCCGGCTGCACGAGAGTATCCGCATCAAGAGAGACGATAACCGGATCGGCACAGGAGAAGTCGAGAAAAGGGAGCAGAAGATCATGCCCCAGCTTGCGTGCCAGGCCTACCCCGCCGTCTTTCAGTGGCAGCTCCATCCCCGGAGAAGCGGCATCCACGATCCCCAGGGGGAAAGACAGTTTCTCCCTGACACTCTCCAGCAGCTTCAGAGTGGCCAGATTATCCTCTTTCTCTTCTGCCGTAGCGTCCAGCCTGTTATTTACCACAAAAATGACCGCCAGACCGGATCCGGACAGGGTGCCGTCGGCAGAGAGCGAATCGAGCAGCAGGGGAATGGAAGAAGATTCGGCAAGGGCGGGAATGACAATTGCCCCCGGGAGGGGCCTTGCGGCCTCAAGATCCAGAGACCAGGGGCCGGCTGCCGATCTTCTGGCAAGATAGTCGGCAACAGGTTCAGGCTTCACGGCTGTGCCACTCCTTCAGCAGCATTTCCAGCGGGTCTGCGGAGGCGTCGAGCCAGATGATCCCGACCCCGTGCCGCTCCATTTTGCGAAACCAGGTATCCTGCCTTTTGGCAAAATCGTGGATGGCCGAGTTCAGCTTCTGGAACATATCGTTGCGGTTCAAATCCCCGGACAGATAGCGGCTGACAAAACGGTATTCAAGACCATAACTGTCGAGTCTTGCCACTGGCACACCGTCAGCCAGCAGACGCCTGACCTCATCTATCATCCCGCCGTTCAGACGGCTCTTCAGGCGCTCTGTTATGCGTCGGCGGACGATCTCACGTTCGATCTTTATCCCGAAAACAAGCGGCCGGAGCGCCGGCAGCTGAATGACCTCCGAGTTCCCGCTTCCCTCCTGATGAAGCGCAATTTCAATGGCCCGGACAAGCCGCTCCCTTTGCAGCAGATCGGTCGTGTTGTGCTGTTCCGGAAGCAGTGCCAGAAGCCGTCCCCGCAACTGGCCAAGGGAAAGCTCTTCCAACTCCCTGCGCAGCTCAGGGTTCTCCGGTGCAGTCACCATCCGGTAGCCGCGCAGCACCGAGTCCAGATAGAGACCGGTACCGCCGGCCAGAACAGGAAGCCTGCCTCTTGAAGTCACCAGGTTGAAAGCTTCGGTGAAGTGACGCTGGAAATCAAAGACGCTGAACTCCCGGCCGGGTTCGAGGATATCGATCAGGTGATGCGGGATCCCGTCGTACTCTTCGAGATCCTTGCCGCTCCCTATATCCATCCCCCTGAAAACCTGGCGCGAATCGGCCGAAATGATCTCGCCGTTCAGAGCGCGGGCAGCGGCAACAGCCAGACGGGTCTTTCCCGAAGCGGTAGGACCGAGAATGACAAGGAGATTGGGGCGGGCAGCACCACCACGGTTATCCGGATGATTCAATTCGTGCTCTCCATAGGATTGCTGATTACCTTGCGGTTATGGCAGGAGTGCCGCGGAAAGTCAAGATCGGGGGATCCGCAAAAAAGTTGCTGCACCTTGTTGTTAACTCTTGTAATACCGTTATAATTTTGCCAGACAAAATTCAAGCAAGGAGGAACCTCTATGAAATGTATCGTACTGCTTGCAGTAATTGCGGTCATGTCGGCCGGCGTGGCACTCGCGGATGAGCCCGCCAAGACCATGGTGCTTCCGGCAAAGCCGGGCAACGTAACCTTTGAGCACGAGAAGCACATGAAGATGAAGGATTCATGCGCTCCCTGTCATGCCACCCCGCAGGGGGGGAAGATCGAGGGTTTCGGCAAGGATATGGCGCACCAGGTCTGCAAAGGGTGCCATACCGACCAGAAAGCGGGCCCGACCGGCTGCAAGGATTGCCACCACAAGTAAACCATCAGGAAACGAAGAATATAACGGCCCGCCGGATTATCCGCGGGCCGTTCTTTATTCCATCGTCCTGAATCCTGACGGCAAGAGCCGTTTCGAGCGGAAACAGCCGGAGCACATGGCCAGATGCTGCCAAGATCGATAGTGCCACAAATCTTCACAGCTGGTGAAGAAACCGACATCAAAGCAGAAGCGGAGGCGTTGCAGCGAGAAACGGCCCTCGCCGTCACGGATTCACCCATCCTCCAAACTGCTCAATCCTGATACTCGGTATATTTTCGGGCACTTCCCCGGACCCTGTCGGCAGGATATTTAACAGCGTTTATGGCGATCTTCCGTTCGGCCGCAGCGTAAAGGTCGATATCGAGCTTGTCGGCAATCCGCACCAGATAGATGAAAATATCGGCGATCTCTTCCTCCACTGACGGCCGCACCTTCTCCTCCAGCAGATGACTGCTGTTGCCCTCCACCCACTGGAAGTGCTCCACCAACTCCGCCGCCTCGGCAATAAGAGCCATGGAAAGGTTCTTCGGGGTGTGGAACTGATCCCACTCCCGCTCCCTGGCAAACTCCCGCAGGATTTCCTTGAGAGTCTCGATCGAGGTTATTCTTTCGCTACCGCTCAAAATCAGCCTCCTTACGGCAATTGCGCTCTTGGGAGTCTGTCGGACTTAGAATAAATCTGCTGCAAATCCGTCTGAACGGCTCATATTTCGCCGTTTTCTCGGTCAATAGAACAACTATTAACCTTCAAAACCGACAAAATCTGATCTCGTCCAGCCGAATTTTCGCTTCGATTTCCTAAGTCCGACAGACTCCCAGCCGTGCCGAACGGCTCCCCTCTGAGTGCGGAATCCTGACCGCCCCGCCGGAATCCTCCTTCAGCGCCTCATCGATGATGCAGTCGCAGACATCCTCGACAAACCAGGCGCCGCATTCGGTCAACTTTGCCGAATCTGCCGAGGTCTCCAGGCAGCCGAGTTTCTCCAGTTTCGTGAAGAGTCCGCGGAACAGCCCGAACGGCTCCTCAAAGTACCTGCTCCGGAAACCCCCGATATCCAGGCCGCGTGCCAGCTGTATCTGCAGCATGAAGGTCCGGAACATCTGTTCCCGCTTGGTAAGCACGATATGTCTGCCGATGGGGGGGATACCTTTTTCGATCATCCTGAGGTAGGTAGGAAGATCCTCGTGCTTGTCGTAGCAGAGAGTGGTCGCATACGAGCGGGTCCTCAGGCCGAAGGCGATGATCGGCATCTCCTGGAGCCAGTAGTAGCGGTACGCCCACTGCCGGTCGCTCGTGTAGCTGCCGTTCTGCTCATACCCCGAGGACTTCATCCACCTCTGGGCAGTCAGCACCATCTCGAAGAGGGTATCATCCGAAACGACCAGCTCCGGCCTTTTTTTGTAAAGGTCAACGACCAGCGGGTTGACAATCTCATGGCGGATGTACTCGACGGCATCCGGCCTGATCCTCTCCAGTGCCGCCAGATCGTTTGCCAGACTCCGGAGGGTCTGGCCGGGCAGACCGGCCATCATGTCGATATTGACCCTGATCCCGGCGTCATGAGCATAATCGACAACCTGTTTTATCAGCTCTTCGGAGTTGCTCCTGTTGCATAAGACCAGCAGCTCCGGGTCGAAGGTCTGACACCCCATGCTGATCCTGTTCACACCTGCCTTGGCGAGCCCGGCAATCCGCTCCCTGGAAGCAACGGTCGCTGGATGGGCCTCTGTGGTAATGCTGCACCCTTCTGCCGGCGGTATCGCGGCACGTATCCGGTCGAGGATCGACTCCAGGGCGCTGTTCGGAAAGAGAGTCGGGGTGCCGCCGCCGAAGTAGATGCACCTGGCCTTTTTCCCGGCAAAGATCCCCGATGCCGCCATCAGGTCGATCTCCTTCAGGAGCCCCCGCAGGTAGTCGTTCTGCAGGCTTGCATCGGCAGGAAGAGGGAAAGAGTTGCAGAAAAGGCATTCGGAAAAGCAGAACGGCAGGTGAACGTAGATCAGGATCTCTTTTTCCGGAAGCCCCTGTTCAAGCTTCTGCAGGTATTGATTCACCTGCGAAGGGGCGAGCATCCGGAAGCGGTGAGGGACAAAGAGGTCGGGCTGGTTCTTGGTGTAGTCGGTAGCCCCGTAGAACAGCTCCTCACGAATGTTCTGAAGGATCTTATCCTGCTCCATTGAACTGTTCCCTACCATGCCCTGCTCAGCTTCACCCCGAGGTAACCGGGCGAGATATCCGCGGCAAGATTCAGATCCCTGTAAGGTGTCGTAAAAAGATAACTGCTCGCCACACCGATGGCCGCACCGGCAAGGACATCATGAACAAAATGGGCCTTTGACTCGACGCGGCTGTATGCGACAAAAGATGCTACTCCGTAAGCCGGGAGCCCGTACTCCCATCCGTACCGTTTCCTCAGGTACTCCGCAGAAGCGAATGATATTGATGCGTGGGCCGAGGGAAACGATTGGTTATCCTCATCGTTGGGTCTTCTTTCCTTGACGGCATATTTGAGCCCATAGGTCACTGCCAGGTCCAGAGCGGCAGATTCGGCAAGCTGGATCGCTCCATCCCAATCCTTCTGCCAGAGGGTCATCCCTCCGGCAGCTGCCGCAACGGCAACCAGGGCGGCATCACCGGCAGTCGAAACAGCATCGGATGAATGCGCCCTGTAAGGGGCCGAAAGGACAAGGGTTGATATCAGAAGGAACTGCAGCAGGGATTTACATGTTATTGTCATACGAACATTTGCCTTTCCTGGATGATCAAAAGAATCTGCCGATCTGAAAAAGGAGTGAATTGACTCCCTGATTGTCATGGTTCAGACTGCCGTTCGATATATGGTGCAGCCTCATTGCGACGAAAAGAGAGCTGCCGCCTTCCTGCCTCACCTCGGTACCGATTCCCAGTTGCGGGTTGAAATTGAAACGGTATGCCTGCCGCTCGACCCGGTAATCGGTGTAGATCGCGCCGATGCCGGCTTCCATATACGGGCGGAACCTGCCGCTTTCGAGAAAGCCGGGATAGTACATCGACATCATGTTGACTGATGCAACGCCCCTGACATCAGGTCTGACCATGGCACCGGCAACTCCTTCGAGCTTGAAAACCTTGCTCCCGGAGCGCACCTGGTCCCAGAGGATTCCATGGTCATACCATGCCGAAACAGAAGCGAGAACAGAGCTGAGTTTGAAATTGGGGTCATAGCAGCTGCTCAAGGATAATGCGCCGGCTGCCCGCTCCGGAGTTCCCAGCCTTTTGAAAAACCCGGCGACATCGGGAAAACCGGGAGAGTGCCGGTTGCCTTGAGCTTCGACCTCCTGCGGACTTGCCGAAGAGCTGGCGTCATCTGAAGCAAAAACTTCATGCCCTTCTGCCGTCAGAAGAAGAATCAGCAAGGCCGGAATCATCCTGTAGAACAACCTGTCGACCTCTCAATAGGGTTAACTAACTCTAAACAGCTGTACAATTCAAGCAGATTGGAATCAGCAGATTACCCCGTACCTGACAATTATTGCAAGGTCGAAAATCAGCTCGCAGCAGCTTTTGAAATTCCGGCATACACTTCAATTCTTGACTTACCGTGCAACTTCCAATAACTTTCCATAAATATGAATGTTTTTCCGTAGTAAGGTCTGCTTCAGGGTAAAAATCGGGTGCGAAGGGACCACAATGAAGATAAGGATATGGGGATGCCGCGGTTCTCTCCCTACCCCGGGGCCGGGCACAATCAGGTACGGAGGGAACACGACCTGCCTGGAGGTGAGATCATCATCCGGGCAGATAGCCATTGTCGATGCCGGATCGGGACTCCATAATCTCGGGAAAGAGATCTGCAGCAAAAATGACGTAAAGAGCATCCGCTTCTTCTTCACCCATTCACACTGGGACCACCTGCTCGGCTTTCCATTCTTCAGCCCCGCTTATCGCAACGAATATACCCTTACCTTCTGTTCGGGGCCTCATGCCCAGGATACGATCCGGAAATATCTCTCCCATCAGATGCAGGCGCCTTTCTTCCCGGTAGAACTGGACGCTCTGAGTGCCAGGATGGTTTTTGAGTGCGACAACGCCTGCCAGGAAGATCGATTCTGCTGTTGCCATGACATACAGGTTAAAGCATTCCCGGTAAATCATTCGAACGGAGGCTTCGGTTACCGGTTTCTCGAAGACGGGAAGATCTTCGCCTTTGCCCCTGACAACGAGCTCAGCTTCCACCACCCCGGCGGACCAGACAGGGATTATTTTGTCGATCTCTTCAAAGAGGCAGAGCTGCTGATCCACGATGCGCAGTACAGTGACGAGCAGTATAAGTTTACCCGCGGCTGGGGGCACTCCACCTATGCAGACACGGTTGATCTGGCAATAAAGGCCGGGGTGAAGAGACTCGGGCTTTTTCATCACGACCCCGACAGAACGGACGACGATCTGGAGCGGCAGCTGGAGTTTTGCAGGCAGAGAGTGACTTCTGCCTGCAGCGATCTGGAATGCTTTGCAGCGGCCGAGGGATTGAGCCTGGAGATCTGATAGCACTGTTAAAATTTACTTGATGAAATGAGGTGAACGGATGGATGTACCGAAGGAACGTATGAAGCTTGGCGAAATTCTCATCCAGCAGAAGATTCTGACGCCTCTGCTCGTACAAAGGATAATCGGCATATCCAATGCGACTCACCGGCGATTCGGACAGACCCTTGAAGACATGGGACTACTGACCGGCGAAGAGCTGGCCCAGGCGCTTGCCTTTCAGTTCGACTACAAGATCGTAGCCAACATCATCTCGATCAATATACCGAATGATGTCCTCAATCTCATCACCGTAGAGGAGGCCGTAGGAAGCAGGATTTTCCCGCTTCAGTTACGGGAAGGCCGGCTTGCTCTTGCCATGGCAGACCCTACCAACTACGACACCATCGCCTCACTCTCTTCCAGACTGAACCTGAAGATCGTCCCGTTCATCGCCACAACCAGGGAGATAATGAAAGCGATAGCGGGCAAGTACCTTAACGTTTCGCTTGAACAGATGAAGAATTCGATACTTGTTGTGAATACCGACCCGCGTGAACGCGCCGAGCTGGTTGCCGCACTTCAGGGCGAAGGGTATAATGCCATGGAGGGGGTGGATCCGGAGGACGGCTTCAGACTGGCACTGCTCAATCAACCGAGTCTGATCATAACAGCCAAGGATATGCCTTTCTCCGACGGGTTCGCGTTCTTCACCACACTTCAGGGAATTCCGGAAACGCGCAGGATCCCCGTCATTCTTCTCTCGGGACGCCCCAGCACGGAAGAGGAAGCAACCGCTTTCAAACGCGGATTTTTCGATTACATTCCGATGCCGGCAAAGGACATAACCCTGATTGCACGTGTTGCCCGGGCTCTTACCGCAGGGAGGGCATACACACCATATCGAAAAGGGGAGACAGCGATCGATTTCGGGAGGGAATAACAGATTGCAGGGCCAGGCTGAGGAACACTAGCGTATTCGCCTGTCATATACGATCTTCATGCCAAGCAGGATAAGGTAACAGGCCACAGAAAACGAGTTCGCCACAATGAGCGGAGTATCATCAATCAACATTCCATAAAGAAGCCAGAGCACCAACCCGGCTATCAGAATCAGCGGCTGCCAGACCGATATATCCACCGCCTGCTTTCTCCGCCAGGTACGCACCACCTGCGGGATAACAGCAATACTGGTCAGAAAACCGGCAGACAGGCCAATCCAAGTAGCCTTCACCGGGCCCCCTTCTTGCCCTTGAAATCCCCTGAAGCCCAGTCGATCTGGGACATCATCCCCCTGACAATCGCGACCTCCCGTTCGTCCAGCTCTGCCCGGGAAAGAATCCGGCGAAGCGACATCATCAGGTGGGCCGGATTTTCAGGATTAAGAAAACCGATTTTCAGCAGGACCCTCTCCATCTGGCTGTACATGGACTCCAGTGACTCCCCGGGGGCAATTTCCCGTCCTGGCGGTCTTTCGGCAACACCGGCCCGTTCCAGAATCTCGTAACAGAAAATGAGGACAGCCTGGGAAAGGTTGAGTGAGCCGTAATCGCCGTAGGTGGGAATGGTAGCCTGCCACCGGCAGAGCGAGACCTCGGCCGTTGTCAGCCCGCTGTCCTCGCGTCCGAATACGATTGCGCTTCTGTTCCTGCCCGAATCTGCTGCAATTCTTGCCACTATCTCCTTCGGGGAGCATATCTCCTGGCGGTACTTGCCATGCCTTCTGGTAGTCGCAACCGAGAACTGGGTATCTGAAAGAGCGGCGCCAAGATCAGGATATATCTCGGCTGTATCGAGAAGGTCCTTTGCCGAGACGGCAAATTTGAGCGCTTCCGGATGATCCAGAGGGCATGGATTTACCAGCCTCAAGGTGGAAAGCCCCATGTTCTTCATGGCACGGCAGACCATGCCTACATTGCCTGGACTCTGAGGCTCCACAAGGATAATGGCCAGATTTTCGAGTTTCATTTAACGTCCATATTGAAGAGCAACAGGATTTTCGTGAGGATTTCAGCAGGCCATTTTTGAAAAAAAGATAAAAAACCGGCAGACACGGTGCCGTGCCGCCGGTTATGGTTTCCTTCTGTTCAAGCAGAAATTATTTTTTTGGATGACAACCCTTGCAGCTTATCGGGCCCTTTTCGTTCAGATCGTGGCAAGGTATGCAGAGTTTATGGGCTGTTGACTCTCCCCAGTTTGCTATCTTTCCTACCTGCTTGTCATGACACTCCCAGCACTGATTTTTGGTCAGCTGCTGATGCTTGTGATGAGTGAAGTCGAGCGTTTTCTTGCCCATCTTCAGCTTGATCGTTTTCGGTCCGGGATTTTCAGGTTCCGCTGCAAAGGGTGAGGACGAGAGGATGAACAGTGAAAATAGCACGATACAGAAAGAGAGACATCTTGGCATTGTAAACTCCTCATGTTTTTTATTCCTGTCTATCATAAACAACAGGGAAGTCAACCGGTTAAAACAAGTTCCTGTTCGGGCAAGGAGCTATCCGACCGGATAGAAAGAACGCTTGTCGACTATTTTGGGTAGAACTGCCGAAATAAGTCGCACCGCATTCTCGATGTCGGAGAGTTCAAGCACCTCAACCGGAGTATGCATGTACCGCAGGGGGATCTTTACCAGCGCGGTTGCGACTCCGCCCCGCGAAATCTGCATGACATTGGCGTCAGTCCCGGTAGCACGGGCGATGCCGGTAAACTGCACCGGAATTCCTTCGCTCTCTGCCGTGCTTGCCAGAAGATCGAAAAGGGCAGGATTTATATTCGCCCCGCGCGGGAGTATCGGCCCCTTGCCTAAAGCAACATCACCGTTGTGCTTCCGCTCCACATCAGGCTGGTCGGTTGCAAAATCGACCTCCACGCAGATGCCGACATCCGGCCTGACATTGTAGCAGCTGGTTGTCCCGCCTCTGAGACCTATCTCCTCCTGCACTGAAGAAACACCATGCAGATCGATCCCGAGCTTTTCGCTACGCTCGGCAACAGCCCTCAGCACCTCGGCAACGATGAAACTCCCCGCCTTGTCGTCGAAGCCGCTGGCAGTCACACGCCCCCCCCGAAGATGAACCAGTTCGGAGGAGAAGGTGACCGGATCCCCGACCCTTACGAGAGCCCCGGCCTCCTTTCCATCAGTTGCCCCGATATCTATGTACTGCGCTTCTAGCTTTACGACACTCTCCCGATCCTTGGGCTCCATCAGGTGGACCGGTTTTTTCCCTATGACCCCTGTGACGGTACCTTTTGCGGTATGGACATTCACTTTCAGGCCGGGGGTAAGATGAGGATCGACCCCTCCGATAGCAGAAAACCAGAGAAAGCCTTTATCGTCGATGTACTTGACCTGGAGGCCGATTTCATCGCTATGTCCCACAAGCATAACCCTGGGACGGGATTCACCCTCACCCTCAATAAAACCGTAGACATTACCCATGACATCACTGGTAACATCGGCATAGGGCTCGATGTAAGCACTGAAAACACGCTGGGCAGGCTGCTCGTACCCTGAAGGGCTCGGAGCTGACAGCAGCTGTCCAAGAAACGCAAGGGACTCTTCTCTCATCATTCCTCCGGCTTGAAAGAGCAGAAATCTGCTCTTTGCCTACATTGGATATTTTCCCATCTCTTCAGGACTCATCTTCTCCAGCATCTCGAGCAGCCGGTTTTCATCCGCAAGCTCGATCTTGTCGTCTCCGCTCCGGTCCACCAGTGAAGATGTCGCAAGAGCCTCATCTGATATGCCGACCGGAAGCTTGAACCGTATCGCAGCAAGAAGTGCGGTGACAAGGTCCACCCTCACCCTGACAGCTCTTCCCTCTCCTTCCAGGCAGACATCGGCCAGGTAACCGTTGCCGGCTGTACCGTCTATCAGTACATCGGTAACTTGCAGACCGATAGTCGCAAGCACCGAATCCAGCAGATCGCCCTTCTCGGTCTTTCCGGACAACCTGCTGGTCAAAATATCGGCTGTAATCGAAAGGATATCGCCCATCTCGAGCCAGAGCGGGAAAGTGCTCTCATCCGCCTCATCCTTGAACAGTGCCAGCGGCTGGGTTGCATCAACCGTGAAACCGACAATATTCAGATATCTGTATCCTGCGCTCTTTTCAGTCATTTTTGCCCCGCATGTCATTCCAGTTCGCCGAGAAGGCAATTCTGCATGGCCTTTACAATCACAGGCCGTTGGAGAGTACCGACAAGATCAACTGATCCCTGAAGGTTCACGATCCGGCTCCCGGAGGTGCGTCCGAATATCTGTCCTTCATCTCTTCCCGTCCCTTCAACAAGAATTTCGTAACGCTCGCCGACCATGGAAGCCTGAGTTTTCGCTGTCAGCCTTTTCTGGAGAGCGAGAAGGCGGTTCAGTCTCTCATGCTTTTCCTTTATCCCGATCGGATCGGGAAGGGCAGCGGCTTTTGTTTCGGGACGGGGGGAGAAGATGAATGAAAATGAATCTACGTAACCGACTTCCTCCATCAGTGAAAGGGTGTCCGAGAACTCTTCTTCCGTCTCGCCCGGAAACCCTACGATTATGTCGCTGGTTATCAGAATATCGGGTCGGGCAGCACGGAGCTTTTCCACCTTCTGCAGATATTCTGCCCGGGAATATCCCCGGTTCATCAGCTGCAGGACCCTGTCACTGCCGGACTGTACCGGGAGATGTATGTGAGAGCACAATTTACCTACCCCGGCAAAGCAGTCGATCAGCGGGGCGGAGATATCCTTTGGATGAGAAGTCATGAAGCGTATCCTCTCTATGCCGTTTATCTCTGCCACCCGCCGGATCAGAGAGGAGAAATCGCCTTCATCTCCTCTGGATCCGTAGGAGTTTACATTCTGGCCAAGAAGTGTGACCTCTCTTACGCCTGAATCCGCAGCGCTCCTGATATCGTCCAGAAGGTCGAAAAAGCGCCTGCTTACTTCCCGTCCCCTGACATAGGGGACGATACAGTACGAACAGAAATTATCGCACCCCTGCATTATGGTCACAAACCGGGAAACTCCGGCACTCTCTCCCTGCATGGGGAAAAGATCCAGGCGGCTTTCTTCATCGATGAAGCTTGTTTCCGATACCCTCTCTCCCTTTTCGGCCTTGCGCACCATTTCGGGCAGCAGATGAAGGTTGTGGGTTCCGAACACGAAGTTCAGATGAGGAACCTTTTTCAGAAGGCGCTCCCCCTCCTGCTGGGCAACGCACCCCCCTACTCCGATCAGAAGGCGGGGATTCTTTTTCAGTCTTCCCTTCATGGTAAAAAGGATGCCGTAGATCTTGTCTTCGGCTTTTGCCCTCACGCTGCACGTGTTCAGAATGACCATGTCGGCACCATCCAGAGTGGGAGATGCCTCATAACCTGCTCCGCGAAGGGCAGAGGAAATCTTCTCCGAATCACTCACGTTCATCTGGCAGCCGTACGTCATGATATGAACTTTTTTCTGCAGCATCCAGGCACCTTCCAATTATATGTCCTGCAAATAGTACGCAATATACTTTTCATTAGTCAACAGGTTTCCCTGCACTTCGCAAACAATCCCGCATCTCCATATCTATTTTTTGGTTGACAATGGTCGGTTGCAGGTGATATAAATTTTTTTTCAAAATCATATTATTTCAAGTCATTTATATATCTTCGGAGGTGCAGTTTGGCTCATCACAAATCAGCTCTTAAACGTATCAAGCAGAACAAGGTAAAGAACACCCGCAACAAGCATGTCCGTTCCACACTCAAGACCTTTGTCAAAAGAGTCCGCGAAGCAGTAGAGAGCAAGGACGTTACTGCAGCCAAGGAAGCCCTGGCAGCAGCCATACCGGTTATCGACAAGACTGCCACCAAGGGTGTCATTCACAAGTCAAATGCAGCAAGAAGCGTCTCCAGGCTGGTAAAACTCGTCAACACGCTCGGCTAAAGCTTATATTCCTTAAAGGGTCGAATCGCCTTTTATCCCCTTTGAGAATTATTTCATTGAAACGCCCACTTGCAGAGATGCCGGTGGGCGTTTTTTATTTCTCTCTGCCGGAAGAAAGTGATTCCGGGATTCGTTCGGTGGTCAGGTAGCCCCCTGACCGCCGAGCTGATAATAGAGCAGCCCGAGAAATTCCCGAAGAGCAGTTGCTGAGCCGTGCATTGCCCCGGATGACGGCAGCAGGTCGGCCCAGACGATGGTTCGCTCTGGCGAGGTCATGAAATTGGCCGGGACCGGCGTCACCGGAATTCCTTCCCGGCGAAACGCTTTCGCGGAACGCCGCATGTGAAACGCGGAGGTAACCAGCAGCGGCTGCCGAAAACTGTGCTGCTGCAGGATCATCCGGCTGAAGCGGGCGTTTTCGGCGGTGTCGCGGCTTTTGTCCTCAACCAGGATCAGTCCCTCCGGAACACCAAGGTCCAGCAGGAAACGCCGGACTACGGGAGCCTCTGCGGAGCGGCCTGCGTAAACAACGCCACCCGAAACAAGAATCGGCACGTTCAGTTGTCGTTGCAGGCGTAAGGCCGTGACCATGCGGGTCATCATCTCCTCTGAGGGCGCGCCGCTGCCGGTCAGATCGGGAACCTTGTCGTAGATTCCGCCTCCAAGCAGGACGATGACGTCGCCGCTTGGCCGGGCCGGGATGGCAAGACCATGTTCCAGCCGGCTGATGAGTGCGTCGGATACCAGGGATGTGGAGAGTGCCCAGATCAACAGGGCCAGGAGAAGGCAATTGCAGGCTGCGAACGGGCGCCGCAGACGTCTGAGCCGCCAGGCTGAGACCAGCAGGATCAGGACGAACATGCCGGGCGGAAGCAGGGCGGCGCTGATACATTTTTTCAGGAAAAACATTTTATCCTCAGAAATCCTTCTTCAGACAGACCTCATAGATCAGCATCTCCAACAGGGTTTCCCCCCTCCCCCCGCTCTTCAGCCCGACATTCAGCTCATGCAGCAGCGTAGATCCTGCGGAATTCATCAGCCTTGAATCTCTTAGCCCGCAGAAGTATTCCTTTCCGAACAACATTACAGAAGAGACTCTGGGCAGCCGCCATACCTGTTATTGACAAAACCGCTACCAAAAGCGAGGATTATTTACGGAAAGCGTTATGGCAACTGAATATTCGGGATGGAACAATGAAGTTTCAGTATTTTCCCTAATGTCAGGAGTATCAGCTTGAAGTCAAGCTTGACAGAACGATCCGTCACATACTTCTGACAATAATGGAGCTTTATCGGAAGAATCTCTTCCAAGTATGCTTTCTCTGGGTTGTCGAATTT
>Ga0134124_10002484_pt1 | contig 14917 bp, 14 predicted proteins | sample KB304_FD_96880 | JGI IMG/M metagenome (GOLD analysis project Ga0134124, IMG submission 96880) | Terrestrial soil microbial communities without Nitrogen fertilizer from Kellogg Biological Station, Michigan, USA - KB3-0-4 | ecosystem: Environmental > Terrestrial > Soil > Unclassified ... | reverse complement strand
CCGGCGAAAGGTAGCTAAAAACATATCCCTGCTGCTGATCGTTTCCTCGCATGCCCAATGTGACGCACCGCATGCGGTCTCGTTACAATATTTCTGACTTTTTTCAGCAGCCTGCTAGGGCGACCAAGGCGAGTCCTGGACACGAAGAGGATTGCCACTCTTCGAGCTCAAGGCATCGGGTGGAAGCGGATCGCTGCGGACATGGGAGTCGGAGTCGGAACTATCTACCGGGCTGCCTTAGAAGGTCTTTAGACTCGGGAAAGCTTCTCTGAGCCCGAATGATTTGTTTGGCTCCTCCGACCCAAGTAGACTGCGATTATGGGACTCATTACGCTTTTCTTCGCCGCGATGTGGGTGATGTTGAATGCGTATGACACAGCGAAGTCCTCGACTGCCCCTTTCGCGACCGAACACATTATTGCGCGCAAGCTCGCGGTTGACGGTGCACCGAATCTCGGTGAGGTGAGCCCTACTTTATATCGTGGCGCACAGCCTACCCAAAAAGGATTTCAGAAATTAGCTGACATGGGCATCGGAATCGTAGTGGATCTACGCGTGCGAGGGCGTGAATTCGAGCGCCAACAGGTCAACAAGCTTGGAATGCGCTTTGTCGCGATTCCCTGGAACTGCTTCCATCCTGAAGACACAGACATGGCCCGATTTCTCAGATTGCTCCGCGTCAACCGAGGCAAGAAGGTTTTTGTGCACTGCCAAACCGGCGATGACCGCACCGGAATGATGATCGCCGCCTATCGAATGGCCGAAGAAGGATGGACAGCCGGGGAAGCCATGAAGGAGATGGAGGCGTACGGCTTTACGTCCTCGCATCATGTGATTTGCCCTAGACTGACATCTTACGAAGCTAGCTTTCCAAAGCGATTCAAGACAAGTCCAGCCTTTCGCGATCTGCGTCGCAGCACACACCTTCCAGGCCGATAGCCCTCGGCTCAACCCACCAGCAAAGTTGTTGGATCCTGGGAACACGTGTCGTTCCTCAATAAGAGGGTTCCGAAAACCCCATCGAAATGCCGTCTGTAACCCGTTGATTCGGCAAGCCACCTAAGCGGGGTTGTCAGGGTTCAGGAAACAGATGTTTTAAATGCATATCCGACAGCCACCCTGTCGAGTTTGATCGCCGAATTGTTCACCGAGTATCACCTGTTGGATGAGAACGGCTTGCCGTACGCAGGGCCGTGGGCGAAGAGGTGACAACGTAAGCTAGGGCAGCCCTAGCCGATCAATTACAACTTCTTCCTCACGTCCTGACGGTGAGGATCGAGGCTCACGACGGCGGCATCGCATGCATCGGTGCCGCCAGCCTCACGGAGGAGTCTATTTCGCCCTAGCTACCGAGTAGCCGACAGAAACTAGCCGCTGGCGCTTAGCACGTCCGTGTGTTGGCGGCGTGGCCCCGCCGATCTATTGATCCTCGCCGTGGCAAGATATGGCCGGCGGACCATGCGCCCTCGAAGGAGGCAGTAATGCTGAACAACATCTCCAACGTAACCAGGCTCTTGTGTGGAATCATCCTAATCACTGTCCCAACCATCGAATTCGGAGGCGTATTCCTCCTGAAGATGCTCCGGACCCGCGAACCCGGCTACTTAAACAACCCCATCCGCCAGAATCTTTTTCGCGCGGGGCATGCTCACGCCGGGGTCATCGTGATTCTTTCACTGATCTGCCAGGTCCTAGTTGACTCGATCATTCTTCCCGGGCCGATTGCCTGGCTCGTGCGCATTGGCGTTCCAGCTGCGGCAATCCTCATTCCCGCGGGTTTCTTTCTGTCCGTGGCGTCACCGCGCTCCGAGTACCCCAACGGCACGATCCGGTTGGTCTACTTGGGTGCCCTAGTGTTGGCACTTTCCGTGTTTATCCTTGGCGTTGCCTTGGTTCACGCGGCCGTTGTTTCCATGACGGTTCAGCACCCGTAACACCGCGTGTCGGAAGTGCAAACGTGAATGCGAAAGGTTAAGGCGCCACTCCGGTGCAAATCCGCGTCCTGGGAACCTGAGGCAATGAGACGCAAACCGAAGTGAGTTACGCCATGATCGCGTGGCCGGAAGTCCCGCTTCGGGGAAATGTGGAAGTAGCGAAGTAGGCCCATAAACCGGGCTGAAATCCAGAACGCTACGAAGTCACAGACAGAAATCCTCTGGCACTCCGAGTTTCAGGGCACAAGTGTGCTTGGATTCTGGACGTAGCCATGCGGTTTTCTTCAGACTCAAATGCAATTACCAGCAGCTCTCACTTCACCAGCTCACCGCCAGTCTTAATGTGCCCAGTTTTGTGCCCACCACCGAACCCTACCGGGTGCTACCGGCTGCGGCGTTCAGCTCCTAACCTCAAGTTCATGTTGCACTTGGTAGCACCTGGTCGCAATCCCTCGCATTCCATGTAACTTATTGATTCTTCGTGCGCCAACGGCTACGAACCAGAAGGTCGGGAGTTCGAACCTCTCCGGGCGCGCCATTTCCCCCAATGAAAACGAGGTTTTGCGAAGTCAACGGCATTTGGGCGTGTCCAAAGTCTTACCAAAGTCACACCGTTGGAGACATTATTTCTGCCAAACAATGAAGCACCGCAAGCTCAGGAACATCGATTTCGATAAGGTCGCGGATGCCCTGATGAGCCAGACCCACCATGGGCAAGTCCATTTGGATATTTGCGAGGGTCTAACCAAGGCCGATCCCTTCATTCTTAACCAGACCCCGGTCTTCTGGCAGTACACCATTGGGGGACACATGTACTGCGCGATGATGTATGCCATCAAGCTCTTCGACAACCACGGAGACGCTTACACCGTTCCCATATTTTTGGAGATGGCGAGGCTTCGAGCGGATAAATTTCGCAAAGGTTCTTCCAAAGAAGTTCTGGAGCTTGTCGCCGATGCGGACGTCCAGATAGGCAAACTCGGAGACACAATCAGAGAATTGCGGCGAAGGCGGAATCACATTCTCGCCCACATCTCGGAGCAGTTGGTTTTAAGGAATGAGAAAGAAAGGCTTTTAACGACAGAGCAGGTCCGAACGGTCTTGCTGGAGGCCGGGAAGATCGTAAACTCCCTAACAATCAAGTGGGCCGGTTTTATCAACGCGGGATACCCGAGCACCGACGATTACATCAGGGTCATCTCGATGGTGAATGACTACCTCTGTAGACAAGCCGACCAACACGATGAGGAGTTCGCTAGGTACGGAGAGCACTTCAAACTGCCGCCATATGCTCGTCCCAGGGATTGTCCGAAGAAACAAAAAGACCCGGCTGTTTAGCGTTCTTGTCTATCCACCGTGCGCTCTTTCAGAATGGCCAAGTCGTGCTCAATCGACGTCAACTGATTTGCGGCGAAGCGCTGGTTTCCGGCGACCAACTCTTGCAGGGCGGCGTCAGGACTTAGATTGGCTTGAGCTCTAACCGTTGTGGGACTTACAAAATCGACTCCAGCCTGCGCCGCAATTCCAACGAGTGCACTGGAAAAGGTCGCTTGCAGAAACTGCCTCCTGGCGGAACCCGCGCGAATACGTTCATCTTCTAGCATTTGCTTAGCCTGCCGAACGGGAGTCTTTGTTGCGTAGTGTCTTGCCGAAGCTTTCCCTTTAAGAATTTTTAGCTCGCGTATCACACTGGCAAAAATGACAGGGGTAGATAGCTGCCGAACACCCTAACGTGGGCCGCGATGCGGGTCGCGGGCCCAAAATTACTTCCGTTGCATCCTTTCTTATTTCTTCACTGGGAGGATCAGCTATGCGCCGACCAACCTCCGTGGTCACGAAGTCTCAAATTTCCGTGATCAGTGCCGGGTACATCGTATCCGCGTTCTCCTTGCTCTTTGGTCTTTCCACTTCTCTTCATGTCTTTGCGGCTCAGGCCGATTACGTTCATTTTTCAAAACCTGATCTACTCACTTTTGAAGAATTAGTCGACCTGGAGAAGAACGATCCTCCTTCGCCTGCTCTCGCTGAAAAACTCCAGCAACTTGTCAGTACTCCGTTTATCAGCAATGAAGCTTATTTCAACGGAGAAAAGCCAAAGCGTCCAATTTCGCCGGACCTCGGACCATTCCTTCGCGTAATTTGTTGGAATATTGAACGCGGAATCCACTTCGATCCCATTCGTATCGCGCTCTCCGAACCGGAAAAGTTTGACCAGGTCCTCGCTGAAAGGAAAGATCCCAAGACCAAACCTCTCACCCCCGACCAGCTGAAGATCGTCAAACAACAACTCGGCATCCTTCAACCGGCCGACCTCCTCATTCTCAACGAAGTGGACTATGGAGTTACTCGGACCGACTATCGTGATGTGGCTCGCGATCTAGCCAACGCTCTCAACATGAATTATGCCTACGGCGTCGAGTTCCTTGAGCTTGATCCGCTGAACCTCGGCCTCGAAAAAGTCGAGCTGGAAGACAAGGAGGCCCAAGCCGACATTCAAAAATCTTTTGACGCGGACCCATCCAGGTATCTCGGCATGCATGGCACTGCTGTCTTAAGCCGCTACCCCATCCACAAAGCGACCTTGCGGCCGCTCTCGGTTTGCTATGACTGGTATGCGAGCGAGAAAAAAGCAATTTCCAAGCTGGAATCCGGGCGCCGCGTGGGGGCCAACTTGGCTTTCATGGAGCGAATCTCTCGCGAGATCCGCCGCGGTGGCCGCACAGTTTTGTTCATTGAGCTTGCCGTCCCCGAATCTCCCACAGGCTTTGTGACCGTTGTAGCCCCCCACTTGGAGAACAAGTGCAAGCCGGAGTGCCGCGCAAAACAGGCTATTCAGATTCTCGACTGGATCCATGCCGATCACAATCCCGTCATCCTCGGCGGCGATTTGAATACCACGGCCGCTGACAATGCGCCGCTTTCTGTTTCGAAGGTGCTCGCGGATCGTGTCAAGGATTACGATAAATGGGCCGTCCAGGCTGTCAAATGGTCCACCGGGGCAGCAACCATCCTGCTGATGCCCGTCAACATGATGCGCAACAAAAACGATCCCACAGGCTTTGATGTCCCTCTGGTCTCTCGCAAGAAAGAGGCGAAACTATTTGATGAGAGCAGCCGGTTTCACTTTGAGGACGGCCATGTTTTCGATTTCCGTGGCGAGACTGAGCGCAGCGCTGAGGGCAGAGGAGGTACCCTCAGCGATTCCAACCAGCGCAGCGGCAAGGGTTTTCGATATACCTTCGCGCTTGCCAAGACATATGGCGGTTTGGTCGGCGAATACAAGCTCGACTGGTTCTTCGTCAAAGGTTTTGCCACCGATTCACGCAAGCCTGGCGGCAAATACCAATTTGCCCCGCACTTCGCATGGACGCTCATGGAGCTCAACAATGCACCCGACGAATCCCTGTCGGATCACGCCCCCATCACCGTCGATCTCCCTCTCACCGAGCCTCCGCCCCGCGATACCAGTCCCTGAGTCTCCCATCCTCTACTAACGCACCTAAACTCATCCGCGGAGACGGCTGAAGAGGACGTGGTCGTTTCGGAAAGAACCAGAAAAACCTACTAGCCACGGGTGGTTGGAAGAAAGTCTTGATGATGCATCTTTTCTCGTTCCATCGGTAAGCCGTTATCAAAGGAGAACTTTGCTGTTGGTATTGTCTAAATTTGTGCACGTACCTGCTCCCTAAAATAATACTAACTAACTCAAGATGCAGGGAACCTGGGTGCTATCGGTCCTCCGCCCCCGAGGAGGATTGATGCGCAGATTTGCTCTCACGGTAGTTTTAGTTCTACTGGGAACCGCCCTTTGTCGGCCTGTTTCGGCTCAGAGCCTTCCCCGAGTCGAGGTCTTCGGTGGCTATTCCTACCTGAATGTTGACCTGCAGAGCGGAGTTCCTAGCACAGTACAAATTCCACGGCAAAGCGCGAATGGCTGGGAAGCTTCGGTCTCCGGAGATGTACACCGCTGGTTCGGCGTTGAGGCCGACGTCGCCGGGTATTACAAGAATGCTTCCCTTGGCACCGGACTCCCGGACCTGCATGTGCGAAACCACAGCTTCACCGGCGGGCCGAGGCTGAATTACCGACCATTCTTCGTTCACGCCCTGGTCGGCGGCGATCACCTATGCGGAAGCATTTCCGGAGTTTCGCTGTCACTCTGCCAGGACAGCTTCGCGGCTGAGTTTGGCGGTGGAGTGGTATGGCCGGTCCGGCACCGATGGGCAGTTCGCGGTTCTGCCGATTACGTTCTCACCCATCACGACATCGGGGATGCTCTGGCTGGCTTGCCCAATCAATCGCTGACCCAAAATAATTTTCGCGCCTCTGTCGGCATCGTCTACATTCTCGGCGGCATTGGAGAACGGCCTCTTCGCATCGATCGTGAGAAGCCGGCGGCAGCGCAGTGTGTTGGCAGCGCTGCAGTCGCTTCGCTCGGCCTCATAGGTTGCTCGAGTGCCGATGGATTCCTGGTGACTTCAGTTCGTACTGATAGTCCGGGCGCTGGCTCTGGAATCATGGTTGGCGACGTTGTCACCGAGATTGGTGATCGGCCGGTTCACAGCGCCACGGAAATCGATGCCGCTATCGGCTCGCACTCGGGCATCAAGGTGAGCTACATGATCCAGGGAAAATGGCTCGCAGTGCACGAGGTCAAACTGCGTTGACTCCCGACACTCGCTTTGTTGAACTCGGCGTCGCTCACGAGCTTCCTTCCGCGCAGTTCGGCGTGCGATCTGGTCTGCGAACCGCGCCGCGTTCATCACCTGGTGAGAGCAACCTTCATCGGACACTTCCAATTGGATTTCTCTGTGTATGCGCGAAAGCCGTACGCCTGCGTTAGGGCTGCCTGAATGGCGGTGAATGTTTTCTTTTCAATGGCCGCTTGTAGGTAGCGGACGTACCAGGCACCGCATTTGATCGGATTGTATTGTCCGCGAGCGTCGCGCGGCATGCCCTCTTTTACGAGCTGCTGGACACGACGCGGTGTGACGTTCAGAAATTTGACGACTTTAGTGACATCGACAGTTGGCATTCCCGCCTCGATGAAGTGCTTCCGCTCGAGCTCTCTGACTGTACATCTGATTTGAGTCGGTCTAAATCAATTTTGGCATTCTCGAGTCCGCTGTCACTCAGGACTCTTTCCTCCCGAATTACGCGTTACCGGACAATGAGGGTGCGTAAATGAAACCGGGCCAGCGCGAACTAATCCAGGCAGTTCACGAAGTTCCAAAAATATTTTTGGTTCATGCGCGACAAGGAAGCGTATTGCCTCCAGATAATTCGTAATATCGCCTTCCGACCTCAAAGGTATAGAATCCCGTCCAAAAGCGGGTCTTCCAGGTCGGAGTCACGACATTATGTGCGTACGCATTCCAGTTTCTGTCGCGCTTACTCAGTTTGTTCTTTGCAGTCTCCTCGTGTGCGGGACCGCCCGTGGGCAGCAAGCGACCTCAAACACCACGCTGTCAGTGCCACCGCTTGAATTTAACGACTCGATAGGTCTCGACATCTATCTCCGTCGCTTGGATGACGCGAGTATAGAAGAAGCGGCCGCGCTTACTTTGCTCACGCCGGTAGGACAACCCTACCGGCAGGGAATCGCCACGAACGGCCACTTGCGATGGAGCGACGTTGCACCGATGCACTACACGATCGAGGTGGTCGTTCCGGGATTTGAGCGCACGGTCCAGGAAGTCGACGTTCCCGAAGCAGGCAAGGTCCGGATAATCATTCAAGTGCCGCCCCAGACAGGCCAAAACAAGGTCTATCCACCCGTTTCTTCTGACGCTGACGTAAATCACATTTTTGGCGCCTATGCTTCTAAGGTGGGCGACTGGAAACAAGCCGAGTCGTACTGGGCAAAAGTCCTCGAGCAAGTTCCAGATAATGTTTCGGCAATGGTCTCCATGGGGGAGGTTCTACTCAACCAGAATAGGACTTCGGAAGCCCTGTTTTATCTCGAACGAGCGGCAAAAACAGACCCTTCGGTCTCCCTGCTTTTGGCACGCACCTATGTGACGGCGGCCACCGAAGTACTTCAGGCCTACCTGAGGAACCACCCGGAAGATGGTACAGCGAAAAAACAATTGGAAAGCCTGGAAGCGCCTGTTGAACTCCGGGCGGGCAAGAATCTCGACGCCGATTCGAGGGAAAAGATCGCGTCGATGCCCCCGGGCAAGACGCCGCCACGCGAATCCGGCTGGTTGCCTCCGAATATAGATGATAATGTGCCACCAATAGAGTCGGGCTCGGCCTGTAATCTCGAGGAAGTGGTCCAGAAAGCAGGAGAAAAGATCCAGGAATTTGTGAAGGATGTGGCACGTTTCACGGCGACGGAATCCTTTCTGCATGAATCGATCAACAAATCTGGCCAGGTCTCCGCGACCGAAAAGCGGAAATATGACTATATGGTATCAGTCCAAGAAATCCGGCCTGGAATTCTTGCCGTCGAGGAATACCTGAGCCGTGGAACGACTCCCGTCGATTTTCCTGGAGGGATTACGACGAAGGGATTGCCCGCTCTCATCCTCATTTTCCATCCTTACTATTCCGAGAGCTTTTCCATGAAATGCGAAGGGCTCGCCATCGTGAACGGACAGCGGGCTTGGCAAATCTATTTTCGCCAACGAGAAGACAAACCAAACGGGATTCGTGCCTACAGAGTTGGTCGGAATGCTCGTCCAATCGCCCTGAAGGGGCGGGCGTGGATCGTTGCAGACAGCTATCAAATCCTCGATCTCCAGACGGATTTGGTTGATGCGCTTCCCGATATACGGCTCACGGTGGACCACACTTCTATCGAATTTGGCCCGGTACATTTCAGCAGCCGGGGAGTTGACATGTGGCTTCCACAAACCGCTGAAGTCTTTAGTGAATTACGAGGAAAGCGAATTCACCGGCGTCTGGGCTTCAGCAACTATTTGTTGTTCGCCGTGGACGACACGCAAAAGATCTCGTCACCGGCGACGAGCCCGTAGCGACGGGAGCCCCTAACCTGGTGACTAGGAACCTGTACGACGACTAGATGTTGAAACTGTTCATCCGGGCCGCGGTTTGGGCGCGTCCTCTTGCGACATCTCGCATCTAACTAAAGTAGTTAAAGGCCCTGATATGGCGAGATGGATGCTAGTTTGCCCTGATTGCTTCCACCGATTCGAGTACAGCAAAGTTGACCCGCGCATAGTTGAGCAGGCGCGTAGAGATCCGTTTAAGGTTGTCCCTAAACCGAGACTTACGGACGGCGAAACAAAGAAATGTCCGGGTTGCGCCAAGGTTTCGCTCTATCGCGGTTTCGACCTGTTCTACAGCGGAGACGAAACAGTGCTGGTTGCCGCTGCCAGGGACTAGGCCGTAGGGTGTATTACAGCTTTCAGCCTATCGACTGCGTGCTAGCGCAACGGCTCGTCTGGTTGCTCCGAGGTTGTTAGCGGCACTTCAAAGAGAGAGTAGGGCCATTTTTTGCTCCGAGGCGAGATGGCCCTATTTCTTTTAGTGCTATCGGATTTACCCGATTGCTTTCTGCGAATATTAGGCCTACTTGCTCGCCAGCAACGTTCCTAGACGACAATAAATTTATAATCGGCCTGTTATGGCCTGGACCCCGAAATGCCCCGAGCACAAGATAGAAATGCAGCTCACCACGAGGAAGCTGCCCAAAGAGCAGATTTACCACCTCTGTCCGAGATGGGGCTGCGTGCATCGTTATCGCGAGGGCGAGGGATTCTTCACGACTGGCAAGTTGCCAATTCGTTCCGCTCCGGCAACCTAAGTCGGCGTAGATCAATACGCTCAACGTCCACAACTTCTTCACATTTGTGGAATTCTTCATTCTGGCTGTCAGTTTTGACAGTACTGGAATCTTTCCATGTCGAGGATAGTCCTGCGAAACTAGAGGATGCAGAAGTCGTACAAACCTTCCCTGACTGCTACGGCTCCTGCTGTCCTTCCTTTCACGAGTCGGGAGCTGTCGGTCCCCATCGGCAGCTCCTGTCTATTTCCAGAAGTAGGCGGCAAATTCCGCGTAGCTGTGGTAGCGAATCGGTTCAGGTGCAGGCTCAGACTCGGTGTAATCGGCTTGCCTCTCGTGATGCGCGATAGTCGCTTGGTTGCGCTTGTCTAACAAAGCCTCAAGCAAATTATCTCTGCCGTCCCAAGTGATAGGGAATTTCCTTGCCACGCAGCATTACTTGACCTGAGCGCCTAGCTCACGCTCTTTCATCATCTGCTTTTCAATTTCCCAGCTTTCCAGATTGCGACGGTGTTCTTCGCGCTCGGGCGATTCTGGTAAGTGTGAGCAAAATTAGACATTAGGGTGGCTGCGTCCACCTCACAGGGTCCTAGCTTAGATTTAAAAGCCGTTGCGCTCAGCGAACCCAGCGAAAGGTCTCGTGCAGGTAGGCCATAGTCCCTTTCAGAATGAGAGCGCCCAGGATCACTGCTGAAACTCCATAGATTAGGTAAATCATCATTCGCCCCCTCCAAGAGAGCGTGACGCGATTCTCGCTGAGGGCGGATTGGCTGTCTAGGCTACGAGTGTACTATTAGTTTATATTACCCATTATTACTGTCATGTGTTATTCCGGCCAGGACTTTCGGGTTGAGACGTTATGTCCCAAGGCTTTCCAGGTCTATGGCGGTTTGGCCGCAATCGACAACCGTCTTTTTCTTTCCCTTGAAGGTACGGACTTGCACCCCAAACTGGAAAAAGTCGCCTTTGATCCACACACTTGGCTTGACCGCTTGCGATACTAGCAGCATGTAGCAGCCAGAAAATTCGCTACCGCTTGACCGCCATTTCGATTCACCGCATGAGTCAACGTCGATATCCAAACCCCTCCCCACAAGCCGAAAGTTATCCTTCGTTAGACCAGTCACTGGCTTTCCGTTACTGGCTCGCGAAACTGAGACAAATATCACAACTTCGCCTATCGAGTCGCTGGTAGTCGATTCAGCCGAAACTGCTTCCACAATTAACCTGCTCATGTACCCTCCGTAAAACTACCTTGAAAGGCACTATACGCCACAAATAGCTAACCGCAATTCAGGACCCTTATCGGGTGGCTTCTCTACTCGCGTTGCAGGTATCCTCAAGAGTGTCAGATTGCGTAGGTACAGCTAGCGGGGAACATGCGGGGAACATTTATCTCTTAGTCCTTGGTTCGTAAGCAGCGCCAGAACAAGCACTTGGATTTTTGCTGTTCAAGCTACGAACCAGAAGGTCGGGAGTTCGAACCTCTCCGGGCGCGCCATTCCTATCGATTTCTCCCCGGTATCTCGCGCAAACTGGATGAGCAAACTCTCATCGATCGCATCGACATGCTGACTTTTGTGATTGCGCGATTGGTTGCAAATTACTGTGTTTCTTCTTTGACAAGAATTGTTAGGATGGTGCGAACATTGCTTGAATTTGGCGCGCCTTCCTGCCGATGTCTTTGACGTCTGCCGCGCCAATATGCATCGCGACCGCCCGCCCAGGCGGTGCTGGACCACTGCCCTCATTGCACGAACTTCATGCGCTGCCTTGTGCTGCGCGGAGGAGGCCAATGCCCGGAGCCGGGACCAAACCGCAGCAGAGTTCGCAGCCCGAAGTCCCCACGCGGTCTACCGGGACCATGCTCCCCAGCCCCGATGCAGTGCTCGAGGAATTTGGCCAGATCTGCGTCTCCCTGCCCGCCGGCGGAGCGGTGATTGCCGTGCGTGATGTTACCGGCCTGCGCTGCACGGTCAGTTTCGGTGACGCGCCCGCTGTAGGCTCGCGCCTACCCCTGAATTTCGCATTCATCGCGCAATGTATGGAAGCAGTCGAGGTCGTTTTGTGTGAGGACGTGGCCACTGACCAGAGGGTTCCTGCTGCGGTCGCCGCGGGATCCAGATTTCGCTCGGGGGTCACGCTACCCATTCTGGCGCAAGGCGGCGTTGTCGGCGTCATTCAGGTATTTTGCGTTCAGCCTTCGGCGATCTCTCCCAGCGCAATTGCCAGCTTGCAAGCGGTTGCTAGCTCCTTCGCGGAGATCATGTTTTCCGATGCCGCCAACGACGGCCCTCCCGTCGTGGGTGAACCCCCGCTGGCGGGTGAATCGTCAGACCGCGCCACCTTATTGCCCACGCCGGACGCGGTTCGAGAACCAGCCGCCATCGCGAATCCTGCTCCCGAAGTTACCCAGAATGCGACCCAACCGGAAATCAACCGCACCGCCGGCATAGTCGCACTCGCCGAAGCCGCCAAGGCCATTTGTGCCCGCGCCATGGCGCGCACTACCATTTCCCATTTGCCCAGCGATAAACCCACGCCAACTCGCGTTTGGCTTATCACCGCGGTGCTCTTGGTGGTCCTCTCCGTGCTGTTCCTGCTCCTATTCAAAGCCGCGCATCACGTCCCTAGCGGGTCGCTTGAGAACACTACACCAACGACGCAAACTGTCGATGAAGCACCGACCTTTGCATGAGCCCGACTTAGCGTTGTGGTAGCGTCTTCCGGCCGCGGGTCTGAATGACGATCCGGATAATCACGAATTCCGCTGGCTTGTATGCCTTGCTCAGCAATTTCGCGGCGGAAGGGGAGAGGAATTAACTCAGAGGCGAAAGGGCGGGTTTGTTTCCGATGGCGGCTGGCTGCTAGGCCGAGGAACGACTAACGGGTCGCCTGGATCTGTGCAGTTACCGGCCATCCAGTCGGCGAGATCGCGCAACAGCGCCCTGCCGATCGACGCGATCAGCAGGGCTGCCGAGAAGCACAGTGGAATCTGGTAAGCCGCGCTGAAAACTTCGTGCCAGTTCATGCACGAAGGATAAGGGCTGACACTTTTCGAGAAAATGGCTCGCGTGTCCCATTGGAACTAGGCCGACATGGCTAGTACTTTAGGACCTCCCGACGAACAATAGCGACGCTTGCGAAAGTCTTGTGAACATGATTTAAAAAGGCCTTGTCGCTCGCTACTGACCCGGAGGCCAAAATGGCACGCAGCCCGAACCAGGCAGCCCAAGACACAAGCACCGCACCGATTGTGCTGGCCGCCTTGCGCGCAACCGCGCTCCTGACCTTGGGTTTGCTGCTGCTGATCTCTGCCTTTGCGGTGCCGGGTGCATCCGCTACCGACGGCCCTGCTGTTCCGGTCCTCGCAATCGGCTCTGCTGCTCCTGATTTCTGCCTTCAGGGCATCGACGACCAGAAGCACTGCCTCAAAGACTACGCCGCCAGCAAGATCCTCGTGCTCGTTTTCACCTGCAACCATTGTCCGACCGCGCAGCTCTACGAATCCCGCGTCAAGCAGCTCAACGAGGACTACAAGAATCGCGGTGTCGCTCTCGTGGCCATCGAGGCCAACAAACCCGAAGCCGTGCGCCTGGACGAACTCGGCTACACCGACGTCGGCGATTCCTTCGAGGACATGAAGATTCGAGCAAAATTCCGCGGCTTTGACTATCCGTATCTCTACGACGGCGAAACGCAGTCGGTCTCCAAAGCGTATGGCCCTACTGCCACGCCGCATCTCTTCATTTTCGACGGCGAACGCAAACTGCGCTACGAAGGCCGCCTGGACAATAATCCGCGCGACAACTATGTCACCCGCAAAGACGCGCGCGAAGCAATCGATTCCCTACTGGCCGGCAAGCCCGTGGAAGTCGCGAAAACTCCCTCGGTCGGCTGCTCCACCAAATGGTGGTTCAAGGAAGCCGACGGGAAAAAGGAGCTCTCGAAAATCGAAGCGCAACCAGTCGACGTAAACCCGGCTTCGGCCGACGACCTGAAATCACTTCGCAAGAATTCCACCGGAAAGCTTGTGCTCGTCGACTTCTGGGCCACCTGGTGCGCCCCCTGCATCGCGGACTTTCCGGAGCTGCAGACCATGTATCGCATGTACGGCCACCGCGCCTTCGATCTCGTCACCGTGAGCATCAACTATCCTGACGAAAGGGCCGGGGTGCTTTCGGCGCTCACGAAGCAACACGCCACCAGCAAGAACCTCATGCTCGGTTCTACCGACATTTATTCGCTGATCGCCGCTTTCGATCCGCAGTGGAACGCCGCAGTTCCCTACACCGTGCTGATCAAGCCCGATGGCGAAATCGTGTACCAGCATCAGGGCGCCATCGACGCGCTCGAACTACGTCGCGCGATCATCGCCAACATCGTTGACGACAACTACATGGGTCATCAGGCCTACTGGAAGTCTGCCGTCAGCAAGTAGCCAAGATGAATACCATTTCCATCTGTGACGCTGATTTAGAACGCTAAGCAATCCGCTATTTCGCGTTTTTCGCAGCCGAATACTCGCGCCTCCAGCAAACTTCTGAATTTTGTACAGGTTTCCTTCGATTCCCGGGCAACTTCGGCGAGGGCTAGAGTGCCACAAGCGAACTACTCGCCGATTCGCCAACGCCTGCTTGCCAATGTTTGCGCTTCAACAAGCGTGACCAGAGCGGGCCAGAGGAACTTTCTATGAGCAGCGCAGCGCGCAGTGCTTATGACCCAGCGCGGGATCCGGCCAAGGACGCGGTCCGCTACGAAGGGCCAAACATGGCCACGCGCAACGAGGCCTCCGTCTCCGCGATTTCTTGGGCAGCAGTTGCTGCCGGAGCGTTCGTTACCTGCGCGATGTCGCTGACGCTGATGACGCTCGGTGCAGGCATCGGGTTGTCATCGCTGTCTTTTTGGCCCGGCGGCGGAAGCAACACCACGAGGCTCGCGCCAATTGCTATCGGGTGGATCATACTTGCGCAAGTCATCGCGTCCGCGATCGGCGGATATCTCGCGGGCAGGCTGCGCACCAAGTGGGTCGCGGTTCACAGTCACGAAGTGTATTTCCGCGACACCGCGCACGGCTTCCTTTCCTGGGCCGTTGGCCTGCTGCTCGGTGCGCTTTTCTTGTCTTCGTCAGCGACGGCTGTCGCGAGGAATGACGCGAACGCAACGGTAAACGGTGCGTCCTCGAGCGACTACTTTGTGGATTCGCTGTTCCGCACCGCGCATCCGGAAGCGG
>Ga0134124_10002483_pt1 | contig 14918 bp, 13 predicted proteins | sample KB304_FD_96880 | JGI IMG/M metagenome (GOLD analysis project Ga0134124, IMG submission 96880) | Terrestrial soil microbial communities without Nitrogen fertilizer from Kellogg Biological Station, Michigan, USA - KB3-0-4 | ecosystem: Environmental > Terrestrial > Soil > Unclassified ... | reverse complement strand
TTGTACGTGGACGGGCAATCGGTCCTCGAAAAGGCCGGACGATTACTCGATATCGATGCAGATGGCGGAGCGGGCAACGGCCTTTTCGTCACTGAATTCACTTGTGATGAAGGAACAGGCACATGCTCATAACCAGTCTAGAAAAGTTCGCGCTGATGGGCGCGACGTGGGTTCTCTACGTTCTCGTGGCGATGTCCATGCTCTCGATCGGCATCATGGTCGAGCGCTGGTTCTACTTTCGCGCGCGCGCCGGCAGCACCGACGCGCTCGCGGATGGCTTGCTCAACGCGCTCAAGCGCGGTGATCGACGCGCGGCCGAAGAGCTGTTGAAGAACGACCGCTCGCTCGAAGCGGAGGTTTTGCTACCGGTACTCGGTTGGCTCGATGGCGGACCCGATTCGGTGTCCGAGGCGCTCGAGTCGTCGTTGATCCGCAAGCGCGCCGATCTGGAACGTGGGCTCACCTGGCTCGGCACGCTCGGCAACAACGCGCCCTTCTTGGGCCTGTTCGGCACCGTGATCGGCATCATCCAAGCGTTCCACATGCTCGGCAGCAGCGGTGCCGGTGGCAACCAAGCCGCCATGGGCAACGTGATCGTCGCCATTTCCGAGGCGCTGATTGCGACCGGCGTCGGTCTCGTCGTCGCCTTGCCGGCGGTGGTTGGCTACAACCTGACGCAAAAGCGCGTCAGCACGGTCGAGAACAACGTGCAGCAAATCGGCAAGCAGCTTCTGGCCTTGCTCAAGGCAGACGACAAGCTGATCCGTGAGTTTCGCGCGCTCGCCGAAGAACCGCCGGCCAGCGAGGCCGAATTGGCCGACGCAGTCGACGATGGCGTGGCCATTGCCGAACAACCCGAAGCATCCTGAAAGGAGCCGATCATGGCTGGAACGATGAGTTCAGGCGGCGGTCGGCGAGCGCCGATCTCCGGAATCAACGTCACGCCGATGGTGGACGTGATGCTCGTGCTGCTCGTCATCATGATGGTGTCGGCGCAGTACATCGTGTCGCAAAGCCTCAAAGTCGAACTACCCAAGGCGGCCAGCTCGACCGAGTCGGTGTCGTCCGTGGCTGCGGTCACGCTGACCAAGGACGGCAAGCTCTACTACGACCAAAAGCCGGTCACCGAGGGCGAAATGGTCGACAAGTTCAAGAGCGCGATCGCCGGTAACAAGGATCTGAACCTGATCGTTACCGCCGACAAAGAAGTGCAGCACGGCCACGTGGTGCGCGTGATCGACCTGGCCAAGCTCGAGGGGATCGTCAAATTCGCGATCAACGTCGAGATCGCGAACTGAGTCATGAACCGCGTCAAATTCGCTTATGTCGCTGGCGCGGTCGGTACCTTCGCGGTGCACGTGGCCGCGTTCGGCGGACTCAACACCATCAAGCCGAAGCCGCCGGAGCAGCAACGCGTGGCGGTGATGGTCAACGCCCCGAAGAAGAAGCAAAAGCCGAAACCTCCGGAGCCCCCCAAACCGATCGAGGCCCCGAAGGAAATGCTGCAGCGGCCGCTCGCGCCGCGGACGCCGGCTCCACCAACACCGGCGCCGCCACCCGATCCGGTCGCCGCAGCGCACCCCGCGCTGGCAGCCATGCCGGATCTCGGCATCAACCTCAGCGGCGGCATCGGCGGCCCAGGTGGCATCGCGGTCCCGATGGGCGGCAAACCCGCGGCGCCCGCCGAGACCGTCGCGCGCAAAGAAAAAACGTTCGGCACTGCCGCCGAGCGCCCTGCCGTGGCTGGCGATGATTGTCAGGAAGACATCGTCAAGGCCAAACCGCAAGGCTTCGTGCAACCCACGTATACCGATGACGCGCGCGCCGCAGGCATCGAAGGCCGCGTGCGCGTGCAAGTCACGATCGACGCCTCCGGCGCGATCTTGGACGCAAAAATCGTTTCAGGTCTTGGTCACGGTTTGGATGAATCGGCGATCGCCGCAGCCAGACGCATGAGCTTCAGCGCGGCCACCCGCTGCGGTAAGCCAGTGACGTCCACCTTCGCGATTTCGATGCGCTTTGTACTTGGAGAGTAAGGTGGTCAAGAAGTTACTCGGGGCGGCACTGCTGCTCGCCTCATTGTGCGCGTCGCACTCGGCGTTCGCACAAGCAAACACGGCAGAAACGCCTGGTCATCAGCCAAAGCTGACCAAGTTGCCGAAGCTCGTTCACTTCGAAGAGGCGCCCTACCCGGAGTCCGAAAAGGCGGAAGGCAAGACTGCCTCTGTCGTGCTCCAGATCGCTATCGACGACAAGGGTAAGGTCGTCGATGCGATCGTGCAACAAGGCGCAGGACCTGCTTTCGACCAGGCCGCGCTTTCAGCCGTCAAGCTGTTCATGTTCGAACCGGCGGAGATCGACAACAAGCCGGCACCGGTGAAGATCACCTATCGCTACGACTTCGTGTTCACCGTCGAACCGCCCACGCCGGCGATCAATTACGACGGCTACATCAAGAATCGCTTCAGCAAGCAGCCGATCGCCGGCGTCAAAATCGCGATTGACGGCGTCGGCGAAGCGACCACTGACGAGCAGGGGTTCTTCGAATTCAAAGAAGTACCGCTGGGCAAGCACATCATCACCATCAGCGGCCCGAACCTGACCACGGTGACTACCGAAGAGGAGCTCGAGAAGGGCAAGAAGCTGTCCGTGAAGTACGCGCTCGAGCCCAAAGAGGAGACCGAGGATGGCGAAGCCGCCGATCTCGAAATCGTGGTCGTCGCCCCCAAGATTCAGAAAGAGGTCGTCTCCACCGAAATCAAGGCGGAGGAGGGGCGTCGCGTCCCGGGTACTCAGGGTGACACGCTCAAAGTCGTGCAGAACTTGCCCGGCGTCGCGCGCGCATCGTTCGGCTCCGGACAATTGGTGGTGTGGGGCGCCGCACCTCAAGACACGCGCGTCTATGTCGACGGCATCCACATTCCCTTGCTCTATCACGGCGGCGGTTTGCGCTCGGTGTTCGCCGGTGACTTGGTGCGCGCCATCAACTTGGCCCCGGGTGGCTACGGCGCGGAGTATGGCCGCGGTTTGGGCGGCCTCGTCACCATCGATTCGCGAGCGCTGCGCACGACCGGGGTGCACGGCTTCGTCGCTGCCGACGTGATCGACGCGGCGGGCATGATCGAAGCCCCGCTGTCGAGCAAGACGCGCGTGGCGGTCGCGGCGCGCAAGGGCTACCTCGACCGCACGTTGACGGTAGCGACCTCGAAAGACGTGGGCGACTACGTGCCCATTCCCGACTACTACGACGGCCAAATCAAGCTGAGTCATGACCTCGCTCAGAATGAAACGGTAGACGTTCTGCTGCTGGCGTCACGCGACACGCTGACACGCTCGCTCAAGAACGGTGATCCTGCTCAAGACAAGAGCGACTCGAATTTGACCACCTTCGGACGAGTGGGCGTCTCGTACAAGAAGCAGCTGGCGGATGGCTCCAACGTGCTCATCGCGCCGTGGTTGGGTTTCGATCACTTCAATACGGAAAACGCGTACGGCGGCGCGCCCAGCGAGCTCGATACCAAGAGCACCGTGTTCGGCCTTCGCTCGGCGTGGCGCGGTCGCATGGGCGCGCACGTGGTTGGCACGGTCGGCCTCGACGTCGAGGGCAGCTTTTCCTCGCTGAATCGCCGCGGTTCGGTCACCTTGCCCGCGCGCGAGGGTGACTACACGGTGTTCGGGCAGCCGCCCAGCGGTCAAGTCAACGGCGACACCTGGGAGACCCGGATCTTTTCGATTGCTCCCTATGCTCAGGCAGACATCGGCTTGTTCGGTGATCGCTTGCACATCGTGCCAGGCGTGCGCGTCGAACCGTACGTGACCGGCACCAATCACCGTTTGCCGAGCGTGCCCGGGATCCCCGGAACGGGCGTCACTCGGCAGACCACCGCGGTCGACCCACGCATCGCGGTGACGTACCAGATGGTTCCGCGCCTCGGCTTCAAGGCTGCAGCCGGTGGCTACCACCAATCCCCCCAAGCTTCCGACTTGTCGGCGGTTTTCGGCAATCCGCAGCTCGACATCCAGCGTGGTTACCACGTGCTCGGTGGCGCAACGTTCAAGCTCACCGAGCACCTGTCGCTAGAAGAGGTCGTCTTCTACTCGAAGAGCTCGGGGCTCGTGACGCGCAGTAATTCGAGTACGCCGCTCTTGGCAGAAGCGCTGGTACAAGAAGGTGAAGGACGCGCTTACGGCACTCAGATCTTGCTCCGTCAAGAGCTCGCTGCCGGCTTCTTCGGCTGGGTCAGCTACACGCTGATGAAGAGCGAACGCAAAGACCACGAGGGCTACGACTGGCGCTTGTTCGACTATGACCAAACGCACGTCGCCACCGTGGTCGGCTCGTACGAGCTCGGCAAGGGCTTCGAGGTGGGCGCGAGAGTTCGCTACGCGACCGGCCTGCCGCGCACCCCCGTGGTCGGCGCGTACTACAGCGCGCGCCGGGATCTGTACGAACCACAGTTTGGTCAGCAAAATTCCATCCGCATTCCCGACTTCGTGCAGGCCGACGTGCGCCTCTCCAAACGCTTTCAAGGCGGCGGATGGAAGGGGGAGGTGTACGTCGACGTCCAGAACGTCACCAACCGCAGCAATCCGGAAGAAGTCGTCTACAACTACAACTACACGAAGCGCGACTACATCACGGGCCTGCCGATCTTGCCCGTGTTCGGTGCGAGGTTCGAATGGTAAATCTGCGCAATATTTGCGGCTTGGTCTTGTTCGGCCAGAGCTTGCTCGCTTGCGCTCCGGAGTTTTCCGAGCGCTCGTCGTCCGTCATCGCGCCGCGTGTGCTCGGCGTCCGTTCGAACCCGGCGGAGGCGCTGCCAGGAGCGCCCGTCGCTTATCAGTTGCTGGTCGGTGGCGTCGACGGCACCGTCGCTTCGCCGCGCGCCCAATGGTCGTATTGCACCCAACCCAAGGCGACCAACGAGCTGAACGACGTGGCGCCGGAGTGCTTCGGTGAGGGCGACTTCGTCGTGCCCTTCGGCGTTGGCTCGACGCCAACTGGGAACTTACCGGTCAACGCGTGCGCCCAGTTCGGCCCTGACGTGCCGCAGCCCTCTTCGGGCTCGGGCTCGGATTCGAGTGGCAACGCCGTCACACAGACTCAGGGGCGCCCCACGGACCCGGATTCAACGGGGGGCTACTACCAACCCGTGATTTTGGATGTCAGAACCGGTGGCACTCAAATTCCGAGTTTGGGCGAGACCCGCATCACGTGCGGGCTTGCGGGCAGCACGGGTGAGCAGTTCCGGCAATACAACGAGCGCACCAAAACCAACGAAAATCCTCAGATTTCGTCGGTGATTGTCACGTCCCTCGCGAATGCCGACCTCACGCCCGAGGACGCCGCCGAGCCGCTCTCGGTTCCGGCGTCCAACCTCCTCTCGCTACGAACCAGCTGGCCGATCTGCCCGAGTCCCGCTAGCTGTGGTGATGGCATCTGCAGTCCGGGTGAGGCGATCCAAGACTGTCCGGATGATTGCACCAAGCCGATCGGTTGCGGGGGCTCCGAACCGTTCGCGTACCTCGACCCAGAGACGCACGTCCTGGTCGATCGCCATGAATCGATGCGCGTTTCCTGGTTCGCCACGGCAGGTTCGTTCTACTCCGACCATACCGGTCGAGGTCAGGACGAGTTCACGCAACCGTGGAGCGACAACACCTGGACGGCCCCGAAGGAGCCTGGCCCTGTGTTCATGTGGGTCGTGTTGCGCGACGACCGCGGCGGAGCCGCCTGGCGGAGCTTCAAAGTCGATGTGCACTGAACCCCGCGATGACCGCCAGGTGATGATCGGTGCCGAGCTGCTACCGACTCGTCACATGGCAGTCACTCACGCCTTGTAATCCGCAAAACCTCACATGGCCCGAATTCTAGTCATCGAGGACGAGTCCGACATCAGGCAGGTGCTCGACTACAATTTGAAGAGCGCCGGCCATGAGGTGATCGAAGCCGCCCGTGGCACGGATGGCTTGCGGCTCGTTCGAGAGAAAGAGCCGGACCTGGTGCTGCTCGACCTGATGCTGCCGGACATGCCGGGCACCGAGGTCTGCCGCGCCATCAAAGACAATCCCGCCACACGCACGTTGCCAGTGGTGATGCTCACGGCCCGCGGCGAAGAGATCGATCGCGTCGTGGGCTTCGAGATTGGCGCTGATGATTACATCACCAAGCCATTCAGCGTGCGCGAGCTCGTATTGCGTATTCGCGCGGTGCTGCGCCGCCGCGAGCTGCCGGCGAGTGATGGCCCAAATATCGAGTTTGGCAACCTGCGCATCGATCGCGCCGCGCACCGAGTGTGGGTCGAGGGTGAAGAAATCGAACTCACGGCGCTCGAATTCAAGCTCCTGGTCACACTCTACGAGCGACGGAATCGCGTTCAATCTCGCGGCGCGCTGCTGGACGAAGTGTGGGGCATCGATACCAAGATCTCTACTCGCACGGTCGACGCGCACGTCAAACGTCTGCGCGAAAAGATGGGTGCTGCGCGTGACTACATCGAAACCGTCCGCGGCGTCGGCTACCGCTTCGCCGAGATCCCGATGCTGGAAGCCCTCGACGTCGGTTAGTCAGTAGTCGAGTTCCGAGGCCGGCGCGCGACTGCCACGTTGCCTCTGCCCTTGCCCCGGCGCCACGAACTCGTTGCTTCGCTTCGCCGGCTTGTTGCCTGACTTTTGCTGGTTCGCCACGCGCGCCCTGCACACTCCATCAGCGGAGGCAGAGCAAAATGGACGTAGCCCGCATGTCGATCCCGGATTGGGGACTGCTCGTCGTCTTGGTCCTCGCCAGCTTCTCGCTGTTCATGACCGTCGCCACGCACCTGGCCGTGCAGCGGGTGAACGCCCGCACTGCCAAGCGCCGGACCGGTGCAACCCCGCCAATTTCGGTGCTGAAGCCGCTGTGCGGCCTCGACGAGGGTCTGTACGAAAACCTGGCCTCGCTTGCCCGGCAAGACTATCCCGAGTTCGAGTTGGTCCTCGGCGCCGAGGATCCCGATGACCCCGCATTGAACGTCGCGCGCGCGCTGCGGCGAGATTTTCCCGAATTGAAGATGCGGATCGTGGCAGGAATGCCGGTAATCGGCATGAACCCGAAAGTCAGCAACCTCAGCGCCCTCAGCGAGCGCGCTGCACACGACTTATTGCTGATCTCGGATTCCAATGTGCGCCCCGATCCAGACTACCTGCGAGCGCTCGTGGCGGAACTCGCCGATCCGCGGGTGGGCTTGGTCTCGAGCGTGCTCTCGGGCACGGGTGGTGAGAGTGTGGGGGCACGTCTCGAGAATCTCCATCTGGCGACCTACGTGGCACGTGCCGTGTGCGGCGCGGACGTACTCGTCGCGCATCCGTGCGTGGTCGGCAAATCAATGCTGTTCAGGCGCTCGCAATTGGAAAAGATCGGCGGCTTCGCCTTGGTGCGTGACGTGCTCGCCGAGGACTACGTTCTCGGTCAAGCATTCGAGGCAGCGGGGCTGCGCGTCGCGCTCTCCGCGCACGTCGTCTGCACGATCAACGTGAAGCGCGGTCTGGGGCAGTTTGCAGCACGGCACGTGCGCTGGGCGCAAATGCGCCGACGGCTGACACGACTGTATTGGGGCGAGCCGCTGCTCTACCCAGGGCCGTTGCTATTGCTCGTGTTGGCAATCATCGCGTCGGGGGCGCAGGTTCCGTTCATGAGCAATGCCTGGCTGGTGCAACTGACTCTACTAGCGCTGGTCGGCAAATACCTGTCCGACGCGTTCTTGGTTCGGCTGCTCAACGGTGCGTTTCCCCGTCCTGCCGAACTACCCCTCATTCTGCTGAAGGACATCGGGATGTGGGGGGTGTGGCTGGCCGGGGCCGTCCGCCGGCGAGTCATCTGGCGCGGCCACGCCATGCTAATCGGCGACGGATCGCGACTTTATCCGGATCAGCGTCACGCGAATCGGGAACCAGCAGTGGCTCGGGCGTAGGAACTGCCCGGTCGGCCAGTTTAGGGCTAGAATCCATCCATTCTGGAGCGTTTATCCAGGATAGCTACCCGTCCGCCACGCAATCGTCACAATTTCCCGGTACCCGGTTTCTCGGATGACACGCATTTTGATCGTCGAAGACGAACCCGATCTCCAGCAGGTGCTGGAGTACAACCTGCGCCAAGCCGGCCACGAAGTGCTCGTGACCAAGCTGGGGCGGGAAGGCCTGCGCATTGCGCGCGAGCAAAAGCCAGAACTGGTGCTGCTGGACTTGATGCTTCCGGACATTGCCGGAACCGAGGTCTGCAAGCAGCTCAAGGAGGCGCCAGCCACGAAGGGCATCAACGTGATCATGCTCACCGCTCGCGGCGAGGAGATCGACCGGGTGGTCGGATTCGAGCTGGGTGCGGATGACTACGTCACCAAGCCGTTCAGCGTGCGTGAGCTGTTGCTTCGGATTCAAGCCATCGTGCGCCGAGGCAAGAGCGAGACCAAGGATTTGGAGGCAACGGTCGAATTCGGCAAGCTGAAGATCGATCGCGAAGCCCACCGCGTCTGGGTGGAAAGCTTGGAGATCGAGTTGACGGCACTCGAGTTCAAACTCCTGGTCACGCTCTACGATCGCAAGAACCGAGTCCAGACACGCAGCACGCTGCTCGACGACGTGTGGGGGATTCAGGCCGACATTACCACTCGTACCGTCGATACCCACGTCAAGCGCCTGCGCGAAAAGCTCGAAGCAGCCCGTGACTACGTGGAGACCGTGCGCGGCGTGGGCTATCGCTTCGTCGGCACCCCCGACGAGGCGACGACTTGAAGTTCGGGATCCGCGCCAAGCTATTCCTGATCTCGCTCGGGGTGATCGCCGTGTCGGTCGTGGTGGCCTACGCTTATTCGAGCGGCCGCCTGGAGCGTGAGCTGACCAATCGCGTGCGCGCCGAGTTGATCGTGCGCGCGAAGTTGGTGGCGCTGGGGGCAGCATCTTCCTTCGCGCTTTGGGAAGACAAGCCGCGTTGGCACGAGCTGGCACGCGAGCTCGGTCGACGCGCCAATGCCGAAGTGACGTTGCTGCGCAAGAATGGCGAAATTCTTGGCGATTCATATCAACGAGACGAGCACGAGGAGCCGGTCGATTTCGGCAAGCGACCCGAGGTTCGTGACGCGCTCGCGCTGGGCGGCGCTTCCCCGGGTTATTCGTCGATCGTCGACGGGCACACGCTGATCGTCGCGGTGCCGTTCAGCCGCGCCGACGAAGTCGCCGGTGTCGTACGCGTGGCGCTGCCCCTGACCGAGGTCGATGAAGCACGCGCGGAGCTGGCCAAGACCTTGAGCGTCGCGACCGCGCTCGCCCTAGCAGCTGCCATCGTCGTCTCCACCGTGGCTGCCGAGCTGGCCTCGCGCACGGCGCGCTCACTGACCGAGGTCGCGCGTCGCATGGCCGGCGGTGATCTCAGCACGCGCGCTCGTCAAACCGGTGACGACGAGTTCGGCGAGCTCGGACGCGCGCTGGATCAGCTGGCGAAAAACCTGTCGCGCACCCTCGGTGAATTGCGTGAAGAACGCGATCGCTTGGGCGGCATCTTGGCCGGTATGCAAGAGGGCGTGCTGCTCTTGGATCGCGCCGGGCACATCTACGTGCTCAACCCCTCGCTGCGCGAGATGCTGCTCGTGGGGCCTGATTCGGTCGGTAAGACCGTGCTCGAGGTGGTGCGCCACACGGAGCTCAAGGAGCTGCTCGATCAAGGCCGACGTTCTCCCGAGCCGGTCACGCGCGAAATCGATTTCGGATCGCTGCAGCCTCGGCGCTTGCTGGTGCGCGCCGCGCAGCTGCCGGGTGATCAAGGTGGGCTGTTGGCCGTGTTCGTGGACGTCACCGAGGTCCGACGCTTGGAGTCGATGCGCCGCGAATTCGTGGCCAACGTCTCGCACGAGCTGCGCACGCCGGTGACGGCCGTGCGCTCTGCGGCAGAAACTTTGCAGAACGCCGCCGCAGACGATCCGGTCGCGGCCCGTGCATTCATCGGCATCATCGAGCGCAACGCCGAGCGCTTGCATGATCTGGTGGAGGATTTGCTGGACCTCTCGCGCATCGAATCGCGCGGCCTGAAGCTGACCATCGAGGCGCTCGATGTGGATCGCGTTTACGATCAGGTCTTGAGCCTGTTCAGCGAGCGCGCGGCGAAGCGCGGCACGGTGCTCGAGAATGAGGCGCAAAACGAGGGGCAAGATGAACTGCCGCGCGTGCTCGCCGACCGCCGTGCGCTGGAACACGTGCTCACGAACTTGGTCGACAACGCCGTGAAGTATTGCCCCAACGCGACGATTCGGCTGCGGGCAATCGCGCACGAGCAGAACGTCGAGCTAATCGTGGAAGACAACGGGCCCGGCATCGAAGCGCGGCATCTGCCGCGCCTGTTCGAGCGCTTCTATCGCGTCGACGCGGGTCGCTCGCGCGACATCGGTGGTACCGGACTCGGCTTGTCGATCGTGAAGCACATGGTAGAAGCCATGGGCGGGAGCGTGCGCGTCGAGAGCAAGCCGGGCGTCGGTACGAAGTTCGGCGTGCTGCTCAAGAGCGAACCCTCCGAGGTCAAGCGCGCGGTCGCCTGAGGTGGTGCGCCCTCGCGTGCCCGCAAACGAGACGGCAGAGCACTGAACAGAAAGCTCTCCAGCCAGCGGGATTCCTTGTGTAACGATTTGATGGCAGAGCGCTTCACGCCATGACTCGTCGCCCGAGATCGCGTACCACGCATGCAGCAATTGATGGTTCTAGTGACGAGGAAGGTCGACACATGATCTCGGTTACACGCTTTGCGACGTCAGCCGTCGCGTTCATCGGCTTGATTGGTTTCTCTCTCGGCTGCGGCAAGAAGGAAGCGCCTCCGGCGGAGGCTGCTGCGAGTGCGTCCGCGGCGCCGGTGGCTGCTGCTGGCCCGGTCACCCTGCAGGGCTCCGGTGCGAGCTTCCCTGCGCCGCTCTACTCGCGTTGGTTCCGTGAGTTCGGCGAGAAGAACAAGGACGTGCGCGTCAACTACCAATCGACCGGCAGCGGCGCTGGCATCAAGGCGTTCATCGAGGGGCAGACCGACTTCGGCGCGAGTGACGCGGCGATGACCGACGAGGAGATCAAGCAAGCCAAGGACAACGTGATCTTGCTGCCGATGACGGCTGGCAACATCGTGCTCGCGTACAACCTGGAGGGCGTGACTGACCTCAAGCTCACGCGCGAGGTCTACTCGGGCATCTTCCTCGGCACGATCAAGAAGTGGAACGATCCCAAGATCGCCGCCGCCAATCCGGGCGCGAAGCTGCCGAAGCAAGACATCTCGGTCGTGCACCGCTCCGACGGCAGCGGCACCACCTTCGTGTTCACGCAGCACCTGGCCGCGATCAACGAAAAGTGGAAGTCGGGCCCGGGCGTCGGAAAGTCCGTGGAGTGGCCCGTGGGCGTCGGTGGCGCCAAGAATGACGGCGTGTCCGCGCAGATCAAGCAAACCCCCGGTGCGATCGGCTACATCGAGTACGCCTTCGCGGCCAGCACCAAGCAGCCGAGCGCCTTGCTCGAGAACAAGGCCGGCAAATTCGTAGCGCCGTCGCTGCAGGGTTCCGCCGCCGCGCTGGCCGCGGTCGAGCTACCCGCTGACAATCGCGCCTGGGTCACCGACCCGGCCGGCGACGCGGCCTACCCGATCGTCACGTACACCTGGATTCTTGCGCACAAGAAGTACGACGACAAGGCCAAGAGCGCCGCGCTCAAGAGCGTCCTCAAGTGGAGCCTGACGGACGGTCAGAAGCTCTCCGAGAGCCTGTTCTACGTGCCGCTGCCGGAAAAGGTCGCGGGCAACGTGCTCAAGGCCGTGGACACCATCGAGTGAGGCCTTAGAAGAAAGTCCAAGCGCTCGGAGATGAACATGGCAAGCACTGGCATGAAAGCAGGTCCTGACCTCACTGAAGCCTTTTGCTCGCCAGTGTCTCGACCTCCGAGCGCCTGGCAGAAGAACTTCGACGTCGCCTTCAAGTACGTCGCTTACGCCTTCGGCGGGGGTGTCGTGCTGCTCTTGGGCGGCGTCGTGTTCGAAGTCATGCGCCACGCCAAGACGGCGATCGCAGACTACGGCTTCAAGTTTCTCACCACCTCGACCTGGGACGCGAATCGCGCAGACTTCGGGATCCTGCCGGAGATTCTCGGCACCCTGTACACGTCGATTTTGGCGCTCGGTATCGGAGGCTTTCTAGGCATCACCGTAGCGCTCGTGCTGAGTCAGGGGTTCGTGCCGCGCAAGGTCGAGCTGGCGATGAAGAACGTCATCGAGCTCTTGGCAGCGATCCCGAGCGTGGTTTACGGCTTGTGGGGCATCTTCGTGCTCATCCCTCTGGTGCGAGGGCCCGCGGGCTGGTTGAACGAACACTTCGAGTCGATCCCGTTTTTCTCCACGCGCTTGAGCGGTCCCGGCATTTTGCCTGCGGCGCTCGTGCTCTCGATCATGATTTTGCCCACGGTCACCGCGATCTCGCGGGAGGCCATGGCGGCAGTGCCCAAGCGCTTGGCGGCCGCTGCCTACGGTCTCGGCGCGACCCGCTGGGAAGTGATCTTCAACGTCACTTTGCCGACCTCCGCAGGCGGCATCTTCGGCGCGCTGGTCTTGGGCTTCGGCCGCGCGCTCGGCGAAACGATGGCCCTAGCGATGTTGGTCGGAAACGCCAACGTCTTCGGTCTGTCCTTGTTTTCACCCGGCAACACCTTGGCCGCGTTGCTCGCCAATCACTTTCCCGAAGCCGGCACGGTCGAAGTCGGCGCACTGATGTACGCGGCACTGGTGCTGATGCTGATCACGCTCGCGGTGAACGCGCTCGGCTCGTGGATCATGCTGCACACGACGCGCGAACTGAAAGGGCTCGGCTGATGGCACACGCGGCCAGCAATTCGCAGGAAATCCCCACCCGGCAGGTCTCCTTCCACAAATCGCTGGCTGAGCGGCGAACGTTCATGAACACAGCGCTGACCGTGCTCGCGCTGCTGTTCAGCTTCATCGCCATGTTCCCGCTGTTCTCGGTGCTTTACATGCTGCTCGTGAGGGGCGCGACCCAGCTCAGCCTGAGCCTGTTCACCGAGCTCACGCCCGGCGCAGGGATGGAAGGCGGCGGCATCGGCAATGCCATCGTGGGCACGTTGGTGGTCGTGGTGATCGCGACCGTGCTGGCGCTGCCGCTCGGTTTCATGGGCGCGGTTTACCTGGCCGAGTACGGTGGGGAAACCAAGCTCGCCGTCTTGGTGCGTTTCTGCGGCAAAGTGCTGACCGGCCTGCCCTCGATTTTGGCGGGCGTGTTCGCGTACGCCATGGTGGTCGTGACCACCGGTTCGTTCAGCGCGTTCGCGGGTGGCGCGGCAATGGCCGTGTTGATGGTGCCCACCGTGATGTTGACTGCGGAATCGGCGCTGCGAGCCGTGCCCAGCAAGATGAAGATGGCCGCCTTCGGCATGGGCGCCACGCGCGCTCAAGTCGTGACCAAGATCGTGATCCCGACCGCCATCCCGGGCATCTTGACCGGAGTCATGTTGGCGCTGGCGCGCGCCATGGGCGAGACCGCGCCGCTCTTGTTCACCGCGCTCTTCAGTGACTACTGGTTCGGAGGCGAGCTGCTCAAGCCCATCGCCTCGCTCTCGGTGCTCATCTACAACTTCGCCGGTAGCCCGTTCGAGCACCAAATCGCCTTGGCCTGGGCGGCGTCGCTCGTGCTGGTGACGATCGTCTTGGTGCTCAACGTGATCGCTCAGATCGCCACACGCCGCCCCGAGGAACACTGAGTTTTGCCCGCAGCTGCGAGCCGAGGACGCGATCCATGACTGCCCAACAATTGTCCATGACTGATTCCAAGCGTGACTCTGATCTGCCCACTACCAGCGGTGCCGTGCCCATCCTCAAAGCCGGCACGGACCCTGGGGTGGTGATGGATTGCCGCATCAAGACGCTGCACTACGGCAATTTCCTGGCCGTGCGCGACACGGACATCCCGATCGTCCCGAACGAGATCACCGCCTTCATCGGCCCCTCGGGTTGCGGCAAGAGCACCGTGCTGCGCAGCTTGAATCGCATGAACGATTTCGTGAACGGTTTCCGCTTCACGGGCTCGGTCCATTATCGCGGGCAAGACATCTACGCGCCACACGTCGACCCGGTCGCCGTGCGGCGTTCGATCGGCATGGTCTTCCAGCAGCCCAACCCGTTCGCGATGAGCATCTACAAGAACGTCGCCTTCGGCCTGAAGCTCAACAACTTCAAGGGCAACTACGACGAGCGGGTCGAAAAGGCCCTGCGCGGCGCCGCGCTCTGGGATGAAGTGAAGGACAAGCTCAGCACCAGCGGGCTCTCCCTGTCCGGCGGTCAACAACAACGCCTGTGCATCGCCCGCGCGATCGCGGTCGAGCCCGAGCTGCTGTTGATGGACGAGCCCTGCTCCGCGCTCGACCCGATTGCCACGCGCCGCGTGGAAGATCTGATGGTCGAGCTCAAGGAGAAGTACACGATCGCGATCGTGACTCACAACTTGCAGCAGGCGCAGCGTGTCGCCGACCGCACCGCGTTCATGTTCGTCGACACCAGCGCGGGTGGCCGCACGGGCTACCTGATCGAATACCGGCCCTCAGCGGAATTGTTCGAGAATCCGCAAGAAGAGCGCACCAAGGCCTACATTCGCGGCGAATTCAGCTGATTCTCGCCATCCCCAAGGCAGGAAAATTCGGCTAGCGGAGGCGCGCGACTCGACGTAAACCGAGACACACCGCCCGCGCCGAGCGGTACTACACTCAGGGTTACTCCATGAGTGGTCGCTTCTCGCTCGCTTCTTCCCGCAGACTCAGTACGTCCCTCGCCGCCGGCCTGCTGCTCGTCGCGAGCGCCACACCGGTGCTCGCGCAGACTGTGGCAGATCTCCCGGATACGCCGCTCGCTCCCGCCGAGCCGCCCAGCG
>Ga0134124_10002482_pt1 | contig 14919 bp, 28 predicted proteins | sample KB304_FD_96880 | JGI IMG/M metagenome (GOLD analysis project Ga0134124, IMG submission 96880) | Terrestrial soil microbial communities without Nitrogen fertilizer from Kellogg Biological Station, Michigan, USA - KB3-0-4 | ecosystem: Environmental > Terrestrial > Soil > Unclassified ... | reverse complement strand
CGCCGGCGCGCCCTACGTCGGCGGCCAGGGCTGCGGGACCGTCGACGTGCGGACCGGCGTCTTCCTGCCGTGCAAGTGAGGTGACCTATGTGGAAATGGATCGGTCTGATTTTCGCGGGGATTCTAGTCGGCGTGCTGTTCACCATCGGCGCAAAAACCGTCGAGCACTATTGGCGCGAGCCAACGGCCGGCGAAAAAGAGAAGGACGGTAGCGGCTTCGCGCGCACGCAAAAAGGCTAGGGATTGCGCGCGCTGCGCGTTTTCTGCTTGACGCGCGCGGCCCGATCCCCACACGCTACGCATTACCGGGGTGCTTGAAAAAGCGCGCCGGGAGGCGCGTAACTCGGCAAGCTCCGCGCCCCCCGACGCTAACCCCCGGCGCGAAAGGCCGGGGACTGGTGGCGAATATATACAAAATTGCGAGCGGCGTCTGGTACGCCCCCGAGTGGACAAATTCGCGCACCGGGGAGGTCGTTCAAGCGCATTCCCTTGGCACGCGCGATTTTCAGGTGGCCGACGACACTTGGACCCTGGAAAAGGCGCGCGCGCTCCGGCCGGTGGCCGCCTCGGAGGGGCATTTTCCTCGCCGGCAATTGATCCTCGGGCCGGGTGAAACGTTCGCGAACGCGGTTGTTTCCTATTTCGCGTCGAAAAAGCGATGGAAGCCGGCGACGCGCGCAGCCTGGGACGAGCAGATCGACGCAATTCTCGACCGGCCTTTTAAATTGCCCTCGGGGCGGGCTGTCACGCTGCGGGGCATGCGTATCCCGGATTTCGCCGGCGACAGCGGGACGGAGATCGTCGCGGGCTGGGCGGATTCCGAGGTGGCGCGCCTCGGGCGCACCCACACGGTCGTCAAGCGTATCGCGAATCTCATCAAGCCTGTGCTCGAGCACGCGTTTAAGAAGGGCTGGTTTGGTACGGGGCGTTTCCCCGAATTCCCTGAGCTCGCGAGCGACTACGATGAAAAGGGATCGCGCAAAATCTTCCTGCCCCGTCCGGATTTCATCCGCCTGGCCTCGGAGCTCGCGGAGCACGACGCGATCGTCCCCATGTCGGACGACGGCCTGAAGCGCCTACCAGAGGGGGCCTACGGCGTCTATCCGCGCCTCTGGGCGATGATTGCGGTTTCGACGGGCATGCACGCCTCCGACGTCGATCGCTTCTCCGAGGCCGATTGGGACGCCCACGGGGCACGGTGGTACCGCGTCAACTCGAAGGGGGCGGCGCACTATCGGGACGACTGGTTCCCGGCCAAGCTTTTCCTGTCCGAGGCGCTACGGCGCGCTCAGGCCCGCTGGACGCCGCATTACTGCGCCCGCTGGGACGGCTGGGATCGGACCGCGTCGCCGGCGCTCTGCCGCGCCTGTGGGACGCCCGCGCGTTTGTTCGTGTCGGACGGGCCCCAGCCCCGGGACCAGTGGATGCAATCGCGCCTCAAGTGGGGGGCGAAACGCGCGAAGCTGGGATACGTGCCGGCGCCGATCGATTTCCGGCGAACGTTCGCGACGTGGGCGCGCGAGGAAAAATGGGACTTCGACGAGGTCGCGAAATGGCTCGCGAATTCGTCGGGGATGGTGCGCGAAGTCTACGCCCAGGTGGCGAATTCGCGTTTCGAGCGGCACGTTGAAAATGGCGCTACCCTGGATCGCGAAATTCTGGCTATGCTCAATTTCAACGCGATGGGGCCGCGTAGGGGGCCGCGAATTTTGCGCACGCATTTGTTGCCGCGGAAAACGGCGGCGTCGACATGAGCGACGACGAGATCAGGATTTCGATCGTGCCGCTTCCGTTTGAGGTCGTCGAGGGCAGGCCGGTGCCGGCGGGAACTACAATCGGGTACAAGGTTGTCGACGTCGAGAGCGGCGTGATCTGGGAATGGGACGGGGCCGAATGGGTAGTATGGCGCGTGCTGGCGGTGGTGCCGTGACGCGCGGCAAGCGTCTTAGTCGGCAGGGGATCCGAATCATGCCGCTCGAGCTCTGGCTGGCCGGCGATTCTCTGCCGTGTTCAACGCGCGGCTGCGCGAAGTCCGCTGGCCATCTCCCGCCCTGCTTTTTCGGTCGTAGTGCGAGCCATAGTGAAACCGAACCGGGGAGGGTCGTAAATGCTGATTCTCAAAAGAAAAGGGCGTAACGGCACCGGCTTAGAAGGCCGGCGCTCTATCCAGCTGAGCTACGGGCACCGGGGCCGTGGGGCCGGGGTTTCGGGGTTTTTCCGGACCTCTCCCCTGAACATTTTCCCAGCCCTTCATAGTGAAACCGCTAGTGCAAGCCATCGGGCGGCGTTCTACGCCGGCGGCGCCGGGGGTGCAAGGTGACGTTCCTTCACGCGCGCTTGGACGGCGCCCGCGTCGACGCGTACGGAACGGTGCGCGCTCTCTGCGGTGCGCTGGTCGGGGAATTCTCCGCCCTGATCGGCCTCGACAACGTCGACTGCCCGATCTGCCTCGAATACGCGCGGCCGTCGCGCCTCGAGCTCGTCAGGGGCGGTCCTGTCGGCAACCCAACCGGCCTCGCCGCGACTGTGCTCGAGCGCGCCCGCCGCGGTCTCTGCGAGCATGGGTTCGTCACGGCCCGCGAGGCGTGCGCGCGCTGCCTTTTCGCGTGCGTCAACCCGGCCGGCACGCCGTTCCCGGGTGACGAGAGCCTAGCCGCGGCCCTCGCTGTTATCCCGGCCCGTCGCGACACCCACAACGGTCACCCGGCGCCGCACCTTGCGTGCGCGCAGCCGGCGATCTGTGAATGCGACTGCCGCCTCTGCATTCGCGAATGGACGTTGGCCGGTCGCCCGAACCCCGCGTCAGGGGCAGTCGGCGCAACTGCTGGTCACGCACCAGTCGTCACCGAAGGCGCCGCCGGCGGGCCCGCGATAGCAATTCGAGATGCCAGCGACGGCGGGCGTTTCGGTCGGGCAATTCGCCCCGGCGTTCGTAGTCTCGCAGAGGCCGCACCCCTGTCGCCCGGGGCACGGGTGGTAACAGAGGATCCGATCACCCGGCGGCCGACAGACGACGACGCCATCCAGGCGGGGGATCGCGTCTTTTGCTTCGGGCCCCGCGTCGGCGGCCGTCCCGTCTGGCCCCCCGACATCCAAGCCGAGATCGCCGCTGGCGTCCATCGCGTCGCCATGACTCTCAGGGCCGCCCGCGTCTGCTCGTGCGACGTCTGCCTGGCTTTCGCCGTCGCCAATTGGCGCGACGTCGGGCCCCTGCTCGCGCCCGCCATCGACGGCAAGCGCGCTGCTGGTCACGCTGCCGCACCCGATCGCGGCAAGAAAAAGACACACCCCGAACCCAAGAATTTTCCCCGGCATGCGGCCAGTGTAACGCCGCGTCCGCGAGGAAAGAAGTGATGCGCGGCACCCGCCCGTGTCCCTGGTGCAAGGCCGCGCTTCTCATCTGGTGGCGCGACGATCGCTACGTCGAAATCAGTCACTTCTCGGTGGAGTGTTTTTCGTTCAAGACGGCTAAGCCGCTGTTGGCCGGGGCGATGCCGATGCTTGATGTGCTGATGAGCTTTGCCCGCTGGGGGAGCGAATGACGCGCGCGGTTCGCAAGTACCGCGCCGCCGTTCGTGGATTCATTCGCAATCTTCGTGCGGGCCGCGTCTGCTCTGTCTGCAAGGCCCCCCAGGGTCCGCGCGCCCGGGAGCTGCGTCCGTACGGCGCCGGCGGCGCGCTGATCTGTTTCGAATGCGCGATGACGCCCCAGCACCGGAAGACGACCGATCGTGAATTTGGCGCGCGGCTCGAGGCAGCGGGGCCGCACGCGCTCTTGACGCCCGACGGACCGACCCCAATTCGCCCCGGCGGTATTCGGAGGCGCAAGTGATTCGGCGCCACCGTGAGCCGGCGCCTCGCCGCATCCCTCGCGGGTGGGTCTGGTTCGACGAACCGATCGAGGTCTCTTTCTGGTCGCGAGCCGCCGGTACGACATGGCGTCGCGGCAAGGTGGTGGCCATCTATCAGGGCGGGAATTTTCAGGTGGGCGTCCATCTCCGCGGCGAGGCGCAACCGTTTCGGTACTTCGTCTGCCTGCTCCGGCGCGAGGGGAAATTCTGGCGCCGTGCGGGGGCCGCTAAATGAGCACGCCCGCCGCGACTGTTTTTTCGGAGCGCGAAGATCGCCGCGGCCGCCCGCGCCGGCGCCGGCCCTCGCGTATCCAGCGCTGCGCGTGCGAGGCCTGCTGTGCTCTCGAGCCGGAGCGCGCGCCGCTTCGGACGCCGGCGCGGACCTACGTCTTTTCTCGCATCGACGACAACCGGCGCGTCTGTCCGTCGTGCGGCGTCCGTTTCAAGAACCCAAACCGCACTCGGCTCTGCGCCGTCTGCCTAGCGAAAGGAAAACCCAATGCCAGCTGAAATTCGATGCCCTTCCTGTAAGAAAATCCCCGACGACAAATACAACGCCGCCGGATCGCCTCGGCGCAAGTGCGACGGCTGCGATCGGATCGTCTGCCGCCACATGGCCAGCCACACGCCACCGGACCACGATCTCTGCGGGCCGTGCAAGCTGGCCGCGAAGCGCGAGGCCAAGAAGGCGGACGCCGGCGACGCAAAGCCAAAGCCCGACGACAAGAAAAAAGACGAGGCCACGCCATGACGGCCGCGGTGCCGCGCGCAATGACGGAGCTCGAGCGGCGCGGGGAGGTCAGGATTTCGTTGCTGTCGTGGGTGGAGGAACCCGACGGCTACAAAACGACGACCTACGAAATTCCAGGCTCCCGGACGCGTGAGCGGTTTTTCTGCGAGCTCGAAAACCCCGCGGGCCGGCTGATTCATACGACGCTCGTTTACGACTGCGTCGAGGCGGCCGTCGACGTCGCGGCCACCATGGCCAACGTCTGGCGGCGCACGCACCCGGCGAAGGTGACCCTCTGGGGCCGCGTTCGCGCGATGGTGCGGTCGATGCTCGCGTCGAGGGCCATTCCGTGACGGCCGGGGAGGAATTCGCCGTCGCGGCGCTGCGGCGACTCATCGCCTTGGCGCTGATTCTGTTCGTGTGCTCGCTGGCTGGGTGCGACGGCGGCGCGACCGTCGGCTATCTCACCTGGGGCATCGTCGGCGGCGTCGGCGCGCTCTTGACCTGGGAAATCTTCAAACCACGCGACGACGCGCCCAACCACGACGACGACGAGACGCCGGCGGAGCGGCCCGGCCCGCTCGATCATCCGAAGGTGAAAAGGTGGGACCGATGAAACTCGGGGGTCTCGCTTTGATGCTGGCCGAGGTCCGCGCCGCCCAGGATGCGTTTCAGAGCACCTTGGAAGAGATCACGAAACGGCACTCGGACGTACCGCCCCCGCGCGAAGAGTTTTTTTTCGACTTGGCGGCGGGGCAAGCTGTCGAAACGGCCATCGGTGCCGGCTGGACGCTCGAGGAAGCGAACCAGCGCATTCGCGACGGTTGGGCGGCCGTCGAGAATCTCCGAAAGGTCATGGGCGCGTGATCGTCGCGTCGTTCTTCATTCCGCTCGAGCTCCCGACGTTCAATGAGCTCGAGGCCGCGCGCGGAAAGGTGGCGGCCGCGCGCGGCACCGGCGACTCGACTCGACAGAACGCCTACAACGCTCTCAAGCGCAAAGCGCAGCACGACTGCGCCGTGCACTTCCTGTCCCAGCGCGGCCGCAATTCGATCCTCCCGCGCTTGCCTTGGCCGCTGGCCGGCGGGCCGTTCGTCGTCGAGCTCAATTGGCGCACGCGCGACGCGCGCACCGATCCCGATAACATCGCGGCGGGGAAAAAGATCCTGCTGGACGCGCTGTCGGTCACGCGGGCGGATTCCGTCGGCGCCGGCGTCTTGCATTGCGACGGCCATCACTGCATCGCGGGTTTTCGCGACAGCTTCGTCACCGGCGCCGATCCGGCCTCGCGCGGCGTCCAGATTTTCATTGAAAACGGCGACTGATGCGGCTCGCCGGCGGCCAGACCCACAACGGAATTCGCCACGCCAAAGGCTGCGCGTGCGCGCTCTGCGACCCCAAGCAAACCCGCGCCGCGGCCGCGCGCGCCGCCGCATTGGCGGCCGCGCATCTTCCTGTCACGCCCGCCGTCACCGGCGCGCCCTCGCCGGCGCCGCCGCGCCCACGCCACGGGCCGCGCGAGGCCGACGGCCGCACCATCCGTTTTCGCGCCCTCCTGCACGCCGGGGTGCGTTCGAGCGATGCCCTTGAAATCGTAGAACGTGAATTCGCAAACCAGACCGGGGAGAAACGACCATGAAAAAAGAAAAGAACACCGAACCGACCGCGGCCGAGGAGCTCTGCGACGAGCTCCGCCAGTTGGCCGACGACTACATGACCGACGATCCGGAGGGCCGCGACATGAACGCCGCCGGCATCGTGCTGCGCGCCGTGCACTTCATCGTCACCCGCGAAGACAAGGTCACGCGGCTCGAGGCGGAAGTCAGGGAGATGGTCGGGCGGGAGTCGGCCGCGGCAAATCGCGTCGTCAAGCTCGAGGGCGAAATTGGTCGCCTCAAGGTCAAGGGGGGCGCGCCGGCGGCGGCGCCGACGATCGAGCTCACTCGCGTCGAGACCGCAAAGTGCAAGCACGAATGGAACACGACCGTCACGCCGCCCGTCTGCATCAAATGTCACAACCCGAAATCGGCGCGCGGGAGAAAATCGGCCAGCAACCCGGCCGCAAATATCGCGGTGGCGACTGTCGCCGGCGTGACGAAAATCGATCCGCCGTCCGCGCCGCTGCCGCTGCCGCCGGCGCCGCCCGCGCCCGCCGCGGCCCCGGCCGCCCGTGGCACGCTCCGCCGCGCCGTCGAGCTCGAGGGAGGCGGCACGGCCGCGCATCCCGACGACGACGACGATTTTGCGGACGGCACCTTGGGAGGGTCGGGACGATGAGCCACGACGCATTGGAAGTCGCGAAGCTTGCGCGCGATCTTCACAACCTGTGCTGCGCCCTCACCGACAGCGACAGATTCCGCCTAATCCTCGTTGTCGTGCCGGTGCAGTCGCGGCCGATCCCGGGTGGCACCGCCTATCGCGTCGACGGCGCCGCGATGGTGGCGACGGACCTCGATGCCCCGGGTGCGACAAAGGATGTGCTCGCGGACATCGTCGAAAGCGGCGGAGTCGATCTCCTATGAGCTCGCATTTTTGGGGCCTGACGACGGCGCCCGACGACACGGGCGTGCGGACCGACTACGCGGACCGAACGATCGGCGCGCTCGAGCTCCAGGGGTTGCACGTTCACAGCGTAGGGCTCGAGGTCTACGCGTGCGACGACGCCTGTAAGAAGGCGGGCGGGTGGCTCCGTGTTTTCATCGACACCCGGCGCATGGGGCAGTGTTGGAATTTCCTCCGCGCCCTTCGCGCCGGCGTCGAGTCCGGCGCGGAGAGAATCACCCTGCTCGAGGACGACATCGAAATCACCCGCGGCTTCGTGGCGCGGGTGGAGGCAACCGAGGTGCCGGACGACTGCGCGTTTATTTCGTGGTTCGATCCATTTCTGGGGTGCCCGCGCCTCGGGACCTATTACGACGCGCACCCCGAGATCGGGCCGAAAGAAAAGATCCCCGACGCGCCGGGCTTCGTGCGGCGGGTGGCGGCGCTGTTCTACTGCAACCAAGCCCTGACCTTCCGGCGCGCCGCCGCGGAAATGATCCTCGAGTCCAGCTTGACGCGCATGTGGTCCGTTCCGAACGAGGGCGATCAGCTGATCGCTCAGGTGATGCGCCACGATTTCTACGCGGTGCACGTCCCATCGATCGTCCAGCACGTCGGGATGGTGTCTCTCTGCAACCCGGGGACGGCGCTCGAGAAAAACCGGGTCTCGCACCACTACCGCGGCGCCGACTTCGACGCCGGCACGCTTGAGGTGTTCACATGAAGGAAAATATAGCGGTCGATCTGGCGTTTCATCGCGAGCACGCGCTGCGGACCCTAGCCGGGGCGAAAAACGAGGCCATCAAACGAATCGAGCAGGCCTACGCCGACGTCGTCGATCGCATGGCGACCGCGGCGCTTGCTCGAGGCGAGCTCCCGCTGCGGGAAATCGATCTGCGCGGCGCCGATCGAATACTGACGATCGATTTTCATACCCAAGGCTGGGGCCACCGCGAAATCGGGATCAACCTCGGCGGCGGGTATGGGCCGTCGGTCCAGTTGGCTGAGGAGCTCGAGAAAGACGCCGACTATCGGGCGATCGTTCTCTTGTACAAGCGATGAGGCTCGTCATCGACGTTTTCAGCATCACGCCTACGCTCGAGGGCAACGCCGCCCCGCCGCGCGCCGGCGTAAGCGTCACGCTTGAGCACGTCCAGCGGACAATTCCGGCGCACGTCGCGCGTCGGCTGGCCGAAGCGCTCAATATGGCCGCCGACGTCGCCGATCTGGGCGACGCGAACGACCTGCGCGAAGCCGCTTGGCGAGAAAGCCCGCGCCACCGATGATACCCGGCGCGATCTATCTGCGGGTCTCGAAGGACGACGGCTCGCAAACCGTCGAGAATCAGCGGCCCGACGTCGAGCGGCAGGCGGCCGCGCGCGGCTACGAGATCACGCCGGCGCACACCTACGTCGACGAGGCCTCGGGCGCCAAGGGGCGGGAGGCGCGGCCTGCCCTCGACCGCATGATGGTGGCGGCCGCCCGGGGGGAATTCCGGGCGGTATTCGTCTGGGCGCTCGATCGGCTCTCCCGTGACGACTCCTACGCCGGCGGCGCCGCGATGATCGGGGAGCTCGATCGCGTCAACGTGGCGGTTGTCTCGTATCAAGAGACCTGGATGGACACGACCGGGCCCTTTCGAACCGTGCTGGTTTCGTTCGCGATGCTGATCGCGGCCGATTTCCGCCGGCGCCTGATCGCGCGCACGAACGCGGGCCTCGAGCGCGCCCGGAGGCACGGCACGAAATCGGGAAAGGCCATCGGGCGCCCCCCGGCGCAGATTTCGGACGCCATGGCCAGCCGCGCGGCCGAGCTCGCGAAAAAATGGTCATGGCGGGATGTCGTGGCCAGGCTGACGCGCGAAGGGTTCGCCAACGTGCCCAATCACGCCACGTTGGCCAGGACTGTACAAAACCGGTACCCAGCGGCCAGGGGCATCCGGGGGCACGGCTGGCGAGCTTAGGCGCCTTCCTGCAGGAAGTACAAAACCGGTCGGTTTTGTACGCGCGGCCGCTACGACCACTGTCCGGGACTTCCCGGAAAGTTCCGGGAGAAAATCCCCGCCGGCGATAGGTACCCGTGCACCCGGCCGCGCTTGTCGAATTGGACGCGGTAGCCGCGCCCGCCGGCGCCGGGCGCCACGCCGGGGATCGAGTAGACCGACTTCGGGCCCTCCACGAAGGCCATCGCCTCCGTGAGGGTCGCGCCCACGCCGAAAACTTCCTGTGGCCGGCGGTGCGGTGCACCGAGCGGATCGTTGCCCTTACTCGAGATCGGCGGGCCGTTGTCGAGGAATCGGCCGAAGTGCCAGAGGCCGGCATCAGTGTCGAGGAAGATGTTCATTTGGTCGCCGAAGAGTTTACGGCCGAGCTTTTTTGCGCGGTCGTATTCGTCTCGCGTGAAGGATCCAGGCATGGCCGAACCGTGGCGGGGGATTTTCCCGGGCGTCAAGGCTATTGACGGCGTGAATTTTCCCCCGCAAGGGTGTCGGGACTGCTTCGCGCGCCGCGGCGACCGGCGTGCGGGGCGAAACCAAAAGGAAACCACATGAGCAAAGCACGCCGTCTGACAGCCGTATTCGTTTCGTTCGTCGCCGCGGTCGCAAAGCTGGGTGACAACGCTTTGGCCAGTTGCGCGGACGCCATCCGATCCGCGATCGGTGAGGCCGTCGCCGGAACCGAGCGAGCATTCGGGGGCAGGACGTTCGTCAACCGGCCGGTGGCGATCGGGGGGCTCTCGAGCGCGCTCGAGGCCGCTCTCCCCCGCGACTACGCATCGGACGTCCGGGAGCTCGTAAGTGCGATCGGCGACGAGACGCACAAACGGGGCCGGCTGTGGGAGGTGCAATGCCTGGCGGACGCCCTCGAAGATCACCTGATCAAGCCGCTCGAGGCCGCGGGAGCCGGCGCCGGCGCCGCCGTCGCCGCGCCGCCCGCCAAGGTGGCCGGCAAGAAAAAGGCCGCCTAGCCGTGTCGGCCCTCGCGAAAGCGGCGTCGAAGTTCGACGCCGCATTTGCGGCTCTCCCGCCTCACGTGCGGACGGCCGCTATGCTCGCGATCCATCGGGCGGCGCCGGCGATCGAGCAGTATCAGCGCGACTTGCAGCCGTTGACGGAAAGCCCCGAACTCATCGACGCCCTGTGGGACCTTGCGATGGCGGGCGGGTGGCGCATCGCCACGAAGGGCAAGGAAGGGATCGGCCCCAAGCAAATCGACGAGATGCGCGCCGCGGCGCCCACGACGTTCGAATTCCTACAGCGGACCGGCCAGCTTTTGCAGGGCATTCTCCCGGGGTTCAATTCGGCGGTGATCGACGTCGGGGCCCGCCCCGCCATCGCAGAGCGCGCCGCGCTGCCGCCACCTGACGCGGAGCTCGTCCGCAAGTGAGCTGCCCCGGGCGTCACCACGATTGGGCGGAGCCCGTCGACGGCGCGCCGGCCGCGTGCAAGAAGTGCGGAGACTTCAAAAAGGGTCCGGGGCGACCGAAAGGCGCACGGACCCAAAAAACCGCGGGGGCTGCGGTCGCCGGCCGTTTGGCCGCGACACTTGGCATTGCCACGCCGCCCCCTCGTAGCGGCAACGGCTCGATCGTCGACGCTTCCCCGGCATCGACGACGGCCGTGGCTGCTGGCCAGCAAACCCCGCCGGCGGCGCAAGACGGCGCCGGCGGGGCGGCCGCTTTACCGGCGGCGTCGACTGTCGCCCCCGACGGGGAAAAAGCCTCGGCGGGAAAGTCGGCGCCGCCGCTAAAGCCGAAGGGTTGGTGTAAGTCGGCCGGGAAAAAGCTGGCCAAGCTTTTCGTGCTGGGCGTCGAGACGGCCGCGGAAGCGATGCACCGCAAGCCGAACGATCCCGACGACGACGACGTCGACGAGCTGGGGGAAGGCCTCGGGGAACAAATGGCGGTCTGGTTCCCTGACATGGAGCTCACCCCGATGAAAAAGATCATCATCGCCGGAAGCTGCATCGCCGGAGAAATGCTGATCGGATCGGAGAAACTCCCACGGAAACCGGCGGCAATAGCGACGGAGTCCAAACCCGGCCCCGCGGCGCCCCCGATGCCCTTGCGCATCGTGGCTGCGCCCGCTGCGGATACGACCCCTCCAGAGATCCGCCCCCCGGCCTCGCCGAGCTAGAAGAGTGCGAGGGCGCGGGCAAACGGTCGGTGCGGTGCAAGCGCTGTCGGTGGAAATTCTTCCCCCGCCGGCGGCCGCACCATGGCCTTTGTCCGGGGTGCGACGCTAGATGGCAACCGATCCGGAACGCGCTGAAGCAAACGGCGTGGCGGGAGCGGGAGCGAGCGAAAGCCGCCCAGCTGGCCGCAGGCGCGGCACGCGGGCGGAAGCGCTCGAGCTGATTTTCGAGACGGCCACCGAGGACGACGAAGGGTTCCGTCACGGCGCCTTGGGCGCGCCGCGAATGGGCAAGACCTATCACATGAAAGAGGTCGCCCAAGAGGCACTCGATCGCGAGTTGGCCGATCTGCTTTTCATCCACGATTGTAAGCGGCTCGACGTCCAATACGATGCCTGGGGTCCGCAGTCGGTTCGCGTCGACGTCGAGGACTTGACCTCGAATCCAATCAGCGAAGACGATCCGCCCGTCGTCGTTTTCCATGGTGCGCCGGCCGAGGGCCGTAAGTGCAGCGTCGAGGACGTTGCGGCGCTGGGTCTCCAACAGGGGCGGCAGGGCACCGGCACGCTCGTTCTCGTCGACGAGCTCTATCACGGGATGAAATCCCGCATGACTTGGGCGGGCCCCGCCTTCCCTGAAATTCTCCGCGAGGGCTCGAGTCAACGGGTTTCGTCGGCGTGGACGACGCAGATACCGCAGTCGTTGCCGACGGAGGCGATGGACCTCACGGAGACGGTGGCGATCTTCTATTTGCAGCGGCGCTCTCTGCGCTACGCGACGGAAATGCTAGAGCTCGAGCCCGACGCGGTCGCCGCGATTCAGTCGCTAGATCGAGGGGAATTCATCCTCATCACCGCCGACGGTTGGAACGGCGTGATCTACGGCCCGAAGTAGCCGGCGCCGGCGCGAGCGTCCACGTCACCGGATCGGGGAGAACCAGCGGCGCCATCAGGCGATCGTACGAGCGGCGAACGATTTCCGCGACGTCGGCCTCGAGATCGGCCGGAAGAATGAGGACCGGAGAAATCACCCGGCCAAACCGATCGTAGTGCGTGGCCATAACCGGATTGTATCCAATTCCCGTCGACGATCGATGGTAACCGGGTATTTCGGCGATCCCCGGCAGTCTTGAGCGTATGAGCACGCCGAACCCCACCGCCCTCGTCACCGCGCCCGCCCGCTGGGCGAAGTCGCGCCCCGTTGTCTTCGCGATCTTCATGCTGCTGGTCATCATCGGCGTGATTCGCTTCCGAAACACGATCGCGGGCTGGTTCGCCAAGGCGGCCAAGTGGCCGGTCGTGGGCGGCCTGATCGGTTTCCTCACCGGCTCCGGCGACGACAAAGGCGCACCGCCCGCCGCGGCACCGTAGCACCGACCGAAAGAATTTTCCTCACCGACCACACGACACCACCGAAAGGCCTTCCATGCGCAATTACGGCTCGATTCAGACCTTGGACGTTTTCGCGGACGGCGGCGCGCAGTCCGTCTCGATCACCCCCGGATCGACCGTGCAACCCGCGGAATTCACCGTGCAGGCGCCCAAGGGTGGCGTCGACGGGAATTGGCCGCTGGCGATGAACATCGTCAAGAAGATCACGATCGGCGTGGATCAGCCGGCCTCGGGCGGAAGCGCCATCGCGGCCGACAACCTCCCGATCGTCGTCGACTCGTTCAACGTCAACTCGCCGCTGCTGGGCCTCACGCACCCCCGCGACACCTTCACCGGCATGATCTCCAAGCACGTCGCGGAATTCTTCTCCGCCGGCTACACCTACGCCGACGGGGCGCGCGTCCAGATTCCCGCGGCCGACGGCGACACGGCGGTGGTGATGTACCAGCTGTTGCCCTTCGCTCAGGAGAATTTCAACAAGCCGCACCACTTCGCGCCGTGGCTGGGATGGCTCAACGCCACCAAGATCACGACCTACATCGCGGCGTCGACCGCGATCGCGGCCTACTCCACCGGCGCGGTCACCGAGGCGCCCTGCTCCGTGTCGTGCTGGATCGAATACGTGGTGAGCTCGGAGCTCATCCTCCCGGCGTTCGCGCAGTACCATCTCTACGAGTCGCCGGCGTCCGGCGGAACGACCGTCACGGTCCAGGGCATCGGGACCAGCAACGGGATGGCCGACGTCAAAGACGGCTCCCGCCTGGCCTGCCTGCTCGAGCTCTGCAACACCGGCCTCGGCGGTGCCACGGACGCGAGCGCAGTCACGGCCGTGACGATCCCCCAGCTGGGTCTCGACCTGACGCAGAACATCGACTCGTTTTTTTCCGCATTCCGGCGCGCCATGGGCGGCCACCGGGGGCCGATCGCGCTGAGTGCCACCGTGCCAGTGCCGGATCGCGGCGGCGATCCCTACTCGATGACGTCGACGGTGAGCGGCGCGCTCAACGACGGAACGGCGCTCTACATCCCCTGGCGCTTCGTGGGCCGCAATCAGCAGATCACGAAGCTGCCGCGGTTCTTCGGCGATCTCCGCGTCACTCGGACGTTTTCGTCGACGCCGTCGAGCGGGAAATACCGGTTCGTCACGTGCGAGCTCCGCGAATTCGGCGAGGCCAAGAAGAAGGAAATGATCGCCAAGACGGGTCGCGCCGGCAAGCTCGAGCGGATTTTCGAGAACGGCGTCCCCGACGCGAGCGATCTGAATCGTCACCCGCACAAGGTCGCCAGCCTCCCCCAGCGCGTCGTCTTCTAGGAGCACCTTGAGATGGGTGCTCGTCATAGTCGCCGCGCTCGCGCTCTGCTGGCTGTGGCGAAACCGACGGCGGGTTAGAGCGGCCGTCTCGCGCGCCGGCGCCGGCGGAGTGATTCCGCCCGCCGGCGGGAAGAATCAGATCGCGCCGGCGCCGACGACGACGGCCGCCATGCAAGACGCCGGCAACGGGCCGGATTCCCTCCCGGACTGCACATCGGGAAACTCAATCTGCGGGTGAAAACATGAGCTGGCTGAAATCTCCCTGGTTCTGGTTGCTGCTGATCCTCGGCCTCGTGCTGGTCTGGTTCTTGTTTTTCCAGTCACCCAAGCGTACGTCCGTCGCGCCCTCGAGCCTCGGCGCGACGTCGACGGTCGGCGGCTGGGGAAGCCTGCTCGATTCCATCGTCTCCCGTTTTTCGACGGGCGACTCGATCATGGGGCCGTCTGGATCGACGTGATCGATGTGCTGCAAATTCGACACGTGCAACGACGACGACCTGATTAAGAAGGTCGAGGTCCAACTAGCACAGGTGAGCCAAAGCGGAGCGGCGCTGACGAATGCCGATCTGCAATTCCGCGCGACCAACCCGACGAAAAAGCTGCACCTCACATTGCTGTGCTACGCCCGGCCGGGATTGAATGGCGGCGGCGTCGCCGGTCAGGTTCACAGCTATTCGGGGGAGACCTGGCAACTATATGCCGTTGCCAGCGACAACCCGGATATTCAGTTGAACGCGGCGTTTACGGACGCCAGCACGCCGCCCAACCCGGTCGCCACAGCGCGCAGCCTTCCCGATTCCCGAAACATCTGGGACGGCGTGAAGATCGTCCGGGGCGTCGTGCACGTCCAGAACAACGACAACCCCACCGGCGATATCTACAAGGTCGTCGCGATCTGGGAACCGGTCGACTGCGCGATGACGCTTCAGGAACGTCTCTACTGGTTCGCGCGGTGCCAACT
>Ga0134124_10002479_pt1 | contig 14931 bp, 14 predicted proteins | sample KB304_FD_96880 | JGI IMG/M metagenome (GOLD analysis project Ga0134124, IMG submission 96880) | Terrestrial soil microbial communities without Nitrogen fertilizer from Kellogg Biological Station, Michigan, USA - KB3-0-4 | ecosystem: Environmental > Terrestrial > Soil > Unclassified ... | reverse complement strand
GGTCACTCTTTTGGTGGCATCTACGTGCGCGTGTTCGCCGACATGTACCCAAAGGAAGTAGCGGGTATAGTGCTGATCGATCCTTCGCAGGAGAGTTTTAACGATTGGCTGAAGTTGAATTATGCGGATCGTCTCAAAGCGCAGGAAAGTGATATCGCGAAGGCAAGGGAAGGGGTTCAGGGCGAGTTTGCGGCGCTCGACACTTCCTACGCACAGGCTCGAGCGGCGAAGGTGCGCGAAGGAATTCCGGTAACACTGCTAACTGCAACCGAAGATGCAACCATGCCCGCAGAGGGCAAAAAAATGTGGATCGAGAAACACAAGGAATGGTTGGCAACGGTTCCCGGCAGCAAACACATTATTGTCGAAAAGACTACTCACTTCATTCAATTGCAACAACCTGCGCTCGTGATAGACACAATCAAACAGGTTGCGAAACAGCCGCGGTAGTTGGACCGTCAAACATCGGAGGTTCAAATGGGAAGTAAGACACTCTTCGATGCGGCAATGGAAGGACAAGCCTCCGGCACTCCAAATCTTCGGCAGGCGGTGCCCTTCTTCAACGTCAAGGACATCGAGGCATCGTTGCGATTTTATGTAGACGGGCTCGGTTTCGCGATCACGCGACAATGGAATCCGGGTGGCCGACTCCGATGGTGTTGGCTGGAACGGGATGGCGTCGCCATTATGCTTCAGGAGTACTGGAAGAATGGGCAGCCGGGTGGGTGGCCGGTAGGGCTTTTGGGCCAGGGAGTGTGCATCTGTTTCGTGTGTGCGGACGCCATTGCCGTGTATCACGATTCGAAAGCACGAGGCCTCGACCCGTCGAGACCATTCGTGGGCAACAATCTCTGGGTCACATCGTTCACTGACCCCGACGGCTACCGCCTGGACTTTGAGAGTCCCACCGATGTACCTGAGGAGACCGTCTATTCCGATCCGGCGTGAACGGCGCTTAGCCATCGTTTCCTCTCACTATGCCTCACACTGTTGTACTAATTAGTGCAGGAGGGGACGGGCATGAAGATAAATCGACGCGACCTGCTCTGCGCAAGTGGATTGTCCGTGCTTGCGAGTACGCGCGCCTTCGGACACTTCACGGGTGCTCGTTCGCAATCTCAGAATCCTGGAGCGCGCCTCCTCGAAGCTCTTCAACGAAATAGGCTTCCGCTAACGATGAGCGACGTTCCCGCGGGGCGTGGCTGGGATTGGCTGATCCAGGAAGCGCGGAGTGCACACTTTACGCTGATCGGCGAGGAACACGGAGTTGCGGAGACAGCCCAACTCTCAGCAGCCCTTTTCAGTGCGCTTCGTGGATCTGGCTACAGCCGAATGGCCATCGAGGTTTCGCCGATCATAGCGCAGGACATTGAAGCGGCCATAAGGCGTAATGGCCCGAAGGGGATTGCGGATTTTTTTGCTCTTCCCACCACCTTCAGTCCCCTCTATCTGCGTGAGGAAGCCCAGTTTCTCACCACGGTCATCAATGCCACGCCTAAAAGTGAGCGCGTTTTGTGGGGGCTCGATCGTGAACTTTTCAGCGATCGCTATCTAATCTCCAGGCTTGAAACCCGAGTGCCGCCGCGCGCAAGAGAGTCTTTTACGCGACTGAAGGAGGCGTCTACGAATGCCTGGGCGCGCGTGCAGCAAAATCCGGGCCCGGAAAACATGTTTCTCTTCTCGCAAGATCCGGCAGTCGTGTCGGCTGTCCGAGCCGCTTGGCCCAACCCGGACAGCGAGAGTGACACAATCCTGCGCACGCTCGAGGAAACACTCGCCATCAATGCTACGGCACGCACCGGCACCGCGTATGCTTCCTCGCAGCAGCGCGCCCAATGGAACCGGAAGAACCTGGCGGAGCGGCTAAGGGAAGAGCAGCGGCGCGGAGCGCTGCCGAAGGTGATGCTCAAATTTGGTTACAACCACATGATCCGCGGCGCCAATTACGTCAACACCTTCGATCTCGGCGCAATGGCGAATGAAGTGGCAGCGTTCAATGGTGGTAGCGCCTTCCATATCATTGTTCTGCCTGGTCCGGGTTCTCGTCAGGCTGTGCTCGGGCCGGGCCGGAGCTTCGTCTCCGTGGCGAGCGATGACTTTGACGAATTCCGAAGTGGCGACCAACGCCTCACGCGCGTGCTTTCAAATGCCAATGCCGCGGGTCATGAAGTGATTGACCTGCGCGCGCTACGCCCGCTGGCAATGCGAGGTCTCGAGGGTTGGAATCCCGACCTCGTGCGGACGATCCATGGCTACGACGCGGCTGTGATCTGGAAAGGGGCACATGCCTCCTCGGGTTGAGATGAGATGCAAAGCGGAAAAGAAATCTCGGCTCCGCAAACCGGTGCCGATACCGCGGCTAATCGAGGTGATAAAATGGTCTAAAGCTGAATGTGCGCGAACTACTCTCTGCACGCGGAGACTTTGGTTAAATGAGAAAACTAATCTACGCAATCAACATCACCCTCGACGGCTGCTGCGACCACACGAAATTAAGCGGTTATGAGGAAATATACGAATACTACACGCACCTCATGAGAGACGTTGACCTACTAGTGTATGGGCGTAAAACCTATCAGTTGATGGTTCCTTTTTGGCCCGATGTCGCAAAAAACCAGTCTGGACAGACAAGGGCAATGAACGAATTTGCTCAGGCATTTGACTCCAACGACATTGTCGTCTTCTCAGAATCGTTAGACACGGCTGAAGGAGAAAATACCAGAATCGTTCGTTCGAACCTCCAAGACGAAATCCTAAACTTGAAACAACAACCAGGGAAAAATATTCTAACTGGTGGTGTATCTATTCCTTCACAACTTATCGAGCTTGGTCTGGTCGATGAATATAGTTTTGTCGTTCAGCCAATACTTGTGGGGGAAGGACGACGTTTGTTGGAAGATGTTCGCCTGCCGGAGAAATTGCAAGTGAAGCTTGTTGAGTCGAAGACTTTCAAATCAGGATGCGTCGCGCTTCGTTACGTGAAACCGTGACAGACGTCCTCAACCCGCAGATCGAAAAGGCGTGTATGCGAGAAAGTGTTTCACGCAAAGACGCCAAGGCCCGCAAAGGCGCAAAGACGGAAAGGCGCAGGCGCTACGGGCGTTTTTAAAGGTTTTCTTTGCGCCTTTGCGGGCCTTGGCGCCTTTGCGTTGAAAATGTTTCCTTCGAACAGAGCGTTTTAGCCCACGCTTTGCTTAACGCTGCTTCGCAGGGTAAGGTCACGAATGACCGCCGGTCCAATAAACTCTATTTTGCGTCGGCGTTGTGTTCTTTCGCTGCGTTAGTTGAGACCGAATTTTGCGCCGGAAGATGGTGGAAACGATCCTCTTCCGGTGCACCTTCTGGATCATCCAGCGTTACCAGCAACTCCAGGTCTTCTTCGCTCATGGTGAATCTCCCTGTGCTCGATGGGCTTTTAACCCAGATCGCACTTTGTCATGCGTCATCGTTGTGGCCCAGCGCCTTTCGAAGCAGCTGCAGCAGCGGTAGGTTCCGGAGTTCTTGACGGCTTGGACTGACTAAGCCAGTCTTCGAAACGGATGTTGCCAAGTTGCGCATCACTGCCTGGCACGAGTGAGTATTCGCTCAACTCAGTACCGAAGTAGCGCGCGTGTGGATCAGCGATCACCTCGCGCGGATCATGGCGGGCGCTCAGGGCGCGACGAATCAGTTCATCAAAGCGGAACTGCTCGGGGCCGCCCACCTCAACGATTCCATTCAACGGTGGTCCCATGGCCACTCTGGCCACCGCAGTCGCAACATCGTCGGCCGCCATGGGCTGGAAACGCACCGGTGCCACGCGAACCGCATAGCTCACTGTCGCCGAGTCGGCGATGCGATTGACGAACTCGAAGAACTGCGTCGCGCGTACGATCGAGTAAGGGATCGAGGATTGACTAATCAGCTTTTCCTGAGCGACCTTCGCCCGCAGATAGCCGCTGTCGGGCAGACGGTCAGAGCCGATGACAGACAATGCTACGTGATGTCGCACACCGGCGTTCGTTTCATAGCTGAGTAAGTTACCGGTTGAGGTTTTGAAAAACTCCATCACCGGCGCATCCTCGAACGACGGCGAATTCGACACATCGACGACTACTGACGCACCTTCGAGAACTTCGGCGAGTCCTTCGCCAGTCAATGTATTTACCCCCGAGTTTGGTGACGCAGCGATAACGTCGTAGCCCCGCTCACTGAGCTGCGAAACAACCTTTGACCCAATAAGCCCGCTACCGCCAATCACTACAATCTTCATATTTGCTTTTTCGTTTGCCATAGTTGACTCCTCATTGTGAACTGCGCCTACTCCTTAAACGGGGAGTTCAGCAAATAGTCCACGGTTGACACCGGCTTGTAGCCGGGCACAAAACGCTCGCCAAAATCGCGCGCGAAGTTGTCATAAGTCGTGTCCGGACGTGTCTCCACGATATGGCAGACCGCGCGCGTGAATTGTTGCTTCATCTCCAGCCGCGGAAACTCCTTCACGATCGCAGCAATCTCAGTCTCCTTCAGAGACTCGTAACCCCAACCGCCCCAATCCAGACCAATACCCATCGTGCTCAAAGCGACTTCAACCTCCTTGTGTAGGGCGATGGAAGGAGTCGAGTTCAGTGCCACCGTGTCCCAGACCAACTGGGACCGGCGATCATCAAAACCCTGATCACGTGCGAATGCGCGCGCTGCATTCGCTCCCTCCACTTCAAATCGGAGCGGCCCATTGAAGTCGTGCGCCAGACCCACGTCGTGAAGAATGGTGGCGAGAGCGAGAACTTCGCCGTCATTTACAGTCTGACTACGTTGCGCGATGATTGATGCAAAGAGCCAGCATCGCATCGAGTGGTTGAACAGGTATGGCTCAGTCCGCGCGCGTGCGAACTCGATTGCCCGAGAAATCACAGGGGTGTCCGGTACGGACACCCCAGCCAGTAAACGGGTCGCGACGCTGGTTTGCGCTTTCAAGTTAGTGGCGCTCCTTGCGTTTTGTTGTTTACTATTCCGGCTCAGTTTTTTGCGACACGGAATTGCTCCTCCTTGATGAAGGCGAGCAGATCGGCGTTGATCTGATCCTGATGTGTAGCGGTGATGCCGTGCGGCGCTCCCGGGTAGTAAATTTCCTTCGCGCCCTTAATGAGTTGTGCCGACTTTACGGCAGAATTCTTCACCGGAACGACCTGGTCGTCCTCGCCGTGAAGCACCAAAGTGGGTACATCAAACTTCTTGAGGTCTTCAGTGAAGTCTGTCTCGGAAAAGGCCTTGATACTCTCGTAGGCGTTCTTCAGACCCGACTGCATACTCCACGCCCAAAATTGGTCGAGCACGCCCTGCGAAACATTAGCGCCCGGGCGGTTGGCCCCGTAAAAGGGACCGGCGAACTCCCTATACGTCTGCGAGCGGTCGTTCGCGAGCTTAGTACGAAGGTCGTCGAATATCTCTATGGGCAGCCCTTCGGGATTGGCGGGGGTTTTCAGCATCAGCGGTGGTACTGCGGCAATCAGGACGGCCTTGGCGACCCGGCTCGTTCCGTGGCGGCCGATGTATCGCGCCACTTCTCCGCCTCCGGTGGAGTGGCCCACCACCGTGACTTGCCTGAGATCGAGGGCTTCGATCACTGCCGCAAGATCGTCGGCATAGCCGTTCATGTCATTGCCGGATGACGCTTGGCTGGACCGGCCGTGGCCGCGTCGGTCGTGCGCGACCACGCGGAAGCCGTTCTGTGCGAGGAAGAGCATTTGCCCATCCCACATATCAGCATTCAACGGCCACCCATGCGAAAAGGTAACGGCCGGGCCACTGCCCCAATCCTTGTAGTAAATCTGCGTTCCATCTTTGGTGGTAATAGTGCTCATTTGGACGCTCTCTTTCTGGTGTTGGACACCTGGTAAATTTACGTTGCGAGTTCCTTTTTCCGAGCTAAGTCACGATTTGTTCATCCGCGTTCCGATTTAGCGCCGACTCTACAGCGCTTAGCAGAGCTGCTTCCGTAACCGGTTTCTTAAGAAAAGCAATTGCCCCCGCTGCAACTGCTTCGTCGTGTGTCTTGTCGTCACCCTGGGCAGTGATGACGATGACTGGAATGCTTTGTTCCTCAGCCACCAACCTCTGCTGCAGTTCAAGGCCGGTTATCCCCGGCAGGCGCACGTCCAGAATCGCGCAGTCTGTTTGTGATGGCGTGTCTGAATCAAGATACTCCTCGGCCGAAGCAAACAATTTGACTTCGAACCCAACGGAACTGATCAGATTCTCCAGCGCTTCACGAATCGATTGATCGTCATCCACGACCGCGATAAGAGGCTTATGCTTCAAATACAATCCCTTCCGCTTGAATTCTCGAATTGTTTGAGATTGGCGTGAGGTTACACTTCGAGGTGGCCGATTTCTATCAGACCTTGGTATGAGGTGACGGCGAACACGATGGGCACGCGTATTTCACGCGATTCAAATGCGTGGTGATCTAAAATGCACCCAGACGTTCGGCCATATGGACGAGATCCACTAGCGATTCAGCTCGCATTTTCTGCATGACCTTCCCGCGGTGCTGCTTGATGGTGATTTCGCTGTTGTTGAGCTTGAGCGCGATCTGTTTGTTAAGCAGTCCCTGCACGACCAGCCGCATCACCGCGCGTTCCTTGGGCGTGAGTTGATCATAACGCTCGCGAAGTTCCGCTACGTTGGCTCGATCCGCACGGGCCAGACGATCGCATTCGAGTGCCGAGTTAATCGCAGCCAGGAGTTCCAAATCACCAACCGGCTTAGTCAGAAACTCAACCGCACCTGCTTTCATCGCACGTACCGACGTTGGAATATCGCCATGACCGGTAATGAAGATTATCGGAAGCTGGATGCCGGCGTGGCGCAGCTCGCTTTGAAGATCCAGGCCTGAAAGTCCAGGCATCTGCACATCGAGGACCAAACAGCCGGCGGGATCGCGAGGACAGTCACGGAGAAAGTCCTGCGCCGCAGCGTAGGTTTCTGCCTGCTGACCGATCGAGTTGATAAGATTCTCGAGCGCGGTGCGTATTGAGGGATCGTCATCGACGATAAAGATTGTCGCTTTTGTCGCCTTCATATATCCCTCGCAGCCATGGGTAACGTGAATTGAAAAGTTGCGCCGTACTGTTCGTTTGCTTCAGTCCAAAGACGCCCGCCGTGCGCGTCAATGATTGAACGGCTGATCGCCAGGCCCATCCCCATCCCTTCAGGCTTGGTGGTGCAAAAAGCGTCGAAAACATGGTGAGCCGTTTGCGGATCGATTCCCGGTCCATTATCACTCACTGCGATCCGAACACCGTTGTCCTTGAAACGTCCGGACGTGATCGCCAATGCTCGTTGTCGATCCTCGATGCCCAGCATGGCCTCGACCGCGTTAACGATCAGATTTAGCAGCACCTGCTGTAACTGAATGCGGTCACCGGGGACGTTTGGGAGATCGTCTACCAGTACGACGCGTAAGCGGATATTGTGCTGAACAATCTTGCTCTGAGTCAGGGCTACGACTTCATTGACTAAGTCGTTTACATCGAGCAGTGTCTTTGACGGGGGCGTATTCTTGAGCAGTGCTCGAATGCGCGCAAGCACCTGACCGGCGCGGTCGCCGTCGCGAATAATCAGTGCTGCTGAGTCCTGCGCCTTGGTGAGATTGGGCGGATCGAACGCTAGCCAACGTAGCGCAGCATTCGCATTCCAGACCATTGCCGTAAGCGGTTGGTTGATCTCATGCGCAATCGAAGCGGCCAGTTCGCCTACAGTCATTACGCGGTTCAGGTGGGCGAGCTCCGACTGCATTTCGCGCAAGTCCGCTTCCGCTTTCTTGCGTTCAGTTATTTCTGCTGAAATTCCAAACAAAGCGTAAGGCTTACCGGTTTCGTCGGAGAGTAAGCTCTTCGTGGTAAGAAAGACACGATCACCGCAATCCGTCGTCAATACCTCCTCGGTTTCCGAAGCACTGCCTGTTTCAATCACCTGACGATCGCCGGCATCGTAAGCGGCGGCATTCAGCGGAAACAGATCGAAAGAAGTCTTTCCGAGGATCTCTTGCGACCGCAGTCCTACCACCTCTTCGAACTTTCGATTAACGAGTACAAAATGTCCGTCGAGATCCTGGACATGAATCACAGCCGGCGAGTTATCGAAGATTGCCTGAATAAGCCGCTGCGTCTCTCTCAGAGTGTCTTCGGTGCGTTTACGCTCGATACCCTGGGCGATGACCGGCGCGACGGATTCGAGAGCTTCGATGGCGTCCTGTTCCAGAGAGTGTCGTGCAAACATCGCGATCACGCCGACCGTTCTGCCTTCAACCAGGAGCGGATATCCGGCAAACGAAATCATCCCTTCCCGCCGTGCCCATTCCTTATCGCTGACGCGCTCGTCCGTCTGAACGGTATTGGTTAAATGAGGTTTCTGCACAGCGGCTATGAGCCCGATTTTGAAACTACCGACCGGAATGCGCGCATGTGCGCCATTGAGATGGGTGTAGAGTCCCGCGCTGGCTGCCAGTTCCAGTACCTGCTGTTCATTATTGACCAACCATATGCGTGCGAACGCCGCATCGAGGTGACGCACAAGAGCCGCCGCGCAAAGCTGTAACATTTCGCGCGCCGGCTTCTCGCTCTCGCTAACTGCCGCACTAACTTCGGCGTGCAGGACGGCGTGGCGGGCTAACCTTGCTTGCCTGTCTTGCAGACGCTTGCGTTCGCTGATGTCGCGTGCGATTCCGGTGAAGAACCGCCGGCCGTCAGTGGTGAATTCTGCAAATGAGATTTCCAGTGGAATCTCAACGCTGCTCTTATGCAAGCCGGGCAGTTGAACCGACGCCCACCCAATATGCTTCTGGCCCGTCTTGACGTAGTGCGTGATTCCGCTCTTGTGCAGACGACGCAGATATTCCGGCATCAGCATAGTGAGTGGCTGACCGATCATCTCCTGGCTGGAGTAGCCGAAGATCCTTTCCGCTGCCGGATTGACGGTTAGTATCGTGCTGTCGGAATCGATCGTAATGATCGCATCCGTGGCGGCCTCGGTCACAGCACGATAATGCTCTTCACTTTCGCGAAAGGCTGGTTTGTCTCGCTGACTCTCGATTAACTTCTCGGAACCAGGCATGACTCTGCTAATTCTGCTGGTTGGACGTGTGGGGGAACTAACTTGGCTTACGTCACGACACTGCGCGCAGCGGGTAATTGTCTTTCGAAATAGCCCAAATTCTATGGATTGCTACCGGCCGCGTCAACAATCACGGTCATCAATCAGCAAGCGTGTTTTTTGCCGAGGATATTTCTCGCGCAAAGGCGCCAAAAGCGCTGCCGCGTTTTCAGAGGTTTTCTTTGCGCCTTTGCGCCTTTGCGCGAGAAATATTCTTGCCACCGATGCGCCCTCAGTCTCTTGTGCAACGCTGGTCCGTCGACGACTTTATACGACAACATCCCGTAGATTCAGTTGCTGCGACGATCAATGCGAGCAAACTTATCGCGCTGCAAAACCACGCACGGAATGCATAGCGCAGGTCGTGGACGATATTGAGCATGTTCTATGTACCGGAGACGAGCCGGAAAAGTTCGCCCTTCTTCGCCAGCCTGAGCTACTATTAAGCTCAGGCTTTTGCTTCATTTTTTGCGTTGGGACGCAGCGATAATTTCACTCGCGGCTGCGGCGCGTGTAGTCGCGAATAATTTGGCGCGACTCCACCGCAGGAGATCATTATGCTCACCGAAACTTATCAAGATCTCAAGTATGCGTCACGAACACTACGCAAGCATCCAGGCTTTGCGGCTGTCGTGGTAATCACTCTTGCACTGGGCATCGGCGCCAACACCGCAATCTTCAGCTTCGTTGACGCAGTGATTCTCAACCCACTGCCATTTCCTGAATCTGATCGTCTGGTCGTCATTAGCCAAACAAACAATGAGGGTAATGAAATCAGCGTTTCGCTGCTCAACTTTCAAGACTGGCAGGCACGTTCGAGATCTTTTGACGAGTTCGGGGGCGTTCGCTTCAGGACATTTAATCTCACCGGTGTCGATACCCCACAACATTTACCTGGGCAAGAAGTGACGTTGAGCTACTTCTCCATTCTTGGCGTGCAACCACAATTAGGCCGCGTCTTTTCGCCGGACGAAGACAAGTACGGAGCAGCGCGCACTGCACTGATTAGTGATTCACTTTGGCGGACAGCTTTCGGCGCAGACCCAAATATCCTGGGCCGTAGTATCAAGCTGGGCGGCGACCCCTTCACAGTCATCGGCGTCATGCCACCTCATTTCGAATTGTTTTCGAAGCCCGATATCTTGACGCCTCTGAGTGGCTCGTTGGATCCAAAGTCTCCGTGGTTTGATCGCGGCAACCACATGGGTTTGTATGCTCTCGGCAAAGTGAGAAAAGGAATTTCAGTCAGTCAGGCTGAAACTGAAATGCGACAGATCGGAGCACAGCTCGAAAAAGAGTATCCGGCAGTTAACAGCGGGCATGGAGTACTTACGCAATCTCTAAAAACCTCGGTTGTACATGATGTACGCTCGACGCTGCTTGTGCTAATGGGTGCGGTTGGATTTGTCTTGCTTATCGCGTGCGTCAACGTCGCCAATCTGTCGCTGGCGCGTTCACTGGTACGACAACAGGAGATGGGAATCAGAATGGCGCTGGGTGCGGGACGAGGGCGCTTGATTCGGCAGTCGTTGAGCGAAAGTCTTCTCCTATCAATACTCGGCGGTTTAGCAGGAGTCCTCGTCGCGCGCTTGTTGTTGTCTGCGCTAATCAGTTTGGCGCCACCCAATTTGCCGCGTTTAACTGACGTGCAGTTGAGTGGTCGGGTGTTGATATTCACTGCCGCAGTTACTTTGTTGACGAGTGTTTTGTTTGGACTCTTGCCTGCGTTGTCGTCAACACGGATCGCTGCGGCGTTCAGTGAAGGAGGTCGAACCTCGACTTCGGGGCCTATCCGCCGGCGTCTTTTTGACAGCTTACTGGTTGCAGAGATCGCATTCGCACTGATTGTGTTAACTGGCGCAGGCTTGATGACTCGCACAATGTACAAAATCGCCAACGTCGATCCTGGATTTCGAACCGATCATCTTTTGACGATGCGGATGGACATTTACGGGCCACAGTACCGGAACAATCTCCCGCACATCGAAGCTTTTCAGAAGGCGGCGTTAACGAATATCAAGGCGTTACCTGGTGTCGAATCCGCCGCTTTCACGCTTTCTCTACCGATTGCAGGCTCGCAGTGGGGATCGGTGTTCATTGTTGGCGATCAGCCTGTACTCGACCGTTCACAAATACCGATTGCTGCCTTTAATCCGGTCAGCCCCGAATACTTTCAAACGATGGGAATCCGTTTGCTGCAGGGGAGATCTTTTACCGAAGCCGACGGACCGCAATCACCCAAAGTTGCGGTCATCAATGAAACGATGGCACGTCGCTTTTGGCCCAACGAGAATCCGATTGGCAAACGTGTGAGACAGGGTTGGCCGGAATGGACCACGCCATTTTGCGAGGTCATCGGTGTGGTAGCGGACGTTAAGTTGAACGGTGTTATTGAGACGACGCCGCTTCACGTTTACTTGCCGCTCGCACAAAATGGGAACGCGAGCGTGTACCTGGCTGTTCGCACCAGGCCGGAACCACAGACACTAGCTGCATCAGTTCAGTCAGCAGTGCATTCGATGGACAGCCAAATTCCGATCTATCAGGTTCGTACGATGGACGAACGACTTAAGGGCGCAGTTGTGTCACAACGAGCTGCAATGATTTTACTGAGTGCTTTCGCACTGCTGGCAATGTTGCTTGCGGCGGTTGGTATCTACGGCGTGATTTCGTGGAGCGTTGTGCAGCGCACGCGTGAGCTGGGGCTGCGTATGGCATTGGGCGCTCTCCCTCGCGAAGTGATGTGGTTGGTGCTGCGTAGAAGCATGTTGCTTGTATTGGCAGGAGTAATGTTGGGTCTATTGGGTGCGTTTGCAGTATCACGCCTGCTCGGAGCTGCTCTAACAGAAGGTGGTCCAGGAAACACTCCGCTGCTATTTGGAGTGCAGGCAGTCGATCCGCTCACGTTTGTCGTTGCCCCGATCTTATTGGCACTCGTTGCATTTATTGCTTGTTGTTTGCCGGCCTGGCGGGTAACGAAGATAAATCCGTTAGTGGCACTCAGGTACGAGTGATTTGAGTCGTGTCGCAGTTTGAAACTTTAGCAGCGCTCAATTCATACGGTGGCAAAATAGTATGGTGGATTATTATCAGGTTCTCGGGGTCAAGAGCACTGCCTCAGTTAAAGAGATCAAGGCTGCATACAAGCGGCTCGCGCGGCAGCAACACCCGGATCTCAACGGCGGCTTGCCCGAGGCCACTCAAGCATTTGTCCAAATCTCGCGCGCCCGAGACATATTGATCGATCCACAACGCCGCGCTGCGTATGACGCACAGCGCCACGCTTACGCTGCCAAAGGCGCTGCAGTCGTGAACACGACCGTCGACACTTATTTACGACGCGCGCGATCGGATGCTCGCATCAAAAAGAATCTCGAAAAATTCTTGATGACGGAACGGGAAGACGCGCGCGCTCTTCGGCAAGCTGTCTTTCCGATCGTAGCGTTTCTCTTCGCTGCATTCTTTGTACCGTTGGTTCGTCCTCACTTTTGGCGTAGCTCCGGCTGGACCGGACGTACCGTAATTTTAATTCTGCTTTGCACAGGCGTATGGCATACCCTCTCCAAGATTTGGACCGCCGTCAAATTGCATACGGATGATGATCGAATCGTTGCCACTGACGATCAAGTGCTCGCAAACCGATGGAGTAGACGCCAGGCAATTCTCTTGATCGCGTTCTCAGCCATCGGATGCGGGCTGCTGGGAACTCTGATTGGCATGTCTTTCAGCGACTCTTTGTTGAGTGCAATGCCGATGTTCTTTGACGCGTCGATTCGCCCGGAGTTGCTATTTTATCCATGGATTATGGTCTTGTTACTCGATGCGGGGCACGCATTAAGTCAGAGAATCGACATCTGAATTTACGAATGCGTGTGGCGGTTTCTTAGGCCCCGCCGGCTGGTGCAGCAGAGCAACCGATCGGTGATGGCACTAGGCTTGCGCATAAACGTTCTGGTCGAAAGAATTGTTTGGTTTCATTGCATAATGAGGAGGTTCTAACTATGCGCAAAGTTTTGTTAACCGTATTTTGTACGCTTTGTTTGATGGCAACGGCGGGTGCTGCTGGGGCCCAACAAACTCAAACACCCGAGAACAAAGACAAAAACGCGGCGGAAAAGACCGCTGATAAAGCGAAAGAAGCGGGCCAGGAAGTCAGCGATAAAGCTGGCGACGTAAAGGACAAGAGCGTAAAGGGCGTCAAGAAGACCGGCCAGAAGACAAAAGAAGTTGCGGGCGACGCCGGCAACAAAGCTGAAGACATCAAAGACAAAACGGTTGATACCACCAAAAAGGGCGTGAACGAAGTTGGTGACAAAGCTGAAGACGTCAAAGACAAGACGGTTGATACCACCAAAAAGGGCGTGAACGAAGTTGGTGACAAAGCCGAAGACGTCAAAGACAAGACTGTTCACACCACCAAAAAGGGTGTGAACGAAGTTGGTGACAAAGCCGAAGACGTCAAAGACAAGACTGTTCACACCACCAAAAAGGGTGTGAATGAAGTTGGTGACAAAGCCGAAGACGTCAAAGACAAGACTGTTCACACCACCAAAAAGGGCGTGAACGAAGTTGGTGACAAAGCTGGAGACGTCAAAGACAAGACTGTTGACACAACGAAGAAGGCTGTAAATGTAGCCGGCGATGCAGCCACAGAGGTGAAGGATAAGACGGCTACGGGCGTGAAGGTGTCCGCCGAAAAAGGGAAAGAGATAGGTAACGAGGCTGTGGACAAGGCCGGCGACGTCAAGGACAAGGGCGAGAAAGCCGCGAAGAAATCCGGCAACTGGTTAACCCGTACCTTTAAGAAGATCTTCTGAGTGCGTCTGGCGGCGTTCTTTACTGGCAAAGCCGAGGTCCGTTGTTCTGCGTTGCCGGGGTGCGGGTAAGGCTTTGCCTTCGGCTGCTCGGCTGCACCTCAGGTTCTATCTGGATCTTTGGTCCGTGATGAATGTGGCGAGCACGTTTGTCGGAAAGCTTCCACTATTCGTACCGGACCAATTCGGCGGAAAAAACAACGTGAGTGTTAGGAGCTGGCACATGAGGATTTTCTATTTGGTCGCCGCCATTTTGGTATCAGTCTCTTCTGTTACGGCCCAGGATGATTCGATAAAGAACTTCCTACGTGTAAATAAGGAATTCTGCACAGGCGGACAACCGAGCTTACAGCACCTTGAAAAACTGAAAGCTGATGGCGTGAAGGCGATAATCAATCTACGTCAGCCCACGGAGTATGCGGCGGCGGAAGAGGAAGCCAAAGCAAAAGCTCTCGGATTCCGATATTTCAATATCCCAGTTTCGCCCACCGATCCGAAAGACGATCAGGCCACAGAGTTTTTGAAGATCACTGACGATTTAGAGAATCGGCCTGCGTTCATTCATTGTCGATCCGCGGCGCGCGTCGCCGCTTTTTGGATGATCAGACGTGTTTTGCGCGACCACTGGAAAACCGAAGATGCGTTGAAGGAAGCGGAAAAGATTGGTCTGGGAGATCATCCAGCCCTAAGCGAATTCGCGCAGAAGTACATCGAGAGGCATCGATAAGCTCACCAGTACGTGTTTGCGAGAAAATTACTCACGCAAAGGCGCAAAGGCGCAAAGCGCTGCCGCGCTTCAAAGGCTTTCTTTGCGTCTTTGCGCCTTTGCGTCAAAAATATTTTCCCGCTCCCAAGGCTCACGCCGTTTTCTCCTCACGCAGGCCGAGTTCGACGATCATCTGCTCGCGCATCGCAAATTTCTGAACCTTGCCAGTTACCGTCATAGGAAACATCTCGACAAACTTGATGTATCGGGGAATTT
>Ga0134124_10002477_pt1 | contig 14933 bp, 14 predicted proteins | sample KB304_FD_96880 | JGI IMG/M metagenome (GOLD analysis project Ga0134124, IMG submission 96880) | Terrestrial soil microbial communities without Nitrogen fertilizer from Kellogg Biological Station, Michigan, USA - KB3-0-4 | ecosystem: Environmental > Terrestrial > Soil > Unclassified ... | reverse complement strand
TCCAGAACAATATCATCAACGAAGCAACATCAATCAATTGCAACGGTTCCTACGAACTGGGAACTTCCACGTTCAACTGCTGGAACAAAAAAGGTCATGGGGCCACTAATTTGCACAAGTCTCTCCGGGAATCGTGTGATGTTTATTATTACCAGCTGGGTGAAAAGCTGGGGGTAGATAAAATAGCGGCAGCAGCTCATGCCTTCAAGCTGGGGGCTCCGCTCGGGGTTGAGCTGCTCAACGAACGAAGCGGGCTCATTCCGACGTCGGAATGGAAGCTGAAACGTTTCGGCAAACGGTGGTTTCATGGTGAAACCCTTTCGGTCTCAATCGGACAGGGAGCGGTCCTGCTGACCCCGATTCAGTTGGCTTCCATGACGGCAACTATTGCCAATGAAGGTACAATTTACCGGCCCCATCTCGTAAAACGGATCGTTGATGCCGACGGACAAACTCTTCGGGAAACCAAAAATGAAGTCATCGGCACCGCCTCTTTTTCCAAGGAGTCATTCCGGCTTGTCAAGGATGGGATGCTGGCAGTCGTCAATGAACCGGGCGGTACCGGTTCCGGGGCCCGGCTGTTTGACGTCAAGGTAGCGGGTAAAACCGGCACATCGCAGGTAGTCAAGATGCGCGACAGCAAAAAGAACACTCCATACCAATACCTTGACCATGCCCTTTTTGTAGCGTTTGCACCTTATGATAAACCGGAAATAGCTGTTGCTGTCGTGGTTGAGCACGGTGAGCATGGCGGAGCAGCTGCCGCTCCAATTGCAGGCACGATTCTGAGGGCGTATTTTGACGGCAAAAAACCGGTTCGCAAAGAAGCGCCGTCCTCGTCAGAGGAAGATGATGAAGATGAAAACAGTGATGAGCATGATGAAAAACGGGGACCTGCTGTCGTGAAAGAGCCAAGAATCAACGGAGATGCCGCTCATGATTGATCGTCGTCTCCTGACCAACATAGACTGGATTCTGGCCGGACTGGTTGTGACGGTATGCCTTCTGGGAATATTGAATATCTACAGCGCGACTACTCCCTACAAGATTGTCGGGACTGCCTACTATATCAAACAGTTTTACTGGATGCTGGTGGGGATGATCATATCACTGATCGTATGCAGCCTGGATTATCACTTACTTGAGGATTTATCCTACTGGTTTTACGGACTAATGGTACTGTTGCTGCTTGCCGTGCTTGTTGTCGGCAGACGGTCAATGGGAGCTACCCGCTGGCTGAATCTCGGATTTTTCAATATTCAGCCGTCAGAACTCATGAAACTCGTTATCATAGTGACGTTTGCCCGTTTTTTTAACAATTTTCAATCGGTCGGCGGCCTGACAGTCAAAGAAGTTATTATTCCTTTGGGCCTTCTTGGGCTCCCGGTGGCGTTGATCATGAAGCAGCCGGATTTAGGTACGGCTACCCTGATCATACTGATCGCACTGTCGATGATCATGTACGTAGGCCTTAGGTGGTCAACCGTTGTGACATTTGTCTGCATCACGATACCCATGACCTGGATTGGTTGGATGTTCCTGCTGCGTCCGTATCAGAAAAACCGCGTCCTCGATTTCCTGAACCCCGAACGCTCACGACTCGGAAGTGGCTATCACATCATTCAAAGTAAAATTGCTGTCGGTTCGGGCGGTGTCTTTGGCAAGGGTTTTGTCAAGGGGACTCAGTCGCAGCTCCGTTTTCTTCCCGAGCAGCATACCGATTTCGCATTCTCCGTCTTTGCCGAGGAGTGGGGTTTTATAGGTTGCCTGCTACTGATCATCATCTACCTCTCGCTGGTGCTGTGGGGACTCAATATCGCCCGCCACTGTAACGACCGTTTGGGCGGCCTGCTCGCGGTTGGCGTTACGGCAATGCTCTTCTGGCATATAGTCATCAATATGGGAATGGTGATCGGCCTGTTCCCGGTGGTCGGTGTTCCGCTGCCGTTTTTTTCCTACGGCGGCACCTCAATGATCACTTCCATGGTCGGAATCGGTCTGCTGCAGAGCATCAGCATGCGGCGCTTCATGTTCTGACCTGGTCGTACAAAAGCCCCGCTTTCCGATTGGAAGCGGGGCTTTGTATGTTCCGGCATGATACCACCCAGCCCTGATAACGGGATAAGTGCGTTAACGACTTACTAAATTATTTCAACATTCAAAATTTCCCCTTCGATATCGACTACCCTCACGCGGTCTCCCGCACGCAGCCTCTCTCCAGAATTGCAACACCACTCTTCGGCACCGAGAACGGCACCGGGAAATTTGACGATTCCTCGTTCATGGCCGTCTTCGGTACCACGTATTATGACGCCGGTCTCACCGACTATCCCCTCCTTCGATATCCTGACGTGATTGCGGGTACCCTTGGGTTTCAAATACTTGAACCACATAGCCGTAAAACAGATCGATACTACCGGCCAGAGCACAACCTGTCCCGCCAGAGGAAAGTCAGGCCAAAAACCGCTGAGCGCACCGACAACCAGCGCCCCCAGACCGAACCAGATAATCGTAAATGATGGAATTATCAACTCCAGACCGATCAGGCAAAAACCGGCAATAATCCAGTACCACCATTCTATCTGCATATGTAACCTCACCAGCAGAGAGTGTTTTTCGGAAAGTATACCAGATATTTACGGCAGACAAATAAATCACCGACACCTTAATTAATCTTTTGCACAAATCCGCCGGTTGAATTATCGTACGGACAGGGAGTGACAGGTGGCAGCAATAGTCAAATGCAGTACAACGATCATAAGACTGGTTTTCGGCGCTGCGATCTGGTGTTCTTTTGCCGGCTGTACAGGCGCTCTTATCTACCGACCTGAGAAAAAACAAAAGCTCGCAACTCCCGGTACAGAAACAGATAAACAACTTCCGCCGATGCCTGACTTAAAAGCCAACAATTCCACTCTTGCAGGAATTGATACTACCGGAATGGGTATTCGTGACGATGTCTATATCTGGATATATGAGAATTATACAACAACCATCAAACGCACAATACTCATGACTATGGCCAAGACTCTTCAGGACGTAATGGCAAAAACCCCGAAAACCACGGAAGAGGCGCGGCATCTGGAACAGTCATTCAAAGATGCTTCAATAATGTTAAAGGCAGTTCGAGGACTTACACAGGGCGAGGCCGATGAAATGGGCAATCTTCTGTTCAAGAAGATGTTCAATACACCGGAACGATTAAATGCATATCTGCAATACAATTTGCTTCTGAGAGGTGGAACATCAGCTCATTGAGATGAAATTTTGTCCATTCGGCCCGACCAGAAAAGCTGGTCAATTTCGAAAGCCCCTCGGTTTCCCTTGGGGCTTTCCTGTTAATGGCAGTAAACAGTGCCGATTGGCTATGTCGGGGTACAGCAGGGGAAAACCGATTACATGATTTGGCGGGGCACGCGAATTCGGGCCTGTTCGAATCCAACGAATACCCTGGCGCCAAGCGTGAACTCCGCCCAGAATTCTTTCCACTGGGAAGGTTCTTCATCACTGCTGGTAGCAGGTTTGAGTTCAGCAAGGAAGATGGTCATTGCAGCCCCGACTATGCATAACGTACCAGCGAGAGCAAATGACTTGCCGAGACCGCCGGCTTGGGCATTCAGCATCTCGGACACCTTGCCCATGACAAACCCGCCTACGCCCCACGCAGTGAAGAGCGCACCGTAGTTCAGGCCATAGTTTTTGGTTCCCCAGTAGTCCTTGGCAAAAGAAGGGAAAAGACAGAGGTTGGATCCGTAGTTAAAACCGATGAAAGAAGCCATAAGAACCAGCAGCACGGCACTGCCGGAGTTTACAACCGCCATGGCGATAAACATCATCACGGCCTGCATCGTCAACATGATAAACAGGGTGGCGCGGCGACCGATCTTGTCGGAAAGCACACCGGCCACCACGCGGCCACCGGCATTGCCGATCGCCATGATGGCAACGGCCACGAATGCCATCGGCCCCATGCTTTTCTTGGCCAGTCCGGCCACGCTGCCGATAACCATCAGTCCGGCGCCGGAGCCAATGAAGAAGGCAGCCCACAGGACATAGAACTTGTAGTTGCGCAGCATCTCGCTGACGGTCGCATTTACGACCGGCTTGGAGGCATTCAGTTTGGCCAGTGGACCTGGATCAGCGGGTTCGGCAGGTACATACCCCTTCGGCGGATTGACCAGCAGAAAGGAAAGACCACAGACTAAGACCGTGAAGCCTATTCCGAGGAACATCATGGCTTTCGGAATTCCGAAAGCACCGATCAGATACGACGCCAGCGGAGCGATATAGACCGGTGCTATGCCGAAACCGGCTACGACGATGCCGGCGATCAGGCCGGTTTTGGAGGGAGAGAACCATTTCAGCGCCGGCGGGGTGGCGGCCGAATAGCCGAAACCGAACCCGGAGCCTGCCAGTACGCCAAAGCCGAAGACCCAGGCCAGGTAGCTGTTTGAAAAGCCCATCATTGTAAAACCTGCACCAACCAGAACGCCGCCGATCAGGGCCGTGCGGGCAGGACCGATCTTGTCCTGGCACTTGCCGGCCACGATCATGGAAAAAGCGAAGGCGAGACAGCAGACCGCGTAGGGGTCGTTTATGGAGGCAATATCCCACTGGAATGCGTCCGGGCCGCCCTTTTCGATGGATGCCTTGATGGCCCCCTTGAAGATACTCCAGGCATACAACACCCCGAGGGCCAGGTTGATGGCAAGACCTGCGGATACTACGGTCCAGCCCTTGTTCTTGATATCAGTCATTGTTCTATCCCCCTGATCTAGCCCTGATAAACAGGATAAGTGCGTTAACTAAGTTATTTCCTGCCAGCGCAGAAAACAACTTCTAACTTACTAAAGTTTCTGAACCGCGGTTTTTTTGTCCGGGCCGTTCATACGGATGGCGGTCGCAAACTCCATCCAGAAAACCAGGTAGATCGAAACCATCAGCGAAAGGCCTATATTCTGGTTTTCAGCTCCCAATGCCTTGGCCAGGATCGGCGAGGCGAATCCTGCCCCCAGGGTGCCGGTCACCCGCTCAAGCAGATAGAACACCGGCAGGGTCAAGAGGGTACCGACCACCATGATGGCAAGACCGGTTGGGCGTTTGATCCAGTACTTGGGGGAGAATCCGTACATGCGCATGAAAATCACCACCCAGATGAGCCAGACCGAGTAGTCCACGGCGGCATCCGGCAGGGCCAGCTTGTTTTTGACCAGCACGACTTCAAGAATGGTCACTACTCCCAGCAGGGTAAACATCCAGTTGAATTTCTCGTTAGCCTGGGTCTGCCAGTTGCGGCTGTCGGGCGCCTTGACCTCATCGAAGGAGTGGCTGTGGGTGCCCAGTGCCGAGAAGAGAATGGCGAACCAGATACCGGCATTATGGAACAGAAGTGAAGCATGGTTGCCGGCTACGTTGGCGATGCGGGACATCGGCTCGCGGGCAAAGTCTCCGGCGATGCGCATCAAGAAGAGATTGGCAATCACGGAGCAGGCGATTATGACCGCAATGGTGAAGATCTTGCGCGGCAGCAGATATGGATCGACACGGTCCGGGAAGCCGATAATGAATGCGAACCAGATCAGGTACATGATCAGCGGAATTCCGAAGCAGATGCCGTAGACCGATTTGCCGGCGAAGTCTCCGTTCTGTGCATAGATGATGTATTTATCCTTGACGCTCGGATCGGTATTTGCGGCTTTTACGACATCTTTGGGCACCTTGTTGAGGTGCGGCAAAAGCCCCATGGCGTACCAGCCATGGTCACCCTGAGTGGTATCTACAACCCAGTACTGGTCCCCCATCATCTCGTCCAGACCGCCGAAGAGCTGCATATTAAAGGCGGCGCAGATAACGCAGACCGCCAGGAGCATGATTGCATGAGTAATTTTCATTGGCATGGCTGTATTCCCCCTATTCTTTATGTGTGGTCCAGAACATCGACACCGCGTTGGCGGCAAACAGCCCGTACAGCCACATTGTATTCCAGGCCGGGCCGGACCAGTGACTGCCGTGACCTCCACCTACCACACCGGAAGCGATCACGAAGCCGATGATCGACGTGAAGGCCACCATGGCAACCGAACGCAAGATGGCGCTGTTCCGCCAGGTGTGACGCTCCAGTTCTTCGATTCTATTAAGCAGCTCAAGCTCTCTTTCGCTCATCCCTCTTCTCCTTTCTTAACATGATAACTAAAAACAGCATCGAAACTGTCAGAGCCAGCACAAGTTGAAAATTATTAAGGTTTAACGTGAGATTGTACAACATTGCTTTCCCCTTCCATTGTGGCTTGTGTTTGCTTTCAGCACTTGGCCATTTGCGGCAGCTCACCGTGAAAACGATCTAGCAGTTCCAGGTACTTGATGCACTGGGCATGTTTCCCGCTGCAGTACTGTATAATCATGTTCACATCGTGTGGTGATATGTACTCGCATCCCACATCGCAGTAATCATCGTTCTTTCCATAGAATGGACAGATGTTTTGGTTCCCCATTTATGTCCTCTCGTAACGTGTTCAAATTGTATACAGCATTACCCGTGCCAAATTGTTATTGATCACGGATACTGTAATGATATCGCATAATTGAAGTGTTTTAGCCGTAAACATTGCAGTCCAGGATTAATATTTTTTTGCATTATTGCAAAATGGTTCTCATCCCTTCAGGATTGCCCCGGCGTGAGCCAGAGAATCACCAAAAGTAAAATCATATATAAATTACTGCCATATTGAATAGTTACAGTTATTACAGGTTATTTCAGGGACTGTGAAATTGATTTGCATAAATGCAAAAACAGCGTCGGACAATATTTGCAAAGCTGCAAAACAGTGGGGAATAATGGATTGGATGTCTGGTTGAATCTGCGTTTCAGGACAAAGGAATACGATCTGGCCGTTTTATTTTGTGCGCATCAGGATTCGACACGACGCCTCAAAAGGTGTTTTTCGGTGAACAACATTTACATTCCCGTAACAAATCCTGACCGTTATATAATTGCACACTGCGCGTAATCGTGGTATAGAAGCCGGTAGTATTCAGGTAAAAATAAACAGGAATAACACCCCCTTAATTTCAGTTTTTATAATTCTTTAAATAGTTCCTCGTTAGAATGAGGCGTTTGCACAAACAGATGCTACTACCCAGAAACGTCGAAAGACGCCAATGCGGTCACCAGGTTTTGTCGGATTAAGGCTTAACTTAATGTAGCTGGAAAAAGTCCTACGTTGTGCACTGCCGAAAGTCAACCAGGGGGGAAATGGTTTGGCAGCATCTATTGTAAAGGCCCTTTTCTTCCCGAACGGGTCTTTTTTGTTTTTGCAAAGGTTCAGATTATGACAATTGAAATAAACGAAATTTATCTCAGTTCGGTCATGGGCCGCTCTGTGATCAACAGCAAGGGCGATCAGATCGGGATCTTGCGCGATCTGATCATGATTCCGGGTGAAGTGTTCCCGGAGGTTTCCCATATTGTGATCAAATCGCGCAAGGGGATAAAAACCCTTCCCTGGAGTGAGGTTTCGCTCTTTACGCACGTGGTGATTTCAACCGGAAGCATCAAACCACACGGTCTGGATACGTATCTGCCCGGTGATGGGGATATCCTCGTCAAGCGCGACCTGCTTGACAAACAGATCGTTGATGTGGACGGGGCCAAAGTTGTTCGGGTTAACGACATAAAGCTCGGCAAGCTGAATCATAAACTTTGTATATTCTCGGTAGATATCGGCTTTCGCGGTCTGCTCAGGCGCCTCGGCTATGAGCGTTTTGGAGAGCGTTTCGCCCGGGCGATCAAGCGCGACATACCTCACGGCGAGATCAGCTGGGAATATGTCCAGCCGCTGGAAGCCAACTCATCGAAACTTGCGCTTAAAATTGCCCGCGACCAGATGAACGAGATGCATCCTGCCGACCTGGCCGATATCATAGAAAACATTCCGATCCAGAGTATCCGTACAGTGCTCGATTCGATCGATGCAGAGACTACCGGCGACACCATTTACGAACTTGAAGCGGACATGCGAAACCTTGTCATCAGTCAACTGGACAATGAACAGATGACCGACATCCTGGAAGAGATGGAACCGGACGAAGCCGCTGACGTGCTGAGTGACCTGCCGGAGCAAAAAGCGCAGGAGCTGCTGCACATGATGGATCAGGAAGATGCCGAAGACATCCAGGAACTGCTGGAACACGAAGAGGATTCGGCAGGCGGCCTGATGAATCCGGACTACCTGAGGCTCACGTCGGATATCACCGTCGGCCGGGCGTTGGAAGTCCTCAAGGAGTGCGCCGATGAGGTAGAAACCATCTTCTACGGCTATGTCGTCACTGCGGATGACCGACTCGAAGGTGTCGTCTCCCTCAAGGGGTTGATCATGAACCCACCTGAAACGCATATCACCGATATCATGGAAGAAAATATCAAGTTCGTGCATATCGATGCGGAGCCGGAGGACATGCTGGAAACGCTTGCCAAGTACGACCTGATTGCCATCCCGGTACTTGATTCCGAAGATAAAATGGCCGGCATCGTCACCGTTGACGATGTGCTGGCGCATTACCTGCCGCAGATCGTTAAAATCAAACGGCGCTAGAACCCCGAGTCTTTATGTTCAGCTATATTTCACAATTCAGATTCTTGAAGCCGCTCAAGAGCTTCAGCCCCCGGAATGTCATGATCTTTCTGGCTATCCTCGGGCCGGGCATCATCACCGCCAATGTCGATAACGATGCCGGCGGCATCACCACGTATTCACTGGCCGCAGCAAACTACGGCTATTCAATCCTCTGGATGATGATCCCCACGACGATTGCGCTTGTTGTGATCCAGGAGATGTGCGCCCGTATGGGGGCCGTCACAGGTAAAGGCTTGTCGGACCTGATCCGCGAATCCTTCGGAGTCAAGGTCACCTTTTACGTCATGATCGCCCTGCTGCTGACCAATATGGGCAATTCCATCTCCGAGTTCGCCGGCATCGCCGCCAGCCTCGAGATCTTCGGCATAAGCAAATATGTTTCCGTGCCGATATGCGCTGTTCTGGTCTGGCTGCTGATCGTCAAGGGATCATACAAGGTCGTTGAAAAGGTGTTTCTGGTTGCGTGCCTGGTCTATATCGCCTACCCGATCGCCGCCTTCATGGCCGGGCCGAACTGGACCATCGTCATGAAAGCAACCGTCACCCCGACATTCAAAACAGACAGCGCCTACCTGATGACCCTGATCGGTATCGTCGGCACGACCATCGCCCCCTGGATGCAGTTCTATCAACAGGCGGCAGTCGTTGAAAAGGGGATCACCGCCGATCAGTACAATTTTTCGCGGATAGACGTCATCTTCGGCTGCATCATGGCGATCGTGGTGGCGTTCTTCATGATGGTAGCCTGCGCCTCGACCATCCACCTGCATGGGCTGAAGATCGAAACCGCCGCCGACGCGGCACTGGCGCTGAAACCTCTGGTCGGCCAACACGCCTCGGCGCTGTTCGCTTTCGGGCTTTTCAACGCCTCGCTATTTGCCGCGTGTATCCTGCCTCTATCCACGGCCTACTATATTTGCGAGGGGATGGGGTGGGAATCCGGGGTCGATAAAGACTTCGAGCAGGCCCCGCAGTTTTTCTGGCTGTTCACGATCATCATCATCATAAGCGCCGGCCTGATCCTGATCCCGAATGCCCCGCTGATGGCGATCATGTTCATCTCGCAGGTTGTCAACGGTGCCGTGCTGCCGTTTGTGCTGATGTTCATGATCAAGCTGATCAACGATAAAAACCTGATGGGAACCTATGTCAACGGACCGGCATTCAACATCATCGCCTGGTTTACCGTCGTGATAATGATCGTTCTCACGATAGTCATGACTATCGATATGGCGTTTCCAGGATTGATCAAGCGGCTGATGGCATTTTGAATGCCTGCCGTCACAGACGCAAAAATGCCCACCGGATATCCGGCGGGCATTTTTTTTTGTTCCAAATGGGAGAGCGGTTACCCCGGAGGCCAACCAAATCCCCGTCCCGCCAGCAGATGAAAGTGGATGTGGAAGACCGACTGTCCCGCCCCCGCCCCGTTGTTCTGGACGATGCGGAAACCTGAATCGGCATACCCCTTGTCTCTGGCAATCTCTCCTCCCTTCCGGAAGGCATAGCCGACCAGTTCATCTTCCACCGGGGTCATATCCAGGCAGTTGACGAAATGTTTTTTCGGCAGCAGCAGCAGGTGCAGCGGCGCCTGCGGATTAACATCCTCGACAACGAGCAGCCGCTCGTCCTCGAACACCTTCTTCGACGGTATGTCGCCGCGAATGATCTTGCAGAAAATGCAGTTTTCCATGCTACCCCCCTTTAGACTTTTTCGAATAAGTTTAAAAGCAGAATCTGTAAAGCAAGACTTACTCACGCGACGCCGCAACGACGCGACGAAAGGCTTCAAACTTTTTTGATTCTTTATTAAACGTCGCCTAGAGGCGCCTACTTTGGTGCGTCGTCGCGTCGTTGCGTGAAACTAAAGATTTTGGTTAAGACTAATCCGGTTTAGGTAATTGCAGCAGTATCAGAAATTCACGGTTGCCGTCCGCTCCGGTTATCGGTGATTCGCACAGACCTTCTACCGTCAACCCCAGATCGGCCGCGGCTTGCCTGACGTCTTCGATAACTTTTTCATGGGCGGCCGGGTCGCGCACGACCCCCCCCTTCCCTACCTCTCCCTTGCCGACCTCGAACTGCGGCTTGATCAGGGCGATGATCCGGCCGCCCGGTTTCAATAGACCTACCGTAGCGGGAAGCACCTTGGCCAGCGCAATGAACGAGGCGTCAATGACCGCCAGCGACGGTTCATCATCGAGCCGATCAGGCGTAACGGTACGGATATTGGTCCTCTCCATGCTGACGACGCGCGGGTCCTGTTGCAGCTTCCAGGCCAGCTGGCCATAGCCGACATCAACTGCAAAGACCCTGGCCGCTCCCGCCTGCAGCAGGCAATCGGTAAAGCCGCCGGTGGAGGAGCCGACATCGACGGCGACCAGCCCCGCCACGTCAATACCAAACACGTCCAGCGCCTTGCGCAGCTTGAGCCCGCCACGGCTTACATAGGGGAGAACATCCCCCTTGAGGCGGATATCCGCATCAACTGCAACCTGCTGGCCGGCCTTGTCGACCGTGTGGTCGCCGACGACCACCTGGCCGGCCATGATCAGGGCCTGAGCCTTCCCGATCGAGGGAGCCAGGCCACGTTCTAATATCAGTTTGTCGAGGCGTTGTTTGGTCATTGAAGGTTCGCTGTAACAACAGGATATACATGCATGGGAATCAAACCTAAATAACATATTCAATACAAAAAAGTCCCGCTGTTCTCAGCGGGACTTTTTCAATGTACATTACACGCCAACCAGCTGGCTCTTGGTGAAGAGCGCCTTCAGCCAGTACCCTTCCGCCTCTATATTTTCGCGGCCACCCTCTTCGCGATCGACCAGCGTCACGATACCGAGCACCTTCAGCCCCTCTTCCTCGGCCCGGCGCACCGCCTTCATCGAGGAGCCGCCGGTAGTGACGACATCTTCCACGATGACTACCCTCGTTCCGGGAGGAAGATTCTTGCGCCCTTCCAGCCACTGGCCGGTTCCGTGCCCTTTCGGCTCCTTGCGGATGATGAAGGCGTGCATGCTCCTGCCGTCCAGATGGGCGGCAATCGATGTTGCCGTGGCGATCGGATCGGCGCCCAGGGTAATGCCGCCGACCGCCTGGACCCCTTCGACATCCTTGATGGCCTCATAGAACAGCTTGCCGACCAGAAAGCCCCCTTCAGCATGCAGCGTGGTCTGCTTGCCATCGAAGTAAAAATCGCTCTGACGACCGGAAGCCAGGGTCACCAGGCGCTTTTCGTATGACAATTCCAGGATGATGTTCTTCAGTTGTTCGCGATCACTCATGGTCCGTCTGCTCCTCTTCGAATAGTCCCTTCTGCGGATTTTCCACAGGTTTGGGGAATGCAACCGGGTATTGCCCGGCAAAACAGGCTTTGCAATAGCGGGTGTCACCCTGGCCGATCGAAGAGAGCAGCCCTTCTTCGGACAGATACCCGAGAGTATCGGCGGTAACGTAGCGGCAGATTTCGTCGATCGTATGCGACGAGGAAATCAGTTCCTTGCGGTTCGGCGTATCGATACCGTAGTAGCAGGGATAGCTGGTAGGAGGTGAGGAAATCCGCAGGTGAACTTCCTTGGCTCCGGCGTTGCGCACCATCTTGATGATCTTGCGCGAGGTGGTGCCGCGTACGATCGAGTCGTCAATCACGACGACCCGCTTGCCGTTCAGCAGCTCGCGCACCGGATTGAGCTTGATCTTGACTCCGAAGTGCCGGATGGACTGGGCCGGTTCAATAAACGTCCGCCCGACATAATGGTTGCGGATCAACCCAAGCTCGAACGGGATGCCCGATTCCTCGGCGTACCCCATGGCGGCCGGCACGCCCGAGTCGGGCACGGCAATGACGACATCGGCATCCACCGGGTACTCGCGCGCCAATTGCCGCCCCAGCTCCTTGCGGGCCAGATAGACATTCCTGCCGAAGATGTACGAATCGGGACGGGCAAAATAAACGAATTCGAAGATGCAGGGGGTCGGATCGATTTTCTTGAACGGGAAGAGCGATTTGATGCCGCCATCCTTGGTGCAGACCACCATTTCACCCGGTTCGATCTCACGGACGAATTCCGCCTCGATCAGATCCAGCGCACAGCTTTCGGAGGCGACGACCCAGGCGTTGCCCAGCTTGCCGAGACATAACGGGCGGAAGCCGTTCGGGTCGCGCACCGCTATCATCCGGCTCTCGGTCAGAAAGACCAGGCAGTAGGCACCCTGGATACGCTTCAGCGCATCCACGATTCGGTCGACCAGCGAGTTGGTCTTTGACGCGGCAATAAGATGGATGATTATTTCCGTATCCATGGTCGTCTGGAAGATCGAGCCGTAGGCTTCCAGTTCGGCCTTCAGCAACTGCGCATTGACCAGGTTGCCGTTGTGGGCGACCGCAATCGAGCCGCGTGAATAATCGACCATGATCGGCTGGACGTTCTTTTCCACCGAGGCTCCGGCGGTCGAATAGCGAACATGCCCGATGGCCGATTTACCCGGCAGTTTCCTGAAGACGTCGGGATTGCTGAACACATCCGCAACCAGCCCCATACGCTTGTGGGCGTGCAGGGAAGAACCATCCGAGGAGACGATGCCGCAGCTTTCCTGACCCCGATGCTGCAGGGCATAGAGACCGAGGTAGGTCAGGTTTGATGCCTCGGAATGATTGTAAATACCAAAAACACCGCATTCTTCTTGGGGACGGGATAGCTTCATAGGTAATGGCTCCACTGTATTGAATCAGACCAGATTATTTCTAACATACTCGGCGGCATTTTTATACAGGTTCAACCCGTCACCCTCTTCCGGCAAGGTTTCCCGCGTCCAGCGGGGATGCTGGGTGTAATGGACAAACGCCTCGGGGTGCGGCATAAGCCCCATCAGACGACCGGTCGGGTCGCACAGGGAGGCTATGGCGCCTGTCGAGCCGTTGGGATTGGCCGGGAACTCCATGGTTGCCTGGGCGTACCCGGCATCGCTATAGCGCAGCACCGCCAGGTGTTCGTCTTCGATCCGTGCCAGCGTCGCCTCGGAGTCACAGAGAAACTTGCCTTCACCGTGGCGCACCGGCAGGTATATGCCCTTGTCGATTCCACGGGTGAATACGCTCGGGGAGGCGGGATCTACTTTCAGATAGGTCCAGCGATCCTGAAAGCGGCCGCAATCGTTATGCGTCAGCGTGGCCGTCTGGTGCAGGTACTCGCCGTCAAATCCGGGTAGCATCCCCATCTTGACCATCAGCTGAAAGCCGTTGCAGACTCCGAGGATCAGCTTGCCGCTGTCAATAAAGCGGGTAAACTGGTCAACCAGTTTTTCATCGCCGCCGGTGACCTGGGCATTCTTCAGGCGGTTTGCCTGGGCCTTGGCGCTTCCCAGGTCGTCGCCGTCGAGAAATCCGCCGGTAAGATTGAGAAAATGAAAGTCATCAAGGCGGATCTCGCCGGAGAGGATCTCGGCGATATGGGCGATAACTGCTTCATCGAAGCCCCCGAGGCGGCAGGCATGGGCGGCCTCCATCTCACAGTTGGTGCCGTTGCCGGTTATGACGATTGCGCGTGTCTGTTTCATTGCTTCCAGTTCTCCTTAACATTCATACTACACTATTGTACTCGTTTATGCCTCTGCCGTTTTCAATCGAAGTCGGCGTCCAGTCCGTTGATGGCCGCCAAAAACACCGCACCATACTTGCGCAGCTTGTGTTCGCCGACCCCGGTTATCGACAGCAGTTCCCGCTCGTCTCGAGGCTTGGCCGCAGCCATTTCCAGCAGCGTTGCATCGGAAAACACGACAAAAGGGGGCACGCTGGCGGCATCGGCAATTCTTTTGCGCAGCGCCCGCAGCTTGTCGAACAGTTCCTGGTGATGCCCCTCTATGGCTCCACGGCGTCGCTTCGCCTTTTCTTCGGGCTTTATCGCCGCGCGGGGAAGGCCGAGTATGACCTCCGTCTCTCCCTTGAGCACCGGCCGCGCCGCGGGCGAAAGCCCCAGGACGCCGTAGCGGGTAAAGTCCTGCACGATAAACCCGAGATGGATCAGCTGGCGGAAGATATTTTCCCACTCCACCGCCGACAGGTCGGCGCCGATGCCGTATGTAGTCAGTTCGTGATGACGCAGCTCGGTGATCCGCTGATTCTTCGCGCCGCGCAGCACGTCGATGACATGCCTGACTCCGAACCGCTCGCCGACCCGGTACACGCAGGAGAGCGCTTTCTGCGCCTGTTTGGTGGCATCGAATCGCTGCGGGGGGTCGGTACAGATGTCGCAGTTGCCGCAGCCACCATCTTGCTGGTCGCCGAAATAGGAGAGGAGC
>Ga0134124_10002476_pt1 | contig 14933 bp, 17 predicted proteins | sample KB304_FD_96880 | JGI IMG/M metagenome (GOLD analysis project Ga0134124, IMG submission 96880) | Terrestrial soil microbial communities without Nitrogen fertilizer from Kellogg Biological Station, Michigan, USA - KB3-0-4 | ecosystem: Environmental > Terrestrial > Soil > Unclassified ... | reverse complement strand
CGTGGAAGTGAAAGGAACCGTCGGCGGGCTGCCGTCGTACGCACCGGATACGATCATCGTCTTGACCGAGACGATCACGCCGCGCCGCGTGGGCGCGGTGGAATACAAGCCCGCCATCCCGCGCAGCTGCAAGCGCGGCGGCATCTTCATTGCCAAGGGCAAGACCGCCAAGGGCCCGACCAGCTACACGCTGCGCGTCCAAAGCATTAGGTGCGAGTAGAGGCACAGGGTGATGGGGTAAGGGTGAAGGGGTGGTCGGCGACAGCATCATGATGTCAGCGATCGCGACGCATTCAGTTCCTGTCCACAGGCGCGAGCATCACCCATTGGGAGCCTTTCATTTGCCACATTGAATTCGCTCAATATGTTTCGCCGGGTTTGCGAGAGCCGACATGGCTTTAGGCAAGTATTACGAAGACATTGTAGAGGCGCGCCGCGAGAACGGCGCGGCCGTTGTATTCGACTATCAGCATCCGCAAGAGAACCCTAAGCATGTCGCGCATATCGGCACGCCGCTTGAGCCGGGACCATATAGACTAACATTCCGAGACAGAATCGTGCTCAGGGTTTTTGTGATCAAATTAGGAAGCGATCCTGACCACGTCGGCTTGGAGCTACTAAAGCAGACGTACGATTGGACGCCTGCCCACTTCAAACATCTGGCAGAAAATTCGCCAAGTGCATTGGCTCGCATAGCGATGGCGCTTCGGGACCAGTCAATCGAGCGGGCCGCACTAGAACCGTCCTACAGGGCCATTAAGCCACAGGCGCGGCCCGTCATTGTTGAAGTTCGCAAATCCCGCAGCGGGACGTTGCATCTCCCATTATGCGCGGAGCGCTGCTGATGAGCATGTCCGATTCCGACAAAATTGCTTTTACTATAATCCTAGTAGGCTTGCTTGCCGCCGCAGCATTTGCGTTGGGCATTTTCGTTAGACGTCTGACAGGCGCCTGGCAGCCAACGCTTCTGGAAACCCCGATGTTAATCGAACCAATCGGCTTCGTGCATTTTAGATCGCGATAGAAGAATTAGTCCGATGTTTGGTCAGCGACAAGTTTACGATCAACTGGCCCGGAACGCAGAAGAAGCCAGCCGCCGGCATGCTCACGTTGTAACCAGCGGCTTTATTTGGGTGGGCGCGGACCAGATTGGTTGGATTGAAAACGGCTGCGTTTTCAGTGTGACGACAAAGGAAAAGATCGCCATACTAGACGAAAACGGAAATCTAATTTCGTTGGACGGCTCCTCGCTCAACCTGCATCTTGAGACCGTGAATGGCGGTGGACGCATCGGAGTTGAAAATCATTCCGACGCAGTTGCAAAATTTAAGAAGTTGGCGGGCGCGACGCAAAGTAAGTAGCCCGCGCGAAGCGTAGCCTTAAGGATGCGTTGAGGGTGGCGAAACTCATCGTCTGTTCCAACGGTCGGTAACGGGTTTCGCCTTCGGCCCAACCGATCTTACGCGCTAAAACTGCGCTCAGCCCGCATCCACTCGCGACGATTACAATGAAAGCAGCGAGACCATGCCACCCCCCTCCTGGCACACCATCACCCTCTCCCGCATCCGCGCGCTCATCGCAGCGGCCGATCCCGATGCGGTCGAAGAGGTGAAATGGCGCAAGCCGTCGAACGACATGCGCGGCGTGCCGGTGTGGTCGCACGACGGCATCATCTGCACCGGCGAGACCTACAAGACTTATGTGAAGCTCACCTTTGCCAAGGGCGCGTCGCTTGACGATCCCAAGGGGCTTTTCAACGCCAGCCTCGACGGCAACATGCGGCGCGCCATCGACATTCACGAGGGCGACACGGTCAACGAGGCGGCGTTCAAGGCGCTCATCCGCGCCGCGGTCACGTTGAATACGGCGAAGCCGGCGAAGGCGGGGAATAAGAAGAAGGCGAGGGGCGGGTAATCGGCCTCATGCTGAGGAGCCGCCGAAGGCGGCGTCTCGAAGCAGAGGCTGCCCATCCTTCGAGACGGCGCTTCGCGCCTCCTCAGGATGAGGCGGAGAAGAGCAGAACGCCGTGCACCTCTCCCCGCAATGCAGGGAGAGGTGACGAGCACCCAGACTCACATCAAAGCGCAGTTACTGCTTCGGCGCCTGGCCGGTGGTGGACGGCTTCGCCCCGGTGGACATCGGCTGCGCGTTCGTCGGCTGGGCCATCCGCTCGTTGGCCTTCGCCTTCGACTTGGCGACCACCTTGCCGCCGTTGTGCTGCGCCACGCACTGGTTGACGAAATTCTTCCGCTTCAGGAAATGGATCGCGGAGAACTTCTTGGCCGCCTGCGCTTTGCAGGACGCCTGAACGTCAGCCGACGCGGTGTGTTTGCGGGCGGCTTGCGCCGGCAGCGCGAACGACACAGCGAGTGCTGCAGCAACTGTAGCCAGTAGAACTTTCCTCATGGGCCTCTCCTGTTCCCCGGGTGGCAGAACGCGCAGAGGCGGCTGGTCGTTCCGACAATTTTCCTGTCAGTCCGTTCATTCTTCTTTTCTTACCCTCCCCTGGAGGGGGAGGGTCGACGCCAAGCGAACGAAGTTCGCGAAGGCGGCGGGGTGGGGTGATTTCTCGAACAAGAGCTCACCCCACCCCGCTCGCTTTCGCTCGCGACCCTCCCCCTCCAGGGGAGGGTGAAGCTCCGTTACGTCTTGTCCGCAATCTTCGCCCGCATCCAATCCTCATGCCGCTGCCGGCGCGTGCGGTTGCGCGGGCGCACGGCCGGGTCCGTGTACAAGAACACGCGGCTCTGGATGTAGTCCTTGATCATGGCCTCCGGCACCGTGTCGAGGTCGATGCCGGCGGCGCGCAGCTCGCCGAGCAAGCGCAGCGCCGGCGTGGCGTGCGGACCGAGCGACCGTCCTTCTGACAGAAGACGCGCTTCGCGCTTTTGCAACGCGGCGGCCGACGGGCGTCGCAGGCGCAAGCGCTGGCGCGCAGTGAGCTTGGCCATCTTCAGCAGCGCCAGCGCCTCGGCGAGCTTCTCGAGATCGACGCCCGGCGTCTCCTCCAACTCGCGGACATAGCGTTCGGCAACCGCCGCAATGCGCGCCGCAAGCGTGCGCAGCTTCAGCCGCGCGCCGGCGCGCTCGCGCGGCACGGTGTCGGTCGCGCGCGGCGCGAACAAATGGCGCTTCCATCCGGCGTCGCGCGCCCAGCGGCAGATGGTGGCGGGCGCGACGCCGGTCTTGGCGGCGATCTCGGCGTAGGTCAGCGGCGTCGTCTCGATGAATTCGCGGATCAAGGAGACGGTCGTGTCGCGATAGGGGCGGCGCGAGCCTTTCGGGCGCGCGTCCGGCGCGGCATCGGTGGTGACCAGGCGGAGGCGGGCGGTGGCGGCGGAGCGGAGGGGCATGGATAGGAATATAGAGAAGGCGTAGGGCGGGGGCAAGATCGTCCGCCCTCATCCTGAGGAGCCCGCGAAGCGGGCGTCTCGAAGGATGGGGCGGCCTCCATCCTTCGAGACGCGGCCTAACGGCCGCTCCTCAGGATGAGGCCGTCTGGGACTGGTCCGCGCGGAAATTCAGGTTAGATAGAGCGAGTCCTGAACGCAGCCCTGACACGTCCCATGAAACACATCGGCTTCCTCTCCTTCGGCCATTGGACCCCGTCGCCGCAGTCGCAAACGAAAACGGGCGCCGACGCGCTTCTGCAATCGATCGAGCTTGCGGTCGCGGCGGAAGAGCTCGGCGCCGACGGCGCCTATTTCCGCGTGCACCATTTCGCGCGCCAGCTCGGCTCGCCGTTCCCGCTGCTCGCCGCCTGCGGCGCGCGCACCAAAAAGATCGAGCTCGGCACCGCGGTCATCGACATGCGCTACGAGAACCCGCTCTACATGGCGGAGGACGCCGGCGCCGCCGACCTGATCGCCGGCGGGCGCCTGCAGCTTGGCATCTCGCGCGGTTCACCAGAACAAGTGATCGACGGCTGGCGCTACTTCGGCTACGCGCCGGCGGAAGGCGAGACCGACGCAGACATGGCACGCCGCCACGCCGAGGTGTTCCTCGATCTGCTGCGCGGGCAGGGCTTCGCCAAGCCGAACCCGCGGCCGATGTTTCCCAATCCGACCGGGCTGCTGCGCGTCGAGCCGTATTCGGAGGGCCTGCGCGAGCGCATCTGGTGGGGCGCCGGCACCAATGCGACGGCGGAATGGGCGGCCAAGCTCGGCATGAACCTGCAGTCGTCGACGCTGAAGATCGACGAGAGCGGCAAGCCGTTCCACGTGCAGCAGGCCGAGCAGATCCGGCTCTTCAAGGCAGCGTGGACAGCGGCGGGGCATAAGCGCACGCCGCGCGTGTCGGTGTCGCGTTCGATCTTCGCGCTGGTAGACGACCGCGACCGCATGTATTTCGGGCGCGGGGCTGAGGAGGGCGACCAGGTCGGCATGCTGAGCGAGACCGAGCGCGCCATCTTCGGCCGCAGCTTTGCCGACGAGCCGGACAAACTGATCGCGCAGCTCAAGGGCGACGAGGCGATCGCCGAGGCCGACACCATTTTGCTCACGGTGCCGAACCAGCTCGGCGTCGACTACAACGCGCATGTGATCGAGGCGATCTTGAAGCACGTCGCGCCGGGCCTGGGCTGGCGGTGACCCCGTAGCGGAAAACTGCCGAGCCGCTAAACTCCCCGTCACGCGCCCGTGCTGGCCCCAAAGAGCCGGCCGGGCCTCAGGGAGAAACGTCCATGATCACGCGAATTCTCGCCGCCGCCGTCGCCTGCGTGACGCTGTGCGCGCCCGCTGTGGCGCAGACGCCCGCGCTCTCCGGCAAAGTCGGCTCGGCCGAGGAGGCCGCGATGGAAGGCGTGCTGGTGAGCGCCAGCAAGCCGGGCTCGACCATTACCGTCACGGTGGTGAGCGACAAAGACGGCCGTTACGCCTTTCCGGCCAACCGGCTCAGCCCCGGAAAATACACGCTGTCGATCCGCGCCGTCGGCTACGAGCTCGACAAGGCGGCGAGCGCCGACGTCTCAGGCGAGGGGCCGGCGACCGCCGATCTCTCCTTGCGCAAGACATCCGACCTCGCCGCGCAACTGTCGAACGGCGAGTGGATGGCGAGCATTCCCGGCACCGACCGGCAGAAGATGGTGCTGCTCAACTGCGTCGGCTGTCACACGATCGAGCGCATCGTGCGTTCGACCTATTCGTCCGACGACTTCCTGCAATCCGTGCTGCCGCGCATGCAGGGCTACGTGAACCAGAGCATCCCGCAGCATCCGCAGCTGCGCAAAGCCGAGCGCCTGATGGAGGAGCGCGGCGACCAGCGCGTGCAGGTCTATCGCGCCATGGCGGATTTTCTCAGCGGCATCAACCGCAGCAAGGGCGATTGGAGCTACGAACTCAAGACGCACGCCCGGCCCAGCGGCCGCGCCACGCGCGTCATCTATACCGAGTACAATCTGCCGCGCGAAACCATCTCGCCGCACGACGTCATCGTCGATGCCGAGGGCATCGCCTGGTATTCGAGCTTCGGCGAACAGAATCTCGGCCGGCTCGATCCGAAAACCGGCAAGGTCACCGAATTCCCGATTCAAGAGCACAAGCCCGGCTTCCCCACCGGGGGCTTGGGCCTGCGCAGCGACAAAGACGGCAATCTGTGGCTCGGCAACATGTACCAGGCCACCATCATCAAGTTCGACCGCAAGGCCGAGAAGTTCACCTATTGGCCGCTGCCGCCCGAGCAGAACATCGACGCCGCGCAGGTCAACATGGTGAGCCCGCAGAGCTCGCATCTCGACGGCAAAGTGTGGACGCAGAACAACGGCTTTGCCGGCGTGCACCGGCTCGATCTCGCCTCCGGCAAGATCGAGACCTGGCAGCCGTTCAAGGACGCGCCGAAAGGCGAACCGCACAACATCTACGACGTGATCCCGGACTCCAAGAACAACGTCTACTTCACCGACTTCCGCCACCAGCACATCGGCCGCATCGACGCCAAGACCGGCGAGGTCAAGCTCTACGAAGCGCCGACCAAGGGCGCCTCGCCGCGCCGCGCCACCATGGACGCGCAGGACCGGCTCTGGTTCGGCGAATATCGCGCCGACCGCATCGGCATGTTCGACACCAAAGCTGAGACCTTCAAGGAGTGGCCGCTCAAGACGCGCTGGGCCTCGCCCTACGACGTCACGCTCGACAAGAACGAACAGGCCTGGACCGGGTCGATGATCACCGACCAGGTGACGCGGCTCGACACCAAAAGCGGCGAGATGGTCGACTACCTGTTGCCGCGCACCACCAACATCCGGCGCGTGTTCGTCGACAACTCGACGACCCCGGTGACCTTCTGGGTCGGCAGCAACCACGGCGCGTCCATCGTCAAGCTGGAGCCGCTGGAGTGAGCGCGGGCGTCATAAACGGCGGAAAGGCCGCCGCAATTGCGTTCGCACGCCGGGGACCGTAGGCTCATCCCTACAGCGTGGCATCATTCAATTTGTGGACGGCACGAGTGACACATCTTATTGCGATCATTGCGACCTTAGCGACCATCATCGGCCTGCTTGGTCCCGTCAGTCTCGCGCAAGCCCAGTCCGACAACGAGCGGCTGGAGCTCCTACGCGGCGGCGCGTCGAAGAAGGGTGTCTACAACATCTTCGGCTTTGACGGCACTGACCTCGGCCGCACCACCGTGAGCTATCAAAGCAAATATTCGCCCGGCACCATCGTCGTCGATACAAAAGAGCGGAAGCTCTATCTCATTCAAGACAGCGGATCGGCGCTGCGCTACGGCATCGGTGTCGGCCGGAGCGGCTTCCAGTGGAAGGGCACGCACAAGATCACCGCGAAAAAGGAAAATCCGGACTGGACGCCGCCCCCGGAGATGATTGCGCGGCAACCGGACGTGCCGCGGCATATGAAGGGCGGCGATCCGGAAAATCCGCTCGGCACACACGCGATGTACCTTGGCAGCACGCTCTACCGGATCCACGGTTCTCCCGATGCGGACTCTGTCGGGGAGGCGGAATCGTCCGGCTGTTTCCGGATGAGGAATACCGACGTGGCCGATCTCTATAAGAGGGTTGCGGTCGGTACGACCGTCGTGGTGAAGTAAAACTCTTCTCATTCACAGTGTGCGCTTGCGCGGGAGTGCGCGAAATATTCGCAATGAGCTTTGCAATTCAGAATGCGCCATGGTAAGAACAAAACAAGAACATTATTAGGGGCATTTGCCCTCATCCCTATTCTGGGATAATTTCATGCGGCCGCGTCTTGCCATCGGCGAAAAGCCGCTCGATTGGGTCGGTTCGGCAAAGCAGGACTTTCTTGCCTTTCCGATGCCGGTCAAACGCGAAATTGGAAATGCGCTGGGTCTGGCGCAGTTCGGCGGTAAACATCCGAACGCCAAACCCTGGAAAGGCGATGGGGCTGGCGTCTTCGAGGTGGTCGACGATTTCGATGGCGATACCTATCGGGCGGTTTACACGGTGCGCTTTCGGCGGGTCGTCTACGTGCTGCATGCGTTTCAGAAAAAGTCACCGCGCGGGAGAAAGACCGCGCGCACCGACATCGAGTTGATCGCGCGGCGGCTCAAGGTTGCGCGACAGGATTACGAGGGCCGTTATGGCAAAAGCGAGCGCTAGCAAAGGCAAAGTGCGCGGGATCACCCGTGGCAGCGGCAACGTGTTCGCGGACTTGGCCTTCCCCGATGCCGAGGAGCGGCAGACCAAGCTCAGATTGGCTTACGCGCTGAATGCGGTCATGGATGCACAGGGGCTCACCCAGTCCGAAGCCGCGTCGAGGCTCGATCTCAATCAGCCCAAGGTTTCGGCGCTGCGCAATTACAAGCTCGAAGGCTTCTCGGTGGAACGATTGATGACGCTGCTCAATGCGCTCGATCAGGACGTCGAGATCGTTATTCGCGCGAAGCCGCGCTCGCGCGCCGCGGCGCGGATCAGCGTGGTGGCTGCGTGAAGGCCCGTAGCTCTCGTCCTGAATAGGAAGACCGATGAGACGCAGCTGACCTTCTGGGTCGGCAGCAACCACGGGGCGTCGATCGTGAAGCTGGAGCCGCTGGAGTAGCGCCGCGAGACGTCTTCTATTTCAGTGCGAGAACGACAGGGCCCGACACCGGATCGGTCACACCGAGACCGGCGCCCAGGTCTTCCAGCGTATCGCGGAACGAGTCGAGCGTGGCGATCATGTGCGGCCGCGCTTTGGCCAGCGCGTCCATGTCGCTCCATTCGGCGATGATGCAGTAGGTGCGCTCGCCGGTCTTGATGATGTTGGCGTGCCGGAGGCCGGCCCAATCGGCCTGCACCTTCTTGTGGGCGTCGAGGAAGTCCTGATCGCGGCCGGGCTTGATCTTGAAACGCACGGTGTTGAACGCCGTCATGCTGGGCTCCATGAAATGCGCACGATATGCCCATCATCACAGCATCGCGCCGCGGGCGATGTCCATTCACATCCTGCGGAGCAAACGGCCGCCCCGGTCCTCGCAATCTGGCGCAGGATGCGGCACTCGCGCTAAACTATGGCCAGCGGCACAGCTTTTTTTGGCTCTCCGATTATCCGGCGGAGCCGGGGTCGAGCATGATCTTCCGCCTGTTTTCCTCGTCCAAGACGTCGTCGCTGCGCAAGCAAGCTGCGCGCGATCCGGCCGATATGCAGTCCCGCATCGAACTCGCGCAACGGCTGGAGCAAGAGGCCGACGATACGCCGCGGTTCGCCGCCGATTACGGCGAGCCGTCCGCCAAACAGAAATACAAGGCGGCGCTCGAGGCTTATGGCGAAGCCTGCGTGCTGCGCCTGCAAGTGGTGAAGCTGCGGCTCAATGACACTGCGGCGTTGAAAGCGGCCGCTGTCGCGCTGGAAAAGTATGGGGCGCTGAACGAGTTCTGCGGCGATATCGAAAACGCCATGCAGTCGTATGGCAGCATGTTCAACATCTATCACGGCATGCTCGACCGCAATCCGGACGACGCCCAAACGCGGATTTATCTCGCGCGCAGCTACGCCGCGTTCAGCGGCAAATTCGAGTCCGGCGAGGCAGTTTCGCTTTTACAAAAAGCGCGGCAGCTGCTCGATCCCTTGGTCGCAGCGGGCGTGCGCGACGCGACGACCGTCGCGGACGATATCGAGGCCAAGCTCGATCGGTTGGGCGCGGCGCCCTCCAGGCCCGAACCCGCACCTCGTGCGACGCCGCAAGCCGTCTTCAAAGAGGAAGCCGCAGTATCGGACTTTGCAACGCCTGACGGCTTCACTCTGCCGCTCCGGACGTTTGACGGTCTTGTGAAGCAGCACGCGTTCAACGAGATCCCGGTGCTGCTCACGCTGTTCGATCTCGCTTTCCCCGGCTTTCGCGCGCGTGCGGATTTCGCCGAACCGGGTGCCGACGCCGACGGCTGGGTGGGCACTGACATGTCGGGCAAGCTGCGCCGCTACGGCGGCGGGCCGACATTGCCGCGCGGGCGCTATTTCGGCGTGTGCAAACCGGATGGATCGGATGGCGGCGGTGTGGCGCGGGAGATTTTCGCCTATGCCAGACCAAGTCAGACCGGCGTCGTGCTGATTGACGACATGTTCGATGCGGACAAGGTGGCCGCGGCCAATGTGCGCTACGGCACGCATTTCGAGCAGGGGCCGTATTTTCTGCTGCACCTGCGCGAGCCCGAGCGGTTCGGCCACGCGCCGCAGGCGGCGGCGAATGCCGGTTATGCGTTGAATGGGCTTGGCTTCTTTCGCGTCCCTTACACGGTCCGTCCCTTGCGGCTCGAGAAGGTTCTGGACCTGCGCTTCATTCGACCGGCTGTCGCGTGTCATGAGATTTTTTCGCAAGCCGACGTGGTCAACATCGTTTGCCAGATGCCGCCGACCGCGAACTTCTCGCAATTCCTGGTGCTGTTGCTCGGACAGCATCGCGGCGGCAATCAATTGACCACCGCGATCGGCCGCGAACTGCGCCGATGGGGCGTCGGGGGACTAGTTTATCCGTCAGCCCGCTGCGACTGCGCCGTGCAATACACCGACGGCGCATTGACGGACTGGCACGGCTGGAATCTCGTCAGCTATGCCGGCATCCCGCGCGACGATGCAGTGTTCGTCGATGAACTGATCTCTATCCAGTCCGGCGCGAATCTCAAGAGTGGACAAGAGTTCTTCGGTGCGCCGGTCGACGCCATGCAATTTCACGGCGCTTCTGAAGGTCCCCACCATGGAAGCTGGCAGGTCTTCGGCCTCGCCGAACTGAACAAGCAGCGCTGGCTTGCAGAGGTTGGAGCAGACACGGGGGCACCGGCAGAAAAAGGCAAACCACGCGCTCCTTCGTCGCCGAAGAAAAAGGCTTTCGCGCCGACCGACACACCGGTCACCGCCCGGCCGGAGGAGTTTCGCGCGGGTCCCGATTGGTTCTATGTCGCCGGAAGCGGCCAGTGCCTCGATATCCGTTGCCCGCGCTGCAGTTGGCAGAACGTCTGGGACCGCGGAGAGGAGCAAGCGCCAAAGCGTTGCCCGCAGTGCGGTTTCGATGCCGAGGCGAAGCGGCGAGAGGACGAAGAGCTTTATGAAAATCTCGATCGGTTGTATCCGCCGCGCGAGCCGAGTTGAGGCCGAGGGCGCGCGCGTTTTCGATTCGCGCGGGTCGGCGCCATGAACGACGTCTATTGTCATCCGCTTGATCGCGCGGAGCGCGGGACGGCGGCGCTGTTTCCGCTGCTGACATTGCTCAACGGCGGGGCCGCCGCTTGGACGGTCATCGTGCTGACGTCGCCGGTCACTTTGTTCGTGCTGTTATATTTCGAGGCCTATCAATCGATCTTTATGTATTTCCTGCCGACATTCTTGTTCACTTTGCCGATCGTCGTATTCTCCTATCTCACCTACGCCACGACGATCGTCCACCTCAACCGCACGGCCTGTTGGATTCTCACCGCCGTGTGGGGGCTGCTCTTTGTCGCGCAGGTTGCCGCCTTCGCGCACGGGGTGTTGCGGCATTCCGATCCGACATCGGCGGTTCTCAGTGCCTGCGCATTTGCCGGAGCGGCTTTGGTGAGCTGGGCCGCATTGTCCGGGTTGTTCCGGCTGGCGCGATTGCCCGATCTCGATCGCGCGTTGTTGTGCGCGCCGTTCGAGGGAATCGTCAACAAGACCGCCTTCCGGTATTTCTGCGGGATGCCGCCGATCATCAAGTTCGTGCGCGGCTTCGGCGGCGCCAAGGCGAGGCTGCTGATCCTCGCATCGTCGGCCTTTTTCTCGATCGCCCTGTCGACCTGGCCGTTCTTTCTGATCGAGATGGGAAACAGTATGGATCCCATCCACCAACTATGGCTGCTGGCGAAGACTCTTATCGTGACCTCTCTTTTGGCTGTCGCCGCCAATTGGCTGCTGCATCGCGGCCAGCGCAGCATCCGCTTTTCCATCGAGGAGATCACAGCGGTCGACCGGCGCGCGCCGCTGCTGTTCCTGCGCGCCTTTCGCGACGACCAGGTCACGCTTCCTTCGCCGCGCTATACGCTGCTCGGACGGCTGTTGGCGCTCGCCAAGCCGCGGCAGTCGCTCGATCACATCCTGCTCACCGAGGGCACCTTGTACGGGCCGATGGTGGCGCTGGGAAATCCCGGCGACGCGATGCCGCCCTACGGCGCGGCGCGCGGCTATGTCGGCAACGAGCATTGGCAGGATGCGGTGACGCAACTCGCACGCTCGTCCCTGGCGATCGTGATCGCGGTCGACGACACCGACGCGATCTGGTGGGAGATCGAGCACCTCGTCGGGCACGATCACCTCGACAAGACCTTGTTTCTGATCCATCCGAAGTTTCGTGGCGCGTCCGAAAACCGGCGCATCACCGGCCGCATCCTGGCGACGCTGTCATTGCCCCAAGAGCTTGAACGGCGCGCGCTGGAAACGTTTCAGAGCGGCGACGCCGTGGGGTTCTTCTTCGACCGCGACCGCACTTTGTGCATCGGCACGAGCCGCTTGTCCGGCTCGTCGTCGTACGAGCTGGCGATCCGCTGGTTCCTGCGCCACAAATTCGGCTTCGGCGTTGCGGTCGAGGCCGGCCACGAGCAGGCGTCCCGACGCGCGGCGTAACAGGTGAGGGTAATCTTATCGGCCGATGATGGCTTCGCCGGTCAGCGCTTCAACGAAGACCATGAAATAAAAAAGGATGCCGTACAGGGCACAGATCACGGCGACGACGCGCGCCAGAATCGACCAAGAGCGCGACCCGTCGTATCTGCGGGCAGAGCGCCAGATACCGACCAGTTGCCAGACGATGATCCCGATTGCAAGGATCGCGCCCAGGCTGAGCCACCACGTCAACAAGAGGCGTTCTTGTCTCAGCCCGCCCAAGACGATGATGCAGAGCAGCCCGACGCCAACGCCGTATTTCCAGAAGCTTTGCCGCAGCGGCAGCTCACCTCGCCAATGGCGCGCAAAGGAAGAGCCGGATTTTGTCTCGATGGCACCTGGTTGACTCATGACCGCGCGTCCCCCGTTTCCGCGCGATGGTAGCGACGGCACGTGCGTGCTGCAATTCATCGACACTATGGGCGAGCGCGCTTCCGCGAATTTTACGTAGTTTATATACGCGCGATAAAAAAAGGGGCGGCTCAGGGAGCCGCCCCGCGTCTCTATCAGCGAAAGCAACGCTTCAGCGCGCGCTCACGTCGCGAGCGAATTTCAGCTTGAGCACGCCCATGTTGTAGGCGTGACGAACCTGCGCGTTGTCGAAGGTGGCCAGACCGAAGGTATAGGTGGCGTCGAGCTTGTCGAACTGCACGTCGGTCTTGCTGCCGGTCACCAGCTTGCGCGCCATGACCGAGGTCCACTTGCCGCCCTTCCAGGCGATCGAAGTCGAGATCTCGCCGCGGTCGCCGGTGAAGGGGGCGACGATGATCGAGGCCACTTCGTCGCCGGCCTTGAACTTGCTGTCGTCGAAGGCGACCTTGTCGGCTTCCTTGATGTAATAGAGGCCGCCCTTCTTGTTCGAAGGAACGCCGCTCTTGTCCATGAACTCCGGCTTGCCGTTGACCAGCTTGACGTCGGTGTAGCCGCCGCCGGTCTTCGCATCGCTCTTGCGTCCGGCTTCCGGCGATTTGTCCTTATCGAAGCGGGTGTCGTCGAGATACTGATCGTCGACCTGACCGATATAGCCGGTGCGGATCGATTTCATGTGCCAGATGTCGCCAAGCTCGCCGGCGCTCGCGGTGTATTTGTTGCCGAACGGCTTGCCGGGTTCGCCGGCGTGGCAGGCCACCATGCAGCCCTGCTCGTTGAAGCCCTTGATCGAATTGTTGATGTTCCAGATCAGCGCGTACTTGTCTTCGTAATAGACGTTGTCGTCGCCGCCTTTGTCGTTGGCGTCCTTCAGTTTCTTCCACGTGCCGTCAGCCTGCTTCTGATAGGGGAAGCGGCGCACCGATTGAGTCGGATCGTCGTACTGCAGCAGCATGTAGAGCGTATCGCCGGAATAGACCGCCTTGAGCGTTGCGCTGGTGGCGCCCTTGCCCTTCTTGAAGTTCACGCCGCCGGACAGCGGAACGGTCAGCGCCTTGGCCTTGGCCCAGGCGGGATCGGCTGCGCCTGCGGCCAGCACCGGCGCTTTCGCCACTTGCACGGCCGTCACCGTATCGGCGGCCGAGGCCGCGGTACCGAAGCCCGCCGCGAACACGGCGGCAGCGGCTGCGGTCATTACCATTTTATGCATTGGAGCCTCCATCATCGTTTGAGACGAAAGGCGTAGACGGCTCGTGTAAGCCGCTATGTCTTGGACGGTTTTTTGGTAATCACTTTGCGCGAATTCGCATTGCGAAAAATCACCGTGCGCGGATACCGCAAACAGTCCCGGCCGCAACTTCATCGCGACGGAAAGCAAAAAACCCCGGCGCGAGGCCGGGGTTTTCATATGCGATGAAGTGTTGGCCGTTACAGTTGCGGTGCCCCGCTGCGGGCTTCCGCTCGGGCAAAATCACCTATACGTGGCGTCGGTGTTCAAGCCCCAGGCGCCGCCGCCCTGCGCGCCGGCATAGAAGCCGCCCCACGACCCAGCGCTCGGCGCGAAGCGCCAGCTCAAACCGGCCATGAGCACGTGGAAGCGCGCATTCGCGTTTGCGGTCTGGACGGACGTGATGCCGCCGGATGTCGCTGACGACGCGAGCGAGAGCGAGCCGAGGTCGACATATTGGTAGCCGAGATTGAGAACGAAGTTCGGCAGCAGAATGTAGTCGATGCCGGCGCCGACCACGAAGCCGCCTTTGGTCTGCGAGACGCTCGCGGAGGTCGTCGTGTTCGAAGCGGTGTGGGTGCTGTTCAGCTTGACGCCGCCATAGGCCAACCCGCCGGTGCCGTAGATCAGGAAATTATTGGCGGTGAAGCCGAGGCGTCCGCGCAGCGTGCCGTACCAGTCGACTTGCGCGTTCGTGCTGGCCGCATCACCCGTACAGCCGGTGCCGGTCAGTCCGCCGGTCATCGAACTTTTCAGGCCGGTGCCGGCCAGATCGGTTTCGAGGCCGTAGACCCAGGTGCTTTGCTGCCAGTTATAGCCGGCGTGGCCGCCGAACACGCCGCCATTGCCGCGCGCTGAATTTGCACCGGTGGCGGGCAAGCATTGCGCGAACACGCTCGTTGCGGACAACAACACGCCAGCGGCGACAGTCAGCGCGGCGACGAGAACCGAAAGACGCGAACGCATGCATAGCCCCCTGACAATAAGCAACAATACCGGCGCTTTTTCTTTTCAGCCTAGCAGGGCGGAACCGCAGCCGTCCACACGGGGCTGGGGGCAAACCAGCCGCGCCGATTCGTCCAATGATCCCCGCGCTCTAGCGCAGTTCGCCGCCGCGCCTTATTCCGCCGCAATATGCCGGCGCCGGATGCGGCGCACGATCAGCCAGATCGCGCCGACCGCCACCGGCACGAACAGCGCGGTGGCGAGCGAGACGTTCACCGCGACGCCTTCGTCGTGCAGGCCTTTCACCAGGTAGCCGAACAGGCCGACCACGT
>Ga0134124_10002475_pt1 | contig 14935 bp, 12 predicted proteins | sample KB304_FD_96880 | JGI IMG/M metagenome (GOLD analysis project Ga0134124, IMG submission 96880) | Terrestrial soil microbial communities without Nitrogen fertilizer from Kellogg Biological Station, Michigan, USA - KB3-0-4 | ecosystem: Environmental > Terrestrial > Soil > Unclassified ... | reverse complement strand
CTTTATCGACTCCAGCCATGCAGTGAAGTTTGGCGGTGACGTTTGTTACGAGTTTCTCCAACTACTGCCACGGCTCGCGCCCGGCGTCTGGATTCACGTACACGACATCTTCTTCCCGCACGATTACCCGGCTGAGTGGTTGATCGAGCGCCGGATGGCTTTGAATGAGCAATACCTGCTCGAAGCGTTCCTGTCCTTCAACGAAAAATTCCAGGTCGCACTCGCAAACTACTGGCTCTGTCTGGATTATCCGGATGAAGCCGCGCGCCTCTGGCCCAACAACGGCTCAAGCTTTTGGATGAAGCGAGTGGCATGAAGATCTCCGCGATCATCGCCACGGTCGGTCGCCCTGAGTTGCTGCGGCTCTGTCTAGATAGTTTGACCAAACAAACAGTGCCCGTGGCGGAAGCCGTGGTGGTTCATTGTGGCGACGATGAAGCCACAGAGGCGCTCACGAAAGAAGCTCGCTGGACCGACGCGGGCTTGAACGTGCGCTACTTCCACTATCCGGAACGGAATTGCGCCGCACAGCGCAACTTCGCTGTGACGCGCGCAAGTTATGACAATCTGCTACTGGTCGACGACGATGTTGAAGTTGACACGCACTGGGCTGAAGAGCTCTTCAAACCGATCTGGGCTGATTCGAAAGTGGGCGCAACGATGGGTAGCTTGAGCAATCAGCCGATGGCGACACCCACGCTCTTCTGGCGAATCTATCGAACAGTTCTACACGGTAAGACGAAGGGCTTTGAACCCGGACGACTCGTCGGGGCGGCCCTTCCGAATGGGTTTCCCACTACAGCTCGTGAGCTGATTCCATGTGAGTGGATTGGCGGTGGCGCGAGTGCTTTGCGGCGCGAGGCATTCGAGTCAGTCGGAGGTTTTGCGTCGTTCTTCTCTGGCAGCTCACCCGGTGAAGATCTGGATCTTGGTTACCGGCTCAGCCAGAGTTGGAAGGTTTACTACGTGCCTGCGGCGAAGTGCATTCACCATCAGGCGGCCGGTGGCCGCGAAGGATCGGATCAGCACCAGTATCTTTCGATGCGATCGCGATTCGGAATCCTGACGTTCACGATGGGAAAGAGTCGCTATGCAGCGCTTGGTCACATTGGTTTATGGGCGTTGGTCCAATCGTTAAGTGAGCTTGCGAGTTTGCGGCATGGTGTGTTGCGGCCTGATCTGCCGCGCGCGTGGGCCGGGCGGTTGCGTGGGTTTCTGTCGTGTATGACGGCCACGGATCTTCGCGGATAAACTGCGCGGATGTCATCTAACACTCTTGTCATTGCTGATTATCCGGTGGGGTATGCGAGCGGGTTTGGCGAGACGCTCTATAACCTGTTCAGTGGTTTTCCGAGTGAGAAGCTCTGGAGCGCGCATCCGGCACACGTGGCGCCGGCTGAAGGAAAGAGAAGGGCGCAGTCGATTGAGTTGCCTTCGCCGTCGCGGCCGCGCTGGCTGCCAAGCCGGATCTCGCTTGCGTATTACCCGCTGTTGAAGATGCAACAATTCCGCGCGTCGCGAGATGCAGTGCGACAGCTTGCCCGCGTGGTTCAGAAGTATTCGATCAGAAACCTGCTCGTGATTCCGGTTAGTCCGTGGATCATGTCCGCCGCACTTGCGCTGCACCAGCAATACTCACAATTGAATCTGGTGTTGTATGTGATGGACGACTGGCAGGGACATCACGAATGTCACCAGCTACCGTACACGCGCCGCCGGCAGCGCTTGCTCGCCGAGATCGTGCAGCGGGCGAATGTGCGTTATGCGATTTCTCGTGAGATGGCGGCGCATTACGAGGAGAGCTTTGGGAAGAGTTGGAGCGTTGTCCACAACGGTGTGCGCAACGATGCACTGTCGAATGGAATTAGCGTCGCCAAGCCAAAAACGGTGCTGCTCGCGGGTGATGTTAATGTCTTTCGCTTTGATGCTGTGAACGCTTTTGCCGAAGCGATCGAGCGTCACAATCGACATAACGGCGGATCGATCGAGTTTACCGTGATGGGTGACGTAGCGGAGCAACACCGATCATCGCTATCAGCCCTGCGAGCAGTGAAGATGTTGAGCCGGCGGTCGCATTCAGAGTGTCTCGACGCGATGAAAGCTGCGGACCTGCTGTATCTACCACTGGCGTTTGGCAAAAAGTCTTCGCGAATCTCGCGCTATTCATTGCCGACAAAGCTTCCAGAGTATTTGGCCACAGGAAAAAGCGTGTTCTTTCACGCGCCGCAGGACTCGGCTGTGTTTCGCGTCGCGGAGCGTTACGACTTGGCGCCGAGGTTGGCGACGATCGAGCCCACAGCGCTCGATGCGTTTGTGGAAACGTGGGCGAACGGGAACGGCGCCAATTGCACGGAAAAAACGAAGAGAGCGCTGCAAGACGAGTTTGATATCGATCGACTGGCGGCACGGTTTCAGGCTGCACTCACATGAATTGCCGGGTTTGTAACGCCGAAACGGATCCTTTTTTGCGAGTCTCCAGCGATGGTCTTGACGAACCGTTTCTTGACGACGTGTTACGCAAACAACTTCCGGAGTTAAAGCTGCGACGGTGTGGTGAGTGCGGTTGTTTGTGGGCGGACGACGCGCGGCAGGATGAAACCACACTTGTCGCCGCTTATGAGCGCGTGAGTGATTCTTATTTCGAGCCGGCTGAAAATGACCCCAGGTTCCAAAGGTTTTATCGCTGGATCGAGCAGCTATTGAAGCAGCACGTCGCCGGCAGAACGATCCTCGACGTCGGATGTGGTGACGGTACGTTCTTATCGACACTGTCGGCGGAATGGTCGAAGCATGGAGTGGAGCCAAGTATGTCGGGTGCGCGATTAGCCCGAGAGCGAAAGCTTGATGTGTCGCGTGGCACCCTCGATACGTCGAGCGAATCTTACGAAGTCGATCTGATCTCTGCGCTTGACGTGATCGAGCACGTGGTTGATCCAAACAACTTCGTAAAGTCGCTCAAGCGACACCTGCGGAAAGGCGGCGTCGTGTTGTTGCTCACGGGTGACGCTGATGCTTATCCCGCGCGGATTGCTGGTCCACAGTGGTCGTATCTGAGATGGTGCGGCCACATCTCGGTGTTTTCGCAGGTGGGTTTACGAAGACTGCTCGAATCACACGGATTCGAAGTGATTGCTTCGCGACGCTGCGGGCATCCTTCGAGCCCGGGAGCAGTGGCGTGGTGGCGCGTGCACCTGTTAGAGCCTGCCCGTCGAGTCCTTGGACGAAACAAGTCGTGGTATCCGTTCTGGCGAGATCATCAAGCGGTCATTGCGCGGTTGAAGTCTGTATAAGTGAATGGTTCGAAACTGGGTTTTTCTCGGTGACAGTCTTACGGAAGGCGTCGGATCGAAGCGGATCAGTCACGTTACCGAGTTCGTGAAGCAGATGCGCAGTGCCACCGGCGCAAATGTGCATGAGTTTCGCTTGAGGCAGATCGGTGCCGACTTCAATCGGCAGATCGATTTCAACGTTGCGGGTTTGATGAATGTCGATCGTGATCAAAACCAATCGGATCTCTGGCTCTGGAATCTCGCTTGTGAGGGGCAGACGATCGATTCTGATCTCGGTTGGTTGCCGTTGATTGCGGCGCTGCGTCCGGAGCTGGTCGTGATCTTTCGCGGCAGTTTGGAAAGTATTATTCGCCCGGCGATGGTGTTCGATGGTGGCTGGCCATGGTGGGTGCCGCAGTCGTGGCGTGGTTATGCGGCGATGGATCCGCGTTGCTACTTCAGCACGACGTGGTGGCGCAAGGCGAAGCAGAGTTCAGTTGACGCTTTGAAGCAGCGAGCGCGTTTGAAGCTGTTGAAAGTCCGGCCCGGAAGACCGCTGATCGACCTCGAAAAGTTTGCCTCGTATCAAACGCAACTGCTGAAGCGGCTGCAGGAGCTCGGTGCGCGCGTGATTGTGCTTGGGTTGTTGCCGGTCGACGAGACGCGGTTTCCGGGTTCGCGTGAGCATTTCGGAATCGTCAATGCACGACTCAAACAGATCGCGGATGTTGAAGGCGTGGAGTTTATTGACTGGGCGTCGTCGTTGAATGGTGGAGATCTCTTTTATCGCGACGGTTTCCATCCGAACGCCGCAGGCGCTGACGCGCTCGCGAGTATTCTCCGCGACCAAATCGTGTAAATCCTGCAAATCTTGTAATCCTGTCTAAGACTTTTACAAGATGACAAGATTTACAGGATTTACAAGACATGATCTCAGCCATCGTTACAGCCTACGACCGGATTGAGCAGACGCTCGCGACGCTGCGCGTGATCCAGAACTGTGTTCCCCCGCCGGATGAAATACTGGTGCATGTTGACGCCAATCAGGTCGCGTGTGAGAAAGCGGTTCGCGAGGCGTTTTCGAGCGTTCGAATTCTTCGCAGCGAGGAGCAGGTCGGTCCGGGTGGTGGACGAAACAAACTCGTCGAGGCGGCTCAGTGTGAGTTTATTGCGAGCTTCGATGACGACTCTTATCCGATCGATTCAGACTACTTCGCACGCGCGCTTCAGGTCTTTGAGAGGTTTCCAGAGGCTTCGTTGATTTGTGCGGCTCTTTATCACGCGGGCGAGTCGATCGGTCTTGACGAGAGAAGCGCCCAATGGACCGCGGATTTCTCAGGCGGCGCATGTATCTACCGCCTGAAAGCGTTTCTCGATGCTGGAGGCTACGTGCCATTGCCGGTGGCGTACGGGATGGAAGAAGTGGATCTCGCTATTCGCCTGCACTCGCAGGGCGGAAAGATCTTAACTACGCCATGGTTGCGCGTATTTCACAACACTGACTTGAAGCGACACAGCGATCCGAGCGTGACGGCAGGGAGCATCGCAAACCTCGCGCTGCTCGCGTACCTGCGATATCCGATCTCGCTGTGGGGCATCGGTGTTGGGCAGTGCGCGAACCGGTTGTTGTGGCTGTTAAAGCATGGAAGACGCCGCGGAATCTTCAAGGGCGTGACGATGATTCCGGCGCATCTGTGGACCAATCACCAGTATCGCTTGCCGGTTAGCAGCAAAGTAGTGAGATCGTATCTGGCGTTGCGGCGTGCGCCCGTCGAGGTCCGTCTTTGAGTTGGATCTGCTGTCAACTCGGTGCGCGTGAACACTACGCTGTCCCGCGGGCGCTGAAGCTCGGCGGACTGCTCGACGAACTGATTACCGATCTTTGGATCCGACCCGGCACGTTGCTGCATATGTCGCAGAAGCGTCTGACTGGCCGATTTCACCCAGACCTCGCGGGCGCGCGCGTCGTCGCTCCAAACATTCCCGCACTAACTTTCGAATTGAAAGCATCACTCGCACGGGAAAATGGTTGGACGCTGATCAGTCGTCGCAACGAGTGGTTTCAAAAACACGCGGTGAGCCAACTCGCACGCAACCATAACGGTAAGCACACTGTCTTTGCCTACAGCTACGCCGCGAAAAAGATCTTTGAGTTTGCGCGCGTGCGTGGCTGGCGCACGGTGCTCGGCCAGATCGATCCCGGCCCCACGGAATCGGCGCCCAAAGCCTACTGGGACAACTGGCGTGACGAATGCTCGCTCGCGGATCAGATCCTCGTGAACTCCAATTGGTCCAGAGATGCGCTGATCGCTGAAGGCGTGGCTGCAGAGAAGATACGAGTGATTCCATTAGCGTATGAAGCAGCGAACGATGCGAGTTCGTTTCAACGTCATTATCCGCGTGCATTCAGTGCTGAGCGGCCGTTGCGAGTGCTGTTTCTCGGGCACGTGAGTCTGCGAAAAGGTGTGGGGCAATTGCTCGAGGCGGTGAAGTTGTTGCCAGGCGAACACGTCGAGTTCTGGTTTGTCGGGGCAGTGCAGATCCGCGTGCCGCAGGAGTTGAAACTGCATCCGCAGGTCCGTTGGTTCGGCGTCGTGCCGCGCCTTTCAGTTGAGAGTTATTACCGCGATGCGGACGTGTTTATTTTTCCGACTTTGTCGGATGGGTTTGGGTTGACGCAGCTGGAGGCGCAGGCGTGGAAGCTTCCGGTGATTGCATCGCGCTACTGTGGTGAGGTGGTGCGTGACCACGTTAATGGTGTCGTGCTTGAAGAGGTCAGCGGTGAAGCGATCGCGGCGGTGATACGAGGGCTTTTGAGATCGCCGGAGAGATTGAGTGCGATGTCGGTTCGATCGGGTGTTGATGAGCGCTTCAGTTTAACTAAGCTCGCCTCATCACTGAGACAGCTTTAGACAGGATTGCAGGATTAGACAGGATTTACATGTTAATCCTGAAAATCCTGTAATCCTGTCTACTAATCACGTGCAACAAGGCCAGCTAATCTATCCACCAGCGTTCGGCATCGCCGCGACGCCGAGCATGACACTGCGTGCGGCGCTGCTCGCGCTGCTCAGCACGACCATCGGGACCACGATGGCGGTCCTTCTGATCCCAGACGATCCATCCACCGAAGGCGCGTTGTTCTACCCGGCGCTCGTGATGTCAGCGGGTCTCGCAGCGTCTCCACTCTTTACTGCGCTTCGCAATCCCAAAGCTCTTCTGCGCGGCGAATGCCTACTGTCACTCGCACCGATCTACTGGTTGCTGCTCGATCTTCTGCAGGGCGTTTACACGATGGAGGACGTCAAGGCCGATCAAGTGCGCCAGGCGTTTCTCGCAATCGGTCTATTCGTCGTGATGGTTTGGCTCGGCGCGCTGCGTCGCTCATGGAGAATACCCCCCGTGTTGATTAGCTCTGCGTCGCAGGAGTTCTCGATCAACACTTACTTCGCGCTCGCCGTCGCCTGCTTCCTGCTCGGCATGTTGAACTTCGCCATCCCGTGCAACTTCAACATCTTCGAGATGGTCCACTACCTGGGCGAGGAGCGTTGGGCCGCACCGTGGGGACGCGGGCAGCTCGGCGGTTGGGACGCGTTTCTCGATCACCTCCAGTACTTTGGCTACCTGGTTCCAGTGCTCACCGTGGTGGTAGGCCGGCGCGCGGGTCTGCGAAACACACGCACGATCGTCTGTATCGTCATGTCGGTGATCGTTGCGCTCTTCCTCGCGCAAAGCGGAAGCCGCCGCGTGATTGGTGTCGTCGCGGGCATGGCGCTAATCCTCTGGATCCTGGACCAGCACCGGCTGCGCGTCAAACATCTGGTGCTGACCACAGTCGCCATGCTCGCTCTGTTACTTACGCTTCAGGTGATGCTCGAGTACCGAAATGTCGGCCTCAGCGTGCTCATCGGCAAAGGAGAGATCCCGAGCGGCCGGTTTGAGAAGAGAGGAATACTCGAAGAGCAACACCTGCGCGTCGACGACAATTTCTATCGACTCTGCCAGATCATCCAGCTCATTCCTGATTCGTACCCCTTTGTCTATCACAAGTATCTGCTTTACGTGATTGTGCGACCGGTGCCGCGCGTGTTCTGGCCGGGCAAGCCAGTCGATCCGGGTTTTGACTTACCGACCGCGCTCGGAGTTCAGGGGCTGTCACTCTCTTACTCGGTAATCGGCGAGCTTTACATGTCGCTCGGCTTCATTGGCATCGCTCTGGGTGGTTGGTTTTACGGGCGCGTTGCGTCGACGGCGAGTGGCCTGCTCGCGCGCTGCCACACGCAGGGCGCGCTCGTGATCTACAGCATTGTGGTGATGGCGCTGTTCTCGGGAATGCGATCGTTCGTCGAATTGATCCTCGTGAGCTATGTGGTGCTCGCGTGGGTGGGTATTTCGCATCTGTTCATGAAGTTGAGACACGTAAGGGCGCGTTGAGAGTTTTTGTGCTGACAGATTGTCCGTCGCCGTATCAGGTTGAGCTGTTCAATGAGATTGAAGCGCAGGGCGAGTGTTCGCTGGAGGTTGGTTATCTTCGCGATCGCGATCCGGATCGTGGTTGGAAGGCGCCGGAGATTCGACATGCGTCGATCGAGTTGAATGGTGCGCGTGATGCTGATCTGGTGGTGTTCAACTATTACCGTCATGCGAATGCAGAGCGGTTGATTGAGGAGCGTGCTAAGTCTGGTGGGCCATGGTGTTTCTGGGGCGAGCGGCCGGGCTTTCGACAGCCTGCGTGGGCTGGACGTTTGTTGCGCAAGTGGAAACTCGCGAAGCTACATGCTTCAGCAGTGCCGATCTGGGGAATCGGGCGGTTTGCGATCGATGGGTATCGAGAAGAGTTTGGTGCGGAGCGCGCGTATTTCAACTTGCCGTACTTCTCGGATCTCGAGCGGTTCGGTGTTGTCGTGCGTGAGGAGAAGTGTGAACGGACGTTTTTGTTTTCCGGGTCGTTGATCGAGCGGAAAGGAGTGGACCTGGTTGCGGCGGCGTTTGTGAGGCTGGCGCAGGAAGTTCCGAATGTGAGGTTGAAGATAGTTGGTGAAGGTGAGTTGCGGGAGTCGCTGGTGCGAACGTTGCGGTCGGTGAGTGAGCGAGTCGAGTTTGTTGGGTTTAGAGATTGGAAGGAATTGCCGGCGGAGTATGCGGCGGCGGATGTGTTGTGTGTGCCGTCGCGGTATGACGGTTGGGGCCTCGTTGTGCCGGAGGGGTTGGCGTCGGGATTGCCGGTGATAGGGACTGATCGGATGGGAGCGGCGCTGGAGTTTGTGGAGAGTGGGCGGAACGGGTGGTTGATTAGTGCAGGTAATGAGGAGGCGTTGCTTGCGGCGATGCGTGACGCGGCGTTGATGCCGGTGGATGAGATTCGTGAGATGGGTTGCAGGGCGCGTGAGAGCGTGAGCGCGCACACATTGCGAAATGGGGCGATGCGGTTTGTTGATTATGCGCAGCGGGTTGTTAGTCAGTGGTAGTTATTTACAGGATTTACAAGATTTTCATGATGAACATGTAAATCTTGATAATCCTGTAATCCTGTAAAACTGATGTGTAGCATTTCAGGTATTTGGGGCGAAGTTTCGCGTGATGCTGTTGTGCGAATGAATCAGGCGCAGCAACACCGCGGCCCTGATGATTGTGGCATCGCAAGCTGCGAGAATGTCCACCTCGGTAATACAAGGCTGGCGATCATCGATACGTCGACTGCCGGTCATCAACCAATGAATGATCCACAAACCGGCAACTGGATCACGTACAACGGCGAAACGTACAACTTCAAAGATCTCCGTCGCGAACTGGACGATCCATGGGTTTCAAACAGTGATACGGAAGTTGTTCTGCGCGCGTACGGGAAATGGGGCATCGACGCGTTTGCCAAACTCCGTGGCATGTTTGCACTCGCTATCTGGGATGATCAAAAACAGACGTTGGTGCTCGCGCGCGATCCTTTGGGCATTAAGCCGCTTTACTACTACGCTGATGGTCAGCAGTTCCTCTTCGCGTCTGAGTTGCGCGCGCTGCTCGCGAGCGGTCTTGTGGCGCGCAAGCTCAGCACAGCGGGTGTTGATTCGTATCTCGCGAACGGCTCGGTTGAAGCGCCACTCACGATCATCGAGGGTGTCAGGCAGCTCTTGCCGGGACATTGCCTCCAGGTGAATGGAGACCTTGAGTTGCGGGATGTTGAGTTTGCAATTCCAAACTCTGAAAGCATTGACGGAAATCGTGACGAAGCAGTCACACGTTTGCGATCCGAGCTCGAGGAATCTGTCCGACTGCATCTCGTGAGCGATGTGCCGCTTGGCATTTTTCTCTCCGGCGGAATGGATTCGAGCGCGCTCGTCGGCTTACTCAGTCGCGTCAGCAATCAGCGGCCGAAGACGTTTAGCGTCGTGTTTGACGAAGCTGCGTACACCGAAGCGCCGTTCTCGCGTGCTGTCGCAGAACGCTTCAACACCGATCATTCGGAGATACGGCTCAGTGAAGATCGTTTACTCGACATTCTACCTGCGGCTATCAATGCAATCGACCAGCCAACGATGGACGGCATCAACACGTTCGTCGTTTCCAGCGCCGTGAAGCGAGAAGGAGTCACGGTCGCGCTTTCCGGGCTTGGAGGCGATGAACTGTTTGCAGGGTATCCGAGCTTTCGACGCGCGCTGAAGTTCGGTGCGATGCCGCAGGCGTCGAAGCGCTTCTTGCGCGCGGCGTCGGGGGTTGGGAAGTTTGCGTTGAATGGATCAATGCAGCGGCAGAAGTTCTGGCAGTTGATGAATAGTAATGGTGGGCCGGAGGATGTTTACCGCATCTCGCGACAGCTTTTTTCGACAGATGCTGTTACGAAGTTGACTGGGCGTGAGGTGCGTAATCATTCGAGCAACGGTCAACAGCACGACAGCGATATCGTCAATGCGATCTCGCGACTCGAGTTGCGCGGTTACATGAGGAACACATTGCTGCGCGATACGGACGTAATGAGTATGGCTCATTCGCTCGAGGTGCGCGTGCCGTTTGTTGACTTGAAGCTTACAGACTATGTGCTGTCGTTGCCGGGTGAATGGAAGATGCGTGGCGGTGATGGTCCGAAGCCGTTGCTGGTAGATGTAATGAGCGATCTGTTGCCGCGCGAGTTCATGGCGCGGCCGAAGATGGGATTCACGCTGCCGTTCGAGAAGTGGATGCAGGGGAAGATGCGATCGGAGATTTCGGCGGTGTTGGAGGATGAGAAGAGACTATCGTTGGCCGCATTGAATTCTGAAATGGTTGGGAAGGTTTGGCGCAGATTTCTGGAGAAGCCAAAGGCCGTTGGATGGTCGAGACCATGGGCGCTTTATGTGCTGGTGAAGTGGTGTGAGATCAATGGCATTAGTTAGACAGGATTTACAAGATTTTCAGGATTTACAGGACTATCTTGTTAATTCTGTAAATCCTGTCATCCTGTCTAAGTCTGCCTATCGCCTCAGGCGTTCATGAGAATCCTTCACGTCATTCCGTCAGTCTCTGAGCGGTCGGGTGGGCCAGCGACGGCGATCGTGCCGATGTGTCGCGCGCTGATGCGGCAGGGAACCGAAGTGCAATTAGTCTCGACCACTGACGGATTGGCAGAAAACCCGGACGTCGTTGAATACAAAGGCGTGCCGGCAATGTTCTTCCCGTCACAACTGGGCGCTTCATTCAAGTATTCCCGTCCGCTCGCAACGTGGCTCAGCTCGAACATCCAGAATTTTGATCTCGCGCATATCCACGCAGTCTTTAATCACTCTTCCGTTGCGGCATCACAAGCATGTCGCAAGGCCGGCGTGCCGTACGTCATCAGGCCGCTCGGAACGCTCGATCCCTGGAGCATGACGCAGAAGTCTCTGCGCAAGGGCTTGTTCTGGAAGCTCTCTGGCAAAGCAATGCTGCGTGGTGCGTCGGCCGTACACTATACCAGCGAGGTCGAGAAGCTCTCGACTGAACGACATCTCAACTTGAACCACGGCAAGGTGATTTCTCTCGGCATCGACGCCAATAACTCAAACTCGAACGGGCGCATGTTCTCCGAACCCTACGTGCTCGTGTTGTCGCGACTGCATCCGAAAAAAGCGGTGGATGTTTTGATTGACGCGTTTCAATCACTCATCCAGTCGGAGAAGTTTGCGCGCTGGCGGCTCGTTATTGCTGGTGATGGTCCAGCAGATTACGTTTCGAAGCTCAAAGCGCAAGTGGCAGCCACGGATCGCGTTGTGTTCACCGGCTGGCTCGACGAAAACAAGAAACACGAAGTGCTTGGCGGCGCGTCGCTGCTGGCCCTGCCGTCGCACCAGGAAAACTTTGGGTTATGTGTGATGGAAGCACTGTCGCACTCGGTGCCCGTGCTCGTCAGTCCAAACGTGAATCTGGCAGCGGAGATCGTGTCTGCAAACGCGGGTTGGATCTCGGCAATCGATAAGGATGCACTCGCCATGAGACTGGCCGAAGCGCTGAGTGATGAAGACGAGCTCATGAAGCGCGGCCGGGCAGGCCGGGAACTTTCGCAAAAGTATTCGTGGGAGAACGCCGCCACAGGTTTGATTAGTCTCTACACAGAAATTCTCAATGGCCGCACCAACGTACACCGAGTTTGAATGGAGGGCTGAACGAGCCGGCAACGGCGAGTCGGGCGAGAAGCTTACGCGCGTGTTTGTCGAGCTGGTGAAGAAGCTCGACGGAGTGCAATCGATCTGTGATCTCGGATGCGGCAATGGTCATATCACCGGCCGGCTCGCTGCACTCGGCTATCGCGTCACCGGGGTAGATGCGTCCGCGAGTGGTATTCAGATCGCTCGACGCGCGTATCCGGGCGTCGAGTTTGTTCACGCGCTGATCGATCGTGATCTCAATCTCCGGCAATTTGATCTCGTGATCTCCAGCGACGTGATCGAGCATCTCTATCGCCCGGCTGATCTACTCGAAGCAGCAGTAACGCAACTGAAACCGGAGGGGCAAATTCTGTTAGGCACGCCTTATCACGGCTATCTCAAGAACCTCGTACTCGCTGCATCGGGCAAGATGGACGCGCACTTTTCAGCGTTGCACGACGGCGGTCACATCAAATTCTTCAGCGTCAACACGCTCTCGAAACTGATACGGGACCACGGTTTTGACGATCTCAGCTTCACGTTCTACGGCCGCGCGCCGTGGCTCTGGAAGAACATGATTTGCCACGCACGCAATCGCTAAATGCTGGACCAGATCACACCGCTGATACTCACTTATAACGAAGCGCCAAACATTGCGCGCTCGCTGGGCGCGCTGAGTTGGGCGAAAGATATCGTTGTAGTTGATAGTTTTAGTGACGACAACACAGTCGAGATAGCGAAATCGTTTCCGCATGTGCGTGTCTTTCAAAGAGCATTCGATTGTCATCGCAACCAATGGGAGTTTGGCTTAAAAGAAACCAGCATATCCACACCTTGGGTGCTCGCGCTCGATGCTGATTACGTTCTTTCGGATGAGCTCGTCGCGGAGCTTGGTGCGCTAACACCTAAAACCGCCGGTTACCGCACGCATTTTGTCTACTGCATCAAGGGAAGAAGACTTCGCAGCGGGATCTATCCGCCGGTGACGGTGCTTTACCGTCGCGAGGCGGCAACATATGTTCAGGACGGACATACGCAACGAGTCGCGGTTGAAGGTGAGATTGAAGATCTAAAGGCTCCGATCTTCCACGACGATCGGAAGTCATTCAAGCACTGGTTCGGATCGCAGAAAAGATACACAGAGCTCGAAGCGCAGAAGCTGCGGGCTGCCGATCCCGCGCAGCTCGCTCTACCCGATCGCTTGCGACGCTGGCGCGTCATCGTGCCGCCGGTGATGCTGGTCTACTGCCTAATTGTTCGGGGCGGAATCCTGGACGGTTGGGCGGGTTTTTATTATGCGTTTCAGCGCGCGATGGCGGAGGCGATGCTGAGCCACAGATTACACGGATAGAGAGCACGGATTGTACATACTAGGGATTAATGCTTATCACGGGGATGCGGCGGTGGCGATTGTTTGCGATGGCCGGCTGATTGCCGCGGCTGAAGAGGAGCGCTTCAATCGTTTCAAACACTCGGCGGGTTTTCCAGAGCAGGCGATTCGATACTGTCTGCGCGAGGCGGGGATCGGAGTCGCGGATCTGGACCACGTTGGAATCTCGAGAGATCCGTCGGCGCATCTACACAAGAAAATCCTGTTTGCAGCGACGCGTGTGGCGTCGCTCGCGCGTAGTCAAATCAAGGATCGACTCGGCAACGCTGCCAAGGTGCGCGATCTGAAGGACGAGCTGGCGCGCGTGTTTGGCGTGCAGAAGAAACAACTGCGCGCGCGATTTCACAATATCGAACACCATCGCGCACATCTCGCCAGTTGTTTCTTCGTCTCACCGTTTGAACGTGCGGCGCTGTTGTCGATCGACGGCTTTGGCGATTTCATCTCGACGATGTGGGCCATCGGTGAAGGAAACTCGATCGACGTGCTCGGTCAGGTTGAGTATCCACACTCAACCGGCATCGTCTACACCGCCACGACGCAGTTTCTCGGCTTCCCGCATTACGGCGACGAGGGAAAGATAATGGGCCTAGCGCCGTATGGGCGGCCACGCTTCATCGACGAGTTTCGCGAAATCATTCGCACCGAAGAGAATGGTCAGTTTCGTCTGAGCCTCGATTACTTCCGCCATCACGCTGAAGGTGTCGAGATGACCTGGGACCAGGGCTCGCCCGTGATCGGACGTGTGTACTCGGACGAGTTTGCGCGACTGTTCGGACCACCGCGCGCGGAAGGCACAGCGCTGACGGATCGCGAGCGCGATATAGCCGCGAGCTTGCAACTGCGTCTCGAAGAAGTCGCGTTTCACGTTCTGAACAATCTTCACGATCGCACGGGCTTGACGGATCTGGGGCTTGCCGGCGGCGTCGCCTACAACTCGGTGATGAACGGAAAAATACTCCTGAACACGCCGTTCAAGCGTATCTTCGTTCAGCCCGCGGCCGGCGATAGTGGCACCGCGCTCGGCGTTTGTTATCAGATCTACAATGGCGTGCTGAAGCGTGAGCGCGGCGAGGTGATGGAGGGCGCATACACTGGTCCGCAGTTTTCGAACGAAGAGATCCGCGCGGCGCTGGAACGAAGCGATTTTTCAATCGAAAGCTATAGCGATGCGGAGCTAACGAAGCGCGCGGCGCAAGACATCGCCGCGGGTTTGGTTGTAGGCTGGTTTCAGGGGCGCATGGAGTTTGGCCCACGCGCACTCGGTAATCGATCCATCGTCGCCGATCCGCGCCGCGCTGAGATGCGCGACATTCTCAACGACCGGATCAAGAAGCGCGAGCCGTTTCGCCCGTTTGCGCCGTCGATTTTGGAAGAGCGTGTCGGCGATTATTTCGAACAGACGCATCCCGCGCCGACGATGTTGATGGTCTACCAAGTCAAAGAAGAGCAGCGAAATGAGATTCCGGCAGTGACGCACATTGACGGTTCCGGACGTTTGCAAACCGTCTCGAGAACAGTTAATGAGTGTTACTACCGGTTGATTTCGGATTTCAATGCGCTGACGGGCGTGCCGGTGATTCTCAACACGTCGTTCAACGAGAACGAGCCGATCGTCTGCACGCCGCAGGAAGCGATCGAGTGTTTCCGAAAGACGAAGATGGACGTGCTGTATCTCGGGAATT
>Ga0134124_10002474_pt1 | contig 14937 bp, 8 predicted proteins | sample KB304_FD_96880 | JGI IMG/M metagenome (GOLD analysis project Ga0134124, IMG submission 96880) | Terrestrial soil microbial communities without Nitrogen fertilizer from Kellogg Biological Station, Michigan, USA - KB3-0-4 | ecosystem: Environmental > Terrestrial > Soil > Unclassified ... | reverse complement strand
GGTCTCCGCGCTCCCCCAGGTCGACTATCCGACGATCCAGGCCGTGTCCTTCTACCCCGGAGCCAGCCCCGAGGTGATGGCCTCCTCGGTCACCACGCCGCTCGAACGGCAATTCGGCCAGCTCCCCGGGCTCAAGCAGATGACCTCCACGAGCTCCTTCGGCGCCTCGCTCGTGACGCTACAGTTCGTGCTCGAGCACCCCATCGACGTGGCCGAGCAGGAGGTGCAGGCGGCCATGAACGCCGCCGCGACGTTCCTGCCCCGCGACCTGCCGAGCCCGCCGATCTACAGCAAGGTCAACCCGGCCGACACGCCGATCATGACCCTGGCCCTGACCTCCGACACCCTGCCCCTCAACCGCGTGCAGGACCTCGCCGACACCAACCTGGCGCAGAAGATCTCGCAGTTGCCGGGCGTGGGGCTGGTGTCGATCAGCGGCGGCCAGCGTCCGGCCGTGCGGGTGCAGGCCGACCCCACCGCGCTCGCCTCCTATGGTCTCAGCCTCGAAGACCTCCGCGCCGTGCTCGGCCAGGCCAACGTGAACCAGGCCAAGGGGAACCTCGAGGGGCCGCGCCAGTCGTTCACCATCGGCGCCAACGACCAGCTCCTGACCGGGCCGGAGTACAAGTCGATCGTGGTCGCCTATCGCAACGGCGCGCCGGTGCGCCTGTCCGACGTCGCCGAGGTGATCGACGGGGTGGAGAACGTCAAGCAGGCGGCCTGGATGAACGAGAAGCCCGCCGTCATCGTGAACATCCAGCGCCAGCCGGGCGCCAACATCATCGGCGTCGTCGATCGCATCAAGCGGCTGCTGCCGCAGCTGCGCGCCTCGCTGCCGTCGTCCATCGAGATCACCACGCTGACCGACCGCACCACCACGATCCGCGCCTCCGTGCACGACGTCGAGTTCACGCTCGTGCTGACGATCGGCCTGGTGGTCATGGTGATGTTCCTGTTCCTGAGAAGCTTGGCCGCGACGGTGATCCCGAGCGTCACGGTGCCTATTTCAATCGTCGGAACATTCGGCGTGATGTACCTGCTCGGCTACAGCCTCGACAACCTCTCGCTGATGGCGCTCACGATCTCGACCGGCTTCGTGGTCGACGACGCCATCGTCATGATCGAGAACATCGCGCGCTACATCGAGGCCGGCGACTCGCCGCTGCAGGCCGCCCTCAAGGGCTCCGAGCAGATCGGCTTCACGATCGTCTCCCTCACGGTGTCGCTGATCGCCGTGCTGATTCCGCTGCTCTTCATGGGCGACATCGTCGGCCGCCTCTTCCGGGAGTTCGCGGTCACGCTCAGCGTCACCATCCTCGTCTCGGCCGTCGTCTCGCTGACGCTGACGCCGATGATGTGCGCCAAGCTCCTGCGCCATCGGCCCGCCACCGCCCAGACGCGCTTCTACCGCATCACCGAGCACGGCTTCGAGTGGGTCATCGCCCGCTACGGCACCACGCTGCGCTGGGTGCTCCGTCACCAGCCGGCCACGATGGTGGTGACGATCGCCACGCTCGTGCTCACGATCGTCCTCTACGTGGTCGTGCCCAAGGGGTTCTTTCCGATCCAGGACACCGGCGTGATCCTCGGCATCTCGGAGGCGCCGCCGATCATCTCCTTCACGGCGATGGCCGAGCGCCAGCAGGCGCTGGCCCGTCTCATCCTGAAGGACCCCGACGTGGCCAGCCTCTCCTCGTTCATCGGCGTCGACGGCACCAACATGACGCCGAACAGCGGCCGCATCCAGATCAACCTCAAGCCGCGCGAGGAGCGCCACGCGGACGCCTCCGCGATCATCCGGCGCCTGCAGCCGACGCTGGAGTCCGTGGAGGGCATCACCCTCTACATGCAGCCGGTGCAGGACCTCACGGTCGAGGACCGCGTGAGCCGCACGCAGTACCAGTACTCGCTGGAGGACGCCGACGCCCGCGAGCTGGCCGAGTGGGCGCCGCGGATGATCGACAAGCTGCGCAGCCTGCCCCAGCTGCGCGACGTCGCGAGCGACCAGCAGAGCGGCGGCCTCCTGGCGTCGCTCGAGATCGACCGCGACAACGCCTCCCGCCTCGGCATCGCGCCCCAGGCCATCGACGACACGCTCTACAGCGCCTTCGGCCAGCGCCAGGTCTCGACCATCTTCACGCAGCTCAGCCAGTACCGCGTCGTGCTCGAGGTGGCGCCGCGCTTCCAGCAGGACCCCGAGGCGCTCAAGTCGATCTACGTGAAGTCGGCGACGGGCCAGCAGGTGCCGCTCAGCGCGTTCACGCGGCTGGTGCCCGGCACCGCCTCGCTGGCGGTGAACCACCAGGGCCAGTTCCCCTCCGTCACGCTCTCGTTCAACCTGGGGTCCGACGTCTCCCTGGGCCACGCGGTCGACGCCATCCGCGCCGCCGAGCGCCAGCTCGGGCTGCCGGCGTCGATTCGCGCCAGCTTCCAGGGCACCGCCCAGGCCTTCCAGGCCTCGCTGGCCAACGAGCCGCTGTTGATCCTGGCCGCGATCATCACCGTCTACATCGTCCTCGGCGTCCTCTACGAGAGCTACATCCACCCGGTCACGATCCTGTCCACGCTGCCCTCGGCCGGCGTGGGCGCGATCCTGGCGCTGCAGCTCTTCCGCGCGCACCTCGACGTCATCGCGCTCATCGGCATCATTCTGTTGATCGGCATCGTGAAGAAGAACGCGATCATGATGATCGACTTCGCGCTCGAGGCCGAGCGCCAGGACGGCAAGCACCCGGCCGAGGCGATCTACGAGGCGTGCCTGCTGCGCTTCCGGCCGATCATGATGACGACCATGGCGGCGCTGCTGGGCGGCCTGCCCCTGGCGCTCGGCAGCGGCACCGGCGCCGAGCTCCGGCGGCCGCTGGGCATCACGATCGTCGGCGGCCTGCTGCTCTCGCAGCTGCTGACCCTCTACACGACGCCCGTCGTCTATCTCGCCTTCGACCGGCTCGGCCGTCGCTTCCGCCGGACGCGCGCCGTCGAGCCGCGGGCCGTCGAGGCCACCGCGGACTGAGCGCGAGGTGAACGTCTCCCAGCCCTTCATCCGCCGGCCCATCGCCACCACGCTGCTGAGCGTGGCGCTGCTGCTGGCCGGGATCGTGGCCTACCGGCTGCTGACGGTGGCGCCGCTGCCCCAGGTCGAGTTCCCGGTCATCCAGGTCCAGGCCACCCTGCCCGGGGCCAGCCCGGAGACCATGGCCTCGTCGGTGGCCACGCCGCTCGAGCGGCAGTTCGGCCGCATCGCCGGCGTCACCGAGATGACCTCGACCAGCCTGCTAGGGGCCAGCACGGTGGTGCTGCAGTTCGATCTCAACCGCAACGTCGACGCGGCCGCGCGCGACGTGCAGGCCGCCATCAACGCCGCGCGCAGCCAGCTTCCGGCCAACCTGCCCTCCAATCCGCGATACCGAAAGGTCAACCCGGCCGACCTGCCGGTCCTGATCCTGGCCCTCACCTCCGACGTGCTGCCCGTCGGCCGGATGTACGACGCCGCCGACTCGATCCTGGCCCAGAAGCTCTCCCAGGTCGAAGGCATCGGCCAGGTGATCATCGGCGGCGGCGCCAAGCCGGCCGTGCGCGTGCGGGTGGATCCCGCGCGGCTGAGCCAGATCGGGCTCAGCCTCGAGCAGGTGCGGACGGCGCTCGGGACCGTGAACGCGAACTCGCCCAAGGGCGAGCTCGCCGACGGCGCGACGGCGTGGACACTGCACGCCACCGATCAGCTGCTCGACGCCGACCAGTACCGGCCGGTCATCGTCACCTATCAGAAGGGCGCGCCGGTCCGCCTGGGTGACATCGCCGAGGTCGAGAACTCGGTCGAGGACATACGCACGGGTGGGTTCGCCAACGGCAAGCGCGCGGTGCTGATCGTGCTGTACCGCCAGCCGGGCGCCAACATCATCGAGACGGTCGACCGGGTGATGGAGCTGCTGCCCTCGCTGCGCGCCTCGATCCCGCCCATCATCGACCTGAACGTCGTCCTCGACCGGACCACGACCATCCGGGCCTCCTTCCGCCACGTGCAGGGCACGCTGGTGCTGTCGATCGGCCTCGTCGTGCTCGTCGTGTTCGTCTTCCTGCGCAGCGGCTGGGCGACGCTCATTCCGAGCGTGGCGGTGCCGCTGTCGCTGCTGGGCACGTTCGGTGGGATGTACTTGATCGGCTACAGCCTCGACAACCTCTCGCTCATGGCCCTCACCATCGCGGTCGGCTTCGTGGTGGACGACGCCATCGTCGTCCTCGAGAACATCACCCGCTACCTCGAGGAGGGGCTCGACCCGATGGCCGCCGCGCTGCGCGGCGCCCGCGAGATCGGCTTCACCGTGCTGTCGATGAGCACGTCGCTGGTGGCCGTGTTCATCCCGATCCTCTTCATGGCCGGCCTGGTCGGGCGCCTCTTCCGCGAGTTCGCCGTGGTGCTCACGCTGGCCATCGGCGTGTCGCTGCTGGTCTCGCTCAGCGTCACCCCGATGATGTGCTCGCGCCTGCTCACCTCCTCGCACCAGGCGAGCCACGGCCGGCTCTATCGTCTGGGCGAGCGCGTCTTCGACGGCGTCCTGGCGTTCTACGCCGACACGCTACGGTGGGTGCTCCGCCATCAGTTCGTCACGCTGCTGGTGATGCTGGGCACGATCGTGGGCAACGTGCTGCTGTTCTATCAGGTCCCCAAGGGGTTCTTCCCACAGCAGGACACCGGGCGGCTCATCGGCAGCATCCAGGCCGACCAGGACATCTCGTTCCTGGCCATGCGCGACAAGATGCGCGAGTACGTCGACATCGTGATGACCGACCCGGCCGTGGCCAACGTGGTCGCCTTCAGCGGCGGCAACACGAACCCCACCAACACCGGGCGAATGTTCGTCGTCCTCAAGCCGCTCGAGGAGCGCCAGATCTCCGCCGACCGGGTCATCGACCGGCTGCGGGGCAAGCTCGCCCGCATTCCCGGCGCCAACCTCTTCCTGCAGGCCGTCCAGGACCTCCGCATCGGCGGCCGTGGCAGCAACGCGCAGTTCCAGTACACGCTGCAGAGCACCGAGCTGGCCGAGCTGAACAGCTTCGCACCTCAGATGCTGGCCCGGCTGCGCGGGGTCGAAGGCCTGCGCGACGTCTCCACCGACCAGCAGAACCGCGGCCTGCAGGCCGGCCTGGTCATCGACCGCGACGGCGCCGCGCGCCTGGGTATTCAGCCCAAGGCCATCGACGAGACGCTCTACGACGCCTTCGGCCAGCGCCAGGTCTCGACCATCTACAAGGCGCTCAACCAGTACTTCGTCGTGCTGGAGGTGGACCCGCGCTTCCAGCAGAGCCCCGACGCGCTCAAGGGCGTCTACGTGCGCTCGACGGCTGGCGGCCAGGTGCCGCTGGCGGCGATCACGCGCTACGCGCCCAGCACCACGCCGCTGGCGGTGAACCACCAGAGCTTCTTCCCGTCGGTGACGCTGTCCTTCAACCTGGCGCCCGGCGTCGCCCTCAGTGACGCCGTCACCAAGATCCAGGCGCTCGAGCGCGAGGTCCGGATGCCGGCCTCGGTGCGAGCCAGCTTCCAGGGCACCGCCCAGGCCTTCCAGGCCTCGCTGGCGACCCAGCCGCTGCTGATCCTGGCCGCGCTCATCAGCGTCTACATCGTGCTCGGCGTGCTCTACGAGAGCCTCGTGCACCCGATCACGATCCTGTCCACGCTGCCCTCGGCCGGCGTCGGCGCCATCCTGGCGCTGCAGCTATTCGGCGCCGCGCTCGACGTGATCGCGCTGATCGGCATCCTGTTGCTGATCGGGCTGGTGAAGAAGAACGCGATCATGATGATCGACTTCGCGGTCGACGCCCAGCGCCGCGGCGGGAAGTCCGCCCTCGAGGCGATTACCGAAGCTTGCCTTCTGCGGTTCCGTCCGATCATGATGACCACCATGGCCGCGCTCCTCGGAGGTCTGCCGCTCGCGCTCGATTTCGGCACCGGCGGCGAGCTGCGCCGTCCCCTCGGGCTCGCGATCGTGGGCGGGCTCATCGTGTCCCAGCTCCTGACGCTGTACACGACTCCCGTCGTCTACCTCTACCTCGAGCGTCTGCGCCTGGCCCTGGGCGGACGGATTGTTAAGATGGGGGGCCCCGAAATGGCCCCCCATACCCCCCACGCTCGGAGCGCCCCGGCGAAGCCGTGACGCTCCTCGATTTCCCTCCATGCTCGGAGCCCCGGCGAAGCCGTGACGCTCCTTCTTGCTCCCTCTGCATTTTCTGCCAGAGGCTCAGAAGGCCTATGACGCGCCCACGCGGTATGTCTGCGGTGCTACCGGCGGTCGTGCTCGCCCTCACAGCCGCGTGCTCGGGCGGCAACGCCGAGTCCAAGCAAGCACAGCAGGCGCCCAAGCGTCCGCCGGTACCCGTGGCCGTGGCGACGGTGGAGAGCAAGGAGATGCCCGTCCAGATCCAGGCGATCGGCACGGTCGAGGCGTACAGCGTGGTGTCGATCAAGGCGCAGGTCGGCGGCGAGCTCGTGCGCGCGCACGTGAAGGAAGGCCAGGACGTCCGCAAGGGCGACCTGCTCTTCAGCATCGACCCCCGCACCTACGAGGCCGCGCTCGCCCAGGCCCAGGCCAACGTCGCCAAGGACCGCGTGCAGGTGCAGCAGGCGCGCGCCGTGCTCCAGCGCGATCAGGCCCGCGTCGCCCAGGCCCGCGCCAACCTGGTGCGCGATCAGGCCCAGGCCACGAACGCCCATGTGCAGGACAAGCGCTACGCCGATCTCCTCAAGAAGGAGCTGGTCTCGCGCGAGCAGTACGACCAGGTCCGGACGACCGCCGAGTCGCTCACCGCGACGGTCCGCGCCGACGAGGCGGACATCCAGAGTGCGGAGGAGACGGTGCACGCCGACGAGGCCGCCATCCGCAGCGCCGAGCAGACCGTCCGCGCCGACGAGGCCGCGGTCGACAACGCCAAGCTGCAGCTCGGCTACACGACGATCCGCTCGCCGGTGGACGGTCGCGCGGGCAGCCTCGGCATGAACGAGGGCAACGTGGTGCGCGCGACCGGCACCAACGACTCCACCCTGCTCGTCATCAACCAGGTGCAGCCGATCTACGTCTCCTTCACGGTGCCCCAGCAGCAGCTCGCCGAGATCAAGCGCTACATGGCCGACGCCACGCTGGCCGTCGACGCCGTGCCGACCGGTGAGCAGCGGCCGGTGCGCGGCGCCGTGACGTTCATCGACAACGCCGTGGACACGACGACCGGCACCATCCGGCTCAAGGCGACGTTCGGCAACCAGGAGAGGCGGCTGTGGCCCGGCCAGTTCGCCAACGTCGCGCTGACCCTGGCCATCCAGCCCGACGCGCTCGTGATCCCGTCCCAGGCGCTGCAGACGGGTCAGCAGGGCGCCTACGTGTTCGTGGTGAAGCCGGACGCCACGGTGGAGACGCGGCGCGTGGTGACGGCGCGCGCCCAGGGCAACGAGACCGTCGTGGCCAGCGGGCTGCAAGCCGGCGAGCAGGTCGTCACCGACGGACAGGCGCGCCTGGTCGCTGGCGCCAAGGTCGAGGTGCGAGCGCCGAGCCGCCCGGGTGGCGGCGAGCGGCCGCGTGAAGCCGGCGGCGGCCCACCCAAGAGCGATGGTGTGAAGGGACCCGCGCGCGCGAAGGATGCGGCGGGCACGAAAGATTCGTCTCCGAACGCGAAGGATTCTTCCAGGAGGTAGTCATGGCGCAGTCAGGAACGGTGCGGTACGGCGTGGTCGAGGGTTGGGAGCAGCTGCCGGGCGGCTACGAGCACCGTGACGTCGCGGGCGTGGCCATCGACGGCGAGGATCGCGTGTTCCTCATCTGCCGGGGCGACCACCCGATCATGGTGTACGACCGGGGCGGGAAGTTCCTCAGCTCGTGGGGCGAGGGGCAGTTCACCTATCGTACCCACGGAATCACCATCGGCCCCGACGGCACCGTCTACTGCACCGACGACGGCAATCACACCATCCGGCAGTTCACGCCGACCGGCAAGCTGCTGATGACGATGGGCACCATGAACACGCCCTCGGACACCGGCTACGACGGCAAGGACTCGATCAACATCCCGCGGCCGGGCGGCCCGTTCAACCGGCCCACGAACCTGGCGGTGGGGCCCAAGGGCGACCTCTACGTCTCGGACGGCTACGGCAACTGCCGCGTGCACGTCTTTTCACCCACGGGCACGCTCAAGCGCTCCTGGGGCGTGTCGGGCACGGGGCCCGGGCAGTTCCACCTGCCCCACGGCATCGCCGTCGCCACGGACGGTCGCGTGTTCGTGTGCGATCGTGAGAACGATCGCATCCAGATCTTCAGCCCCGACGGCGAGTACCTCTCGGAGTGGACGGACACGCAGCGGCCGACGCACATCGTGTTCGATGGCCAGGGTCGCGCCTATGTCTCCGAGCTCTGGTGGCACAAGGGCCAGACCTCGCAGCGGCATGGACCGATCAACGATCCGCGCTACGGCCGCGTCAGCGTCTACGATCGCGACGGCAAGGTGCTGGCCCGCTGGGGCACGCCCGACGCCACCGCCCCCGGCAGCTTCGCGGCGCCGCACGGCATCGCCGTGGATTCGAAGAACGACATCTACGTGGCCGAGGTGACGTGGACGTTCGCGGTGAGCCGCGGGCATGCGCCCGCCGACTGCCACACCTTCCAGAAGTTCGCCCCGCAGGCCTAGTCGACTCCGGCTCGGCAGCGTGGAATAGCAACCTCCCGCCCCTCGTCAGAAGGGGTGGGAGGACCGAGCCAATGCTAGGAACCGGAGCCCTTCGAAGGCTGGGTTTGGGTCTGGTGCTCGCCGTCACAACGGCTGTGGGGATGGGCGGTTGCGTCCTGGCACCGTTCCCCGGGCCTCTCGCCGTCGGACCGCCCGTGGTGGTCGCGCCACGCCCCGTGATCATCGGGCCGCGCGGGCACGGCTACTACCGCGGTGGCTACCATGGCGGCAACGGCCGTCACTGGCGCTGACCGAGCGGGATTACCTCGGAGGCGGTGGCGGCGGGACGCCGGCTGGCGGGTTGGGCACCCACACCCACTGATAGGCCACCGCCACGCCGTCACCGAGGAGGACGTGCCGTCCGTGCGGATACACGACCTCGCGATTGATGGCCGGTGGTGGAGGAGCCGGCGCGTACGTCGCGGGCGCTGACCCGTAGACGGCCGGAGGCGTCGAATACACGACGGCCGGCGGTGCGGCGTAGCCGGGACGCACCAGCGCCGGCAGCAGGAAGAGCTGGTTGAACACCGCAAACGCGCCGAGCGCCAGCGCCGCATCCACGGCAGCGCCGGCGTGAGCCGGCCTCGGCGCCGCGCCGATCAGCACCGCGCCCAGCGCCGCGACGGCCACCAATTTCTTCATCTGCGGTCCCCTCGGCTCCTCGCCTGACGACGCGCACAGTGTACCTCCCGCGGCCCCTGCGATATAGTGCGGGGCGCGGAAGTCTCGGTCGTGGCGAGGAGGAACGGACCTCCCTCTGGATCACCGCCCACGCGAGGAACGACTGTCGATGACGATGATGACGACGCTGCACGCTGCCCTTCACCCAGGTGAACGTGCCCCGGCCCGCGTGGACGTCGAGCGCATCCTGCACCCCCGCTCCGTCGCGGTCTTCGGAGCCTCCGACAGCAAGGACAAGTTCGGCGGCCGCATCATGCACTTCCTGGTGCGTCACGGCTTCGCCGGCGAGATCCTGCCGATCAATCCACGGCGTGACGAGGTGGTCGGGCACCGCGCGTACCCGACGATCGCGGCGGCGCCGGCGCCGCCCGACGTCGCCATCCTGGCCGTGCCGGGCTCATCACTGGTGGCGACCGTGCGCGAGGCTGCCGCGGCCGGCGTCGGCTGCTGCGTCATCATCTCCACCGGCTTCGCCGAGGCGGGCGACGAGGGCGCCGCGCGGCAGGCCGAGCTGGTGCGCATCGCGCGCGAGACGGGCACGCGACTGGTCGGCCCCAACTGCATGGGGCTGATCGTGCCGCATCATCACCTGGCCCTCTGCTCGTCCGTCGTGCTCGACACCGACCGGCTGGCCGACGGCTCCATCGGCCTCGTGAGCCAGAGCGGCGCGCTCATGGTCTCGATCTTCGATCGCGCGGCCGCCGACGGCGTCGGCTTCCGCTACGGCGTGTCGCTCGGCAACCAGGTCGACCTCGAGATCTGCGACTTCCTCGACTACATGGTCGCCGAGCCCCAGACCGAGGCCATCTGCGTCTACGTCGAAGGCCTGCTCGACGGCGCGCGCTTCCGCCGCGGTCTGGCCGCCGCGCGGCGAGCCGGCAAGCCCGTGCTCGTCGTGAAGACCGGACGGACCCAGGCCGGGGTGAAGTCGGCGCGCTCGCACACCGCCAGCCTGGCCGGTGCCTGGGAGGTCTTCGAGGCCGTGTGCCGCGAGGAAGGCGCCGTCCTCGCCCGCGATCCCGACGACATGGTGCGCGCGGCGCATTTTCTCACCCGGCACCGGGCCCCGCGCCGCGGCGGCGCCGTCATCCTGTCCTCGTCGGGCGGCGGCTGCGGCATCGCCTCCGATCGGGTCAGCGAGCTCGGCGTGCCACTGGCGACGCTCACCGCCGACTCGCGCGCCCAGCTGGGCGAGCTCCTGCTGCCGCCCCAGGCCGACAACCCCGTCGATCTCGGCGGGCGCCGCAAGCCGGAGGACGTCGAGATCGCCGGCGACGTGGCGCGCATCCTCCTCGGCGATCCCGGCGTGGCCTACGGCCTCGTCATCCTCACCTCGATGCCCTTCTTCGCGAATCGCACGCGGCTGATCGGCCAGGCCGCACTCGCCGCCGACAAGCCGGTGATGATCGCGCTCACCCCCGGCGCGGCCGCCGAGGCGCCCCGCAAGGCGCTGCGCGAGCTCGGCCAGTTCTACTTCGACCGCAGCGAGGACGCCCTCCGCGTGCTGGCCCTGGTGGCCGCCTACGACGCGCTGCGGGCGACGCCTCCGGTGGCACCGGTCCGCCCCCCGGGATTGCCGGACGGCCACACCCTGGTCCTGCCCGACGGCGCCCTGACCGAGGGCGAGGTCAAGCGCCTGCTCGCCGCCTACGGCGTGGCGGTGGCGCCCGAGCAGATCGCCGCCACACCGGAGGCCGCCGCCGCCGCGGCGACGACGCTCGGTTTTCCGGTCGCGCTCAAGGCGGTGTCGCGGCGGATCGTGCACAAGAGCGACGTCGGCGCCGTGCGCCTGGGCCTGGCCTCGCCCGACGAGGTGACGGCGGCGGCCCGCGAGATGCTCGTCAAGCTCCGGGCGGCCGGGCTCGACGCCGGCCTCGAGGGCTTCTCGCTGCAGCCGATGATCCGCGGCGAGGCCGAGGTCATCGTCGGCGCCCGGCGTGATCCGCACTTCGGCGCCGTCGTCATGGTGGGCCTCGGCGGCCTCGCGGTCGAGATCCTGAACGACGTCACGCTGGCCCCCGCGCCGCTGAGCGTGGACCGGGCGCGCGCGCTGATCGCCTCGCTTCGCGGCGCGCCACTGCTGAGCGGCGCCCGCGGCCGCCCCCCGCTCGACGTCACGGCCGTCGCGGACGCCGTGGTTGCCGTGTCGTGGCTCGCCGCCGACCTGGGTCCGCGGCTCGGAGATCTCGAAGTCAACCCGCTGATCGTGCGCCGACACGGTGACGGCGCCATCGCCGTCGACGGTCGTGCCACCCTGCAGCCGAAGGAGGAGCCTCGTTCATGAGCCTCACGCGCGTTCTCACCCTCACGCTTGCCATCGTGCTCTTCGCCATCGACCCCGCCGCCGCCCAGAGCGTGCTGCGTATCGGGCTCAACGACGACCCGGACGCCCTCGACCCCACGATCAGCCGCGCGTACACCGGTCGGCTCGTGTTCGCCGCGGTGTGTGACAAGCTCTTCGACGTCACGCCGGAGCTGAAGATCGTGCCGCAACTCGCCACCGGCCACGAGTGGGCGCCCGATCAGCGCTCGATCGTCATCAAGCTGCGGCCCGGCGTGAAGTTCCACGACGGTGAGCCGTTCAACGCCGAGGCGGTGAAGTTCAATATCGAGCGCCACATCAACACGCCGGGCTCGTTCCGCAAGCCCGAGATCGGGCAGATCTCCAGCGTCGACGTCATCAACGACACGACGGTGCGCCTGAACCTGTCGCAGCCGCTGGTGCCGCTGTTGGCGGCGCTGACCGACCGCGCCGGCATGATGGTCTCGCCCAAGGCGGCCCGGGCCCTGGGCGACAAGTTCGGCGCCAGTCCCGTCTGCGCGGGCCCGTACAAGTTCGTCGAGCGCGTGGCCCAGGGCAAGATCGTGTTCGAGCGCTTCGCCGACTACTGGGACAAAGGCAACATCCACATCGATCGGGTGGAGTTCGTGCCGATCCTGGACTCCACCGCCCGCCTGGCCAGCCTGCGCTCGGGTGACCTGCACATGATCGAGCGTGCCTCGCCGACCGACCTGCCGGAGATCCGTGGCGACAGCCGGCTCAAGGTGGCGGGAGTGCCCGAGCTGGGCTACCAGATGATCCCGCTCAACGTGGCCAACGGGCCGAAGAGCAAGACGCTGGCCGACGTGCGGGTACGGCAGGCCATCGATCTCGCCATCGACCGCGAGACGCTGATCAAGACCGTCTTCAACAACGAGTACATCCCGGGCAACCAGTGGATCAGCCCGACGAGCTACTACTACAACGCCAAGCTCCCGGTCCGGAAGCGTGACGTGACGAAGGCCCGCGAGCTGCTCAAGCAGGCCGGACAGCCGAACCTCACGTTCACGCTGATCGTGCCGCCCGAGCGCGATCGGCAGGAGGCCGCGCAGATCATCCAGGCCATGCTGGCCGAGGCCGGGATCACGATGAACATCCAGACGCAGGAGAACGTCACGATGCTCACCAATGGCCGCAAGGGTGACTTCGAGGCGTACTTCACCTTCTGGAGCGGCCGGCCCGATCCCGACGGCAACGTCTTCACCCACAACACGTGCAAGGGAGCCCAGAACGACAGCCACTACTGCAACGAGGAGGTGGACACGCTGCTGACGAAGGCGCGCCAGGTGCCCGAGCCGGCCGAGCGCAAGAAGCTCTACGATCGCGCGACGGAGATCCTGCTCCGCGACGTCTCGCGCATCCACCTCTGGCACCGCCGCGTCTTCACCGGCTACAGCGCCAGGATCACCGGCTTCACGCCCTACCCCGACGGCATCATCCGACTCAAAGGGCTGAAGCTGAACTGACCCAGGTGAATCTCGCGGGTCGTCCGCTTCCGGTGGGGGGGTGTGGGGGAGGAGCGGCGCTCCCTCCCCCCCACGCGCATCCTTGACGCTGGCGCTGTATGTGGCGCGGCGGGTGGCCGTGCTGGTGCCGACGCTGTTCTTCGTCTCCGTGCTGATCTTCTCGCTGCAGAAGCTGCTCCCCGGCGACGCCGCCATCGCCATCGCGGGCGAGGAGAGCGACCCGGCCGTCGTCGCCGCCATCCGCAGCAAGTACCATCTCGACCGGCCGGTGGTGGTGCAGTACGGCATCTGGGTGGGCAAGGTGCTACGCGGCGACCTCGGTGAATCGCTCCGCAACAAGATCCCGGTGAGCGAGCTGCTGGCCTCCAAGCTCCCGGTCACCGTCGAGCTGGCCGTCGGCTCCATGCTGGTCGCGCTGGTGATCGGCATCCCGGCCGGCGTGCTCTCGGCCGTACGGCGCGGCACCCTCGTGGACGTCGCCGCCAACGCGGTCGCGCTGTCCGGCCTCTCGGTGCCCCACTTCTGGCTCGGCATCATGCTGATCCTGCTCTTCGCCGTGCGCCTCGGCTGGCTGCCCGCCTCCGGCTACGTGCCGCCGTGGGAGGACCTCGGGCGCAACCTCACGACGATCCTCATGCCCTCGATCGTGCTCGGCACCGGCGTCGCCGGGGTGATGATGCGCCACACGCGCGGCGCCATGCTGCAGACGCTGAGCGCCGACTACGTCCGGACCGCGCGCGCCAAGAGCGTGCCCGAACGGCTGGTCGTCATGAAGCACGCGCTGCGCAACGCGCTGATCCCGGTGATCACGCTGGGTGCCATCGAGTTCGGCCGGCTGCTCTCCGGCGCCGTGCTCACCGAGCAGATCTTCGCGATCCCCGGCTTCGGCAAGATGCTGGTCGACGGCGTCTTCAACCGCGACTACGCCGTCGTGCAGGGCGTCGTGCTCGTCTCGGCCGCGCTCTACGTCCTGATGAACCTCCTGGCCGACATCCTCTACTTCGTCGCGAACCCACGCCTGCGAGGCGCATGAGCGTGGCGTGCGAAGCCAGAAGGTGAGCCCGTGAACGAGACCGGCGCGGTGATGGCGATGCCGGCCGTCGCCGAGACGCGGCGCCCCTCGGTGCTCCGGCGGCTGCTCCGGCGGCCGCCCGCCGTGATCGCCATGGCCGTCGTGGCGCTGTTCGTGCTGGTCGCGCTGGCGGCGCCGCACGTGGCGCCCTACGATCCGATCAAGCAGAACTTCCTGGCCGTGCGCAAGGCACCGTCGGTGGCCTATCGCCTCGGCACCGACGAGGTCGGGCGTGACGTCCTCTCGCGCCTCATCTGGGGCGCGCGGGCCTCCCTGCTGGCCGGCGTCATTCCCGTCACGATCGCGCTGGTGATCAGCATCCCGCTCGGGCTGCTCTCGGGCTGCGCCGGGGGCTGGCTCGACGGGCTCATCATGCGGATCACCGACGCCATGCTGGCCATCCCCTTCCTGATCGTGGCCATCGCGCTGGCCGCCTTCCTGGGTCCCAGCCTCACCAACGCCATGATCGCGATCGGCATCGCCGCCTTGCCCACCTTCCTGCGGCTGGCGCGCGGCACCACGCTGGCGATCACGACCGAGGAGTACATCGAGTCCGCGCGCTCGCTCGGCTGCTCGCGTGCGCGGATCGCGGTCCGTCACGTGCTACCCAACATCGTGCCGCCGCTCCTCATCCAGTCGAGCCTCACGGCGGCCGCGGCCATCATCGCCGAGGCCAGCCTGTCGTTCCT
>Ga0134124_10002473_pt1 | contig 14939 bp, 13 predicted proteins | sample KB304_FD_96880 | JGI IMG/M metagenome (GOLD analysis project Ga0134124, IMG submission 96880) | Terrestrial soil microbial communities without Nitrogen fertilizer from Kellogg Biological Station, Michigan, USA - KB3-0-4 | ecosystem: Environmental > Terrestrial > Soil > Unclassified ... | reverse complement strand
GGCGGTGATCTTCTGGGCGGCCCGCGCGGCGTCGAGCAGGGCCTGCCCCTCGGGCCCGGCGATGTAGATCGCGTGTCTGCCGGGAGTGCCCAGCCCGATGTAGTCGGCGGCGGCGACCACATACCCCTGCGCCACCAGCTCGAAGGTGCTGCCGACCGCCGACAGCGCCGGCCGCGCGAGCGACGGGGCACAGGCGTCCGCCAACCCGGTCGTGCCATGGCCGAAGGTGATCACCTTGCGGCCGCCGGCAGGTTCCGCGCCGCCGTACCCGGGCGCGGGGGCCAGGACGATCCCGGAGGCCGCCACGTCGGCGCCGTTCTGGTCCCTGGTGTGGTAGATCACTCGCCAGGCCAGGATGCCGGCCGGCGCGCCGGCCATCGGCCTGGCCGAGATGAGGTCTCCGGGCTGGCCGTAGGCGAGCGGTGCCGCCGGCTGTTCCGACTCGGGAGCGGGGCCGCCGGGCCGGGAGTGGCCGGCGCAGCCGACCAGTGCGACCAACGCCATGGTGATCGCTAACAGGGCGATGCGGCGCGGGCGCCTGCCGCCCGATTCCCACCGGTCTGCCCGTCTCGCCACAGGTCAAGCGTATTGACTCTCCAGGTGCGGGAAGGTTCCACCTTCGTCACCGGGACCGCGAACGGGGGCAAAGAGAAGTCCCGGTGGCGTACCCATCGATACGGGGGGATTCGAGGGGCACGCCGACCGGGACACCGCATACGTTACAGCCTCGGCGTGCCTCTGTCGCCTCCCGCAAGAACAACGGACAACATCCGGCGGCGCGTCTCGTGGAACGATCAGAGTGCGTCGACGCCGCGTTCCCCGGTCCGCACCCTGGTCAGCACGTCGACCGGGGTGACCCAGACCTTGCCAGCGCCGCTGGCGGTGCTGGCGGCCGAGCCGAGGATCACATTGACAACGTCCTCAGCGTCGCCGTCGTCAACAACTAGCTCCATCCGCACATTGCTGGCGGACTCGTCGTGGAACCGCTGCCCTCGGTACGTGCCGGTACGCCACAGCTCCATTCCGTAACCACTCACCTGGCTGATTGTCATCCCGTGGACGCCGAACGTGTGCAGCGCGGCGCGCACGTCGGCCACCCGATGCGGGCGGAGAATTACGGTGACAAGCTTCACGACGAGGGCCCACCCATACGCTCGGACTGCGATTTTCGTCCCGGACAAAGCGTAGAGCCGACGGATGCCCGGGTCCTGCCCCCCTACATCGGCACTTCTGGAGGACCGACGAATGTCGCTGGCCGACCGCGCACCGGCGCCGGATCCGATCGACCTGCTCCCGCCCGCGCCGACCTTCACGGTGACCAGCGCCGACTTCGCTGACGGCGCGCCGCTGCCGCTGGCGCATGCGCACGGCAGCGCGGGCGGCGGGGACCTCTCCCCGCAGCTGTCCTGGTCCGGTTTCCCGGCCGAGACGCGGTCCTTCGTCGTCACCTGCTACGACCCGGACGCGCCAACGGGCGCCGGCTTCTGGCACTGGGTGCTCGTCGACGTCCCGGCCTCGGTGACCGAGCTGCCCACCGGGGCGGCGTCCGGCGACCTGTCCGGGCTGCCCGCCGGCGCCTACCACGTGGCCTGCGACTGGGGGTCGAAGAACTACGGCGGCGCCGCGCCGCCGCCCGGGGACCGGCCGCACCGGTACGTCTTCGTGGTGCATGCCGTCGACGTGCCGAAGCTGGAGATCACCGACGCCGTCTCGCCGGCCGTCGTCGGATTCAACCTCGCGTTCCACACGCTGGCCCGCGCCGTCATCCGCGGCACCTACCAGCGCTGAGGCTCCCGCCCCTCCTGGCCGGCCCGGGATACGTTGGCCGGACGGGCCGACGCGGTCGAGGAGATCGCGCCCCCCGGGACCAGGTCTTCGGGTGGGCGGGTCTGTCGAGTATCAGATCGAGGAAAGGGGCGTCCGATGGTGCGCAGGCTTGCGTTGATCGCCGCGGTCGCCAGCGCGGCGGCGCTGGCCGCCCGCTGGCGCAAGGACAAGGGCGAGCAGGTCGACCTGTGGCGTGAGGCGACCTCCGCCACCCCCGAGAACCCTTAAGCCGTATAGCTCGTGGATCTTCGCCGGCGGCTGGGCGGCGCGAAATCCCGCACACAGCTGGCGATCTTCGGTCCGTTCAGGTCGGACAGAAGCGCTTGATCGCTAGGACTGTGCGCGCATCCGGCATGAAACGGACAGGAAGCGCTAATTGCGGCACACTGCTGGCGATCAAGGACTGGCCCGGTCGGTTCAGGGGCGGGTGATCGTTGGGTGTGTGCGGTTCTCGGCGGGCGGGCAGCCTGGTTGCCCGCCCGACGCAAGGATCCGCGGGACGACCTTAGTGCCGCCCCCACCAAGGTCGACCCGGTTCCTTGATCACTGTTTTAGCACTCCACGGGTTGTGAATCCGCGCCGGTCACGACCCGTAGAGGGTCGAAACGGCGATCATGAGCGCGCTGGGACGGGGCGAACGATGTCTGGAGGGGCATTAGCTAGCGCGATTCGGGCGCTGAGCGCCTCCCGGTGCTCAGGACTGGACGATCGGCTGGAAGATGCGGTTCCAGGTCGTCTCCTCGGCCGGGGTGAGGTCCCGGTACCGGTGGGTGTTCTTCAGGTCGGCCGCGGTCGGGAAGCTCAGCAGCGAGTCGGCCAGCGCCGCGTCGACGAGCGGCCTGGCCGCCGGCACCGGAGTGATGTACTTGATGTAGTCGGCGAGCATGGCCGCGATCTCGGGCTTGTAGGCGTAGTCCATGTAGGTGATCGCGTCGACCGGGTGGGCGGCGGTGACCGGAATGCACAGGTTGTCCGTCCAGAGCAGCCCGCCCTCCTTCGGGACGACGAACTTGAGGTTCTTGCCGCCGGCCTGCTGCTTGTAGACGTCGCCTGACCAGGCCATCGACAGCCACAGCTCGCCGGAGGCCAGTGCGTCGATGTAGCCCTGGTCGTAGTACTTGCGGACGATGCCATCGTCGCGTTGTCTGGCCAGCTTGGCCGCGGCCTTCTTCCAGTCGGCCTCGGTCGAACCCTCCGGGCTGATGCCCATGCCGACCATGCAGAGGTTCGGCAGGTCCTCGTTGTCGCCGAACATGCCGACGTGGCCCTTGAACGCCGGGTCGAACAGGTCCTCGTAGCTGGTGATCTCGCGGCCGGTCTTCGCGGGGTCGTACCCGATGCCCACGAGCCCGGACTGCCAGGCGACGGTGTACTTGTTGCCCTTGTCGTATGACGGGTTCCTCACCGCGGGGTCGGCGTTCTTCGCGAACGTGGGCAGCTTCGAGGCGTCGAGCGGGGCGAGGAAGCCCAGGTCGATGAACTTGTCCAGGTAGACGCCGTTCGTGATGACGATCAGGTCCGCGCCGATCGACTGGTGCGCCGCCAGCTGCGGCCGCACCTTCGCGAAGTACTCGCCGTTGTCCTGGATCGATTCGTCGTAGTTGACGTGGATGCCGGTGTCCTTCTCGAACTGGGCCAGCGACGGGTGCCTTCCGGCATCGTCGGTGTCCATGTAGAGCGGCCAGTTGGCGAAGTTGAGCGTGCCCGACTTCTTCCTGCCCGCCCAGAACTGCGCGGCGTCGGCGGCACGCGCCGGGGCCTTCTCCTCACCCTTGACCCCACAGGCGGCGAGGAACGCGGCCAAGCCGGCTGCGCCGCCGGCCTGCAGGAACTGCCGGCGGCCGAGGCGGGGCTGGGTGAGGCCGCGCAGAAGCGCCGGGTCGGTGCCGCGGTCGATGCTGCCCGGACCGGGGCGGTCGGTGCTGCCGTGAGTCGTCACGTGAGAGGTCCTCCGCGGGATGCTGTCAGCTGAGCGCGTTCATCGGTGCTGGTCGGATGGGCCCTCGGGGACCGGCCCGGGATGAATCGTCGATCCGGGTGGCCGCCGTCAGGCCGCGGCCGGGCCGGTGCCGCTGGACGCGAGCGCGAAGGAGTGGTCCATCGGCCGTACCCGCGCCGTCAGTGGGCACCGTCGGTGCACTGACCGCCGTCACCGGTGTCGACGCCGTGTCCGCGGTCACCGCCAAGACCCACAACCGCCTTCCCGCTATTCGTGACAGATCCACGGCAATCCGCACAAGTTACGCACCTATGCCGAGTCAGCCTGCCAGCGCAGATCTCCTGGCTGAATCAGTGCCCCCGCTGCCACTCCGTCGGCTGCGTGTCAGAGCCCAGCAGGCCCGCTGGCCACCAGGGAATCCGCGGGTCAGACGCGGTCACCGGCACTGATGCGCTGGCGGCGACCATCGAGACGCTGCTCACCCGCGGAAAGGGTCCGTAGACGGACGGGGACCGCTCATGCGCAGCGCCCCCGCGACCTGACCCGATGCCGGCCAGACTACGGGCCCAGCGTCGCCACCAGGACGTTCACCCAACCCGGTGAGGCACGAAGCACGGTCTCAACACTTCCCACCTTGCGGTCACCGTCCGCACACCAACCATTCCGGCCCGTAGAGCGCCATCCCTCCGTGGTCACCGTCGAGCCCGCACCCCGAACTCCGCTCGACTCGGGCGCCGACCCCCGCACCAACCCCGTGCCGGTCGGACGCCGACAGCCGGTCAGCCCTCGACGCTGCCCCTCCCCAGCCACCGTTTGATCATCTCTCGCTTTCCACAGGTGGTCAGCGAACCGAGCCTGGTACTACGCGAGGGCGAACCGCCGCCGGCACCGTCATGAGCACCGAACCCGAGCCAGCCTTGATCGTCTATCGCTTTCCGCAGGTGGCCAGTGCACCGAGTCTGGTGCAACGCGACGGTGAACCACCATGGGCACCGTCATCAACATCCCTCCAGCGCCCGACCCCACCCAGCCTTGATCGTCTACCGCTTTCCACCGACGGTCAGCGGACCGAGCCTGCATCACGCGACCGGCGACCACCTCCGGCGCCATGACCGCCGGGGGAGCCATCGCTGCCCACCTGCGGAAATGGTGATCGGTTTTCACCGGTCCCTTCGGCGGCCTCGCGGCCGCGCCACGGCCCGTGCGCAGGCCTGCGGGCGGTCTCGGTGCTTCGACGGCCTGGCGCTGCGGCCGAAGGGCGCGTGGATCGAATGAGTCATGCCTGGTGGTCGCACATTGGCACCAACCGCGACCACCACGTATGACCTGCCACGGTCGGCCCGCAGGCCTGCGGGCGGCGCGCTCCCGGAGCAGGCCGGGGACGCTGCCCATCCACGGTCCGCGCCACCAGCGCCAGGAGATCGACGCTGACCGTGGATGGGCAGCGTCTCGACGAGTCCGGTGCCGCTGCGGTCGGGTGGCAGTAGGTCGGGTGGCAGGGGGCGGGCTGGCGTCGCATCGTGGACGGATGGCAACCGAGACGCGGGCCGGGGCTGCCCGGCCGGGGCTACCGCCGTCCACGCGGGCGACGCGGGCCATGCCCGCCGGGACCGGTTATCTGCCCTCGCCGGTTCCCCACGACCTGCTGGCCGGGGTGTACGCGGCGCACCGCCGGCTGCTCGGCCTCGCGGCGGCCGTCGACGACGAGACGCTCTCCCGGCCCTCCCTGCTGCCCGGCTGGACCATCGGCCACGTCCTCACCCATCTGGCCGATGGCGCACGCACCCAGGCGGACCTCGTCGACACGGCCGCCGAGTCCTCGGCGACCACGCGGGCCACGGCCGCCGAGCCCGTGCCAGCACGCCTCAACAGCCGAAGCGCCGCCGCGGCGGCCGGCCCGCCAGAAGCGATCCGCGACGACCTCGCCACGACCATCGCCCGGCTCGAACGGTCCTGGGACCAGACCCATGTCGACGTCTGGCGAACCGGCTATGGATTCACCGCGGGAACCGACCGTCGCGGTGAGCCGGTCACCCTGGCCGACCTGGTGTTCCTGCGCTGGCGGGAGGTAGAGATCCACGGCATCGACCTCGGGCTGACCGACCGCGGGGGCCCCGGCTGGGCCGACCTGCCCGCTCCCTATGTAGACGCCGAATGGGCCTGGACAACGGCGCGCCTGGCCGTACGGCTGCCACCCGGGGTCAGCGTCCTGCTCGCCCCCGGCGACCGCCCGTCACGCGCCTTCGGCGTGGGCTCGCGCCCCGCCCTCGTCAGCGCGCCGACCGTGGAGACGCTGCGCTGGCTGCTGGGCCGCCTGCCCGGCCCCGCCGCCCCCCGCGAATGGCCAGCACTGCGCCCCTGGGAGTAGGGCGACCACCCAATCCAGGGATGGTCAGCGTCCGAGGCCGCGCGGCCGTGCCGGACGGCACCCACTCCAGAAATGGTCACCGTTCCCCCGCGGCGCGGCCGTGCCGGGCAACGCCCGCTCCAGGGATGGTCAGCGTCGGGACGCCGTGGCAAGTGCCAGCCCGCAGATGGTCACCGTCGCCGTACAGAGGATGTGGTCACGTCCCGCCCAGCACGGCCGCGAACGTGCCAGGAGGGCGCCGCGCAGGTGGCCCGGCTCGCCGGGTGGGCTGGCGGCGAGGGCCGATCGTCGAACGCTTTCCACCCGCGAGCCCCGCCGCCGGCCGGGGCGTAGGTCGCGCCGCGGGCACGGGATCGGTCCACGGTCGATGCCCATATGGGGGCAGCGTCCCGGCGATCGACGGCGACGTGGCCGTGGCGATGTTCCTCTGCGGGGCGAGGGAGCGACAATGGTCCGGTGGGTGCGCAACATGCCTGTATGACCGACTTGCCCGGTCCTCCTCCAGCCGTGCGAGGGGACCACCGTTGATAACGATGGCGCTGTTCAACAACAAAGGTGGCGTCGGCAAGACCACGCTGACGTTCCATCTCGCGCACATGCTGGCCCGCCAGGGGCACCGCGTGCTCGCCGTCGACCTTGACCCGCAGGCGAACCTGACCGCGCAGTTCCTCGACGAGGACGAGCTGGCGACCCTCTGGCAGGAGCAGATCGTCGGCGCGGCCGCCGTGGGCCGCGGGTCGACGGCGTCCTCGGCCCCACGCCACGACATCCTCGGTGGCGGCCGCCGGCCCCGGATCGCGGCGGGCACGGGCACGATCGCCACCGCGATCGCGCCGATCATGGAGGGCGTCGGCGACGTCTCGCTGTTCGACCCGGTCGCCGTCGACGACAACCTGTGGCTGCTGCCTGGCGACGTCGACCTGAGCGTCTTCGAGGACAAACTGTCGGCCGCGTGGCCGAACAGCTTCCTGGGCAAGGATGTCGCGGCGCTGCGCACGACGACCGCGCTGCACCGGGTCGTCGACCACGGCGGCCGCGCGATCCGCGCCGAGATCGTGCTCATCGACGTCGGCCCGAACCTGGGCGCGATCAACCGGGCGGCGTTGCTGTCCGCCGACACGGTGCTCATGCCGCTGGGGGCGGATCTGTTCTCGCTGCGCGGCCTGCGCAACCTCGGCCCGACGCTGCGCGACTGGCGTTCCACCTGGCAGGGCATGGTGCTGCCGAAGGTGCCGGACCGAATCGTCGCGCCGCGGGCACTCATGATGCCGATCGGCTATGTCATCATGCAGCCAGCTACCGGCCGGGACCGACCGGCGCGGGCCTATGACCGCTGGCTGGACCGCATCCCCGAGGTCTACGCGACGTCTGTCCTCGGCACCCAGCGTGCCGACCCCTACGACAAGTCGTTCGAGATCGCGAACCTGCCCCACTACCAGGGCCTCATGCCGCTCGCGCAGGATGCCCGCAAACCGATGTTCGAGCTGCGTGCCGGTGACGGCGCCCTCGCCGCGGCCCAGGCCCAGGTCCGCAAGTGCTACCAGGAGTTCCGCGACCTGGCCGTGAACGTGCGCGAACGGCTGCGCTACCTCGACCCGACGCTGCCGAGACTGCCCGTCTCCGCGACGGGCGCCAGGCAGTGAGCCTTCCGGCGTCGGTAGGGCCAGGCCGCGCGCCGGCGATTGGAGGGCACGGGTGACCGAGGAACCCGGGCGAACACCGAGGCCCAGGTGCGCCGGTAGAGCAGTCAGCCTCGCGCGTCTGCCCGAGGACGCCGCCCGCCGGTACGCGTGGAGCCGACGCCCCACCAAACCCGGCGCCGCGAAGCCGGTCGAAACCGCGGGCTTCCCGCTGGCCGCGCTCGCCGCCTTCGTTCTCACGGGATTCCTCGTGGTGGTCGCCGTCGTGCTGTTCCTCCACAGCTCCGGCGCGGACCCGACGGCCACGGCCGCATCCGCGAACTCGACCACCGGAGGATCGGCGACGGCCACGCCCACGCCGCGGCCGCAGGTCCGGCAGACTTCCCCGAGCCCGGCCCCCGCCGGGACGACCGCACCCCGGACCTTGGATTCGGCCGGGGTGTCGCGCCAGGTTGTCGTCCCGCCGACGCGGCCGGCCACCCAAAGCACCACGGCTCCGGCGACGTGGCTACGCGGCACCGACCGCACGGGCTCGCGGACGCCGACGGCCGCTGCCCGCCACTGCACCCCGTCCTCGGCGTATTTCGCGCAACACGGAATCCCGCCGGCCTGCTGAGGATCTCGCGGAGGACCGATTGGCGATCCGTTGTCGGCACTCGCTGGACTCGACGGCCGTATGCCGGTCCCTGACGCCATGTGGAACCGTGGATTTCGGAAGCCGGCGGTGGGCAGCCGCGCCGCGGCGCTGTATGGCGCGTGTTCCCGCGCGTCGAGTTGGCGACAAAGGCAGGTCAGGATGAGCGAAATCGCCGCCGGGGGCTGGGAAGACACCCAGGACGCGACGTCCGGAGCGCCTCACGACGCCTCGGCTGTCGACCCCGACGCGGCCCTTCGGCCCAGCCCGCCGGACGGTGTGGAGCCGCCCGCCGATTCCACGAGGGCCGTGCCCGAGCCACCCGCCGATGCCGTCAACGACGACCGGGGAACTCACCAGACCGCCACCGCCGCGACGACCCCACCGCCAGTCGGAGACAACGCGACGACGCCGGCCGAGACTGCGCCGACCGAGACCGCGCAGTCGCCGGATGCCGGCGAGCTGACACTCATACTGCCCGATCCCACGCCCGCCCTCGATCAGCTCCAGGACGCGGCGGCCATCTCGGCTTCGAGCGCGGGCTCCCTGACCTCCGCCGTCGAGAATCTGGACCCGCCGACGATCCCCGGCCCGACGATCGCCAGGCCAGACGCGGCCGTCGCGACGGACTCCGACACCCCTGACGACGTCCCGACAGACAGCGTCGATCCCGTCGACGCCGATCCCGTCGACGCCGGTTCTGTCGACGCCGGTTCTGTCGAGGTCGGTCCTGGCGTCGTCGAATCCGTCTACGCCCCAGCCGGCGACGCCCCTCGCGAGCGAGATCTCATCACGGGCTCGACGGATTCCATCGACCGGCGTAAGCCAGGCAACGCAAAGCCCGGGAACGTCGAGCCCGGCGACGCCCAGGCCGATGACGCCGAGGCCGATCTCGCGACGGTCATCGCCGAAGTCGGGGCCGACGACCAGGCAGACGCCCCCGGTGACGACAGTGACGCCACGGACCAGCAGAGCGATGGGGCGGACCGTGAGAGCGACCTCGCGGCGGCCTCCGCGGAGGTCACAGCGGAGGCTGCCGGGGATCTGGCCCTGGAAGAGCTGACCTCCGACAGCCCCGACGGTTCGGAAGATCTCGTCGAAGCGGCGCCGGCCGAGGCGCGAACGGCTCCCGACTCCGACGACGGGGCCGAGGATCCGGAGGACGCCGCCGGCGACGTACTGGCGGGCCTCTCCGCCGCCGGCAGCTCTGCCGAGGCGGCCGGCTTCACCGAGGCGGCCGGCTCCGCCGAAGCAGACGGTCCCGTCGAAGCGTGGCTGGACGACGAAGGGGACGCCGAGGAGACGACGCTCACCGACGGTCTGCCGACTGACCGCACCGGGTTCGACCCCGACTTCGGCGTGGCCGCGTTCGCCGGCGCCGCCGCGACCGACGCGGGTACGACCGGCGATAAGCACAGGCCGGGCCCTGCCGTGCTGGGCGGTCAGCGCGACCGGCGCAAGTGGATTCACGTCGTCCGCCACGGCTATGTGCTGCGCTCCCGGTCCGGGCTGACAGTGGTGATGGTCGTCGTGCTCGTCGTGCTTTCGCTGTTCGGCGTCACCGGTCTGATCCTGTTCGGCGGCAGCCCCAACTCGGGCACGGAGAAGGCGGTCATGTTCGCCCCTTCCACCGCTCCGGACGACCTGTCGCTGGCCGACCTCCCCCAACCGGTCCCGCCCCCCGCCGCCCAGCAGCCGGTGGGCCAGCCCGGCCCGCCCGCCGCGCAGGCCAGGGCCATCAGCCACGCCGACAGGCCGGCCGCCGGCTCAGGCTCGAACGGCGGCGCCGCCCAGCCCATCCCGCCGGCCAAAAAGGCGCCGACCACCACGACCAGGGCGCCGGGGACCAGCGATGCACCGGCGCCGACGTCGGTCACAGTCGCCACCAGTACCAGCCCGCGATGCGCGAGCAACCTCCCGGCGATCGAGAACCTGCTGAAGCTGCTGGGCAACTGCTAGCCGCCGCCCCGACCAGGCGCCGGCGCCCTGACCGACGCCCAAGCCCGCGACCCGCGGCAGCGACCGCCAGCAGAATCGCCTGTCCTTCACCACTTCCGCACCCGCCCGGATGCCGTACAGTTGGAACGCGCTGCCGCCCGACGGCAGCGCCCGTCCGGCCGCCGGGCGCGGCCAACGGGGGCGTAGCTCAACTGGCAGAGCACTGCCTTTGCAAGGCAGGGGTTAGGGGTTCAAATCCCCTCGTCTCCACTCGTTTGACCTGCGGTTATCACGCTGCGTAACGGCCACTTTGATCGGAATGTAGCCAACCGTGTAGCCCAGCAACTACGGGCCTTCGTCGTCTTCGTCTGCCTGCCCGTCGGTGTCGCCGTCCGCCGACATCAGTTTGTCCATGGCGTCCGACGCGGCGCGCAGGCGTTCGGGGAGCGCGTGGCCGTAGCGCTCCATGGTCATGCGCATGGTGGCGTGGCCGAGGATCTCCATCACGGTGCGCGGTTCGACGCCTGCCGCCAAGAGGAAGCTCGCGCAGGCGTGGCGGAAATCGTGAAGCCTCAGCGCCGGCAGGTTCGCGCGTCCGCGGAGTTGCTGGACCCGGCGCGTGACGTTCCTCGGTTCCATCAGCGTGCCGACCGTTGACGCGAAGACGAGGCCGTTCTCCGTCCACGCCTTCCCCGCGTCGGCGCGCTCCTGCTCCTGGCGCTTCTGGTGTCGCTTGAGCGCCTCCACCGCGATTGCCGGAATCGGTACCGGACGCCGCGAGCCCCTCGTCTTGGTGTCGACCAGCCGCAGCGTTCCCGCGACGCGCTGCGCCGACCGGGCGACCCGCAGGGTTGCCGCGTCGAGGTCGACGTCATCCCATCGCAGGCCGAGCAGCTCTCCACGACGTAGGCCCATCGTCAGCGCGACCACGAACAGCGCTTCGAGCCGATCGCCGGCCGTCACGTCGAGGAAGCGGCGCGCGTCTTCGACCGCCAGGTCCCGCGGTTCCGCACCGCCAAGCTTGGGCGGCTGGACGGACTTCGCGACGTTCCGACTCACCAGGTCCATCCGTTCCGCGTCGCCAAGCGCAGCGCGCAAGACCGCGTGAACCTTCGCCAGACTCGCCGGCTTCATGGAGTCACGGCGAGCGGCATGGAGTTTGCGGACGTCCGCCGGGGTCAGCTTGTCCAACCGGACCTTGCCGAGAACCGGCACGATGTGCCCGTCGATCGCGTACCGATACCGCGCCAGCGTCGACGGCCGAGTCCCGTCATGGGCCTTAATCTCGTCGAGCCAGTACGCCATCCACTGCGCGACCGTCTGCGCCTTCACCGTCAGGTCCTGGCCGTTGCCGGCCGCCTCACGGAGCTTGGCCATCTTCTCGCGGGCTTCCTTCTGGGTCCGGCCGTACACCGTCCGGCGACGCCGCTTCCCGTCGATCCACCCGAGGTCGACGACGCCCACCCAGCGGTTGTCGCTGGCCCGCTGGTATAGCCCACCTTCCCCATGCGCGCGCCGACTGCGCCTGGACTCCGGGTCTTCCTTCTTCGCGGGCATCAGGCCACGTCCGACGGCTCGGTGGGGCGCGCCTTGGATGCTTCGAGCAGGGCGAGCCCGTGTCGGGCCGCCTGGGCGGTGAATTCGTCGACTCGGCCGCGGAGGACGTCTTCGGCGACGACTTTCAGGACGCCGCAGACGTAGGAGTGATGGAAGCGGACGCCGAAGGGCTCCAGTTCCGCGCGGGCCGCGTCGAGGTCGGCCGCGGTGAGATCGACGCTGAATTTGCCTGTGCCGGACGGGCCGGGGTTGTGCGTGGGCATGGCTGGTCGAGGCTCCTTGCCGGAAGAGAACGGACGAGTCCGCCCGGGGCGAGCGCCGTTGCCGGGCGACGGTGGGGGTTCCGTTCTCTGGCGTGGAGAGGGTCTGTCGGGGTGCCGGCCGCGTCCAGGGCGCTATCGCGTCGCTTCGCGATCGACCTTCGGTCGACCCTGGACCCGTCCGACACCCCGACAGCTTCAGAAGCCGCCAGAGAACGGAAGAAAAATGGGGAGGTGCAGGCAGAGAGCGCCGCTATGGGCGGGTGGCGCCTGCCGCTGCCGGGTCCGTCGACGGGGCGACGACCGCGGGGACGAGCGCGCCGGCCAGCGGGATGTTGCGGAAGACGAGGACCGCGTCGACGTCGCCGAAGTGCTCCGTGAAGAACGCCTCGGCGGGAAGGTCCGCGAGGATCGCGACCAGGTCGCCGATGTCGGCGCCGGGACGGATCGTCAGCTCATGGCCGGTCGCAGTCGCATGGACCGAGACGAGCGGCGAGCTTTCGTCGGGGGTGCGCCAGGCGCCGAACGGCCCGGACGAGAAGATGCCCATAGGGCTTCGCTCCTTGCGTAGACAAGGGGTGGGGTCTTAGGTCCCGGTTGGGTGTTGGCGCACCCGCCGGGACCGCCTTTTGCTCGGGCACTTGACGGTTGCCTAGTGCCTTGGGTTCGAGTGTGGCTGCCCGGGTAGGCAACCGTCAAGTACGGTTCTGGTGTGCATCACCTGATGGGCGCCGCGGAGATCGGGAAGCGGTTGGGTGTGAGCCGCCAGCGCGTGAGCCAGATCGCCAGCGGTGACCCGACGTTCCCGAAGCCGGTGGCCGATCTCGCCGCCGGCCGGATCTGGCACACCGCCGACATAGAACGGTGGATTGCCGAGCACCGGCCCGACCTCGGGCCGCCGACCGCCGACAGGTCCTGACCGCCGCCGCCCCCGTTGCCGAGCCGGAGGCCCACGCGCCCGCTGGCACATCGCGGGTTTCACGCGGCATCAACCTGCGTACCGCGGAGCCGGCCGACGTAGGCGAGTAGCGCATCGTGGGGGATGCGCCGCGCCCGGCCGATGCACACGGACTCCAGGTCGCCCGACGCGAGCAGCTCGTACACGGTCGAGCGGCCCAGGCCGAGCAGTTCCGCCGCCTCGGCCGGGGTAAGCAGAAGCTTGGTCACGGTTCCTCCCCCGGTCGCAGGCCGGTCGGTATTGGGATCAGGCGACATCGGGCACCGCGCTTCCGGGCAGTCCGCCGGACTCAGCAGGGGGTCCGAGCTGGGCGCGCCAGCGTTGCCGGTTGGCGATCGCGTGCAGGATCAGGTGCGCGCGGCGGGGGGCGTCCAGGTCGCCGGGTCGGACGAGCTCCCAGACCACCCGCGGCGCGTCCGCCGAGCCCGCGTCCTCGGCCGCGGCGTCTGCTGGGCTTCCCGCGTCGGCCTGCTTGCCGAGTGCTTGCAACTGTTCACGCACGAACGCGACCCGGTCCGCCTTGTGATCGCTCAGCGTCTTGCCGGACCACTTGCGGGAGACCAGGACGCGGCGGCCGCCGAAGCCGAGCGTTTCGCGCTTGTGGGCCTTGCCCTTGCACCGTCCCGGTACGAGGCCGGGCCGCGCGTTCTTCGGCGCGATCCCGTGCAGGAGCCAGTTGGCGCAGGACGGCGAACACGGCTCGTACCGCAGCGCCGCCGCGAGCCGATCGACGTGGGCGCGTTGGCGGTCGGTGTCGATGGTGTGGCAGGTGTCCAGCGCTTTGGCGAGGTACTTGGTCAGGTAGCCGATCAGTCTGCCGGCGGTGTCGCTGTTCGCGGTGACCCCGTCGGCGCGGATCTGCGGCCCGAACCGCACGACGTGGGCCGGTTCGTCGTCCGGCCCGATCGCGTCGAGTGCCTCCTCCCACGTGACCAGGTCGGCGCCGGTGGTCGGGTCGAGGTAGCCGCCGGCCTGCTCGTCCCAGACGGGCAGCCCCGGGCCGTCCGCCGGGTAGACGGGCCGGTCGGTCGGTGGCCACCACACCTGGTGGTAGGTCGCCGCCGCGACCTGACGCAGCAGGACCCGGGGGACCGTTCCGCGGAACGCGGCGTGCAGGTGCGGCGCGAGCCGCCGCTGTGGTTCGAGGACGGCGAAGTACTGGACGTCCCAGCCGACCGCGCGGCGCAGGTTCTGCCAGAACCGGTCGATCAGCTTCGGGAAGTGGATCGCATCGCGGGCCGCCCGCCGGTAGTCGTACGAGCTCGGGTCGAGGGGCGTCCCGTCGGGGTACACCCGGCCGTAACTGTCGCAGGTCAGGGTGAGGAACATCGAGGGTCGCCAGGCCGTGCCATCCGGCGCCGTGTACGTCCGGCCGACGGTCCGTTTGTCGACGGGCAGCCGGGGCAGGTCCGCGACGTCCTGACGCCGCCGAGTCGACCGTGTCCGCCGAGGCCGCTCCCGGTTGTCCGGCGCAGCCTTGCCGCGAACGCCGAGGTCTGCGAGGTGCTCATCGACTTGTCCGATCAGGCCGTCCGCGTCCGCGACCCCGTCCGTATCGCCAGCCTGTTCGGCCTCGGCGCGGATCGCTTCGAGGTCCGCACGCAGCCGGCCGAGCTGCTTGGCCTCATCCGACGGCGGATCCGGTTCGGGCAACGGTTCGTCGTCGAGATGCCACCCCGCCTTGCACTGCGCCATTCGCAGCCGCCGCGCCCGCTCGGCACACGGTGGGCATTTGGATGCCAGGGTGGCGCCGCACGGTGCAGGGACGATCGTCGTCTCGCCCGTCGAGACGTCCACCCGGCGCATCGCGATCGGCCG
>Ga0134124_10002472_pt1 | contig 14943 bp, 10 predicted proteins | sample KB304_FD_96880 | JGI IMG/M metagenome (GOLD analysis project Ga0134124, IMG submission 96880) | Terrestrial soil microbial communities without Nitrogen fertilizer from Kellogg Biological Station, Michigan, USA - KB3-0-4 | ecosystem: Environmental > Terrestrial > Soil > Unclassified ... | reverse complement strand
TTCCCGAGGGCAATTACGATCCAGTACTGGGTATGTCGTATGTGCAGATTGCGCGCGAAGGTCTGGGCTACCAGAAATCGCAGACCGGCGGAGGCATGATCCCCAAAGCTGGCTTGCTGGATTCTACATATCATCGCTATGGCGCACTGATGTCGGTTTCGGACAAGGAGACCTCATTCTTCGACGGAATTGATACCTCGCTGGCGGGGATCGCTAGTCTGGCGCCGGGCGGCAGAGCGGATTTTCTCCTGCCCGGATTGAAGGGACTGAATGCTGAGGTGGAAGCTGCGATCGCAGACTATTCGGCCAGCCAGCCCGAGAAGATCGCACCAAAGTTGGCCGGCGGGTGGAAGGCAACGGAAGCCCTGATCCAACAGGTGAAGGCCAGCCAATTGTCTGACCAGGACAAGTACAACATCACCTTCGAACTTGAAATCAAGAAGGCGCAGTTCAACAACGCGCTGGCGCAGTCGCTGGGGCTGTCCCTGGCGGCAATCATCGCGCCAGAAACGGAACCCGATCCCCGTTTCGCAATGTTCATGGGCGATCCGGAAACCACGCGGGTGATCATTCCCGGCCAGAAGTTGGGTGTGAAGGTTCACGCCGTCAGCCAGAGCTCCGCACCGGTAAAGCTCGAACAAATCAAGATCCAGGCTGCCGATGGAAAGGACTGGGGAATCAAGAGCGCCAGCGAGACGGGGGGAGACCTCACCACAGGCAAACCGGTGGATGCGCGGTTTGACCTGAGCGTGCCCGAGAACGCTACCTTGACGCGCCCTTATTTTTCACGGCCGGATATCGAACAGTCTTACTACGACATTTCCGATATGCGCTATCTCAACTGGCCTCTCCCTCCGTATCCGCTGGAGGCCTGGGCGGAGTTCCGATATCAGGACGTGCCGGTTCGCGTAGCGAAAGTGGTGCAGTCGAGCAAGCGTGTTAGCGGACTCGGAGAAGTTCTCGAGCCGCTGGTTGTTGGTCCCGCGGTCTCTCTCAGCATCTCTCCGCGGGCAGGCATTGTGCCCTTGACTGCCAAGACTTTCCAGCTAACCACCAGCGTGCACAGCAATATGAAGAGTCCAGGAAAAGGAACAGTCAAGTTGGATTTGCCCAGCGGCTGGACGAGCCGTCCCCCCACCGCAGAATTTTCCAGCACGGCGGATGGAGACGAACAATCTGTGACCTTCGAAGTGATGCCTTCGGGTTTGTCAGAGAAAGCATATCGCATTACGGCCGTCGCGGAGACCGGCGGCAAGGAATATCGCGAAGGCTACGAACTAACCGGCTACCCAAGCCTCCGCCCTTACTACCTCTACCGGCCTTCCGTTTTGAGAACATCCGGAGTCGACGTGAAAGTCGCGGAAGGTTTGAACGTTGGCTACATCATGGGCAGCGGCGACGATGTTCCCGCTTCACTTGAAGCGCTGGGGATCCACGTCAGCTTCCTCGCGCCCAATGACGTCGCAACCGCCGACCTGTCGAGGTATAACGTCATCTTACTGGGAGTGCGCGCCTATGCGGCTCGCGAGGAACTCAAGACCTTCAACCGCCGCTTGCTCGACTACGTAAAGAACGGCGGCGTCGTGATCGTGCAGTACAATACTCCCGAATACGATCACAACTTTGGGCCGTACCCGTACGTCATGGGAGGAAATCCCGAAGAAGTCACCGATGAAGCATCCAAGGTGGATATCCTGGATCCCAAAAATCCTATCTTCCTCTGGCCCAACCCCATCACGCAGCGCGACTTCGAAGGTTGGGTTGAGGAGCGCGGCTCGAAATTTCTCAAGTCCTGGGATTCACACTACACCGCACTCCTGTCCACGCAGGATGACGCTCAGGAACCGCAAAAGGGCGGGCTACTCTACGCCAGATACGGCAAAGGTGTCTATATCTACAACGCCTACGCTTTCTACCGCCAGTTGCCCGAGGGGGTTCCGGGAGCGTTCCGTCTGTTTGCAAACATAGTCAGTTTGCCGAAGAATCCGAATCTCGGCGATGGTGGAACTAAGTGATTGGGGACGATTGCCCTTTCTATACGAGGGTTGCCACCTGCGGTACTTCTTCAAGCTGCACCGGCCTGCGCTCGTCGTAGGACTTGCGCGCAGCCAGCCCCATGACCACCGCGATACGGCCATCTATTCCGTTGACCGGAACAGGCTCATTTAGCACTACGGCACGCACGAAGGCCTGCAGTTCGCTGACAAAGCTTTCCGTGTAGCGGTCCATGAAGAAATTCAATGGCAGGTCCCTCTGAATCGCTGCAGCGGTGCTGAGTATCGCCTGATTGGGATAGCAGTTTCCGGTGGCGATCGCGCCCTTGCTTCCCAGGATTTCGACCCGTTGGTCGTAGCCGTACGCCGCCTTGCGGCTGTTGTCGATGGTCCCAATCACACCGTTCTTGAATTGCAGCACAATCACGACCGTATCCAAGTCGCCGGCCTTTCCGATTTCGGGATCCACCCGCACGCCTCCTGTAGCGTAAATACTTTCGACTTCGTCTCCGACCAGGAAACGCGCCATATCGAAGTCATGAATGGTCATATCCAGGAATATCCCGCCGGACGTCTTGATGTAAGAGATCGGCGGTGGACCGGGGTCTCGACTAATGATGTGCATCAGGTGCGCCGTCCCGATCTCGCCCTGCAGGATGGCGTTTCGAACTCGGACGAAATTGGCGTCAAATCGCCGGTTGAACCCGACCTGCAATTTGACGCCAGACCTCTTCACTTCTTGAAGAGCGCGATCGATGTTCGAAAGAGAATGATCAATCGGTTTCTCGCAGAAAACGTGCTTACCGGCACGGGCCGCTCCGACGATCAGATCGGCATGGGTTTCGGTCGGGGAACAGATCAGGACAGCATCGATGGCAGGATCGCTCAGGATTTCTTTGCTGTCTGTAACTACGCAGGGGATCCCGCAACGCTCCGCCACCTCTCGCGCCGCCTCCCCGTTAGTGTCAGCAATTGCCGCAGGCACCACTTCGGGGATGCGGAATGCCAGGCTTTCTGCATGCACCCTGCCGATTCTGCCAGCGCCGATGATTCCGATCTGGAGTCTCTTCTTCCTCAATCGCTTTTTCCCTCGCCCCCTCTAGGCAAAATTATGTTCCAGCGAGCGTAAATAGTTGCGATTGCGCAATGCGCTGTCTTTCGGAGCTCCCATGCCCGGCAGCACATCCTGTTCCACCAGAACGTAGCCCTCGTAACGTCGATCGGACAGCCAGTGCAGCACCCGGGTAAAATTCACGCAGCCGCGTCCCAGTTCGCAAAAAATACCGTGGCGCAAGGATTGAAAGTAGTCCCAGTGCTCTTGGCGTGATCTTTGGACAAGATCCTGGCGGCAATCTTTCAAGTGAACGTACCAAATACGGTCTTTGAACCGGTTTAAGCCTGCGAGGACATCGCACTCGCCGGATCCAAATACATAGTGGCCGGTGTCGAAAACCAGACCGATAGATTGCGGATCGGTGAGCTCCAGAAAACGAGCGATCTCGTCCGGAGTTTCGACGTAGCCGGCACAATGGTGGTGAAAAACTGTACGCAATCCGGTGGCATCACGCACCGCGCTGGCGATCGAGTCTGCGCCTTGTGCAAATGTCTTCCATTCCTCCCTGGACAGCGCCAGCTCTGGAGTGATACGCCCGGCATTGAGTGTGCGTTGCGGCACAGCGCCATTTTTGTCCGCAAGAACCAGAAAAGGAGCTGGTTCTTGGCCGACAGCCGCGAGCAAGCGTGCCGTCTTGACCGCTTCTTCCCTTCCTCCCTTGTGCGCGCATGCGTCTTTCAATGCCACAGGCACAAAGGCACCCAGCATCACAACTCCCCGCCTGGTAAGCTCCCGCGTCAACGTCTGCGGATCAGTGGGCATATAGCCCCAGTCGCCGAGTTCCGTTCCCGTGTAGCCGGTTTCAACCAACTCATCAAGCATGCGGCCAAAACCGATCGGCGTGGCCTTCATGGCTTCGAATTCGAGTGTGCCCCAGGAACATGGAGCGTTGCCGACTCGCAATTTCACCATTTCTCTCCAAAGACAGTGTTTCGTGCGCCGCAGTTAAGGGCACCTTTAAAACTTCACCGCTTGTCCGGGTCCGGGAGCATAAAGTCACGCACAAAGCTCAGCAGTTCGTAGTACGAGCCGATGAACGTACGCAATGTTCGGACGGTCGCGCCATAAGAATCAAATTCCGGGGGGGTCATTCCATTTTCGTCATAAGCCCGGCCGAAATCAGGGAACTTACGGCAGAGTTCCGCAACGATATCGGGATCGACTGGGTCTTGCATTCGCTCCTTAACTTCTAAATCCGACTGGTTGAACTGAACCTGCCAGTCATAAGGGATGGTCATGACGATGTCGCCCCCGATCAGTTCCGACCAGTGCATGTGGTGACGGTAGGCGGCGGCCAACAGCCGAGTGCGATATCCGCGCCGCTGAAAAATGCCGTACGCCTTCTTGATGGCGGCGATGCCTGCCCAGTCCAGGTGGCCGGGAACGATGGTCACTCCCTGTTTTTTCGCAATTACTTTCATCCAGTCGTCCAGGCGCCCAATCATCATGGTGCAAACCGGGGTAAGAGTGGAAATTTCTTTGCCTTCCGCCTTTCGCCGATTAAGGCCGCGCTCCACCGCTTCCGCTATGGCAATCGCCTGGGGGATGGTAAAGCACACGGTGGCATTCAGATTCAGCCCGCGATATGTCACCTCTTCGGCTGCCGTGATTCCAGCCTTGGTTGCGGGAACTTTTACTTGCATGTTGGGAGCAAGCGTATCGAAGTGCGTCGCTTGCTCGATGATCGCGGCTGCATTGCGGTAAAAAGTGGGGTTAGTCTGCAGCGAGATGCGGCCCTTCCTGCCTTTTTCGCGTTCAAAAATCGGCATCAGAAGCGCGGCCGCCTTGATTCCCATTTCCTCGATCAGTTTCCAGGCAATCTCGACCTCGCCCCAGGTGGGGTTGTCCACGACGAGATGCCCGATCCGATCGCGCCATGCCGGAAGCTCCTTTTTCAGCACTGCCAGGACAATGGTGGGGTTCGAGGTCGCACCCACAGCGCCATTCGCGATGGCGTACGTCAACTCCTGGATCGAACACGAATCATTCCAGTAGTCGGTCGCGCGAATCATCGCAGTCTGCTGCAGCGGAGTGAGAGTTATAGTCGCCATATACATTATCCTTCTGCCGGTCTCTAACTTCGGCTGTGGAGGCGGGACGGCGCGGTCCTCGCGACCCAACCCGAGTCCTGCGATTCGTCATCCCGATTTAACCAACGGAACCCGTGGATCCTTCTCCCGCCAAGTGTCGCGAATCCAGCCATAGTCGGGATCGTCCGAGGCCGCCATGGAATGTGCTGATCCGGCCAGAAGATTCAGGTAGTAAACGTTGTACCCGTGGGCCGCGACTACGGGGTGATAACCCTCGGGAACGAGCACCAGATCCCCGTCCCGTACCGTCAGCGTTTCATCGAGCTGCCGGTCACGCGTGTACACACGCTGGATCGCATAGCCTTCGGGTCGATCGATCCTGTAGTAGTAGAGTTCCTCGAGGTCCACTTCTTGGGGCGGGTTGTGTACGTCGTGCTTGTGGGGAGGATAGCTGGACCAATTACCACTCGGCGTGTAAACCTCCACTATCAAGAGGCGCTGCGAGGGAAATTCCGGGGTGACGATGTGATTGATCTGGCGGGTGGCGTTGGCGCCTCCCCGAATTTCAACTCGAACATCCGAGGGCTGAATGAGGGCCGCCGGGTGAGACACTTCCGCTCGGCAATAACAGAAGGCAAGGTCACAATCGCGGACAGCCTTGAGTGTAAAGCTGGTCTGGACTGGAAGGTAGACCGCCGATGGCATTCCGCTGAACACGTTTGCCCGAGACCCAACATTGCTCCATTTGCCGTGGGTTGATTCCAAATCGAATGTTCCACCCAGACCGACGATCGCCATTTCATTGATATCCGTGCCGCCTTCCAGAATCTCTCCCGCCGGAATGCGTCGCACCTGCAGTTGCAGGTACTCGAATCCTGAACCGCCTCTGGGGACGAAGTCCATTGCCACTCCCCGGCCGCCAGGCGTTGGTACAGACGGAATCAGCAAGTTTCGGGTATTCATGAATTATTTCTCCCGCGGCGGCGCGGTGGACTCGCGGACGATCAGTTCCGCCGGAACCTTAATCACACGTGAGGAATCCTCTCCCGATATCAACTTGAGCAGACTCTCCATGGCGAGATGTCCCATGAGCCGGCGAGGCTGTCGCACCGTAGTCAGAGGCGGCTGGGTGTAGGAAGCAATGAAGAGATCGTCGAAGCCGACCAGCGAGACATCCTCCGGAACACGAATTTTTCGCAGATGAAGCTGCCGAAGAGCACCCAGAGCGGTCATGTCGTTATAACAAAAGATTGCAGTCGGCGGATCAGGGAGGCCCATCAGGGTTTCAACCCCCGCCATTCCGCCCTCGCACTTTCCATCTCCGTGGACCACCAACTCAGGCAGAAAAGGAAGGCCCGCACGTCCCAAAGCTTCTCGATATCCGCCAAAGCGTTCCACGTCGGACTGGTATCCGAAGCGGTCTCCCAGATACGCAATTCTGCTGTGGCCGAGTTGAATGAGGTGATTGGTCACTTCCGCGCTGGCTGCAACATTTTCTATTAAAACGGAATTTACAAATTCTCCCGGATGTTGATTGTTGACCAGCACAATGGGAACTTGCATTTCGGACAAAAGAGGAAGATAGAGCGCGCCCACGCGAGAAGCAGTGACCACGATGCCTTCCACTCGCCGTTCGGAGAACGAGTGCACTACTCTGGCTTCCCGGTCCGGATCCGCGTTTGAATTGGCGAGAAAGACCGAGTAGCCGTGGTCATTGCCATAGTCTTCAATACCACTCACGACGTCGCTAACGAAGGGGTCTGCGATGCTTGTGACTACGACGCCGATCGTCTTGGTCTTTTGCGTCACCAGGCCGCGCGCAATCGCGCTCGCACGGTAGCCGCTTTGTTTGGCTATGTGCTGGATTCTCTCGGCAGTTTCGCGGCTGATCAAAGGACTGCTTTGTAATGCGCGGGAAACTGTCGAGGAAGAGACGTTGGCCATGCGCGCGATGTCTTTGATCGATGTGGGTTTATGCACGGGCTGCGCACCGCGTTCTGCAGACGTTTGCATGATATTATACCCGGTTTCAGGTTTCTTATGCGTCATGTAAACGTCCTATTTTCATTATTTTATGGGACTCAAGACGCTGCCCTGAAGGGCTCGCGTCGAGTCGCCGTGACCCTGCCCTTGATCGCTAGCTCTTCAAGTAAGCTAGATACTCATGATCAACCCCAGCCCATGCCTTTTGGAGATTCTGGGCGATTTCCCATTGGCCGATGCTTGGGTATTCGAGCATGGCGAGCTGCGCCAAAGGCCATGATTTTTCGATAACTGCCCGGATTATGGTGCGTTCATATGCTTTGACAGCCAACACCAGCCCCCGAACACTCTCAGGAAGACGTCCGGATCGCGTAGGAATGATGCCTTGCCGGCTGATGGCGCAGAGAACCTCAACGATATCGTCAGGTGACAGGTCCTCGATGCTGTTGTCGTTGCGCACATTCACTACCACCGAACGCGGTGCGTCCGAAACCAGGCCGCTCATCACTTCGACGGCAATCTTGTGGTATCCGGTGGGCATTTCGAACGGGTCAGGCTCGTTCTCTATGGCTCGAAACGCGGTTCCTGCTTCGGCCTCCAAGCGCAGATAAGAAGCATTCCGCTGCATTAGGTAGCGACGATAGGTATCCAGCGCCTCGCGGGGAGTCTCTGAATAGAGTTGCGTAAACAGGTCGGAGTTCAGGCGCACCAACTCCTCGCCGCGGCTCGCGCCAGCGTTCAACTGGTTACGATACGCCTTGCGCTGGCTGTAGTAGAAGAACAGATACTCCGACGGAATGAGACCCAGAGTCCGGATCAACAAAGGGTCGAAAAGATCGGCATGATAGAGCCGCCCGAGCGCCGCCTCGTCGCCGAGCAGTTTTGACGTGACGTCTTCATTTCCTTTGAAAACGCGCCGCACCCATCCCAGGTGATTCAGCCCGGCATAGTCGCAGCGAAGTTCGGCAGGGTGCGTGGCAAGGACATGAGCGATACGGTGCAGTAATTCAGCCGGCGTATCGCAGATGCCGACGACCTTGAGCTGAGTATGCTGGGAAAGCGCCTGCGTAATCAGTCCGGCGGGATTTGTGAAATTGATGAACCATGCCCTCGGTGCGAGTCGCTCCACGATGCGGGCATGGGCCAGGGCCACCGGAAGTGTTCGCAGGGCCATCGCCACGCCGCCGGGACCGGTTGTTTCCTGACCTGCCAGGCCCTCCTCGATGGCAATTCGTTCGTCTCTCGCCCGAGCCGCCATGCCTCCCACGCGCAGGCTGCTGAGCACAAAATCGCAGTCCTCCACTGCCTCTTCCACGGAATTTGCCGCTGTCAAGCGCAGACTCACGCCAAGTTTCTGCGCGATTTCCCGTCCCAGGGAAACCATAAGTTGCGCCCGGCGGGAGTCAACGTCGAACAACTGCAATTCGGCGATGCTGAGCAGCGCCTGGGATTGCAGCATCCCGTGAATGAGCAGCGGTGTTCGAACTCCGCCGCCGCCGATAACGCTTACTTTGTGGTGCATAGGATTCGTTCCAATTCTTCCCTAGTGGGAAAGGCGGCAGTCCCTCCCATCGCCCTTGCTGACATTTCGCCGCACACCGCCCCAGCCTGGAGACAAAGTTTTGGGTCCATGCCCTGCAGCCATGCATAGGTAAAACCGGCATCGAAGCAGTCGCCCGCTCCCGTGGTGTCTACGGGCTCGATGAGTCCCGACTTCTGGAAAGCAATTTCGCCATCCCAAAGCAGCCCTGCGCCTTTCGGGCCAAGTTTAAGTGCGACACGTTTCAGGCCCATTCGTCTGAAGGCCCTCAGCATCTGGCCGGGCTCGATTTCACCGGTGATCGCCGCAGCCTCGCGTTCGTTGGGAAAGAATATGTCGACCAGGCGGAGCGCAGCGCTTGCTCTCTGATCCGCAAACCATTCGGGGTGCCACCCCACATCCAGGGAGAGGCTGTGCCCGCTGTCAGAAATTGCCTTGAGCGTCGCCTGAGCATTCTCCAGATCGAGGGCATGAGCGAGGTGGATGTGTCGGACTTGAGAGGCCGCCGCGATGTTCAGCAATTCACCCAACAATCCGGGGAGTTCGCGGTTCGCGCCGTTGTAGGTCAAAAACGTGCGGTCCGCAGTGGTGGAAACGCTGACGGTGAACGCGGTAGGCTCGGATGATGTCATGCGGATGTGAGTTACGTCGACGCCCCCTGCCCGCAAATGATCCAGCATCCATTGTCCGTCCTCCTTGCCTACCGACCCCAGGATGCCAGCTCGCAGGCCAAGTTTCGCGAGCCCACAAGCGGTAATGGCAGCGCCGCCGCCTACCTCCTTGTGAAACTTCCTAGCAAAGGCCTCCTCGCCAGGAAGGGGCCAGGATTCGAAACCGCTCATCACCAGGTCGAGAAAGAGGTCACCTGCGACCAGCACAGCCAACGAGGCGCCCCCGATCATAGAGTCCCTTCGGCCGGAGCCAGTTCAAACGGCCATTCGTGTTGCGTGCGAGCTCTCCACAAATAGGCGCCGACGCCAAAGGCCAGCAAGGCGAACCCCCAAAGGACGAATTTCAGCCCGCTGGCTGCGAGAATAAATGCCCACCCGGCAAAAGCAATGACGCTAGTCACAGGGTAAAGCCACATGTGAAACGGGCGATGAATATCCGGGCGATAGCGTCGAATTAGTGTGACGGCGATAACCTGTGCCATGAACTGCACCAGGACCTGAATGACGATCAGTGCGGTAATCAGGTCGGAAAGGTTCAGCAAGCTGGCGAAAGCAGCGGTAATCCCGATGAACGCCACGGAAAAATAAGGGAAATTCTTGGTGCGATGAAGACGACCGAAAATCGGGAAAAATCGCCCATCTACAGCCGCCGCATAAGGGACCCGCGAATAGCCCAACAGCACAGCAAACAACGACGCAAACGTCGTAAAGAGGATCAGCCCTGTCATCACTTGAGCCACCGTCGAGCCGTACAAGCGATTCATCAAATCGGAAACGATAAAAGTCGAATGCATCGCCTCCCGCCAGGGAACGACCCCGATGATCGTCAGGTTCATGGTCATGTACAAACCTGCCACCAGGCCAATCGAAATCAGGATGGAACGCGGTATCACTCGCTCCGGATTCCGCACCTCACCGGCAAAAAAGCAGGCGTTGTTGTAGCCGCCATAGTCGTACATTGCCAGCAAGGTTGCGCCGCCCAGTCCTACGAAAAAATCTTTTGAAAGCACGAACGCGTGCGGAGGAAAATCAAAAACGCGCTGCATTTTGAAATTCAGCAAACCCGCGGCAGTGACAGCCAAAGCCGTGAAGATCACCGTGACCCACAAGATGATGGAGAGTCGTCCCACGGAACGGATGTTGCGATACAGCATGAATGTAATGACCAGGCACACCGCCATACCCACAACTTTGCCTTCCCAGACGCCCATCTGGGGCCAGAGAAATTTGGTGTACTGCGCGAACCCAACCGCCCCTGCGCCAATCGAAACGGGCGCAAGGAAAATGGTCTCCCATATAAAAAGGAAACTCATCAGCCTTCCTAGCCGTGTGGGCCCGTAAGCTTCAGACAGATAACGGTAAGGCCCACCGGACCCCGGCATGGCAGCCCCGAGCTCGGCCCAGACCAGACCGTCGCAAACTGCGACAATCGCTCCCAGGAGCCAGCCCAGCATGGCCTGGGGACCGTTCATCGTGCTCAAAATTAAGGGGATAGTGATGAAAGGCCCAACCCCGATCATCTCCAGCATATTGGCTGAAACAGCCTCGAAAATGCCGAGCTGGCGCTGCAGGTGGGGGGTCGGGGTACCGGACACCGCGCGATTTTCTCACACGTTTGCATAACTCACAAGTTGCGGTGGTTCGGCGCCGCCTTGGTTCCTTTTGAAAGGAAATTGTCGCTTGGGAAACACGAAATATTGAGGGCAATGGCCTTCGATGCTTTCGGAAAGTGTTCTCCCTCAGGAACGAAGAACTAGTATTCTGATGGGGTTTCGATCGACCATTTGCCACCCATCACGAGGATGGATACCGGGCTCAATGACGGCTTGATTAAAGAGCATATTGACGGCCGCACATTCCTTTGCCGCGGATTTATCGTTCCCGTAGTGCTTATCTACTCTCACCATCAAGCAAGTTCTTGCGGACCGCCCAATCGCCTGGATCCGGGAAACCACAGGACGGGATTCGGCCACCACCTCACCCCGCGGTAAGATAGTTCCCAACATGAGTCGGGCGATTCCTTACACTTTCCTTCTCTGCCTCGGAGTCTTCTGCCCAACGGCTTTTACCCAGGCAGCGGACCAAGGCGGCCCCTCGAAGAATTCGAATTCGCTCGCTCAGGCATTGCAACTCGCAAAAGCGCATCGTTATGCGGAGGCGGCCAGCGCGATCCGGGGAGTGGCGCCGCCTGCAGACCGTCAGCAGAGAATAGTTTTTTTTCGGCTGCGAGCATCCATAGAGTCAGGGCTCGGACACTCCGCGCCCGCTGCCGCAGACATGGAAGCAGCCAGCAAACTGGCGCCGGAAAACTTGGATTTGCAGGTCGCTGCGAGCCTCGCCCGGCTGGAAGCCCAACTGGAATCACACCACAACCCGGCCCCGGAACTTGCCAGGTTGAGAGGATTCACTCTCGCCCCTGCACAGCAACTCGAGGTGCGCTTGCATACGGCGGAAATCCTCAGCCGAGCGAATCTCTTTCAGGAAGCTGCCAAGGAACTGGAGGATGCCAGTCTCCTGGCGCCGGACCGTGCAGACACTTACTTCAATCTCGCCTTGGCCCGCTATCGCAACGGCGAATGGGAGGCCGCGCTGACCAGTGCCGAGCGCGCCAAGCATCTCCAGGACAGTGGTTCGGTGGAGAGTTTACTGGGCGATATCCAGGAGAAGCGAGGGGACTCCCTCGCAGCCGTGCGCAGCTACCAGGCTGCGGTGAGTCTGGAACCGAATGTGGAAGGGCATCGTCTGGTGCTCGCGACCGAACTGCTGAAGCACCAAACCTTCGACGCGGCAGTGGTCGTACTCGAGCAAGCCAGGGCTCTTTTCCCGCAATCCGTGCGATTGGCCGTTCTCCTGGGCCTTACCTACTACTTCGTGGATAGATCCTCAGACTCCATCCGCACCCTGGGAGAGGCCAGCCGGCTGGACACAAGAAGCGTCCTCGCCATGCAGTACCTGGGCGAGATTACCCTCCGGGACTCGGCCACACCCGATCCGACCGCAGTCAAGCAGATTTGCGAATTTGCCGACGCTCATCGCGCGAGCAAAACCGCTAACGCTTTCTGCGGTGGGGTTATGCTTCGCGTTGCCGAGGAGAGCGGCGACCGCTCCGATCAACAGGAAATTGTGCGGAGGTTGCGTCTGGCGGTTCAGGTTGCGCCGGCCGAACCGATTGCTCGGTGTGAATTGGGAAAGGCATTCGAATGGTCCCAACAGTGGCCTGAGGCCCGGATGCAAATGGAAAGATGCGTGCGCCTCGACCCCGATTCCCCCGAAAGTCACTATCGCCTGGCTCGCATTTACCGGCGACTCGGGCTGACCACCCTGGCCGGTGAGCAGACGGCCGCTCAACAAGAGGCTACGAAACGCCAAACCGACGCTAACAACCTGCGTACCAGCACGATCACTCGATTTCTAGTGCTACTCAATCAGTGACAGCAGCCAGAGCGGCGCCAGAAAACATCAGGTGGAGTCGCAGTTCATTATGCCTTCGGGGCCGCGTCCGCAGCCTTTTACGGAGCTGTTGCCGAGTTGGTTCCCTTAACGAGGGTTCGCCTAGTGGGACGGGATTCAGAATAGGGGTGTGGTTCGCAGGTGTCGAGGTGGCAATTCCGCTCTTCAAACTCTCTGCGCGCCGCCGTGGCGCGACCCTTTCGCATGCACGCTTACAGCTTCAATTCTCATCTGGTGTATGGAGCCGTGACTGAGCAGGTGCGGAAGACTTTGCGATCAGCTCTGTGGCTTAATTGAACACGCGTCCTTCGAGCGCACGACTGTAGCGTTTACAGCCTGCTCAGTTGCGGGAGGTGTGTCTCGTGGGTCGTTGAGGCCGTCGACCCGCGCTTCATTCAGGTTATCGCAGATCTCCGTGATTACGGCAACTTTGATCTACGACGTATGATAGTTTTCGCGAGACTTGGTCGCCAAGCGGAGCATGAAAAGGACAAATGCATGGCATCGCTAAAACTCCTGATTGTGGAAGATGACATCGCAAACCTAGAACTGATGGCCGAGGTTTTCACTTCTCTGAAGGCTGAGGTGTGTCCAGTCAGCGATAGTGAGATAGCCGCCGACATGGTTACACGGGAAAAATTTGACGGGATCTTTCTGGACTTGGAAATGCCAAAGATGAACGGCTTCGATCTTGCGCGCCGGATCCGCCAGTCGTCCTGGAACAGGTCTGCCCCGATTATTATCGTGACCGGCCGTGATGACAGGCGAACCATGCAAGAAGCATTTGAGATCGGAGCGACGTTTTTTTTGCAGAAGCCTGTAGACCGAGTAAAGCTGACCGGCCTGTTCCGTACCATACGGGGTACGCTACTGGAGAACCGACGCAAGCACACGCGAGTTCCGCTCCACACAGCGGTGACCTGCAGTGCAGGCCCTCGAACCGTGCAGGGAGTTACCTGGAACCTCAGTTCGGGCGGAATGCAAGTCGAAGTCGATAATCTACAGCCGGGAGATTCGGTGAAAGTATCCTTTCGATTGCCTCAATCCGGCGCGATGATTGATGCCGTCGGCGTCGTCGTGTGGACAAAAGAGCAGCGCCAAGGAATTCAGTTCACTAAGACGAATGCGCAAAATCAGCAAGCGATCCAGAAATTCATTGTTGAAGCAGAAAAGCTGGACTAACTCTAGAACAAAGCCATGGGCCGGTCATGATTGCCTCGCGGATCTTACCGACTTGCGCCCCCGGACCACTCTGCCAACTTCTGTGCCTTGGGAGTCATGACATTCCGGTTGGTGCAACCTGATCTCCGAATCTGCTCATTTGGTCAGGGTTGACTCATCGAACGCAGTGACCAGGCCTGTGCAAGTCAGACACACCACCGTGGCAAGAATTAGCCAGCGCAAAGGAAGTATGTACATCGCTATCCCCTGACTTAGGCCAACAAATCTGCCCCTAAACCACCATTCGATAACCTGAAATCCGTTCGCTGCTCCACTGAAGCCTTACTGTCCTCAGACTATTGATGTCTCCCCCCGTCACGCTCTGTTACAATCCGCATCCGAGGGGGAAAACACATTGGCGAATCTATCTGGTATTGTGAAGCAGTTAAGCAAAGAACGTGATCGACTACATCGACAGTTATCCGGCTTGAATGCAGCACTTGAAGCTTTCGCGGGAGTCTACCGAGGCAACAACGGAATCAAGCCTCGAAGGAAATTGTCTGCCAAAGGCCGCGCCAGTATCGTCGCTGCTCAGAGAGCACGCTGGGCGAAGGCAAAGGGCATAGCAGAACTACCGAAGAGACGAACGGTGTCAGCCTCGGCTCGGCGCAAGATCGCAGCAGCGCAACGTGCAAGGTGGGCCAAGGTCAAGCGGGACAAGAAGGCGGCTTGACGTTGAGTTGGAGAGCACCCGTTAAGCGAAGGCTCATTCGTGCCGTTGCTTTTCGGGATAATTCCCGTTAATGGTCTTCGTGTTGTTTCCGAGCGTTCTTGGGTTGATCCGGTTGACTTCTTCCGCGCACCTCGACTGATTTCGCGATGCCTGGCGCCAAGGATCAACTTTTCCCGTCAAGAACGCTCCTCGGAATTGCCCTCCAACGGGTCCAGAGATCGAACTGTCTTTCATCCGGCCTCGCAGCACTCGGCGACGATGGATGAT
>Ga0134124_10002469_pt1 | contig 14952 bp, 15 predicted proteins | sample KB304_FD_96880 | JGI IMG/M metagenome (GOLD analysis project Ga0134124, IMG submission 96880) | Terrestrial soil microbial communities without Nitrogen fertilizer from Kellogg Biological Station, Michigan, USA - KB3-0-4 | ecosystem: Environmental > Terrestrial > Soil > Unclassified ... | reverse complement strand
TCGCACCGAGCAACGCCAGGAACATGTCCCACTGCGCGTCCCACACGTCCCCCTGAGAGCCGAGAAATGCGATCCCGGTATCGCCCGCGACGACCAAGGTCGTCCACCACTCGAGCAGCTCCCAGAAGGCGGCGAACGCGAACACCACCGACACACTCAGGAACGACAGCCAAGCGCCACGCACGAGCGGAGTCTTGCGCAGCAGGATCTCGCGCGTCATGAACACCGGGAACACGCCGAGCGCCACGTGACCGATGCGGTCGTAGTGGTTGCGACTCAAATGGAACGCCTCTTTGGCCCAATTGCCGAGCGGCGTGAGCGCGTACGTGTAGTAGCCGCCGTAAATCAGAATCAACACGTGCACGAACACGCCCGCGTACACCCAATGCGAGAGCGGCATGCGCGGATAGGCGAGGCCCAAACACAGGACCATCAGCAGACCGGGAGTCACCTCGAGAAACCAACTGGTGCGGCCGGCGGGAGGCGACCACAGCGTCGCGGCGCAAATCACGCCCAGGACGCACAGCAGCGTGAGCGGGAGGCGAGCGTGAGCCTTGCGCGCTGCGGCATCGGAAGTCGTCATCGGGGCAGTGTTGGGGGTCATTTTTGCGTCAGCGGTCGAACCGGCGACCCAGGTTATGTTAGGACCCGCCCGAGTCCAAACGTGCGCACCTTCGTAGCGATCATCGCCTGTATCGAGCTGTTCTTGGTGGCCTCCCTGGGTTGGGTCGCGGTCGTGATCGTGTATTTGCCCACATTCTGGTTCGATAAGCGGCGCATCCTGAGCGGCCGCACGCTGCGCCGTGTCGCCCAAGCTGCAGCCACGTTTTCACCCATGTGGCGCTTCCGCATCCACGGTGAGATCCCGGCGAATCCGGGCAAGGCCGTGTGCGTGAGCAACCACTGCTCGCACACGGACGTGTTCTTGATCTCCCACGTGCCCTGGGAGATGAAGTGGCTGGCCAAGCGCTCGCTGTTCAATCTGCCGTTCATCGGCTGGAGCATGCGGCTGGTGAAAGACGTGCCAATCGATCGCGCGTCGGCGTCGGCGGCCAAACTCGCGCTCGACAAATGCGCCGCATGGCTTTCGCAAGGTGTGCCGGTGATGATCTTCCCCGAAGGCACGCGTTCCAAGACCGGCGAGATGCAAGCCTTCAAAGACGGCGCATTTCGGCTCGCGATCGAGACCGGCGCGGACATCCTGCCGATGGCGGTCGCGGGCACCGAGAGCGCGCTGTCCAAGCATGATTGGCGCCCAGGCTACGCGCGCGGCATCTTGACCATCGGCAAGCCCATCTCCACTCTCGGCATGACGCAAAAGGACGTGCCGCAGCTGAAAGAGGCCGCGCGCGCGCAAATCGTCGCGCTGCGCGAGCAGATTCTACCGCTCGCTGCCAGCCACTGACCCCAAAAGCTCATCCGAGTGGGCCACCCACTCGGATGGCCCCTCGCTAGACGCTCAGGGCTTGGGGATGACCCGGTGTACGACCACTGGCGGCGAAACGTCGTCCGCGGCCGTGCGCACCACGAACACGGTGCTCTGACCAGGCACGGCCGTGGTCGTGAAGGTGCAAGATTTGGTCGGTGCCGAGAACGGCGAGATCACGTTGTTGCCCACGGAATCGAACGAGGCGCGGTTGTACAAGAAAGCACCGGTCACGTCCGGTTGCGCTGAAACGTCGAGCAGCTTCGCGTTGGTGAAGAATTGGTCCATCTCGTAGCTGCCGCCGCTCAGCCCAACGATCACGCCGCCTGCCGCTGCGAACGAGTCGAGCACCGAGTTCATCTGCCAAACGGTGCCGACCGTGCCCAAGTCACCGGGAGCAGCACTGTCCTGCTCGTAGATCAAGAACTCGTCGAAGTTGGCGATGCTCAGCACCGCACTCGCGTTCGTGTACTTGGTCAGCTGGGTGAACTTCACGGTTCGACCCCGACTGGTCGCGGCCAAGGTGATGTGCTGGTCGACCGCGGCGCGTGACGCGGCCGAGGCGAACTCGGTGTAGGCCAAGATCCGCACTTCTTTCGGCTGCGGCAACAGCACCGCGTTGCCGAGCAGGGTGTTGGCTGCAGAGTTCACCGCCGGCGTCTGATAGTTCATGCATGCCAGCACGACATGGCCGTCTTTCGCGCCCACGCAGATGCCGCCCTGGCAAATGCCGGATAAGCACACGTTCCCGCAATTTCCGCAGTTGTTGGCGTCGATGTTGAAATCGACGCATTTACCGTTGCATTCTTTGAGCGGATCTTCACAGGTGAGCACGCACTTGTAGCCACCGAGGGTGTTGTCGGGCGAGCACGTCGGAGCGCTGGTCGGACATTCCACGTTGCACGCGCCGCACGTCTCGGGTGTATCGAACGGCCCCGGGACGCACTGTCCGTTGCACGGCGCGAGCGGCGCGTCACAGCTGCTCTTGCACACGTAGTTGCCGTCGCTGTTCGGCGAGCAGTAGGGCGTAGCACCGTCGCATTTCACGTTGCAGCCGCCGCACGCATCTGCAGTGGTGTACATCGAAGGGTCGACGCACTGACCGCCGCACGCGACGAGCGGTGCCTCACAACCCGCGACGCACACGTACTCGTCCTTGCCGTAGGGTGCGCAGTTCGGCTTCGCAGCGGGGCATGCGTTGTGACATTCGCCACAGGAGGCCGAGGTGTTGTACGGCGGCATGCAACCGGCATCGCCATCCGGGTGCGCATCGGTCAGGTTTCCAGTGTCGTCCCCTGCCTCTCCGCCGCTACCACTGGCACCGGAGTCTGCGCTCGAGCCACCGTCGCCGCCCGCGTCGTTGCCCGACGAACCGCCGTTGCCGCCAGCTCCGCCGGCAGGCTCGCCATCGCACAGCGCGTCTTGGCAGCTGGCGCCGGCCTTGCACTTGCGCCCGCACCCGCCGCAATTGTTGGGGTCGTTTTGCGCGTTGACGCACTGACCGTCGCAAGCGATGTGACTGGCGGCACAGTTGCCGCCGACGACACCGCTGCTGCCGCACGCGGCGGGAAAGGCGAGCGCCAGCAGGGCTGCCCAAAAAACGAGGCCTTTTGCGCTAATTTTGCTCATTTTTTGCCGCCCTTCTTGGTCTTTCCGGGGGCTGGCGGGGCTTCCGTCGGCAGCGGTGGTTCGTCCGCCGAGGAGGCGTCTTCGGGATTGCTCGGGGAAGGCTCATTCATCGGGCTGACCGACGGGGCCCCGACGATGGGGGTTCCGTCTGCTTTGAGTTGGCGAGTGACGCTGAACTCGACGCGCCGATTGAGCAGCAGTGCGTACTCGCTCTTCTTGTCGACCAGTGGGCGCGTCGAACCGTAGCCAATCGAGCTCAGTCGTTCCTGAGCGATGCCTTGTTTGACCAAGAATTCCATCACTGCACGCGCGCGATCCTCGCTGAGCTTCTGATTGAAGCTGTCCGGGCCAACTGCGTCGGCGTGACCTTCTACGGACACGTGGAGGTACTCTGGATGATCGGCGATCAGCTTCGCCAAGCGCGTCAGCAGCGGGTAGCTGACCTTGCGAATGATGAAGCTATTGACGTAAAAGTGAACGCGATCGTCGAGCACGATCTTGTCGCCCACGACACGCACCTGATCTTCATCCGGGCAACCGTCCGTGTCCGCGTAGCCATTGACGGTCTCGGGCTCGTTCGGGCACAAATCTTGGGCGTCCGGAATGCCGTCCTTGTCGTTGTCCGGCTCGGGGCAGCCGTCCGTGTCCTCGAAGCTGTCCTTGTCCTCGGCCGCGTCTGGGCACTTGTCGGAGATGTCGCTGATCCCGTCCTTGTCGTTGTCCTCATCGGGGCAGCCGTCGGCGTCTTCGAAGCCGTCCTTGTCTTCGGGCACATCCGGACAATGGTCGACCTTGTCGGCGATGCCGTCCAAGTCGTTGTCGTCCTCGGGACAGCCATCTTCGTCCCTGAAGCCGTCTTTGTCTTCGGCAACGTCGGGACACTTGTCTGCGTCGTCGAGAATGCCGTCGTGATCACGATCGCTGTTCGGGTTGAGCCCCGGACCGAAATCGTACATCGCGTGCACGCCGATCAAGAGGATGTTCGCGTCCTCGGGGCGCACTTCGCTGTCGCCTTGAAACACGTGCACGAGCGACAGCATCGGACCGATTGCCCGCCGCCCCTTGCGATCCAAAAAGTCGTACCCGAGCTGCGCGTCCAACTTGCCGCGCGTCAGGCCATTCGTCAATGTTGCGCCGGCGTCCGCAGCGAGCCATAGGCCCGCGGCGCTCGGTGAATCACCGTGGTAGTCGTTGCCGAACGGGCGCACACGAAAGCCGAAGCCGAGCGACGAAGCCGACGCAGCTCCGCCGCGCTCGAACTTCGGATCTTCGGGCGGGCTACCCTGGCTGAGCCACAGCGTGTCGAGTTCGAGCTGCAGGCCGAAGACCTTGCCGAAGGGCAACTCGAGCGCGAGTTGCCCAGCTGCGCCCCAACCAAACTCGCTCTTCTGATAGCCGGTGAACGCATGCGCGCCCGCCGCCACGCCGTGAAGCCGCAAAGGTTCAGCCTGCGTTCCCCGCGCAAAAAGCAGGGCACCGCAGACGCATAGAGCCGAAGTAACTTGCTGTAATCGCATCTGAAAGGGTCCGACCTCCGACGATACGGCGCCGTCTCAGGATGAGATAAGACTCGAAATTCAATTGCTTCGGCTTGCCGCGAGCACGGGGACATTTTGCAGCACCGGGGCCGGCGGCAGACGGCGAGACAGACTCACTTCTTTTTGCGGGAGATCTTCTTCACGCTGGCCTTGGCCTTCTCGAGCTCCTCCTGAGCCACCTCGACGATCGCTTCAGCAACGGCCGCGACCTTCGCTTCCGCGCTCTTGATCGCGGCCACGATGCCGGTCGGAGCCGCCTTTTTCTTACTGGGCGGGGCCTTGCTTACTTTGGCCGCTGGGCTCGCCTTTGCGACCTTCTTCACGCTCTTGCCCGCGCCCTTCACTGCTGCCGCGGCTTGCTTGACCGCCTTGGTGGCCTTTTTGCTCACCTTCTTGGCGATTTTCGCGACCTTTTTGACGGCTGATTTCGGGGCGGCTTTCGGTTTGGCTTTCATCGTCGCGATCTTCCGCCAGTTTGCGCAAATTAGGCAAATCCGTAGCGGAACGCTCGGTGCCGATGTGCGGGCTGGTTGCTACGGGAGTGAGATCGGTCCACTCACGATGCCAGTCGGGCTGAGGCAACGTGTCACGGTCTAAGTGCTTCTCGCTCATAGAATCCTCGGATTTCTGCCTGATTTCGCGTCAGACACTGCGAGGAGTGCAACGTGCGTACCACGCGCGCGGCCGCGAGCGAGAGCTAGCGCGGTCGCTTCACGTCCGGATGCTCGTTGTAATAAGCGTCCAAACTCTCCTTGGAGATGCGAAGCTCGATCAGCCCCTCCCTCAGGATCTTGGCCTGACAACCGAGGCGTGAGTTCATGCGCACGTCGAACGCCTTGTCGAGGATGTCTTCTTCGTCTTCCTCGGCCGGCTCCAGTAACTCCGCGCCCGTCTCCACGTAAACGTGGCAAGTCGAACAGGCGCACACGCCGCCGCACGCGTCCCCTTCCGGCGCGCCGGAAAGCTTCGCCGCCTTCAACAGCGAGGTGCCGAGCGGCACGTCGATCTCGACGCCGTGCTCCAAAAAACGCACTTTCGTCATCGCAGCTACCGCTCTCCGTGTTCGGCCAAATGCGCCTCGATGCCCGCCGCGTGGGCCACGCTCTGCTCGACGGCACCCAGATTCTTCCCAGCGATGGCGGCTTGGATGGCGCGGTTCATGCGCCGGCCTGCCCACTCGTGCGTCGCGTCGTCCAGCGCGCTGATTGCGTTTTCCACCACCGACGCCGTGCTCGCCGACGACGCCGCCGTGCGCGCCGCAGTCAGCGCCTGCTCGACGCGCGCACGCTCCGCTTCATCGAGCAGATCCGCGTCGGTATCCAGCGCCTTGTCCGTCGCCAGCAGGATGCGCGTGGCTTCCACCTGTGCGTCTCGCAAGCGACGCAGCTCGAAGTCGCTCTCGCCGTGATCCAACGCGTCGATCAACATTTGCTCGACTTCGTCGTCGGTCAGGCCATAGCTCGGCTTCACTTCCACGCTCTGGCTGATGCCAGTGGTGAGTTCCACGGCCTTCACGCTGAGCAGGTTGTTCTCGTCGACGTGAAAATTCACTTCTAGCCGCGCAAAACCGGCCGGCAAGGGCGGGATCCCGCTCAGTTTGAAGCGAGCCAATGACCGACAATCACTGGCAATTTCACGCTCGCCCTGGACCACGTGCAAGTCGAAGCCGGTCTGATTGTCGGCGTAAGTCGTGAATGTGGCCTTGGCGCCGGCGGGGATGCCGGTGTTTCTCGGTAAAATCTTGTCGACGCCGCCGCCCATGGTCTCGATCCCGAGCGACAACGGCAGCACGTCCAACAGCAAGACCTCGTCGCTCGAGCGCGCCAACAAGTCGGCTTGGATGGCGGCTCCGTAGGCGACCACCAAGTCCGGATCGATGTCCGAGAGCGGCTCCTTGCCAAACACCTCTTGCACGTACGAGCGCACGCGAGGCACGCGCGTCGAGCCGCCGACCAAGATCACGCCGTTCAGTTCGGACGCCGAAAGGTCAGCGTCGCGCAGCGCGCGCCGACACGCTTTGCCGGTGCGCTCCAAGAGCGGCTGAATCCAAGCGTCGAAATCCGCGCGCGTGACCGAAAAGAGCACATTGCCGCCACCCTTCTGCGGTAGCTCGATGCTCACCTCGGGCGCGTCGGTGAGCGCGTGTTTGGCGCGGCGCGCGGCTTCCAGCGCAATGCTCACCACCTCCGGCGTGCGAGTCTGCGGCGAGCTGGCGCCCATCGCGGTCAGCATGCGCTCGGCGAGCTCGCGATCCATATCGTCGCCGCCGAGCGCGCTGTCACCCCCGGTGCTCTTGACTTGAAACACGCCCTCGTCGAGCAGCAAAATCGTGACGTCGAAGGTACCGCCGCCCAGATCGTACACCGCAAACAGGCCATTTTCCTGCTTGTCGAGGCCGTAGGCGAGGGCTGCAGCCGTCGGCTCGTTGAGCAAGCGCAACACCTCGAGGCCCGCCAGGCGCCCCGCGTCACGCGTGGCTTGGCGCTGCGCGTCGTCGAAGTACGCGGGCACCGTGATCACCGCGCCGCCCACGTGCGTCAGTTGATCGACCGCGCTCTGGCGCAAGCTCTTCAAAATTTCCGCGCTGACTTCGATCGCGCTCGGCGTTAGCTTTCCCAAATCGAAGCGCACCACCGCAGCGTCTCCCGGCACGAACTTGTAGGCACCGAGGCGCGTCGTCTCCGCGTCACCCGCGGCGCGACCCATGAAGCGCTTTACGCTCGCAATGGTGCGTTCAGGCTCACGCGTGGCATAAGCTGCGGCGTTGCGCCCGACCAAAACCGAGCCCTCCGCGCCGTAGTGCACGACCGAGGGCAACAGCGCCGAACCGTCACAGGTCGTGAGCGGCACGGGTCGACCGTCGCGCACGTGGGCGACGATCGAGTTCGTCGTGCCCAGATCGATGCCGATGGCTTGCGGAGGTGCTTTGGGGTCGAAAATGTCGAGCAGCATGGGAGGCCCTGAAAAAACTCACAGCAAATCGTCGGCGATCGACGCGGCTTCATCGAGGAAGCGGCGGTAGTAGCGCAACTCGCCCATGCGCTTCAGGATTTCTGCCGGATTCGAGCTGGGCGAAGCAAATTCATGGGCAAGCGCAGCTTCGACGGCGCTCGCCAGTGCGCGCACGTCGGTGATCAAGCGGTCGAGCGCGGCTTCGTTCTTGGTCTGGCGCACGTCGGCCAGCGCCTCACGCCGCTCCATGACTTCCATCAAGAAGGCGGGCGATGCGGGCGGCTCTTTCCCTTCACCGGTCGCGACGCCGCGTAGCGCCAGCAAGGCCTCGGCACGACGCACCGGATCTTTCAAAATCCGATAAGACTCATTCACTTCGATGGCGCGACCGAGCGCCATCCGCCGCTCGGCAGCGCCGGACGCCGCGTGCCGATCCGGATGCAGCGCGCGGCTCACGTCACGGTGACGCTGCTCCAGAGCGGCCAAGTCGAGACTGAATCCGGGCTCGACACCCAACGCCTCGAACGGGTTCACGGTCATAGCCACGTCCCAACCGGCAGCGGTGGTACGCCGATGCTGGCCATCCGCCGATACTCAGCGAACCGTGAAGGAGTGACCGCAGCCACAGCTCGACGCTTCTTGCGGGTTCTTGAACTTGAACCCCTGAAACATCAGCGTCTGCTCGTAATCCAGCACCGAGCCGGCCAAATAAACGAAGCTCTTCTTGTCGACATAGAAACGCACACCGCCCGCTTCGTACACGGTGTCGCGCTCTTTGGGCGGCGTGTCCTCGTATTGGATGACGTAGCTGAAGCCCGAACACCCGCCGCCTTTCACGCCGAGGCGCACGGCCGCATCCGGAGTGCCGCGCTGTGCGAGCTTCTTCTTCGCAAACTCCACGGCCTTGTCGGAGATGGTGATCTCGCGACGCGACTTGGGAGCTTCAGAAGGAGAAGCAGCGGGCGCTGGGGTCTCGGTGGATGCGGTTGACGATTCCATGGAAAATCCTCGGTTCTCGAATCAGAGGCTGGCGGGCGCGCCGACAGCGGGCGCGGACACTTCAGGGGCGCTGCCGTCGAGAGCGAGGCGAGCGGCGCGCTTGGCTTTGTAGTCTTCGATCGCGCTCTTGATCGCGTCCTCGGCCAAAACGGAGCAATGAATCTTCACCGGCGGCAAGCTGAGTTCTTCGGCAATTTGGCTATTCTTGATGCCCGCCGCCTCGTCGATGTTCTTGCCCTTGATCCACTCGGTGGCGAGTGAAGACGAGGCGATCGCCGAACCGCAGCCGAAGGTCTTGAAGCGCGCATCTTCGATCACGCCTTCCGGGCTGACCTTGATCTGCAGGCGCATCACGTCGCCGCAAGCGGGCGCGCCCACGAGCCCCGTGCCGACCGACGGATCGTCTTTGTCCAACGTGCCGACGTTGCGCGGGTTTTCGTAGTGATCGAGCAGTTTGTCGCTGTAGGCCATGGTGTTGTGTTTCCTCTATGTGAAAGTGTTTTGGGGTTGGGGCCCCAAAACCGAGGGGGGGCCCCATTCCTATGGGGCGGGAGCAGAGCTCCCGATGACTAGTGAGCTGCCCACTGGATGGATTTGATGTCGATGCCCTGCTGGTGCATCTCGTAGAGCGGCGAAAGCTCACGCAGGCGCTTGACCTTGCCGATGACGAGCTCCGCCACGTAGTCGACTTCTTCCTCGGTGTTGAACCGGCCGAGGCCGAAGCGAATCGATGAATGGGCCAGCTCTTCGTCTAGACCCATCGAACGCAGCACGTAACTCGGCTCCAAGCTGGCGCTGGTGCAGGCCGAGCCGCTGGAGACCGCGACGTCTTTGATCGCCATCATCAGGCCCTCGCCCTCCACGAACGAGAACGAGAGATTCAAGTTCCCCGGTAGGCGCTTTTCCGGATGTCCGTTCAAAAACACTGAGTCGAGCTCTTTGCTGATGGCGTTGTGCAGGCGGTCGCGAAGACCGCGAAGCCGCTCCGCCTCGGCCACGCCCTCTTGCTTGAAGATGGACACGGCTTTGGCGAAGCCGACGATGCCCGGCACGTTCAACGTTCCGGAGCGGTTGCCGCGCTCGTGCCCGCCGCCGTCCATCTGCGCGACCAAGCGAACGCGCGGCTTGGAGCGGCGCACGTACAGCGCGCCCACGCCTTTTGGCCCATAGATCTTGTGGGCGGTGAGCGACGCCAGATCCACGTTCATGCGGTTGACGTCGAACGGCGTCTTGCCGAAGCCTTGCACGGCGTCGCAATGAAAGATCACGCCACGCTTGCGCGTGATCGCGCCAATCTCGCCGATGGGCTGGATGGTGCCGACCTCGTTGTTGGCGAGCATGACGGATACCAAGATCGTCTTGTCCGTGATTGCCGCCTCGATGTCCGCCGGATTCACCAAGCCGTCACGCCCCGCGTTCACGTAGGTGACGGCGTAGCCCTCTTTTTCGAGGCGCTTGCACGAATCAAGCACGGCTTTGTGCTCGATGGTCGTGGTGATGATGTGATTGCCCTTGGCCTTGTAGTACTCGGCGACGCCCTTGATGGCGAGGTTGTCGCTCTCCGTGGCCCCGGACGTGAACACGATCTCTTTGCCGGACTCGGCGCCGATATAGTCGGCGATCGTCTCGCGCGCGTCTTCCACTGCGGCTTCGGCGTGCCAGCCGTAGGCGTGGGTGCGGCTGGCCGCGTTCCCGAAGTCTTGCGTGAAATAGGGCAACATGGCTTCGAGCACGCGCTTGTCGAGCGGCGTCGTTGCGTGGTTGTCCATGTAGATCGGAAACTTGAGAGCCATGAGATGCTATTCCTTCAGTTCACGCGGCTGCCGGCGACCAACTCGGGCGGGTTGGGCTGTTCGGCGTGATGCGCACAGGACGGGCACGAATGAACCGAGGAAAGTTCGGATTCGCACACGTTGTGGCAGGTGGAGAGGAACTCGAGACTAGCCACGAGCTCGGATTCGAGCGCTTTCAGCTCCGCGAGCTTGCTGCGCGTTTCGACCAGCTTGGCGAGGTAAACCTCTTGCAAGCGCATGGCCGCGAACTTGGCCGACGCGGCGTCGGTCTGACCGCGCACCAAGGCTTGAATGTCCGACAACGACAGGCCCAAGTTCTGCAGCTTGATGATCCAGCGCACGCGCACCAGCGCGTCTTGCGCGAACAGCCGGTAGCGGCCCTTGGAGCGCTCGTGAGCGCGCACCAAGCCGAGCTCTTCATACAGATGAATGGCGCGAACGGTCTTGCCGACAGCCTTGGCCAAGTCCCCGACCAACAACAACTCCCCCTCATCTGCGGCATCCGCCGCGCGCGACGAAGCGTCCGGGGACGAACCCGGCGCGACGACGGCGAGATGGCGGTGGGAGTTACGGTCGCTCATGGACTACATTGTAACCCTAACCCTAACGTATGCGTCAGGGTTTAACTGGCTCGGCTGATATAGTGAGCCGTCACGCATCTGTCAATCACCGAGCGCCAGCTCATAAAATCAATAAAATCCAACCATTAACGCCCCAGAGTCGCGTTCACTCGGAGTAACCGCAGAAATTCGGCGGCCGCCCGCGGGGTCGGCAGGCTCGTGGGCCGGCGTCGCACCAGCCAGAGATCGCGCCGTGGAGTCGGCTCTTTGAGCCGGACTGCGACCAGCCCATCACCGCCCGAATCCGACCGGCGCAGGTAGCCCGCGGGCAAGATGGTCGAGGCCAGCCCTGCCCGCACCACCTCACACAGCGCTTCCGCCGAAGACAGCGTGAGGACGACGGTGGGCTCGAAGCCGGCCGCGCGACACGCCTCATGGATGATCTCACCCGTGAACGTCGGCCCCGGAACGAGCACCAGCGGGCGCGCGGCGAGCGCGGCCATGCGCACCACTTTTCGTCGCGAAAGCGGATCGCTCTTGCGCACCAGCAGCACGAGCTCCTCACGACGCAGGAGCTCTCGGTCGACATCCCGCAATGCAAAGCTCGGAGCGCCTGCGACGAACCCGAGATCCGCCTGACCACTAGCGACGGCTCTGGCAATCTTCTCGGCAGCGAGCGTGCGCACCGACAATTCGACGGCGGGGTACGCGCTCGCGAATGCGGCCAAGGCTCGAGGCAGTAGGCTCACGCACGCGCTCTGCACCGCGCACAGCCGAAGCTGACCGCGCACACCACCCACGACCTCGGCCAAGTCATCCTGCACGGCGCCGAGTGAGGCCAAGGCCTGCCGAGCCCGTTCAGCCAGACGCTGCCCCGCTTCGGTCACGCGCAGCGGAGCCCGAGCGCCTCGTTCCAAGAGGCGCACCCCGAGTTCCGCCTCGAGCCGTGACAGCGCGTGGGAGATGGTGGGCTGCGCTGCATGCACTCGGCGCGCCGCCGCGGTGACACTGCCGTTGTCCACACAAGCCAGAAAGTAGGAAAGATCGCGCAGCTCCATGGCACAGCTATTCTACATATGAATGATAATCATCGATATCTATCATTCGTCAGAATACGTCTCCGATGGCAAGTTACGGTCCATGAACAGCCCATGGAACCCGGTTCTGTACGATGACCGCGCCGCATTCGTCTCGGAGCTCGCTTCGGACCTCGTCCTTTGGTTGCGCCCACAGGAGGGCGAGAGGATCCTCGACCTCGGCTGCGGCACCGGCACGTTGACCGCCCAGATCGCCGGCCAAGGGGCGCGCGTCACCGGCGTCGATCACTCGCGCGAGATGATCGAGAGCGCTCGCGAGAAGTATCCCGGGCTCGTTTTCGACGTCGCCGATGGCCAAGCCTTGAGCTACGCCGCCGAATTCGACGCCGTGTTTTCCAATGCTGCTCTTCACTGGATGCCACGCGCGAGCGATGTCCTGCGCGGCGTCGAGCGCGCGCTCGTTCCCGGCGGTCGCTTCGTGGCGGAATTCGGCGGCGCGGGTTGTGTGCAAACCGTGGTCAGTGCGGTCGCGGAGATCTTGCGCGAGTGGGCGATCGATCCCGCGCCGTACCTCAGCTGGTTCTTTCCGAGTCCAGGCCGGTATGCGGGGTTGATCGAGCAGAGCGGTTTGGTCGTGCGCGAACTGCGCTACTTCGAACGCCCCACCCCGGTCGCGGGCGAAGCCGGTCTGTCCACCTGGCTCGCACTATTTCAAGCGAAGCTGATGGCGGATCTCGGCGATCGCTGGCCCGAGCTGTGCCGAAAGGCCTCGCAGCGCTGCCACAGCGCGCTGTTTCGCGATGGTGAGTGGTGGCTCGACTATGTGCGTCTGCGTGTCGTTGCGACAAAGCCTTGATTCGGCCGCGCCAATCTCCACTCGGCGTCGTGTAGGCCGTGCCAGCGGAGCTCGCGGTGTAACGCGCAGGTGTCTGCTCAGAAACTTACGCGAAATACCGCGCGCGCTAGCAAGGAGCGTCATCCGAGGACGCCGTGACGCAATCTCTGACAGGCCTCCAAGTGATCTCGTTCGAGAGTCGCTTGAAGAATGAAACCACGGCGCTGCTCGAAAAGCATGGCGCCCGTGTGCTCGCCGCCCCCGCGCTGAGGGAAGTTCCCCTCAGTGAGATCCCGGAAGCGAAAGCCTTCGCGGAAGCCGTTTGCAAGGGGGCGATCGATGTGCTCGTGCTACTCACCGGCGTCGGCGCAACCCTCTTGCTCAAGGCAGCGTGCAACTACCGGCCGCGCGCGGAATTGATCACGGCGCTCTCCAAGTTGACCTTGGTTTGCCGCGGACCCAAGCCGTCGAACGCGCTCAAACCGTTCGGGCTTCGCCCCACCTTCAGCGTGCCCGAGCCCAACACCTGGCGTGAGGTGTTGCGCAAATTGGACAGCGAGGTAGCCATGGCCGGCAAGCGCGTCTGGGTTCAAGAGTACGGCACTCGCAATCTGGATCTGCTTCACGCACTCGGCGCGCGCGGCGCCGACGTACGCGCCATCCACGTGTACAGCTGGACGCTGCCCGAGGACACCGCGCCGCTCAAGGCGGCGGTCCTCAAAATCGTCCGCGTGCAAGCGCACATCGCGCTGTTCACCAGTGCGCTGCAGATCGAGCACGTGCTGTCGGTGGCCCGAGAACTCGGTATGGCTCCCGCCGTGCGCCGCGCCCTGAGCAACGACCTCGTCGTCGCCTCGGTCGGCCCCGTGACCAGCGAAGCGCTCGAACGCCACGGCATTGCCACCGACATCATTCCCGGCCACCCCAAGCTCGGACACTTGGTGCTTGCCGTGGCACGCCGCGCGCGCATCCTCGTCAGCGAAAAGCGCGAGAACAACGTCCTAGCCTCGCCCTTGGCGGCACGTTTCGGCAAGTAGCTGCGAAGCGTCGCCGGACCCGCCGTTCGAAGTCCTCCTGAGTCGAAAACACCTTGCCAAACTCCCGTTGACCCGAGCTCTCTGCCAGGTTCCGACGAGTCAGTCAGGGTTCTACAAAAATCGCGTCCGTGCCACGCGCGATCCGCTATCCCGGGTTCCTCGTCAATCGCTGGCGAAGCACGCGCCCGTTGGCAGCCCTCGAGCCATTCGTCGATACCATCGTCTAATGGTCGAGCCGACAAAGTCGGCTCAAGTTGCTGGAGACCATGGCGGAGAAAACGACATGAACTTTGTGCAGCTGATGACACTCGAAGTGACGGTCGGCCCACCGCAGAAGTTGGGCGAGGTGCCGCATGGACAGCGCCTAATCGCCCCCATTGCCCGGGGCAGCTTCGAGGGCGAGCGACTGCGCGGTCGGGTGCTCCCGGGCGGAGGTGACTGGACATTGCTCCGGAGGGACGGCGTGCTCGAACTCGATCTGCGGGTGACGCTCGAGACCGATGACGGCGCGCTGATTCACATGTCGTCGTTCGGACTGCGGCATGGTCCTCCGGACGTGCTCGCGGCGCTCGCGCGCGGAGAGGTCGTCGACCCCTCGACCTACTACTTTCGGACGACGCCTCGCTTCGAGACCGCGCACACCAAATATACCTTTGTGAATCGACTGCTGGCGGCCTCGATCGGTGATCGCCGGGCGGCAGGCCCGATTTACACGATCTTCGAGATCCGTTGAGCGCCGATGAACGGAACGCGACGAGAGCTACTGAAGTTCGCGGCCACGGCACCGCTGCTCGGCTGCGCAAGCGCCAGCGCGCCAGCGAACACTCCGCTTGCCTGGACGAGGACCCCCATGCGAACCCGCCCATTGCTGACCTTGAAGTTGACGACAGCTTCCGTTCAGAACCTTGGCACCACGCCGCGCGGTGAGCGCATCACCTACCCCGTCAACGGCGGTTCGTTCGAAGGGGAAAGGCTGCGAGGCAGAGTCCTGGTCGGTGACGACTGGACCACCCGGCGTGCTGACTCGCTGATCGAGCTCGATCTGCGGATCACGTTGGAAACGGACGACGGCGAGTTGATTTACATGACGTTCGAGGGCCTGCGTCACGACGCTGAGGAAGGCGGCGCCTACTTCCGCACGCTGCC
>Ga0134124_10002468_pt1 | contig 14955 bp, 13 predicted proteins | sample KB304_FD_96880 | JGI IMG/M metagenome (GOLD analysis project Ga0134124, IMG submission 96880) | Terrestrial soil microbial communities without Nitrogen fertilizer from Kellogg Biological Station, Michigan, USA - KB3-0-4 | ecosystem: Environmental > Terrestrial > Soil > Unclassified ... | reverse complement strand
GGCGTATAAGTTCCCGAGCCGGTCGAGGGATAAGTCGCCTCGTCAATAATCGGCGTGTCGAGCAGATCGGTGTTTTCGATCCAGACCGAAACGATATCGTCCTGGATGGTCGTGATCGTATAAAGCTCCGCGTATTGAAACGAAATATAGCCGGTCCACTCGACGCAAAAGCCTTCCTCGAAATACAAACCCTCTTCCGGCAGCGGCATGGCCGACGGAAAGTCTATCGTTGAAGCAAATTTACGGGTGAGCCGTTCCTCGAAATCGTTTCTCCGGTAATAGTCACCAACGAGGCCATTTCCGGCGTCATAGTAAACCCGAACATTGCGAAGCCCGCTGATGATCGAGCTCATCGTCACCTGGCCGGGATCGACGGTCGTCGGATCGCAGGGGCCATGAGTGTAACGCGTGTGAGCGGTTCCGGAATAGCTGTGCGTGGTGAGCGTGTCGGTCACCGGCGGCTGGCCTTTTGATCCGAGCCGCTCGACGTAATGCAGCGGCACGACGGGGATCATATCGCCGCTGCCGAGACCGGCCATCGATTGCTCGTAGCTCAAATACGGACCTTCGCCAAATTCGTGTTCGGCCTGGAAAAAGCCCTGGTCAGGGTTGCGGGTATTGGTATCGAGGCGATAGTTGATAACCTGTGCCCCGCGGACTCGTCGCCGTCCCATGACCGTGCGGACCGCTTCGTCAAGATTGCCCTCGTTTCCCTGCGAGGTCGTCGACAGTCGCGGGCCTTTCGTTTGACCGTTAAATACAGTTACCTGCTGCGTTGCATGGCTGAGGTGATACCACGGCTTGCCGCTGTCGCCCTGGGCAATGACGCCGCGTTCGACGCAGTTCTCAACGCCGAGCCGCGGGCAGAACGTCCAGGGCAGGCTCGTGCCGGGATCGTCCGTGCCCATGTTGCCGCCGAGATGTTTGTTGTACGGGCAATCGTGGTCGTTGATCTCATCCTGCGAGCCGAGCAGGCCGCCAAAGATCGCCTGGCAATATTTTGTATGACCGCGATGCGGCAGGTCTTCGTTGGTCGAACGAAAGCCCTGCGACGCTTTGATCTTGACGGTGAAAAGATCGCTCTCGCCGCCGTACTCGAGATGGCCGTCCCAGATCGGCAGCAGCAGCTCGACCTGCGGAAACCAATAAAGCAGCGTGACACCTGGGCCTTCGCCAAACGCGAGAAGCAGGTCACTGATCGCTCCGCCGCCATCGCCATTAAAGTCGCCATCCCACAGCGTCAGGTCGATCTCTTCGTCGCCGATCGTGCCGTCGATCGTAACCGGCACAAACCAATTCGGACGACTTTCGGGAATTATCCTCGCCTCGACCTGGGCGACGGGCGGCGGCGGATTCGCAACCACATCCGTCTGCTGTACGCTGTAATAAACCGTGTCCACCGGATCCGATGTCCAGGCTATCTTGACCAGCTCGTGGACCTCCGGCGTCGTGCCAAGGGCCCGCAGCCCTCGAAGCAGCACGATCTTATCTTGAGTGTCGGTGTCGAACGATGGCATACTATACTGCCTTTTACCTCATATCCCGGAGAAACAATTCATGAATGACCCACTCGATTCAATGAACCTCAAACACGCCAAGTTCTATCAAAACGCTGTCAGAAAAGAGCCTTCTACGCAGCTGCAAAGGATCTGGCAGGTCGTTAGTGGGCTTGTCCTGATAGCCATACTTTTCATCCCTGCTCTGGTCATCCACTTAGTGAAAAAAGTCTATCCGTGGAAATAGGTGTAATCATCGAACTTCACGGCCTGACTGAATGTCGAACTTCCTGTCGAACCCGCCTCAATACAGGTGTGATAGGAAGAAAAACTAAACGGTGCTCCGGTACTTGTTCCTAAGTCCGTCCACGAGCTCGCATCCGCAGAGTATTGGGCCTTGATATTTGCCCCTACTCTCAAGAATCGCCAATAGATCATGGTGGCAGGATTGAAGGACACGGAAGCGATTGACGCAAATGACCCTCCTCCGACAAGACCGTAGGTAAGGTTCGTGCCGTCACATTGAAAATGAAGATTGTTCCGATATCCCTTGCCTATTGAGAAACGCATCTGGTACGAACCGGCAGCGGGTTTCTGAATGAATTTCACATATTCATATCCGGTGTCAGCTATTTCATGGCCGACGTTTCCATACCCACCAAAATGCGAGCTTGCCGTTGTGTTTGGCAGGGTTATCGAAAGCTGATTGGACACTAAAGCGACAGTTACTAAAGAATCAGGGTAATCGCTCACCATGCTGTCCGGCGTCCATTGAGTCTTAGCCGAGCCGAAATTGTCCGACAATGCGAGGCTCAGATCAGGCGTGATTGTGGCCGCCGAAATCGTGTTATCGTTTGCAACCGAGATTTGTTTCAGGTCGCCGTTTGGCGAGAACACGCACAGCCCGTAGCCGTGCAAGGCGACGAGATACCCACCCACGGCAATACTACCCGGAAGTTTCGCTTGTAGAGGTCGCGGGGCAAAGGGGGATTCAAGGTCGTGCGGAGCACCCTTAATCGTTGTCGTAGCTGAATGGTCGATAAAATACGGCGACGGATTCCCGCTCGCAGGGAAAAAGTTATATCCGGGAGATTCAATCTGAGTTTCTTCGGCGTTCCCGTCGATGTAGATGCCGCCGAAGTTGCCGTCTTTGAGTACGGTCCATCGAACTGTTCCCGAATCACCGCTGGCAATCCGGCATATCTGCCGAACGATACAACCTTCCAACCGGTTATAAGACGCTGCAATATAAATATCTTCGTGACTCGCATGGCTGGTTGCTTCAATATCCATTGAAACAAGCGTGTTACCCTCGCCATAGATCTCAATGCCCCGGCCTCCGCAGTTTTCCCAGACGCCTCCTAAAAAGTCGTTCCACTGACAGCCGGCCGCGAACACAGCCCCCGTTCCGGTCGTAAATTCGACTTCACACTGCATGATCGTGTTCGACTGGAAGGTGTTCGAGGGATTGCCGTCATGGTCGAAGTAAAAACCATGCAGAGCTAATGTAGCTTCCTCGTTTAGTCCGTCAACGTCGCCCACTCGTGAGGTAGCGTGAAGCTGGTCCAACGTATTTGATACGGCAAACTTAAAATAAAACTTTATATTCGTGACGTTTCGAACGTACAAATTTCTAAAAGTGGAATGATGCACGGAGGTAGCATAGAGTCCGTCCGTTGCCGTTCCCCCACCGTCAAAAATAAGGTTCTCGAAGATGTTACCAAATGCCGTTAAACCAGTGTCGGGGGTCGTGATAGTGGGGATCAACTCAACACATCTGGCCGAACCTGTGTATTGGAAGATCGCCCCAAGCTCGCCTTTATAGTGGTTGTTCCAGTTAAGTATCGGAGCCCATGTGGTTGAATGACCGTACACCCCAGACGGAAATAAATAGGTTTGATTCGGTGCGGCCACGCCTTCAAGAGCGGTCTCCCATCCCAACCACGGATCTGCCCACGTTCCGGAACCGCTGGTGGCGAGTTTGGATACATCAAACGTGACAACGCCCGGAGTGGGAACCTCGACTGCGGGCACATCTTCAAGCACCACGGTCGTAATGGGAAAAGTTGTTAAAGACATATATTTACCTCACAAATAAACAATGATCGCGTTGCCGTCGCCGTCGAGAATTGCATCACCATCACCATCAAGCAGCATTGACGGACAGGTCGGCGTCTTTGTAACGATCTCGCTCCATTCGGACAAGATCCCGTCATCGCCATAGAACGCAACTTCTACCGTTGTCGGGACGCCGGTCGTTAAGCCCGTAATCGTATAGGTATAGACCAGCCCCACGTCGATGATCGTGCCGTTAATTCTTAATTTGGAACCTGCTACTGCCATTTAATATCCCGGTACTGAATAGAAAACTCCTTGATCTGTTTCGCCTATACCCCTGTCGGTGCTGTTAAGAGCGACGGGCAAAATAATTACCTCGAACGCCTTCATGCCTGCCCGCGAAGCTCCGCTGTTCTCACCGATCCCGATGAAGTAATTCGGGAAGTTGCCCGTGATGTTGGTCGTGCTGTCGCTTGAAGTGGTCTGATCGACGCTGTCGACGTACAGTTTGGTATCGGTGGCCGCGGCCTGCGAGCGGTCGAACACCGCAGAAATAACGTGGATGTTCGTATCCGGTGACGGATCGTATTTGTTGTTACTGCCTTTCTGCTGAGCGACAAGAACTCCGGAGCCTACAACGATGTTGGCGGAGTTTCCGGCTTGGTCGTCTATCGAAAGGATCGCCTGTGTGCCCGCGGTCGAATCGAGCTTGATGACCATCAGCACCGTCACTTTATCCGTTGCAGTAAGATCGGTTGTCGGGATGCGGATAATGTCGTCAGAGCCGTCATAATCGATCAGTTCCCCTGACGTATCGAGAACCGGCTGCAGCCCCGAAGCTAACGGATCGCCATCCCGTCCATTGCCGCTCTGGTCGTACCACTTAACGACCGTGAGGGACGATGCCCCCTTGAAGCTGATAGCCGACGCCCAATCGAGGACATTCGATGAAAATCCAATGTCCTGTTCGGCATTGTCCGAAGCTCGGCGGACCCGCACGCACGAACCGGCATAAGAATTTCGGAGTTTCCTCATGCCCGCGGCAAAGGCGGCACTGACGCCCAGGGTATCGAGCAGCAGACCCGCGGAAGTCGTGGCATTGGTCGATGACGAGTAAGCTGAGTTATTGGGGACAGCATCGTGTGCCCTGACTTTGGCGTAATAAATCTGCGTGGCCGTTCGTCCGCTATCCACGTAGGTTAGGACGTTTCCTAAAGGAATGTTTCTAACGCCTGTGGTGAATCCTGCGTCGGTCGCCACCTGTAAGTCATAGCCTGTTACCGCAACGTCATCCGTCGAAGCGTTCCAGTTCCATGTGATCGAGTCTGATCCCACATCCGTAGGAGCGGTCATCACCGGGACCGTCGGAGCCTCTACGTCGGGCGGCGTGTCCCACGAAGCTATAAGTGACGTACAGTCGTCAAAATCGAGCGTCAGGCCCGTAGGAGCGTCGGGCAGGGCAACAGAGCCGTCAGTGTTATAAGAAACGCCCGGGACGATCACCTGCTCGATATTTACGCCCTGGGAATTGAACAGGTCGTAGGTGAACATGTCGCCGCTTTCCTCGATATCGGTAAAGCCGGCGGTCCATTTCTTGCCGCGAAAATCGATCATGAAAGCATCGCTGTCGCCGCTCGTGAACCGCTGAAAGAAATCGCGGTAATATTCGAACCGCGTCAGGCTGTTGATCTCGCTTTCGTCACGGTCCGGCTGTGCACCCGAGCTCAGCGTCCACGACCACAAACCATGCGTGCTCGCGACGCGGGCCTTGACACGGACGCCCTCGCCGAGGTTGTGGCGGATCACCGCATAACCTTTCTTCCAGCCGTCGATATCGAGGCCGGTCAGGTCAAGCTCTTCATAGTCGGCAAGCGGCATAAGATCCTATTTACCTACCCTCATTCGCTGGGCGATCTGTTTCGAATACGACGCGTTTTTCCCGAGATCTCCGACGACCGTCTGCGTTATATGCCCCGGCCGCTGGGCTGTGCCGCGGACCAGAACGTCACCAGGGCTCATCCCATTGATCTTCTGCTGTAGCTTGTCGACCGCGACCGCCAATGCCATCGTCGCCGGATCCTGCGGCCGCCTGCCCGAGATGAACGTATCCGGGCCCGATCGTGAATACGGCTGCAGCGGCTGCGAGCTCGAGGAGCCGCCGGCAGATCCCGAAGTTCCCGCAGCTGTGCCCTTCGAGCCGCCTTTGTTTTTGAAGCTGTCGCCGGCCACGGCCTTTGCACCGATCGCGGCTCCGAGAGCGATCGTTCCGTAGATGGCCGCTGACGTGAAATGCAATGCCGCCCCGCGGCCATCGCCTACGGCCAGAGATGCGAAACCCTCGGCCAGCTCAAAGATCGCCTTAACTGCTGCCTGTGCCGCGACCTGGGCGAGCACTTGTGCCGTCGCTTTCTTGAGAGCTGTGCCGAGCGATTCACCATACAGTGCCCAAGCCTCGATCGACTGGCCGACGGCATTTGCCATCTGGCCGAAAACGTCCGCGGTAAAACTGCCGAGATCGGCAAGCATCGATTTGCGAAGATCGATGTCCGACTGCATTTCGTCGACGCCCAATCCGCCAAACAGGGCGTCCAGAAAAGACCCGCGTCCGGTCTTGTCCATTTCATGTGCGGCCTGGTCGTTTGTGGACTGAATAATATCGTCCATGAGTCCGCCCATGCTGACGCCGAGGCGATCGATGGCGTCTTTGGCCGTGTCGGCGTCCTGCGTGATCTTGATGAATAGATCGGCCTGTTTGCCCTGCACCTCCTCGATGCTCTTTGCGATATCGTCGTCCGCCTGCCTGATCGTGCGATCGCCGCGGACCTTGGCGAGCGTGACGGCATCGTTTGCCTGCTGCTCTTCTACCGAGTCGGCTTTCGTCGCGGCGGCTTTTTCCTCGAGGGCGGCTATCTCATCCTGAACGTTCTGGACGATCTGATCGTGAGCGGCCTGAGCCGCCTTATAAGCCCCGTTGAAATCGTTGTACTTGAGCGAGGATTCGTATTCCTGCTGATGCAGCTCGACCATCGATTCGGCAAACGTTTGCCCGATCTCATATTTCCGGGCCGTTGCCTCTTCGTCGTTCTTTATGCTTTCGTCGGAAACCTCTTTATCTTTTTTCGCTACTTTGTCGAGACCGTCGAGGATCTGTTTGGCATGCTGGAAAACCCATGACTGATCGCGGACGTAAGCTTTGGTTTTCGCTCCGCGTCCGGTTCCCGAGCCGCCGGCGAAATATGTTGCGAAAGCCTCGGACGCTCCGCCCGCTTCATAACCCTCGCCGCCAAATCCACGCGTGAGATATCGTGCGGCTTTTACAAACTCATTGCCGGGGCCGAGACGTTTTGTCGTGCCCGCCATTTGCTGTGTCAAGCCTTTGGCACCGGCAGAGCTCGTCTGGCCCGCGATGCCGCTGCTTTCGCGAAATACCGTGGCCTTGAGCAACGTAAAAACAATGTCCTCATCGATGCCGGTTTCCTTCGAGACCTGGGACGCAGCCTCTTTCATGGCCGCATCGAATTTGGATGGAGCGATGACGTTCTTTAATACCTCGACGGCCCGCTTGCTCGGTGGAGCATCGCCGATCTTGTCAGCCTTTTTCGATCCGGCCGCTTTGGTTGTAGCCGCATCGGTGCCCGTCTTTTTGTCAGGCGACATCTCAGAGGCATACGGGCCATATTGCGGGTGCGTCGCCCCATAGATCATCTGCTGGCGTTCTTTTTGGAATTGTTCGTAGATCTTGGGGAGATCGAGTGCTGTCGGCCTGGACGTATCCGCCATTAAACCGCTATTAAACAAAGCACTGATCTCGGCGGCGGCCTCGCGAGCATCGAGGCCCAGGATCTTGATCTTGAATGTTATGTCGGACAGATATTGTGCGAAATTATCCGCCCAGGACTTTGTCTCGTTCTGATTTTTAGAGAGCCAGTCGCTTACATCATGGGCCATGTCGGTGAAGACAGGCATGAACTCCTGGCCGATCTTTCGTGTCGCGGCTCCGATCTGGACCGACAGCTGGTCCATCGTGTCGCCGAACTCATCAGCCGCCGCTGCGTCCTGGTCTGAGAGCGTCACGCCAAGAGCTTTTGCCTTGGCGATCAGCTTCGGAAGATCGCCGTCGAATTGCTTGATGAACGGGAGCAGGTCGGTACCCATTTTCTTGCCAAACGCAGCAGCGGCCAGTCCTGCCCGCTCGTTGACATTTGTGGTATTGACGATCTTTTGAAAGACCTTTCCGAGAGCCCCATCAAGATCGTTTAGGGCTTTTTGAGGAGTAAGGCCGAAGCGTTCCAACATTGCCGTCGCTTCTTTACTGCCCTGAGCTGCGGCATCAACCTGAACGCTGAACTTTGAGACGGCTTTTGTGACCTGCTCGAGCGACGTATTAGACTGCTTTGCAGCCAGATCCATCGCCGTCAGAGTCTCGGCATGCAAGCCCGTCTTATCGCTGGCATCGTGGATGACCGAGCCGTATTCTGCAGCCTGTTTGGTGAGTCCGAAGAGAGCCGCACCGACGCCCGTGATCGCACCGATCGCGACGCCGGCGGGAGCGGCCAGAGAACCGAGCGAGGTCGCCGCTTTGGCACCTACCTGTTTGAAAGCATCGTCAAGACTCTTGATCTCAGCCTTGGCGGAGAATGCGTCTGCGACGATCTTATATTTCAGTAGATAATCGGTTCCGACTGCCATTTATTTAGAAAAAAGACCCGAACGTTTTATCGCCGGGTCTGTCTCAATTTCTTTTGCCTCTCTTGTTCCTGTCTTTGGTTGTCCAGGCTTTGACCTTGCATCCAGGTAGCCGCTCGTTCGAACCAATAAACAGGCCAGTTTTCAACTTCGGCCGGCGACTGGCCGTATTCTTTCGCAAGCAACAAGATCAGGTATCCGTCAGGGCATCCCCACTTTAGTTTGCCGCCCGTTTGTAGCCATGCGGCTATGTCACGGGCTGAGCTTTTGGGGTGATATCGTCGTCGATCGCTTTCTTGATATTCCGCAGGTTCTTGGCCGAAAAATTGTCCAGAACATCGACGGTGATCTTATATGGCTTCTTACTCTTCGGATCGATCAGATCCGGCAGCTCGCAAAGCCCGGCGTCCATTAGTTGCTCGCTCATCCAATAGAGCTCGTTATCGTCCATTGCCTCGAGCTTTGATTTCCGGTCCTTTTCTTCCTTAACGGTGCGAGAAAAATAACGGACGCGGATGTCGGCAGTCTCAACCTCGCCCGCGTCATTCGTAAATTCAAAGGGTGCTGTGGTCTCCCGCACCACCCTTGCCAGAGGGTTAATTTTCATAAACTAGGCTCTTTACTGTCTCCACTTGCCGGTCTGGAACGAAGTGGCCGAGGAATCCTTGAGGACCTCGAAATCGACCTCATATTTGTTGACGTCGTTCGCGTCGTTGATCAGCGTCCAGGTAGCGGCCGGGCTGATAAAGACCTTTGCAAACTCGAGGACGCGGACCGCGGCATTGTTGGCGACATTGATCTGTTTGAAACGCATCGCCTTAACCGGCGGTGCCGTAGTGAACATGTCGAGAGAGAATCCAGCTGCCTCGGTGCCTGCGGCTTTCCACGGCATGGTCGATAAACTGGAAATGCTCAGGACCTTGATCATTCCGGCATCGGCATCGGCATAATAGTCGGTCCCTAATACTCCTGTTACGGGCGAGCCGGCTGAATCGGTGACCACCAGGGACGAGACATTGGTCTTGCGGCCCGGGATCGGCAAATTATCACCCACAACTACGGGGTTTTTCGTAAACGCTGTCGCCGAAAACGAGCCTCCGGTCACGGTTGCCTTTGTGCCCCACAGATACATGACCAGCAGATCGATATCGTCCTGGGCACAGGTGAGCTTGCCGGTCGGTGTGACCATGCGTGCAGCCTTGACGTCCTTTTGGGCTATAGAGGATTGCTTATTGATATGCTCGACGTATTCCGGAGCATTCGAAATTTCCAGATTGTCGATATCGGAGAGGGACAGCGGAAAGCTGCTCGGAAAGCCGCCCGGAACCGCATCGGCCAGCCAGAGCTCGCCATGTCCGTAAGAGTGAGTGGTTGTTGCTGGAATCATCGTAATTTGCTCCTAACTAAACTTCGGCGTTAAATTTCTGCGTTTTATACATGACGTTGAACTCAACGGAGACGCCGACGATCTCAAATGAATCCGGCGGATATATAAAGCCTTCGCTCACCGGTACCGTAAACATCGCGACCTGCTCGCCGCTGAGCGTCCATTTAGGATCGGACCGTACGGCTTGCCAAACATCCTTGATGGCCTTTCGGGCGTTCTTCGCGTCCGTCTCGGCTTTCAAATAGACTCGGACCTGAATTGCCTGCGTCCAGATCGTGTATTGGGCGGTGCCGGGATTTGCCGGTGCCTCCGCGTTCGCGGCGGGATCGAAAACGCTGATCGCGGGCAATTGGTTTTCGTCCCAATTTGTTTGGCTGTCCTCGACCGTGGTTCCGATGTCTGTCGCGAAACCGTTCGTGACGAGGATCGTCTTCATCCTGGCCACGACCTCATCGACGATCTTTTGCCGTTTGCTGTCAGCCATGAATTATCCAAAGATCACTTGCCGTCGTCGGGCTTTGCGGGCGTCGAGACTGCGGCCGCAGGTGCCTTGACGATCTCGCCGAAAACTGCGGCGAGGTCGCCGCCGTCATCTGCTTTTTCGGGCAGCTCGACGATCTCGCCCGCTTCACGCTCCTGGCCGTGGACTATGCACCGGGCCTTTAACTTCACCGAAACCAATTTCTTTTCGTCCGCCATAATTTCCCTCTTTACGTTTTCAGGTAGACCACTGAGTTTCCGATGCCGAGCTTTTCCACCCTGACGACCTTGTACGTGGTGCTCCGGATCAATGCCGTCATGCCGTTCCTGACCGTTGTGACGTCGTCCGTGTCGCAGATCACGCTCGGCTTTTGGGCCTCGATGTCCACTCCCGGATACGGTGATGTCGCATCGCTCTCGCTGGTGAACCAGCCCTGGACGGTCAGCGATCCGTTGAACACGACGGCCTCATCAAAGTCGCCGTTCGACATGATCGCCGCCACATCGCCATCACCGATCATTCAGATTTCTTCGACTTCTTTTCGTCCGCGACGGCTGCGTGACCGTCGGCGATAAGACGCTCGGCGACGTGCGGCTCGAGCTCGGCGACCGCACCGGCCTTGAAATCGACGCCCTTGTACTGGACGCCGCGAATAAATGTGACCTTTGTCGTTTCTGGTTTTTCGTCTGCCATGATTTCCTCAGTTTGTTAAATAGCCGGCGGGCCGATAATGACCCGCCCCGGATAAATTGATCAACCGTTTCAGACGGTCAGAAGCTGCGTAAATCCGCGTGTCGCTGCCGTTGACGGATCGCTCTCACCACGGCCCAGGATCGCGTTGACGGACGCATATGTTCCGGCAGCTCCATCGCCTGCGGTGAACGACAGATCGAGGTAGCGTTTACGAGAACCGCCGAGCCTCACATGAACGCCGTAGAAGTGGTTGTCGTCAGTCGCGGACGGCAGCGTCGCGGGGCTGACCGAGAAATCGGCTCCCGTGATATCGGTCGCACCTGACATGCCCGAATCGTTTGACTCCTGCACCTTCAAAGCCGCAACGGCGATATCCATCGCACCAAACGCGATCTCGAAAAGCACCTCGTCATATCCGATCGTGTCGACCGTGTTGGTCGTATATGCCGTATTGTCATTGATCGCCACCGGAGCCGTGACCTGGACGAATTTGAGTCTTTGAAGTAATTGCATGGTTTTTTCCTCGAAAGTTTCAATAATGGGCGGGAATCTCACCCGCCCGGATTCAGGTCAAACGGTTTAGCTTGCGGCTGTGATAAGTCCGACGATCGGCCCCGCAACGCGTAAGCCAGCGGTTGCCGAGGCATTGCCGACGTCATGGACATTGATATCGAATCGCTCGGTACCGCGGATCTCGAGCTGATCATTGGCAAAGCGGCTATGCTCGCTGATGGCGATCGTAGTATCGCGTCGCGAACCGAAACTCACTCCCAGGGTGAGATCGCCAAGGACCGCACAGACCTGGCTAACAGCCGAGGTTTTTGGCAGCACCTGAACAAACTCAACATCGTAGCCGAGGAAACGCTTGGTGCGTGCTCCCTCAACCTCAGATCCTGTTACGCCGCCGGAAGCCAACGCGAGCTTGACCATGACGTTCCAATAGAATGTTTTGTGGCAATACCATTTCGTCCGTGGCGTGTCGGCGTAGACTGGCAGGTTTCCGACAACCGCCTCGAAATCGGTGAGCACGATCGAGCCGTAGCTCGTCGCATATCCTGTACCGGTCGCGACCGTGAGTCCCGCGATATTGGCGATAGTGCCGGACAGACCCTTGATCTTGGTCATGATGCCCTGCATGCCGCCGTACGTGTCGGTGCCGTCGCCGATAAAGCCGCAGCCATCTTCTTTGTTGGCGAAGGCGTACGCGATCTCGCCAGCGAGGTCGTCGCCCATGTTAATGATGGCGTCCTCGTTGATCTCGTTCGAATACCGGGCAAAACAGTACAGCTTTTCAGCCGCGAGATTTACGCGGTCCCAGGCCTTATCCGACGCCGTCATCGCATCGCCTTCACCAGCGAAATATGCGGTCAGGCCACCGGTGCGTCGTGGATCGCTGCGGGAATCGCTCGCCATCGGGACGATCTTTGCGTTGCGGCGAAGGACGCCGTAAATCTCGCGAAGATCGATCAGATCGTTGCCAAATTCCTCCGGAACGAGGAAGCCTCCAGATTCGTTGACACCCTCGCCCATCGCACGGGTTACAACGATGCCGTTGTCGGTACAAAACTTGAGCGAACGAGCAAAAGCACCTTCGCTCGAAAGCCCCGCAGACAAACCGCGTGTGGCAAGGATCCATTGACCAAAGCGATGGGCCCGTTCTGCGGCATCAGTGCCTGTAAAATTCCGGAGCGTTCCATATCGCGGCAGCGTCCGGGCCAGTTGAATACCGCCTTCACGTTGTGCATGAACTGCGGGCGGTACCGGCGGGATTTGTGCAGAAGCGGGCTGAGCCGCTTTAACGCGAGCAAAGAATCCGGCTTTGGTTCCGGTAAACGTGCCGTTGTCGGCTACGTTTTCGCGGATATATGTATTGGCCAGGTCTGCATTGCCCAGCGATGTTCCCCATTCGCGGATCTCATCGACGATGAGAAGCTCGGGCGAGCGAGTCTCTACAGCCGGAGCGGCCGGCGTTTGTTCATTTGGTTCCATGATTTTTCTTTTATCTCCGTTTGTAGAAATTGCTCGCGTGGCCGCGAGGCTTTGTGAAACTGTTTCGGTATCGTCACATTCGCAGTCGTCCATCGGCATGCCGCAATCGGGGCATATCTCCGCAGGGTCAGACGCATCCGGCTCCGTATCCATCGAGCGGCCGACGCCGACGCTGATGTCAGCGGGAACGGCGACGATCGAAACCTCGTAAGGCTCCCAATCGTCGGCACGATAAACACTCGGTTTGTCCTTGGATTTCGATTCGAGGTTAAGCTCCCAGATCATGAAGCCGACGCTGATGTTTTTGCGGATGCCGTCGCGGACGTCCTGGAAGATCTCTTCGGCCCTGGCAGATTTTGAAAAGCGAACGACGCAGCGGGCGATGCCGTCGGTATCGAACGAATACTCCTCGATGACGCCGATCTGGTCAGATGAATTGTGGTCCATCAGCAACGCCGCACCTGAATCAAGACGCTCGGTGCGAACGTTTTTCTTGCCCATCATCAAGCGGATCTGGCCATACCACCAGTTATCGATCGGCTTGTCAGACGCAAAAGCCACCTTTACGGTGCGGGTCTCGACGTCGATATCGGTATCGCGGTTGATCGCGAGCGTATGCGTCTGAGGCTTCCCGTAAACCTGGCTTCGGATCTGCTCGAGGCTTAGCTTTTTACTGGACATAGAAAAAAGGCCGAAACGGTGAAAATCCGTGTTCGACCTAAGATTAAGAAAAAATTAAAGTAATTATTTTTTAGGGGTAGAAAAATACCCTATGTTGCGGTCCTCACTGCTCGATATGCTCGAAATTGTGCCCGTTTGTGAGGGCACGCTTGGGCGGAGCCGCGGCTGCAGGCTCCTCGGCGGGCGTGGTTTCGACGTCGGCGTCGGGGTTGCCGCCGGTGTCGGTGACAGTCGTCTTGCTGGTATAAACGAGCTCGATGTCGTATTCCTTGGCAAGCTCGCGTTCCTGCTGGATCGTCTCGAAATGCTCACGGATGTCGATGCCGCGTTCGGCCAGCGTATCGGTCAGCGTCGCGAGATTGTTTTGCAGGGCAAGCACGTCGGCATTGATCTCATCCTGCGGGTTAACGTAATCCCAGCCACGCGGTTGCCATTTCGGGTTTTGCACCTGTTGAAATTCCTTTGGGCTGAGTTTCAGCTTGCCACTCAGTACCGCTGCCGGCACAAAGTCGTGATACACCTCACGGCAAAACATGTCGCTGACAAAATCCTGCAGCTCACGATAGACATCGCGTTCGTCAGCCTGACCGACGCGGGCGGATGAATAATTGACGGCCTTCATGTCGCCCGCGAGCGAGAAATACGGCAGGTCGAGGCCCGCGGCGATCTCGGACGTGATCTGTTTCACGAATTCGACAAACTGCTGCTGCGGCTGTTTGGGATCGAACTGCTGGAATTCGAAACCGTCAGGCAAAATGTGAAACGACGCGGGCGAAAAATCGATCTCTATATCTTTCTCCCGGCCGGTCGTTTCATCTATTTCGCCATCAAAGGTCGTCTCATCAGCGTCGGTTTTCTTGAAAAAGCCGCCCGACATCGCCATCATCTTGGCCGAGTCGAGCACGGCTCCGTTGTAGGCGAACAGATTTCTACCGCCCAGCAGTACGGCGTGAAAGGCTGTGACGCCGCGGACCTGGCTTTCGTCCTCGTTGACGAGAAAAGCGTGGATCATCTGCTCGGCCGGGACGCGTATGCGTATCACTTGGCGTTTAACGCTGAACTGAACATCGCTCGTCGGCGTTCGAAGCCAATAGGCGACGGGCCGATCGGTATCGTCGATCTCGACCGACATAATGATACGGTTGCCGTTGGTGTGGATCGTGTTCCATTGCTCATCGAGATAGTCGACGTTCCAGAATTTAAGGGCAAAGCCGAATGGCCCGGCTGCTACCTTTTGAACCAGCGTCTCGCCGTCGCGGATCAGATGAGTGACAAAAAGCCGCTGGGCCGAAAGCCAGTTGAGTTTACCGGTGACCGAGCAATTCTCTTTGAAGCCCCACTCCCAGAAAGCGTCCTGGACGCGTTTATTGAGATCGGAGTTGAGCGTCTTGCCATCGGGCATGTAAGCCCGGACCATCAACTGCAGACCTTTCGGTCCGATGACGTTTGTCCTGCACATCCGAAGGAATTTCTTGAAATATGGG
>Ga0134124_10002467_pt1 | contig 14956 bp, 27 predicted proteins | sample KB304_FD_96880 | JGI IMG/M metagenome (GOLD analysis project Ga0134124, IMG submission 96880) | Terrestrial soil microbial communities without Nitrogen fertilizer from Kellogg Biological Station, Michigan, USA - KB3-0-4 | ecosystem: Environmental > Terrestrial > Soil > Unclassified ... | reverse complement strand
CGTTGCGCCGATCTTGACCTTGAATATCTTGGTTGTCGCACCGGATGCGCTGAAGATACCCTTGCCCCGGAACATTAGCTCGTTACCCACTGCCAGGGTGTTGGCTGCAATGGCCTGAACGCCATTGACCGTTCCGAGTATGGTGAGTTCCGCGACGGAGGTATTCACCGCCACGGGTGTTATCATATTGAACAGACGTTTTGAGTTGGATAGAAACCCCGCCATTTACTCCTCCGTTCCTGCCACCTGAACTCTAACGGTTCCCGTGGCGAGTGCTGCGCTCAAGTTGACGTTCAGCACGTTGTTGGCTGCCGCGCTCAAGTATCCATTCCCTAGATCAATCCACGGAGAGGAGGCAAGCTGCCCGTTATTGTTCAGGGCAAGGGCAGGAACAAACACGTCATCTGCCTGCCCCGTAGCCCCAGCGGCGCCGTCGAATAGCGTCACCGTCAATGCCCCCGGAGCCGCTAGTGTGGCGTTGTCCGTGATCGTGTAACGCCAACGCATAATCCTGAACTTCTTGCCTAAAGCTGGCGTCCACAGGGCCGTATTTCCTGCGGCTGCCGTGGCTACGGTTTTGAATACCGTTGGAGTTCGCAGCCTGGTAAAAGAATTCCCGTTGGGGCCTCCGGGGGACCATACCTGTGGGTAAACCGCCGGGCCTTGACTGCCTGAGGTATTGTCTCCCAGCCCGGAGGGCATTGTCATTGGAACATAGGAACCGGAGCCGTCGAACAGGCTCGGGGCTACCATTTGAACGCCTTTGATAACAGCCCCAGCGCCTGCCTCTGCTTCCCTGGCGTTATCCCTAACCCCGGTTAACTCGTTATACAGAAGGTTGTAAGACAGGACTTGGGGAAATACCCCTCCAAACAATCCGTCAGTTGATTGAATGGCGGGAGTTAAAGTGCAAACCCACGGTGAACTTCCCTGCGTCACGCTTTGCGTTGCCGGGAAATTGTTGACGCCAACATTCCAAGCCCCGCTCTGTGTAGCCGCCACGGTCCCGCTCACTACCCAAGGGCTCGTGCATTGCGTAACGCACGCCGACAACCCCCCGCTACTCGTCACATCTAATGGGCAGCCTGTGGCGCTCACAACCGCCAATGGGTATCCTTGCTGTCCTGTCGGATCAGGCCCTTGGACTGGCAAGGCGTTGGGACTGAAAGGATTACTTGCAGGGCAGGCAGCCCAAATACCTCCCGCTAACGGAACAACGCACAACCAGAGTAAAGTCAGGATCGCTGCGTATCGTCTCATTTTACCCCACGAGTGTAATGCAGGCAAGTAGCTTCACCGGACCTGTCGATGCTACTGTGAAAGCGTATTGTGCGGGGGGCAACGGAAACCATTGCACTCCCTGGTTAGCAATGAAGTGAAACTGCGGGATAAGGCCAACGAACTCCGTTCCCCGTTCGCCTATCCAAATGTCAAGCGTCCCCTGCTTGACGGACACAAGGACTGCGTGAACGTCCCTGGGGCTTTCGGGTATGACCTGCGCCGCCCCTATGGGAAGATTGAGGAAGATCGGCTGCCCCAGCCTGCTATTCTCTCCGTTGGGGTAAGCGAATACCCCTTGTGCGCTAAATCCTCTCACGTATTCACCATTCGGCTAGATCAGAAGGGGATTTGGAGGTGAAGGTGAGGTCCTGACCATATGGCCTGACCGGCGGGATGCTCTCTCTCGTCCCTGACCTGTATTCCGTTTTGCTTTGCGTCCTGAATGATCTTGTTAATAGTTTCAGGGCTAAGGCCGTTAGTGCCCACGTCAATAGCACGGCCGGCAGGATGCAGACTGCCAAGGTTATGATGCCCACCAGTAGTGGATGTAACACGCAAGCCCTCCTTTGACGCAAAGTCTAGCATCTTTGACAGCGGGTTATCTCCCACAGCCACGGGACCTATCACGCTCTGAACAGTCGTTCCTTGGAACGCATTCTTGCGCCTGTAATACCATATAGCGCCATAGATCGCGACAGCGATAAGCAGTAGTCCAGCAAACCCCCTGTCCTTGTTCACCTATACCCCCTGTTTGCTGTTCAGTTGCCAACGGTTCCGGAGGGCAAGAGACTGCGCGAGCACCGTTGCGGCGCTATGAACTACAGAGTATTCCTGTATCTCTGCCAGGTCGAATATCAGTCCGTCAGGAAACCCGGAGTGTGATCCCAATGTCCAAGCAGCCGTTGCGTTGTTGTCAGGAGCAAACCCCTGCGTCTGTATCTGTATGCCGTTCCTGTATGTCAATAGCTTGTTGCCTGCAAAATCCCGACTGAACGCAATCACCTGCCAGCCGCAGGTTGCAGGAGGCCCGACAGTGAAAGCATTCCCGGCAAAGAACAGGTCAACCGTATCGCCCGGAGTATCGTCAGGTTGATACGCCCACCCTCCGCTTACCGATGTCGCGCTTATGATAGCGCCGCCAGTGTTCTGCGTTGGCGTCAACCGTTGCAGGATATACATAGTCCGCGCGGAACGATTGCTGTTCACCAGTCCCGCAATGTCAAGCCCCCTGCCTGCGTCAACAAACCGGACTACAGGCCCGCCATTCGGAACGCTTGTGCTCGCAAAGATCGGCTCCTCTGCCACAACGGCTCTAGTTGCCGTGTGACCATTCCCGCTACTGTCGGCCCAGGACGCAACCCCCGTTCCGTCTGCGAGCGCAAGGCTGTCTGCTTTGAACTGAAACACGAGGTTAGCAAGTGCAACGTCTGCCCCCGGTGGGCCGATGTTCAGCGCACAAGGATCAATCGGCGGAACTCCTCCGCTTGCAATCTTCCTTAACCCGAATTTTCCAACAGGGCTCATAAGGCTTGGACAGTGATCGTTGCTGTGCAGGCAGCGTTTCCAATCCACGAGATATGTCGCGCCTTCAGGGTTACCAACATCTGAAACGGCTGTCCTACGTTAGTGAACGTATACGGAGGGATGTTGGTTGTCCCTGCATCCGCTGTCATCCAAAGTTGGAGAACCCCTGCCGTAACGTCAATGATGAAGGCATTAACCTCGTTGCCTCCCGTGTCGTGATCTCCTGTCGGGTTTCCTGCCGGTCCATTCACTGTCAACAGAACCTCATACTTCGGAGGAGCTACACGTTCTCTGATCTTGCGTAGCTCCAAATACATCAGTTCATTTACGTCTTTGCCTTCGGGTATCTCCGGAGGTGGCGCTGGAGGAGCCGCTAACTGGGAGCCCATACCCAACGTCTTACTCATCTAGCGCCTCCCCCTGCCGGAAGCCCAGTCCCTCGTTACTCCGATCCTGCCCGCGAACGGCTGGAAGTGTGCGGGAATGCCCAGCACCTTCCTTGCGACTGCGGGTAAGAGTTCCGAGGTAGCTTCGTTAAAGCTGGCGTGCTGCATTGGAGTAAGTCTTCTCCCAGGCGTAAGAACGGGAACTGTCTTAGGACCATAGTATACAATACTAACAGGATCGTCGGTATATGCTTTCTGTCCCCCTGCTCCCTTACGAGTTATCCGCAGGATTGGCTTCGCAACTGGCCCCTCCAGGTCGTTGAGGAAGAAGGCTCGATCCTCTCCGAACAGTCTTATCGCCATTGCTCTCTATCTCCTCTTCCTCGCAGGCAGCGAAGCATACAACAGAAAGGATTGCTCCGGTAACTACACCAAGCCAGTAACCCCAACGTAAGCTCAACTCATTTCTCCTTTGATTTGCTGCGTCGTCGCTTCACGATGTTGGTGGCAGCAGCGTAGGGTTCCTTAACGTCAGGATCACCCTCTAGTCTTTTGGCTATCCTGTCGCGAAGGACAGTCTGACGCTTGGTGAACTCCCTTGGCGCTGGCATCAATATAACTCCGGAAATGTCGGCATTTGCGGAACCTTGAATTGCATTCCGCTAATCCCGCCTAACGGAGTGTCTTTGATGCCCTGGTATGAATTGGTGTTGCTGGGCGCAGGCTTTCCTTGACGTTTCGACTGCCCCCCTCCGGTTGGAACGGAAGGAAATCCGGTCAACTGTCCAAGGTATCCCTGTGTAATGCCAGGAGCCGCCGCCGCCGCACCTTGCCAGATGCCCGCAAACACGTTCTTAACCCCTGTCAGGTTTCCCCCGATTATGTCTCCAATCTGCTGGAAGGGCTTAAACCCTCCACCTTCTGGAGTTCGGCAGTATAGTTGTCCTGTTTCAGGATCAATCTTCGCGTCTCCGTGGGCGCATTGCGATTTAGTGGCTTTTATCTGTTCTCCGATCTTGCCAGCCAGAAGCGTCTGGTTTCCCTGCAATGCCTCCTGCGTCTTCTCCCAGGCTTGCTGCAACGGCATCATCAGGTCTGCCATTCTTTGCTTCTGCTGCAAGTCAAAGTTGAACAACGCCCCCTGCTGCGCCAACTGCTGCTGCAATCCTGCAAGGTCTTGCTGCGCCAACTGGTCCTGAATGCTTGTCCCGCCAGACACGGGAGCACCTGATCCTCCACCTCCACCCATAAATGGTGCCGGAGCCGCGCCGTCGTCTGCGGAACGAGCCGAGGAGGCCCTGCTGCGAATGATTGCAAACAGAGCCACCCCAGCAATGGCAATCCAAAAGATCGGCTTCTTTAGTAATTCCTTTAGTTTTTCGCCCATTAACTTGTCCTAGAGCGGGCGTCTCTTGGTCGTAACTATACACTCGCCCATTAGTCTACCTGTTACCCGATCCGAACATTCCCTGTCGTTTACTCACTAGCATTCTAGCCCGCTCGACTAATGCGTCTTCGTCAATCGCGCCGGTAAACCAACGAGGGAATTGCAAGGCAGGTCCCTGTTTCAGCGCAAGTGCCGTTCGGGCATCAACCGCCCCCGCTCTCTCCTGTTGCGGTAGTGCTCTAACAACCTGATAAACCCGTCTCTGCACGCCCCACAGAGCTTGGCTTTCTCCGCGTTGGATGCCAGCAGAGTAGGGACGAACCATATTGCCAGAGTTCCGAACCGCCATTCTGTCGTTCAGGTCGTGCGCACCGTTGGCGACAGGGGTATACCAAGTCGGCTTCTGATCCGGGAACGGGTATCGTTCTCTGTGGAACGTGTAAGTGCGGAACATCGGGCGGGCATCGAATTGGGTAGCCACCCCCATAGGTGCCATACCCAATCGCTCGGTCGCGTCCTCCGCAATCTCCGCAGGATTGGTGCGAGGGAAGTGAGGCTGGAAATAGAACCTTCCCCAAATCCCACGCATCCTATCCACTCCCTGCTTAATTCCCTCCGCGCATCCGCAACCCATATCTGCCCCCTTACTGGCTGTATCCAACCCTGCGCTGAACAGGCCCCATTGAAGGGCTACCGCCTTGCAGAGCATTGATTGCGGACACGTTGGCCGAAGAGATAGCGCCAAAGATAGCGACTGTCCCCTTCGGATCAGAAACCAACAGGAACACCATAATCAAAACAATGGCCCCTGCTACGTATTGAATGAGAACGTCCTTCATTGCTTCACCTTCTTATACAGCAGAATAGCAACAAGGACGAGGATAGCCAGGATAACAATTCCCTGTATGCTCATTTGGATACCTCCGAAAAAAGCCAAGTCCAACTTTCGCCCCTAAACAAAGAGGAAGGCACTCCTCGCCCGACACCAAACTCCCTTGCAATGACGGGGTAAGGCACTCCCTGAAGAACTCTTGCCATTATTCCGCACGCTTTCCAGGGGGACATTTTAGCGTTAAGGTGAGAGCGATCTTCCCCTGACACGCTTCTACCTTTGCTCATCCTGTCCCTGATATTGTCGTCATTGGTCCCAACGAACAAATGGTCGGGATTGATGCACGAACGATTATCGCACCTATGCAGAACGCACTCCCCCTCCGGTATTTCTCCGAAAGCCTTCTCGTATGCGTCCCTGTGAGCAAGAAGGACACTCTGCTTTTGGGGGCACCATTTGCGACCGTATCCCCCGTTAAATTTCGGCCAATCTGTTTCTATGCAGTCTGTTTTATTCATGCCCATAATGCATCAAGAAACAAGAAACGTGCCAAAATTTAACTCCACCCCAGTTCTGCCAGGGGACCATTAACTCCCCTGCTGGCTGCATCCCTGTTCGCCGATAACAGGGTTCCGAATACCATGATCATAGAAAGCGGCCATACAGCCGCGTCAGGGACAGAGAAGATAACCAACCCGAACAGCAACACTGCGCCGCCGAACATCAGCGGGCTTACCGAACTGCTCGGATTGGTCGTCTGCGTATTCATCTTCCTGCGTCTGATCCGGTCACCCTGATAAGGATACGATCAAACCATTTGTGCAACTGCATCGCGGCCATTACCAGGAACATATGGTATAGGTCGGTTGGGATTGCGGTAGGTGCCTGCAATACCTGCCCGTCAAGTAGCCACACTGTTTTTCTCTTTCTTTGCCGGTTCAACGTGGCAGTAATGGTTGCCCGTATCACTTGGAGCGAGAGCGTGCTCGTTCACTACCGCGCATCGCGGCCTGACGGCCACTCCGCTCTCGTGATCCATAATCCCATTGGCGCATACATCGTAATGCTTCGCATCTGCCTCCGGCTTGGAGTTAAAGGGACCGAAGAGAACCTTTCGGTTTTCGGTATTGACGACAAAGTAACTACACACTTGGTAAAATCTCCTCTCGGATTGATCGCAGCAAGGGAGAACCCGCGAGAACCAGCGAGCTATCCAGGGTTAGGATTGACTGCATATCGGTGATTTCCCCAGTGTCGAACAAGTCTCTGCTTGTCGGCTCCTCCGGGAGATAGTTGCCGATACCAAAGTCGTGAACATACACGGCGCTAGGAAGGTCCTGGCCGTATCTCCTGCGCTGTCTCCACAGGTGAATGTCCGGGTGCATATTGTAAGGAACCTGCGACTGTGCATACACAATTTTCAGGTTGTTGACCTTACTAATATCCATTGGCGCAAGTGTCGCGCCGTTGTTCATTTCGTGGATCAGTTTCAGATAGATGCCACCAAGCGGCAAAGTGTATGTCTGGTCTCCTGTTGCCGTGATGCTCTGACTTGTCTCCAAGATGCGGTGAATGAAGGACAGGTCCGGATCGTCCATAACAGACGCGGGCAACTGGTAGAACTCAAGCTCCGGTTGGCAAATCACGTTAGACAGGGTAACGGTTCCCGTCGTCGTGTAAATGTCAGTGACGGTGCCCCACTGAACCTCAAGTTGATGTTGCGTTGCAGGGTTCTGCAACAGGATCATACCTGTAACGTTCTGCTCTCCCAGCGATACAGGGATTTCCAGCATAAACGTCCAGGAGGTTGTTGCGCTCGCCCCCAGGTCTCCACCGTCATTGAAGTATCTGACGAAGGGATCGGTTGCGGCTCCTGGGATCAGGGAGTTTCCGTCGTTGACAAAGAACTCTCCGTTGGTTCGCAGAGTTCTACTGACAAGATAAGCTCCGTATCCGGTCGTGTTAAAGAGTTCTGCACCCTCACTCGACCGAAGAATGAGACGCCGCACAATCCCGACCGGAGCAGGAAGGTAAGTTTTACGGGTTGCAGAGGAGGCTGCCGCCGTTGTCGTTGTGCCAGTGAACCTCAACCTGATCTTTCCAAGCAATCCCGACTGCGGCAGGGTTGTGAAGACTGGGCTACTGTCTTGGAAGTTGATAACATTCTGCCTCTGGAAGGTCTGACGTGTCGCCAAGTTAAACATACCCTGACGTGTCATAACGGGCATCTGCCCTGGCGTTCTGCCTTGATTTTTCGCTGCCATTGTGTATCCCTTAAACCGAATGCATCAACTGGCTAACGCCAGGGACAGGGACCTTGGTGAACACTACCTTGAATAGAGTAATACCAAGGATCGCTGTGATAGTTACGACCAACAGGTTGAATAGGTTGACACCAAGAAGGTTTGCCTGCAAGCTCTCCTGCGACCTTCGCACGAAATGGAACGCTACCAGGAGCAAGGCAAACCCTACCCATACCATAAGGGGATTGCCCCCTAATCCGTCAAGATGATCGTCGTCCACTTGTCCCCCTGACGGGACGAAGGTGTAACGTCCCGCGTTGTCACCAATCCCGCCGGGCGGGCGTTGCGTGCTGTCCTGCCCCACCCTGCCAGGAGATAGATTTGCCCCAGCCGCCGAGGGGGAACGCATCCCCATAAGCAGTCCGGTGAACCTCTGCGGGAGTGTCCTGATCTGAACTCCTCCCACTCCAGGGGTAAGGTTCTCAACCCCTCCGAATACTAGATATTGACCGTGCGGCGCTGTCTGCCCCATTTATCTTCCCTCAAGGTTTAACTCCATACAACGCGGCCTATCCCACCCCTGACGGTGAACCCAGAATTGATGCCCCTGTGCTCGCCGTCTTACTACTATGTCATTCTCTACGCTCTCGGCTACGGCTTCGAGATCGTCGTCGGTTGCGAGGTGGAAGGCGTAGGTCCACTCGCTTTCTGATCGAAGAATTCTTGGGATACCAGCGGGTCGCTGTGTGGCAGCAAGGACGCCAACGCCTCTTTCTCTTCCGGTCGTAATGCACGCGCGTAGCCCGCCGATCGGGAAAGCCCCAGGCGATATAAGGTTGACTTCATCAATATAGACAAAGGTGTTCTTCCTCTCCCAAATCCACCAGAATACCCTATCCCAGGTCTCCGTATCGTCTAGCCTAGGGTGAAGCCTCAACTGTATCCTGTCCTTGCGGCTCCACCGTAAGGCGTGGAGATTTCGCACCAACTGGAAATCCTCAAGCCCGCTAGGACCGCCAAACATTCCCTTGGGATCAAGGACTAACACACTCCCAGTCGGCGGGAATAACATCGGAGCCAAGGTGCTCTTGCCCGTTCCCGTCTGCCCTACTAGTAACCCTCTCTCCGTTCTCTTCGGAGCAATCGCCTTCAAGTATGGTGTCATTGAGACAGAAGATAGCGTCTAGTTCTGCTCGCATAACGAGGTATCCACCCCTGAATTCAGACGGCGAAATCTCCCTCATCTGCTTCATCGCCAAGGGAAGGAACGAATTGGCGAGCCCCCTGTAAACCGGAGGTAGACTTCGTGACACGCTGTTTATGAACTCCGTTACTAGTCTCTCCAGCCGGGAGTAGTCCACCAGGGACCATTCGGACGCCTCTTCGTGCAAGGGTGATTTGCCTCCTTAACTCCATTTCCATAGCGATAGGTTCTTGCATCAATGACACGATGCCAACCAGGACAGCAGCAGCAGCAGTGTTCTCCTTGATTAGCTTCTTCACCTTCGGAGACATACCGTTAATCACATCGGTCAACGGTGCCGCTACCTTGTCGTGAACCTCCTCCGGTGACTTGCTCCACCAAGGGTGACCTCCCTCTAAAGGAGTGATCCACTGGCACACAATTGCGGGTATCTCAAAGGCTATGCTAACTCCGATTGCAACCGTTTCGCTGTCAACGTCCGCTGCTTTTCCCTTTGGTCTAACAGGCGTCGAAGCAGCCTTTTCGGCTTTAGTCGCCTTAGGTATGGCGACGTATAGCGGGCGTTCAGGTTTCTCCTCGGCATCTTCTTCTAGCCTGCCCACCAACTCCCGTGGCGTTTCCTGGGTGCCGCCGCCGGGGACACGCTCTGCTCCGTCGCCATTTCCTCTGCTTCCTCTTGGATCACTTCCGCTAGAAGCCGGTCGAACTCCTCCCGTGCTAGGGTTGTCACGTCCGCTCGAAGGGCGTTGATTTCCGCTTGCAGCACTCGGATTTGCTCCTCCGACTGGCACACTTGCATCTGTAGCTGACCGACTGTTACCGCCACCCCTGTTCCCGTCTCGGGAGCTACCGGCTCCTCCGCTGTTGCTGCCCCCGGCGGCTCCTCCAGCAGCGGGGGTTCTGCCACCTCCACCAACAGGTCGCTCGCTTCGTCCACTGTTCCCTCCAAGTGTGACACTCTTTTCCTCCATTATACCCTCGGGGGCCAAGACCAATGGCCGCGAGCAGGCTCCTCGGAATACGGCACACTGTCCATAAGAAAGAACCCAGTCTTATAGAAGATCGTCAATGCAACCGTAACCTCGGAGTAAACCTTGGTGATAATTGCAGCCTGCGTCTCCGGTGGATACTTTCCGTCTTTGTCCCCGAGATTGGTGTAGTGAACGATCCTTCCGACTGTTGGTGTCATTTTTCCCTTTCACTTGTCAAACGAGAGACCATACCAAATGAGAGCTATACCGATTGCATAGAACGCTATCATTTGCGGGCGCTTGTCTGGGGACTGTTCCCAATCCACAAAGGAGGGGGACAATCCCAGAAACACGAAACCGAGGATTGCGCTGATCTTTCGAGAAGTGTTCATAAATTGGCAGGAGGAGCCAGAGGTCGGATACGCTGCCACCCCTCCGACTTCCCCTCTTTACATTATACCCGATGTAGCGGATTTTGTCAGGCAAGCAAGCGAGCCTAAATTTCTGATTGCAATTCGACCGAAATAGTCGGAAAATACCCACTTGCGCCTCCCCGGAAACTGGGGTATAATCCTCCATACCAACTCACACGGAGGGACAACAATGGGCACCGAGAACACTGGCGGAACTTGCGAATGCTACGACTGGCAACAGCAGAGAGAGGGTGCGGCTTTCTGCTTAAACTGCAACAAGCCAACCGAAAGAGCGGAAAAACTTTACGCTGAATATCTCAAGCTCTGCGATATCTACTGCCCATTGGTTGCCATCCGTCTTGTTTACGGGTAAGGAGACGAAATGCACATCACGGTAAAGTGTGACGGCACCCTTATTGGCGATTTTTATTTCCCCAAGGGGCAGGAATATTACGCCTGGGATTGTGTCAAGGATTTCTGCAAGGCGCACTCTGGAGAGGTTCTCTATATTACAGTGGATCCCAGTAGAAGCTAATGGCATTCCGTGACCTCGCGCACAGGGAAGAGGTATTCCGAACTCCAGAGTATCGACGGATGATTAGGGAATGGGTAGCTAACAAGTCACCCGTTCCCCTGGAGATATTCCGAAGGGCATACGGCAACGCATTCTTCGATAGAAATGGCAAGTCGGAGAAACCGGGCAGGACGGAGACGAGCAGGCAAGCGTTTATGAACCTGATGATTTGGACTAAACGCGCACCTGTCGGTATGACCTTTGACGAGTGGGAAAATGAAGCGGACCAGGGTTCGCCGTGAATAACCAAGTAGGAGTGATTGAATTCAAGTTCTACGATTGGCTTGACACTGACTTGCACTTGAATTACTGGTTGCAGGAAGGCGTAAGGGGGAGGATAGTCGGCTGGGGTATCTGGCGTGAGATGAACCTTTCTCTCCGGGACTTAACCCCCGGAGAGGCATCCCACCTAGCACAGGAGCTACCCCTAATGTGGCGAGGGTTCACCATTCACCAGTCCGGGAAAGTGCGCTGGAGCATCGAACGCGACGGACGGAGGGTTGTGATTTGGGACCTGTGGAACTGGGTAAAGCGCCCACCAAGACAAGGAGAGACGGCTCGTGCGCTATATCTTGCAATTCGTTCGGCGGGTAACAAAATGGGCGTATCTCCTCGTGGATATTACGGAAACGGTAATTTGGCTTCTCCTATTCTCCGTGTCAACGAGGTTAGCCCACCATTCATTCAAGAAATTGATGAACCGAGCAGAGCGGCTTTTTACGGGGGCAGGATACAATCTGTCCGAATTGGCCGACACGTTGGGCCAGTCTACGAATACGACCTAAACTCTGCTTACGCCTGGGGACTGTCTCAACTCCCAGAAATAACAGGCTATCACAGGGGAACGGACAACGATTGGTGTCTAGTTGACGCAGAATGGGAGATACCCGCAAAACAGGGGCCTATATACCCTTTCCCTGTCAGGGCAAAAGGCGGAAAAGTGGAATACCCTAGACGGGGCAGGGGGTGGCAATGGAGCCCACTCTACCGGGAGGCTAAACGACACTGGCCGCGTCACGTCACGCTTCACGACTGCATCCAACTGGAGACTACCAGTAATCGTCCATTCGCGTTCATTCACGACCTATACGCGGCGCGACAGTCAATAACTAATCCCTTGGAGAGCGCCGTCGCCAAATGGACGTTAAGCGCCTTGTGGGGCAAGCTTTGCCAGAGACCGCACGGGAGACCGGAGAGGCAGAGTTACCGAAACTTGATGTTAGCGGGAATGGCTACCAGTCTTGTGAATGCCGAACTTCTCCGAGTGGCAATGCTAAACCCTTCGGGTATATGGTCGTTCGGAGTAGACAGCCTTATCTCCTCGGAGCCATTGCCCTGCGGAACCGGGACAAGCCTAGGTTGGTGGAAAACGGCCCAATATCAAGCAATCGAAGCATACCAACCGGGTTTCTGGCGTTGCCTGCGACCTGACGGGACGTGGAAAGAGAAGAGTAGGGGCGTGCCGGAAGGTGCGTTCGACTGGGAGGAGGCTGCAAAAGAGTGGAAGAAATACGGCTCATACGGCAGGGTTCCTGTTTCCTGGGAGGAGTTCGTTGGTCTATCGTCGTCAGTAGAAGGCTCCGAAGGCTGGCTGTCTACCAGGAACATCGAGCAGCTCGTGCTGCTGCGACCTGGAGGGACAAAGGGGCTTCGGGAGCTTATGAAAGCAGGTGCAGGAGAAACTCTTACCTGGAAACCTCCGAGCAGTATAGACGAAACCGAGCCCTTCGGAGTAGGTTACGGACTGGACCATTCAGCGGATAGCGGACAGGAGGCACTATTTTGAGGATCATTCACAACGGAATACCCTGCGAATGCGTAGAACGGCTCAACATTCGCCTGGAAATGACAAGCGAGGAAGCCGGAGCCCTTCGCAGACTAATGGACAAGTGTGTTGACAGTCTACCGGACGGACACACTCTAACCATTAGCCTTCCCGTAAAAGAGGGGAAGCGTGAGACGTAAAGGACCGGCACAATCAGGCTTCAACTCCAAGCCTTTCGATTGGCTCGCGTATATGCGGGAACAGGCACGGAAACGCAGAGAATACCTTGAAAAGGAGAGACTTCGCACACAGCTTGCTTTCCCGTTCAACGTCCCCAGGGACAAGAAAATATGCCCGGACTGCGGTTGCAGGCGAGGGGTAAAATGCGGTAAGTGCAATTCAACCGGCTTCGTGCAAATAGAACCGGAGAATTTCCGAGATCCGTATATGCTTGAAGGGCAACCAAGCGAGCCCGCGCGGGTGATTGAGTGCCGTCGCTGCTGGGGAGTGGGGCAGGTCGCCAATACGAAGTTCGTCGTCAAGCCTTGCCCAAACTGCAACGGAACCGGGAGAGTGGAGGCCGCGATTGACTAGGGAGGAGATAGAGGTCGCTCTGCACAAGAGCAGAATAATGCTAAAGTGTTGGGAGATAAACGAAGAACCCGCTCTCTGGGGGAGGGAACTCCAGAGATACGCCGACCTTCTTGGGAAGGCGCAAAAGTCCTGGTATATCGTCAAGAAAGGTGAAAAATGAAAGTTCAGAAAAGTAGTGCATACTCCCATCCTGAAGGGTGGAGCCTGTTCAAAGTGATTTCCGAGGAAGCAGTTGACGGCAAGTTCGGCACTCAAATCAAGTTCAACCTTCAGAGTTCCCAAAAGAACGAAGACGGCGAACCGTTGCTAATGACCTACTTCACGGGAACCAAGCTCTCACAGCACGAGAAGTGCAAACTCACCCAACTGTTCATTGCGTGCGGCATCGTTGATAGCTACGACGAGATTGACGACAATGAGGACGAGTGGGATACTGCCGTTCTGATCGGCAAGGTATTCGAGGGACGAGTGGACGAGCCCACCAAAGAGGGAGGTTTCTCCAACATTGGCGCTGTGAGGCCCCGGAAAGCCAGAACTGTCAAGGCCGCAAAGGCCCAACCGAAGGAGGAGACGGATTTTGAAGATCCGTTTGCGGACGAATGAAAGAGACACTTCTTGAATGGCGCAGCTCCGTCGTCGCTATCCAGACGATGAACGGCAACAGCTTCGAGGGTTTCCTCCGCAAGGTTGAAGCGGGATGCCTCTTCATTGAGGTTAAGGACAAAGGGACATTCTGCTGTCCCCTGGAATACGTCGCGCTCGCCGTGAAGGTGTCGCAAGTGGCACTGGCAAAGGAGATCAAGATAAACTGAAAATTAGTTGTCACACTAACTATCCTCCGGACAATAGTTAGTGTGACAACATTTCGGGAAAACGAAATATCGTTTGACCAAATGTGAAAAATATGGTAAAATGGCAGGGTGGGTGATGCTCGGGCAGCGGGGCCTCCCACCCTAATTTTTCTTGAGAAAGGGGCGAAAAGTGAAACTCCGAGAGACAATAGAGGCACTTCAGAAGATATTCCAAGAAGAAGGCGACATAGAGGTTACCGTTCTGTCTTTCAACGATGAAGACGGCTGGTTAGAAGACATCAAAATTGACACCAGCGAGGAAAAGCGTTACGTCTGTCTCTCTGCATAGCTAGAAATAGTCTTCAATTGGGGGCTTGCATCCAGGTGCAAGCCCCTGTATACTTGGGTATGAGATACAGCATTGACATCAACCAGTTACACATTCGGTCTTTCAACTCCACTGCGGAGGCTGCCGAGTTCGTTGCCAATCTTGACCGATACCTGAACAACGTTGGGAAAATCGACATCTCTATCACCGACACTGCGGACGGCACCGATTTGACGGAAACCCTCAACCCCGAAAAATAACCCCCACAAAGGGGCTTGCATCCAGGTGCGAGCCCCTGTATACTATGTCATAAGCCAATCAGGCTTCACTCGAATGGAGAAGTAAAATGGTTGATAACACTAACGGATACGTGATTGGACATAACGAGAACAGCAAGGTTTACCGAGTGCAGTTTGAGGGACATTGGGGGACCGAGAGCCGATACTTCTGGGGCAGCAACCTCGCTGAAGCCAGAGTATTAGCGAACAAGGAAAACGGCATCCTCTCCGTTACACCTTGGAAGAAGGGCATTACCGTTCAGAGATTTAAGTAACTCCCCCACCTCTCCCAGGAGCCCCTCTCCTGGGAGAAAATCCTGCAAAATCGACCTTTTCCGACACCCCCCGTGCCTGGCGGCCGGGGCCCCGGTGCGGGGGGGCGGGT
>Ga0134124_10002466_pt1 | contig 14959 bp, 10 predicted proteins | sample KB304_FD_96880 | JGI IMG/M metagenome (GOLD analysis project Ga0134124, IMG submission 96880) | Terrestrial soil microbial communities without Nitrogen fertilizer from Kellogg Biological Station, Michigan, USA - KB3-0-4 | ecosystem: Environmental > Terrestrial > Soil > Unclassified ... | reverse complement strand
GCGTCGTTCGTCGCGCGCGGGTGCGCGACGGGGAACCGCCGAAGCTGGAAGTCCTTCACGGTCGCTTGCCTCCACGCGATCTGATCGTCGCCGAGTACGGCCTGCGCATGCACGTGGATCTCTATTCTGGCCAGAAAACTGGGTTGTTTCTCGACCACCGAGAGAATCGTCGATTTCTGGGCGCGTTGTGCGCGGGTAAGCGCGTGCTGAACTTGTTTTCTTACACGGGCGCGTTTTCGCTATACGCGGCGCGAGCTGGCGCCAGGAGCGTCACCAGCGTCGATCTCTCGCAACCCGCCGCGCGCGCGGCGCGGAGCAACTTCGAGCTGAACGGTCTCGATCCGGAGCAGCACGAGTTCTTGGCGGAAGACGTGTTCGAGTTCCTGGAGCGGACTCGGCAAGCCGGCACGACCTACGACGTCGTGATCTGCGATCCGCCGAGCTTTGCCAATTCGCGCGACCAACAGAAGAACGCGCTGCGCGCTTACGTCAGTGTCAACAGCTCTGGGCTGCGGGTGCTCGCTCCGGGCGGCATCTACGCCGCGGCGAGCTGCACCGCGCAGGTGAGCAATGACGCGTTCCGAGGGGTCTTGGCCGAGGCAGCGGTCAACGCCAAGCGGCGGCTGCAGATCTTCCACGACGCTGGCCACGCGCCGGATCACCCGATCTTTGCCGGGCATCCGGAGGGTCGCTACTTGAAATTCGTGGCTGCGCGCGCGCTACACATCGCCTGAGTTTCAGGCCCAGGCTCGCCGGGTGTCGTTGAACGTCGAGACCAAGTCGTGGGCGCCGCTTTGGCGCGCGACCTGGATCGCTTGGTCGATGTAGCCGATGGCTTCGCTATCGCGATGGCGTCCGTGGGCGACGTGCGCCAGCGCCGAAAGGACGCGCGCGCGATCCGTGCCGCTCGGGCCGGCAACGTCCAGCGCTTCACGCAGGACGCCTTCGGCGTCGGCGAAATTCCCGGCGCGGGTGAGCGAGGCGCCCAGCTTGCGACCGAAGATCAGCACGGCGCGCAGCGGATCATCGAGCTCACCGCGCGAGATCTCCTGCCGCGCGATTTCCAAACCGCGGCGCAAGGCCAGCACCTCGGTGGCCGCATCGCCGCGCGCAGTCGCGCGATCGGCCACTTGCTCGAGCAAGAGCAGCGCCTGAAAGGAGTCCCCGGCGTAGTAGGCGTGCTGGGCGCGCGCCTCGATCGGCGCGCTGATGCGTTCGCAGGCGCGCAACGCTTTGGCGTGAAGCTCCTTGCGTGCGGTCGCCGGAATGCCGGAAAGCACGATCTCGCGCAGCAGCGGGTGCGACGTCGACACGCGACCGGCCTCCAACTCGACCATCCCAGCGCGCTGGAGATCCGCAAGCATGCCTTCCAAGTTGTCCGTCTTGGGCAGCAGCTCCAGTAGGGTGTCCGGTCGCATCTCGTCGCCGACCACCGACAACGCCTGCAAGGTGCGGCGCGCGTTGGGCTCGAGCGTGTCCACGCGCAGCGCGATCAAGTCTGCCAGGCGGCTCGGCGGGTCGCTGCCGCCCTCTTGCGAGTAGCGCAACACTTGTTCGATGTACATTGGCAGCACGCCCTTGGCGTCCTCCGCTACCGAGCGCGGTCCGCTGCGACCCGGGCGGAGTAGCCGCGATACGGCGGGCGGCGGCAGGCCGCCCAAGATGCGCGCGGCTGCATCCGCACCCCAGCCGGCTTCGAAGCCCGGGATATGAGTCGCGATCAACAGCGCGGAGCATGCGGGCGGTTCACCCACCACGTCCGCGAATGCGTTCCGGCTCGGACCGTCGATACGATAGATGTCGTCGATGGCGAGCACCACGCGCTGCTTGCCGGCGCGACGTGATGCCGACATCAAGGCCCAGCGTAGTGCCTCGGCCAGCGCGTGACGGCGTTCCGCCGGGGAGCGGACGTCTTGCCTCGTCGGAGCGCCCGAGAACACCTCGGTCAACCCCGCAGTCGCATCCGCGCTCGCTCCTTCGAAGCGCCGATCATCGACCGCGTCGGGACCGAGCTGCGAAAGCTTCCGAATCGCCTCCCTCAGCGCGTAGTAAGCGACCTCTGCGTAAAACGGATCGGGACCGGTGAGCACGGTCAGGTCGCCCTCTGCGCGAGCGCGCCCGAGCAGTTCACGCAGCAGGCGCGTCTTGCCCGCGCCGGGCTCGCCGACCAAACGCGCGCCCACCAAACTGCCGCGCACTCTCTGGCGGCGGTCTTCGAGCCAGGTCAGGTCTTCGTCACGCGCAACCAGGGGCAGCGGCAACTGGGGCAGCGTGGGATTTTCGGGGATTCCACTGCGGATCGGCAGACGAGCGCCACACTCGAGGCAGAACTTGGCCATCGGCACGAGCGAGCCGCAGGAGCCGCAGGTGATGCCGCCCAAGAGCGAGTTCGGAGGCAGGGTCGCGCGCTGTTCCGGTCGCACGCTTTCGGCCAAGATCAGCGCGCTCTTCAGGGCGTCGGAGAACTCGGCTGCGTCCTGGTAGCGCTTCTTCGCGTCTTTGGCGAGCGCCTTGAGCACCACGTCCACCAGTGGTTCGGGGATATTTCGCTCGGGTGCGACTTGGCGTGGATCGGGCACCGGAATCGTGAGGTGCATCATCACGACCTGGGTCGGGCTATCGGCTTCGAACGGTAGCCGTCCCGTCAGCAATTGAAACAGCACGACTCCGACCGAGTACAAATCACTGCGGCCGTCGATCGCGTCGCCGCGGCCTTGCTCGGGCGCCATGTAGTCTGGGGTGCCGCAGACGATGCCCGGGCTGGTGACGCTCGGGGACTGCGCGTCTGCGCGCAGCTTGGCCAGCCCGAAATCCACGACCTTCACGAAATCGCCGCCGCGGCGGAGCGGCTCGAGGATCACATTCTCTGGCTTGAGATCGCGATGCACGATGCCAAGCTCGTGGGCTTCACTCAGCGCCGCGAGCGCCTGACGCAGCACCTCCACGATGCGCGCGAAGGGCAGTGGTCCTTCTTCGTAAGCAACGCGGGCCAGATCTTTGCCGCGCAGGAACTCCATCACCAAGTACGGTTGGCCGTCGTCGGTGCGGCCGAAGTCGAACACGGCGATCGAGTTCGGGTGGTTCAGTTGGCTCGCCGCGCGCGCTTCGGTCATGAAACGGAGCGCCGAATTTTCGTCGGAGAGCAGGTGGGGGTGGATGATCTTGACCGCGACCGTACGGCCGAGCGCCGCCTGCTCGGCGCGATACACGCGCCCCATGCCGCCGACGCTGATCAGATCCAAGATGTAGTAGCCGCCGGGCAGCGACTTGCCGACGAACTTGTCGTCGGTCGTCGAGCCCATGGTTCCCACCGGGAAGCCACACGCTGGGCAGTACTGATGCTCCGCGTTGCAGGTTGACCCACAGTGCGGGCAAATTCGACTAGAGGCTTGTGCTGCTGACAACCAATGACTCCGGAGGTGGCTCGCGCCCTGCGCTCGCGACCCGGCCGAACGACGTAAGAGGCTCGCCATTCTAAGCCCGCGTCGCCCCCGCAAACCAGCCTTGTCCCGCGCGATCGTGAAATCGTCCGGCTTGGCTCGCGGACCTGACGGAAATTCGAGCGTCCTCCGCAGCCGTTCGGCGCGTCCTCCGGCCCGAGCCGCTGGCGCCGTCACTGGGGCCGCTTTGGCCCGTGTGCGACGAAGGGCGACCTTTCAGCAGCATTCCCCGCATGGGATGCCGCCGCGCCCGGCAAAAAGACGCAGGAACGTGCCGGACTTTGCACGACTGCGCTAGCTTTGCAGGCCATGGTTCCCGCACGCGTCCGGCTGGGCGATCTGCTCGTCGAGGCTCAAATCGTCAGCCGCGCTCAGCTCGAGGAGATCCTCGTCGCCCAGAAGCACGACGGTCGTCGCATTGGCACGATGCTCGTCGAGGCCGGGCTCGTCACCGAGACGCAAGTGACGCAGATCTTGAGCCAGCAACTGAGCGTGCCGTGGGTCTCGCTCTATCACATCGACTTCTCGCGTCAGCTCTTGAACTTGGTGTCGCACGAGCTGGCCGAAAAATATTGTCTGGTGCCGATCTTCGTGCGCCGCGTTCGTAGCCTCGGCGAGACGCTGTACGTGGCGATGGATGACCCGAGCGACGAGGTAGCGCAGCGAGAAGTCGGGCAGTGGGCGGGGTTGCCCGTGCGCGCGATGATCGCGCCGCCGACGGACATTCGCTCCGCGATCCGCGTCTACTACGGAGTGGGCAAAGACACGGCTTCACTTTCGGAAGCGGTCGCCGAGGTGGACGCGGAGAACGCCGCCGGCGCTCGCTCGCAACGCGCCCCGGCGGCAGCTTCGAGTGCCGGCGCGGCGTCGGCAGGAGCGTCGAGCGTCGCGACGCCTGCAGCAGCTGCGCCGTCCACGGCCGCCGCCGTGCAATCGCAGCCGAATCAGTCGAGCGAAGGCGCTGCGCGCGCGCAACCGATCTCGGAGCCGCCGGATTCAGGCCCGCAGATCGAGGCGCGCGAGATTTCCATGCCCGCACCCAAGAAAGGCGGTGGGCGCATGGTCACCCTGACCCTGCTCGACGGAACGAAGGTCAATCTTCCGGCGCGCGAGCCCGCATCGCCGCAGCCGGCACCCAAGGTTCCATCACTGGCCCCGCCGCCGCCCGGCAACGACTTGACCGCGCGTGATTTGGCGGCTGCGCTGCGCGCGGTGTCGCACGGCGCCGACGCTACCGAGATCCTCGGCAGCGGTGTGCGTTGGGAGGCAGTCTTTTCCGCGTTGCTTTCGCTCTTGTTGAAGAAGCAGCTGATCGCGGATTGGGAATTCGTCGAGGAGTACAAGAAGCTCTAGCTCGGTCAGTCAGTGCCGAGCTGAGGGTCACCATTTGAGTGAGCTGCGCTGGGCGCGCAGCCAAGCCGACGGCTGGGTTTCGCTCGCTGGGATCGGTGCTTGCGCGGACGATTTGGCGTCGTCGCGCGCACGCGCAGCTGCCGCGGCTGCCGCGCAGAGCAGCCAACGGCGATCGTCGTCGAGTGTCGGCTCGGTCAGCAACTCGACCAGGTTCTTGCCGATGAACCCGATGTCGTAGTCGCCGGTGATGAAGTCGGAGTGCCGCAGCACGCGAGCCAAGAACGCAAGGTTGGTGCGAATGCCGCCGATGGCATATTCGCCGAGCGCGCGCCGCATGCGCGCGAGCGCCTGGGCACGGTCTTCACCCCAAACCGACAGCTTGGAGAGCAGCGGGTCGAACCTGGAGCTCACCAGGGCGCCCTCGAAGATCCCGGAATCATCACGCACGCCGGGCCCGCTCGCCGGTCGCAATAGTCCGATGCGGCCAGGACTCGGCAAGAAGCCGGTTGCCGGATCTTCGGCGTACAGCCGAACCTCGATCGCTGCCCCGCGCCGCGTGGCTCGCTCGAACGAAAGTGGTTTTTCGTCCGCGATCAGCAGCATTTCCTTCACCAGGTCCAGACCCGTCACGAGCTCGGTGATCGGGTGCTCGACCTGCAGCCGAGTGTTCATTTCCAAGAAGTAGAAATTGCCGTCGGGCGCGAGCAGGAACTCGAACGTCCCTGCGGAAAAGTAGCCGATTGCTGCAGCACCGCGCACGCTGACTTCGGCCATTTGGGCAAGCGTTTCCGGGCTCAGCACGGGGCACGGCGTTTCTTCGATCACCTTTTGGTGTCGCCGCTGGATCGAGCAGTCGCGCTCGAACAGTGACACGAGCTTTCCGTGCTGATCGCCGAGCACTTGGATTTCGACGTGGCGCGCGTTCTCGATGGCTTTCTCGATGTACACCGCGTCGCTGCCGAATGCGCTCTTGGCCTCGCTGCGCGTGCGTTCGAGCGCGGGGCCGAGCTCTGCCTCGTTGCGCACGAGGCGCATGCCTTTGCCCCCACCGCCGTCCGTCGCCTTGACTAGCACCGGGTAGCCGACGCGCTCTGCGGTCGCGCTCGCCTCGAACAAGGTGCGCGCGTCGCCTCCCGGGATCAACGGGACCCCGGACGCTGCCATGCGCGCGCGCGCTCGTTGTTTCGAGCCCATCGCGGCGATCGCGCTCGCGGGGGGACCGACGAAGCTGAGCCCGGCCGTGCGGCAAGCGGCGGCGAACTCCGCGTTCTCGGACAAGAAGCCGTAACCGGGGTGGAGCGCGTCGCAGCCCGCGGTCCGGGCGACCCCAATCAGCTCCTCAGCGTCTAGGTAGCCGAGCGGCGAGCGGAGCTCGACGGCTCTGTCGGCGCTGCGTGTGTGCAACGCGCGCCGATCTTCGGCCGTGAACGCCGCAACCGATTCGAGCTCCAGCTCTCGCAGCGTGCGCGCGATGCGCACTGAAATCTCGCCGCGGTTTGCGATCAGCACGCGTTTCATCGAGGTCGCAAACGAGCATGCCCGAAATCGCTCGCGACCGCGAGCCGAGCTCGCTACCGCTCAGGCCTGATACAGGAAGCGCCGAGTCGAGACCGGCGCATCCAAATCCCCGGGGAAGTCAGAATCCCCATGAGGGCTCAGGTTGCGCAGGACGCGCGCGGGCACGCCGACTGCGAGCGTGTTTGGCGGAACGTCGCGGGTCACGACCGACGCGGCAGCGACGATCGCGCCCGCGCCGATGCGGATGCCCGGTAAGACCACCACGCGGGACGCCAGCCAAGCACCGTCGCCGATCTCGATGATGCCAAACTTGCGAACGCCCGAGCGCATCTCTTCTGGGCCGACTCGGTGATCCACGGTGAGCAGGGAAACATCATGTCCGATGCGCACGCGGTTGCCGATTTGCAGGGGCGCGCCGATGTCGCAGTGGAGCGATCCGCTGATCAACGTAAAGATCCCGATCGAAATTTGCTCACACGGATTGCCCTCGCCGGTAATTCGCATCGGCCCTTGCACGAGGGAACTAGTGCCAATCTTCACCCCCGCACGGCGCAGGAGTGCGGTGCGTGTCCGGCTGAAGGACTGCGCGGGGAAGCCGTCGGCGATCTGCGCTAAAATGCGGCGCGACAACAGCGGCTCGACCTCTTCGAGAGCGACCCGCTTCAGGTGCGGCCAAAAGGCTCGATCGGGTTTCATGGTGTGCTCACTCCAACGGGTTGCACTTGTGGCGAAAGCGCGGGCCACCTCCTGCACAGCTGCAAATACTCAGCCACAACAGAGCCCAGCGCGAGGCGAGCCAATGTTCCGCCTCTGCGGGCCCCAACGACGCTCCCGACTTGAGGCATGATGCCACGGTGAGACATTGTGGGATGACTATCACACGCACATCCTGGGTAGGCAAGGGACGGCCCAAGGGTCGCATCGTTTTTGCGCACTTCGAATCTCACTTCAATTGCGCGCGCAAATCTGCCGCGTTTTGACTGATGTCGAGTTCCGACGGGCAGCGAGATCACGCGATCGTTACTTGCAGACTGCACCGATCATGTCGTCGCGGCGACGGGCGGCGGTCGCGCACTTCGGGTTTCGGTCGGGCAAACGATCGCGAGCGCGACTCCGTTGTCGCTCGCTTCGAGCCAGCCCCCGAACGAAATCCGAACGCTTGGGGATGCGTCGAGCTGCAATGACTGGTTCGCTGAAATTCGAGTGAGCATTGCTGCATCGCGGCTGATGCATTCGCGATCTCGTGGGAGGAGACTGCAGGCAAAGGTGCGCGAATCGCGCCATTTTCAAGGCCGTCGATAGCTGGAGCTCGAGCATGTTATCGTGCGATTCATCTTGGGCTCCTATCGTCATTTCGTTGCGTTGTCGTTTGCCGGTCTGTGTGCGGTCAGTGGCTGTGGGAACTTGCTCGGCCTCGGGGGTTACAGCGTCGCAGACGACAGCCGTGACACAAATGGAGGGATGCCTAACGTCGCCGGCGAAAGTGTGGGTGGGAGCGTCGCGGGACGCGGCGGAGCAGCTATCGGCGAGGGTGGGATGGGCGGCGCCCCAGACGAAAGCGCTGGTTCAGCGGGGGAAGGCGGTGCGCGCGACGGGGGCGAAACCGGCGGAGTGAGCGGAACTGGCGCGACGAGTGGAACGGGCGGCTCAGCTGGCGGCTCAGCTGGCGGCGGGGCGCCAGCTCTGTGTCCCGGCGGCTGCGACGACGCCAACGACTGCACGACCGACCGTTGTCAGTCAGGGGCCTGCGCGCACGACCCGCTGACCGTGGGTACGGCATGCGGCGTTTCGCGGAGCTGTGACTCCCAAGCGCTCTGCGTGCGCTGTCGCGACACCGCGCCGGCAACGGGACAAGACGTCGGCTGTTCATCGAGCGCGCCGGTTTGCCTCGGCACCGGGCTCGATGCCGCGTGTGCTGGTTGTTCCTCGGCCAGTGACTGCAACGACGGCAATGAATGCACCTCGGAAACGTGCACCGCCGGAAAATGCGTGTTCGCCGCTGTCGCGGCCGGTACGGCTTGCGCCACGGGGGTTTGCAACGGCACCGCTTCCGCGGAAAAGTGCGTGGCCTGCGCGGACACGAGCGCAACCGGCTTGGACGCCGGCTGCAGCTCTACCAAGCCAGTCTGCGATCCGAGCGGCACCGCGACCTGCTACGAGTGCAACAGCGGCAGTGATTGCGCGACGGACAACGTGAGTTGCACCGTCGAGACGTGCACCAATCACGCTTGCTCACACGTCGCGACGGACAACTTATGTCCGGCGAGTGGCGACGTGTGCAAGCCCAACAAGTGCGATGCCGCCGCCGTCGGAGGATGCAAGCAGGTGGATATCAGCGCGCCGACCTCGATTATCACCACCACCACGGCCGGTGGAAACGGCGGGTTCGAGGCGGTAACGTCGGCGCCGAAGGGGAACGTGACCGCCAACGGCTGGCTCGAAACGGGCGGCTTCTACCTCGTCTACCAGTGCGGGAGCGGAGGCTGTGATGGGGTGAACGGCGCTACTTTTCCGCAAACGCCCCTTTCCGTCGGGGGCAGCACCATCGCTTGGTTGGGCAATGGTGGAGCGAGCGAGTTGTACCGCGCGGTCACGTTTCCGGCTGGCACGATCCGGGTCCAACTCGTCGTTGATATCAACTTCCAAACCGAGGACAAGTCGGGCACGAACAAAGATTCCTTCGAGGTTCGCTTGCTGGATTCGGGCCTGGCTCAGGTTGGCACGGCGCTGTTCACGTCTTCGAACGTAGCCGCCGAAACCCTCGCTGGTAGTGCGCCGGCCTGGAGCAAAGACAAGATCAACGTGACTCGGGATGTACCCACGCTCGCGGGCACATCCGGCTACCTCACGTTCTGGTCGAGTGTGGACGCCACGCCGACAACCGACTTCTTTTTCGACAACGTTCGGCTCATCGCCACCGTCTGCAAGTAGCCAGTTCCGAGGGAATATTCCGTGCTAGCCGCGCGGCCGCACACAATTGCCGAGCCCGCGCAGCGGGGCGCTGCTATAGGCGGCCCCGTGAGCGGGCCGGAAGAGATCATCAGCGTGTCCGAACTGGATCGACGATTGCGTCGGGCAGTGGAGGATGCGTCCGCTCGGGTTTGGGTGGAGGGTGAGGTGAGCTCGCTCAAGCGTGCGCCGAGTGGGCACGTTTACTTTTCTCTCAAGGACGAGGTTGAGGACGCGATCATCGAGTGTGTGATGTATCGCTTCGACGCACTGCGCGCGCGCCGCTACCTGAACGACGGGGCACGCCTGCAACTGATCGGGAAGGCAACGGTTTGGGCGCCGCGCGGGCGGTTACAGTTCGTCGTCAACCAAGTGCGTCCGGCCGGACGTGGCGCGCTGCTGGAAGCGCTCGAGCAATTGAAAGAACGGCTCGCTGCCGAAGGGCTCTTCGCGCCAGAGCGAAAGCGCGCGCTGCCGAGCGAGCCGCGCGTGATCGGCGTCGTGACCAGCGCTTCCGGCGCTGCTTTTCACGACATCGTGAGCGTTGCGTTTCGCCGTGGCGACGTGAAGATCGTCCTCGCGCCCGCACTCGTGCAAGGCGAGGGCGCACCGGAAAGCCTGATTCGCGCGCTCGACTCCATCGAGCGTTATCCGGGCCTGGACGTGGTCGTGATTGGCCGCGGTGGCGGCTCCGGCGAGGATCTCATGGCGTTCAACGACGAACGCGTGGTGCGTCGAGTTGCGCGCTTGCGTGTGCCGGTCGTCAGCGCCGTCGGTCACGAAGTCGATTTTTCGCTGACTGATTTGGCGGCTGACGTACGAGCTGCGACGCCGTCGCAGGCCGCGGAACTCGTCGTGCCCGAGAGCCGCGCGCGGGCTGCGGCCTGGCTGCGAGCACACGGCGCGCTGCAACGCGCTACGGTCTCGCGCATTCTGCGTTTTCGCGCGCAAATCGAGCGCGCACGGGCACGGCTTTCCGATCCTCGTTTCATCATCGCCGAGCGTCAGCAGGAACTCGACGAGTTGTCGAACGTATTGCGTCTTCGGGCGACGGAGGCCGTCGCCGAGCGTCGCGCGCGCCTGGAGTCTCTGACGCGCCGCTTGTACGCGCGTCATCCGCGAGCCGTGCTGGCCAGCGCGCGCGCGGATCTGGGGCCGCTGGACGTGCGCTTGCAACACGCGGCGCGCCGTCATTTGGCCCGCTCCGAGGCGCGCTTGGCGGACGCCGCCACGCGCTTGAATGGGCTGTCACCGCTGACTATTCTGGGGCGTGGCTATGCCATCGCTACGCGCGCGGACGGCCGGGCGATTCGCGCCGCAAGCGACGTTGCCGTGGGTGACGAAGTGACGCTTCGTGTGGCTCACGGTCGGCTGTTCACTCGCGTAGAAGGACGAGAATCGTGAAACTTGCTCTCGAAAGCCAGCGCTTCGTGCTGATTGGTCACCCGGTGGCACACTCGCTGTCGCCCGCAATTCATCACGCCGCGTATCGAGCGCTGAACCTTCCTCATCGCTACGAGCTGGTTGATTGTCTGGACGAGGCGGCGGTGCTGAAAGTCGTCGACGCGATTCGCAGCGGCGAGATCGCCGGTGCAAACGTGACGATTCCATGGAAGCGCGTGGCTTTGAATTTGGCCGATCTGGTCGCGCCCGCGGCGCAGCGCGTGGGCGTTGCCAACGTCCTCGCGCGCGGCGCGGACGGCGCCATCGTCGCGCACAATACCGACGTGCCCGCGCTGGCCGAGGAGTTCCAACGCCTATCGGGATCGGTTCGGCGAGTGCTGGTGATCGGCAACGGCGGGTCCGCCCCCGCCGTGGTCGCGGCGGCGCAAGACGCAGGTGCAGATCGCATTGCGCTCACTGCTCGAAAGTTCGTGAGCTCGGTTCCGGAGGCGGAATGGCCTCACGCGGCGGAGTTCGTGGCCAAGGGCGTGACGCCGTTGGCTTGGCCGGAGGGAGACGCGCGCGCCAAGTCACGTCTGCGCGAAGCCGTCGCGCGCATCGATCTGATCGTCAATTGCACGAGTGCCGGCATGTCTGGCGCGGATGATGGCCAAAAATTGGCGGAAATAGTGCCTTGGGAGCACGTTCCGCAGAGCGCGTTGGCGTACGATTTGATCTACAACCCGGCCGCCACGCCGTTCTTGAAACGCGCCGAGAGTTGCGGTCTCGCTGCCGAGAATGGACTCGGCATGTTGGTTGCGCAAGCGGCTTTGGCCATCGAGCTTTGGTTGTCGGTTTCGCCGTCGCGCTCCGAGCTCTTGGCCGCGGCAAACGTTGAGCTGGCCGCGCGAGGGCTACGGTGAAGTCGCGCGAGGGGAAGCGAGGCGCGCTCGAGGGACCGTGGCCATTCATCGAGACGCACTCGGACCTGTTACCGGCCGAGCGCGAGTGGCTCCATACCAACGGCGCCGGCGCATACGCGATGAGCACCATCGCGATGATGCACACGCGACGCCACCACGGTGCGTTCATCGCCGCACTGGCGCCACCGCTCGGCCGGCATGTGATCGTCAGCCACGCCGAGACCAATGTCACGGTCGACGACGACCGCCGTCGCGTCTACCGCTTGGCGACGCATCAGTTCCCCAATGTGGCGCCCACGCCCGGATATCGGCTGCTCCAGAGCTTTTCCCAAGATCCTCTGCCGCGCTGGGTGTTTCGCTTGGGCGCCCACACGCTCGAGCGCACCATGTGCCTCGCGCGCGGCAAAAACGCGCTGATCATCGGCTACACTTGGCGCGGCCGCGTGCCGGCCCGAGTCAGCATGCGGCCTTTGATGCCGCTCAGACCCGTCGAGGGCCTGATGGTCGAGCACGGGGCGATGAATCAGGTCGTGTTGCTGCGCGGCGGCTCGGTCGAGGTGCAGCCGATCTCCGAGCTTCCGCCGATCGCGTTTCGGCACGACGGCGTGTTCATGGGCTCGCCTGATTGGTGGCGTCGCTTCGAGTATTTGGAAGATCGCCGTCTGGGCAACGCCTTTCAAGAAGACATGTGGACGCCGGGGGTCTTCGAGCTCGTGCTCGAGCCCAACCGGACGGCGTACTTGGTGATTGCGGTCGGGCAATTGCCCGCAGAGGCCCCGGCTGATTTGCAGGCTGAGGTGCGTGAAGCGCTGCTCGCTCAAGATCCGGGGCCGTCGCGTCCGCCTCGGGTGCGCCAGATGTTCGTCGCCGCCGAGCAGTTTTGCGCCGACGCCGTGAAGCACCCGGTAATCCTCGCAGGGTATCCCTGGCACGCCGTGTACACACGTGATCTGGTGCTGTCGCTGGTAGGGTTGCACTTGGTGCGCGGGCGCGTCGATCTCGCGCGGCGCGCGTTGTCGACCGTGCTCTCCGGTCTGCACTTCGGACTACTACCGGAAACACTGCTCACGACTGGGAAAAAGCGCGCGAAACCGCTGCCAGATGCCACGCTCTGGTTGTTCGAGGTCGCGCGCGAGCTGCGGGCGCGCTTGCCCGCGAGCGACCCGTTGTTGAAGGATCAGCTGTACCCGGCCTTGGTGCGCGCGTTCCTGCGCGTGCGCTCGCGCCGCAAGCGCTTCGTCTGGTTGACGAGCGAAGGCCTGGTCGCCAACGGCGCGCCGAGCGTCGCCTTGACCTGGATGGACGCGCACGTCGGTCCAGAGCTCGTCACACCGCGCCGCGGCGTCGCCATCGAACTGCAAGCTCTTTGGACGAAAGGCGCGGAAACGCTGGCCGGCCTGGCGCGCGAATACGGACACGACCGGCTCGCGGACTTGGCCGAGAGCACGATGCAGCGCGCCCGCACGGCTTTTCGCGCGCGCTTCTGGTGTCACGAGACCGACTATCCATACGACGTCGTGAGTGAAGCGCGAGACACCGCCGAGGCGTGGGCCGATCAGAGTGTTCGCCCGAATGCTTTGATCGCGCTGGCCGTCGATCCGGAGCTGTTCGACGCTACGCAGACACGCGCCATCCTCGACCGCGTGCAGAGTGATTTGCTGACGCCGCGCGGTATCCGCAGTCTCTCGCCGAGCGACAGCCGCTACATTGGCTTCTTTTCGGGCACGAGCGAGGAACGCGAGTACGCGTATCATCAAGGCAGCGGCTGGGCGCACCTGCTCGGCTTCTACGTGCGCGCGGCACTGCGCTTTTCCCCGGATGACGAGGATTTGCCCGGTGAATTGCGGACACTGATCGAGAGCGCTGCCGAGAGCCATTTGCTGCTCGGGCAAGTGGCGCAGCTGACCGACGGTGAGAGCCCGTATCGCTCGCGTGGTTGTCCCGCGCAGGCGGCGAGCGTGGCCGAACTGCTGCACGCACTCGTGGTCGATCTGCGTTTGTGAAGCGCGCTGGGGACTCGGTCTAGAACTTCACTTCCAGACTGGCCAAGAAGCTGCGTCCATCTTGGACGATGCTGCGTTGCTGGAACTCGGCGCTCACGGGCACGCTGTAGCGCCAGTCGAGCGCGTTGTAGACACCGAACGCATAGCGCAGTCCGTAGCGCGGTTCATCACCGCTGAATACGAGATCGGCGATCACCGCAGTGCCAGTCTTGCCCTGTTCTTGGGAATCGCTGGTATTTTCGTAGCGGTCGAAGCGCGGACCGACCACCGACAGGCGTGAACCAAAGCTCAGCCCTCGGCTGAGGATTGGAATCACGCCTTTCAACGAGGCGAGCTGGATCGGAGCATTGGCGACCGAGCGTTTGTCGGTCGCTTTGCTGAACGAAAGCAAATCACCAGCGCTGTTGGTCTCCAGGAATCGCGGCAGCGACACGCCATAGCTGATCGCGAACATCGCTCCTTGACGAAATTCACGGCGGAGGCCGAACTCTCCGCCGAGCACCAGCAGCGGCGAACGTTCGTTCGCGTATTGGAATGGCGCCTTTGGCGCGCTGCTGGTGGGCACGCTCGAAATCAGATGTGCAGCGTAGTTGGCGTAGGCAGTTGCCGTGGCGATCAAATTGGCGGAAAAACGGTGCGAATGCTCGAGTTCCAACGAATACAGGGATTCGGGATTCAAGTTCGGGCTTTGCACTTGGGTGAGCGCGCCGTCGTTGTAGTAGAGCTCGTAGATGCTGGGTGCGCGAAAGGCTTTGCCCACGATTAGCTTGCTGTTGCCCGCGGCATAAGGTTTCACGATCAAGGCCGCGCGCGGGTTCAAAGACGAGCCAAAAGTCGAATAGGCGTCCAAACGAACGCCGAGCGAGAGCTGCGCGCGTGAGCTCAGGTTGGCATCCGCCAACGCGTACAGTGCGCCTACTTGAAATGGTCGACCATTGCTGCCGGTGTCGTCGAGGAACGTGCCGTTGTCGTTGCTGCCGCGTTGCTCGACCTGATAGTGCAGTTGTCCTTCGCCGCCGAGTGTCACTCGCAGGCGAGACATGGGGTTGAACTGGATGCGTTCTTCGAGCCCGAACCACGAGCCCTTGTAGGTGTCGATCTCGAGCCCGCCCTCCTCCCCCGGCTCGTGCGCGTATTCACCACGAAACGTGTAGTGATTCCAATGCAGACGGGAGAGCACGGTCACGGAGCTTCCGAGGCGCGGTTCCGCGCGCAGCTCGACGTAGCTCCGTCGGTCGGTCTGCTTGGTGCGCGGATCACCGAAGAGCGTCTCGAACTCGCCGGTGGGCAAATGTTTTTCGTAGGAATGAGCAGACCACTGCAGCGAGATGAACTTCCAGTGGGCACGGCCGCGGAACGTGCCCGCTTCGAAGCCATCCACGTTCCGTGC